>WNFA01006581.1_pt1 | contig 16082 bp, 18 predicted proteins | sample 5400481 | NCBI WGS metagenome assembly WNFA01 (sample SAMN13153340, study PRJNA577476) | soil metagenome | isolation source: 120 cm saprolite under Douglas fir tree site 2 hole 1 replicate 2 | place: USA:California | collected 2015-04-18
GTTCGTGTTGCCCGAGACTGTGTCCAGACAATGCAAAAAATCAAAGCCGCGAGTGGCATGAAGCGCAATCCGCCGGTCGAGGGAAAGCTCCAAGCGCCTCCCAATGCTGGCGGGTACGAAGTCCAGCACAGGCTGGAGGCGATCGACGCAAGCGCGATCGTCAGATAACTCCACGTATTGTTGATCTTCCGGGCTATCAGGCAGGCCGAAGCCAGCAGGAAAAAGCTGTACAGCAGACCCGTAACGATCACGGTCCAGTACATGGCGATCCAACGATTATCCCCAGGCGCAGATGCAATGAGCATCGTAGGGCCCAGGCCGTATTGCGCCGGGACGTCGTACAATATGCGCGCACCCGACAGGACCGTCTCGCTGGGACCTATGTATGCGCCCCAGTGATGGCGAATGCTTTGGTACATCTGGTCGTTTTTGAGAACCGAGAAATCCAGGCTGTATTGAAGCGCAAAGATACCCAGGACTGACAAAAGGACCACGGTAATGGCTCGGCCACGCCGAACCGGCAGATACACACCCGAGCCTATGAGCAGGAGTATGACAAAGAAAATCACGAGCAAATGAGTTGGGACGACCAGGACGCCGGCCGGCTCACGCATCCACCAAAGCAAGGTTCCCGAAGCTCCAACCGCGGCAAGCGATGTGGTGAATGCCCAAATTCTGTTGGTTGATCTTGCTGCCGCAAGTGCTGCCGCCACAACAAGGGCTCCAATCAGATACGGCAGGCGGTCGAGCCACCAGGTGAGCCCGCCAACGATGGCGAGGAAGCCGGCAAGACCGACAAACTTCAGGCGCTGCGGTTTTTGTAAAGCAGGGCTTGGGTAGCCTTCGGCGCCGGCGCCGGCAAAAAAGACCGAATAGAATATTGGCGTAGACGAGAGGGCCAGCCCGCCCAGAACGTAAAGCAAAATCGAAACAGTCTGTCCGTTCAAGGGTTCGGCCTCATGTTGAAAAAGATCGCAAGGGTTCGCGTCGGGCGCAGACCGCCGCGAACGAGGAAATGATCAGTGCGGATTTGGTTCGCCAGGTTGAACGTCACCGCTCAATGCGTCGAAATATGGCTTGTATTTAGATGAGAGTTTTCGAAGGGCATCGAGGATTTTTTTCTTCTTCTCAGGAGACATATCCGGCTCGTCTGCCAGCGCCAAAAGCTTGTTTTCCGCATTTCTCCAAAAAGCAGGGCCACCTTGCAATATTTGAAGAGATTCGGCCTGCCTCCGGATAGAAGACTCGATGACCAGGTCAGCAACGTAGAACATTGCGAGCGCTGCCGCTGTCACGATAACCACCTTCACGCAAAAGATTTGGATTGGCGAAAGTGGCTTGTCATCGACCGTTAGTTCAGCATCGCTCATCGTATTCTCCTAGGCTAGGCGAAACAATCGGTGTATTGAAGCAATTGGTGGATGGCAACAATCCAACAATTGGGGGATGGAAACAATCGGTGTATGGATGCAATCGGTGTATGGAAGCAATCGGTGTATTCAACTCAGGCGAGTACTATTACCCGGGCCCAAGACCGGGCCCGAGAGGAGTCATCACCGGAGCAAAGGTGACCCGCGCAGCAGCTTTTTAGCGCGTGTCAGCTCCAATTGGGAGCGCAGTCTGTCGCCGTGCGGCTCGGCTGTTGCTGGGAGCGCGGTCTTGGGTTTTCGGTCGAGGAAGTGAGATGAAGGCTGTCATTCTGGCCGGAGGGATGGGCACCCGCCTTAGCGAGGAGACCGCAATCCGCCCGAAACCCATGGTGGAAATCGGGGGGCGCCCTGTGCTCTGGCACATCATGAAAATATACTCCGCCCACGGCATCAACGACTTCATCGTTTGCCTTGGTTATAGGGGCTACGTCATCAAGGAATATTTCGCCAATTACGGATTACACATGTCGGATGTCACATTCGACATGCGGCAGAACTCGATCAAAATTCACCGTAACGATGCCGACGACTGGCGCGTGTCCCTGATCGATACCGGCGAGACGACGATGACCGGAGGACGACTTAAGCGCGTGATGAGTCACCTCGATGACGACGAGTTTTGCATGACCTATGGCGACGGCGTGTCGGATGTGGACATATCAGCGACGCTCGCGTTTCATCGAAGCCATGGCGGCCTGGCGACCGTGACGGCCGTATATCCGCCGAAGCGGTTTGGTCAACTTGAGATCGTCGGAACGCTTGTGAAGGATTTCAAGGAGAAGCCCGACGGCGAGGGTGGCTATATCAATGGCGGTTTCTTCGTTCTGTCCTCCAAGGTTGGCAGCTACGTCGAGGACGATCGGACGATATGGGAGCGCGAACCGCTTGAACGTTTGTCTCGAGAGGGGCAGCTTCATGCCTATCAGCACGACGGCTTTTGGCAACCGATGGATACGTTGCGCGACAAGATCTATCTCGAAGAACTATGGGCTGGCGGAAACGCGCCGTGGAAAGTCTGGCTGTGACGGCAGAATTCTGGCGCGGCAGGCGGGTTTTCGTCACAGGCCATACTGGCTTCAAGGGGGCCTGGCTTTCGCTTTGGCTGGCCAAAATGGGCGCCGTCGTCACCGGCTTTGCACTGGCGCCCAGAAGTCATCCCAGCCTTTTTGATCTGGCGAAAGTCGCTGACCGGTTATCATCGGTGATTGCCGATGTTAACGATCAGCCCGCGCTTGAACGCGCGCTAGCGGCAAATCAGCCGGAAATCATTTTCCATCTTGCGGCTCAGGCGCTGGTGCGGGAATCCTATCAGGATCCGGTTCGGACATTCGCGACCAATGTCGGCGGCACGGTGACGCTGCTGGACTCGGTGCGCCGAATTCCGTCTGTTCGCGCCGTCGTCGTCGTGACCAGCGACAAATGCTATGACAATGAGGAACGGGTTTGGGGTTATCGTGAAAGCGATCGACTTGGCGGGCGCGACCCCTATAGCGCCAGCAAGGGCTGCACTGAAATTGCCGCGCGCTCGATGCAGATGAGCTTCTTCGCCCCGTTCGTTTCGGATGGCCATTCGGCACGAATTGCAACCGTTCGGGCCGGCAACGTGATCGGCGGAGGTGACTGGTCGGAGGACCGCCTTATCCCGGATATCGTGCGCGGGTGTCTTGGTTCGACGGGCGAGGTACGGTTGCGCAATCCGAATGCGGTTCGGCCGTGGCAGCATGTGCTCGATCCCCTCGGGGCGTATCTCGATATCGCCGAAAAGCTCGCGACCGCGCCGCAGGGCATCGACGAAGCCTGGAACATCGGCCCCGACGCCGGCGAAGATCGCCCGGTTCTCAAGGTTGCGCAAGCGATGGTGGCGGCCCTTGGCACCGGTAAGGTGTTATGTGAAGAAACCAGCAACGGTCCCCACGAGGCAAAATTGCTGCAGCTCGATTGTGAGAAGGCCAGAACGAAACTCGGCTGGCGACCTCGATTAAAGTTCGAGGAAGCGGTAAAGTTTACGGCCGATTGGTATGCGGCCTGGAGGCAGGGCCACGAGATGTTGGCCTTCACGTGTGCCCAGATAGCAGCCTTTGAGACGATGGCCTGATAGACACGCGATCGGTAGGCGAGGCCAAGAGAGCGAAAACATGAACTCATTGATACATGCGCCCGCTGGCGCGCCATCCGAAGCTGTCGCGGCGACGCGCAGCGCCTGTCTGGCTGCCTTGAGACAACGCGTTATCGAAGTTTCGTATTTGGCGAAATCCGCGCATCTTGGTTCCTCGCTTTCGTGCATCGAGATTCTTGATTGCATCATTCGTGCATCGGGTCTGACCCCTGAAAACATGACGGCGCCGCACCGTCCGCGCCTTGTGATGTCGAAGGGACACGCCGCGATGGCCTTTTATGCGGCGCTCGAGGCTTGGGGACTGATCCCGAGAGCGCACCTGGACCGATATCTGCAGGATGGGACCGCCTTGTGGGGACACGTGACGCGGTCCCCCGCGGTGCCGGCTATCGATGTATCGACGGGATCGCTTGGCCACGGCCTCGGCCTCACCGCGGGCTACGCCTTGGGTTACAGACTTCGCGGTTGGACCGCTCGCTCATTTTGCGTGCTCTCCGATGGTGAATGCGACGAAGGATCAACCTGGGAGGCAATCCTGTTTGCAGGGCACCATCGATTGAGCAACATTGTTGCCATCGTCGATTACAACAAGATTCAAAGCATCGATCGCGTTTCGAATGTCCTCGAACTGGAACCATTCGCAGACAAATGGCGAAGCTTCAACTGGACGGTCCGCGAAGTTGACGGGCATGACCCTTGGGCGATGGATGCTGTTTTGGGCGCACCGGTGACGGATCGGCCATTGGTCGTCATCGCCCATACCGTGAAAGGGAAGGGCGTTCCCCGCGTCGAGAACACTGTGGCGTCACATTATCATCCGGCGAGAGAGTCGGACCGGACCGGACACGCCAATGCGTAATCATCTGGTTGGTCTGATTGGCGAGGCGGCACGCTCGCAGCCGAATATTTTGTTTTTGACCGCTGATCTCGGTTTTTCCGTCGTCGAGCCGCTCCAGGAAAGCATGGGGCCGCGCTTCATCAATGCAGGAATTGCAGAAGCCAACATGATTACGATGGCGGCGTCGCTGAGCTTCTGCGGCTTTCAGCCATATGTTTATTCCATCACGCCGTTCATTACGGCCCGATGTTACGAGCAAATCCGCAATGATGTCTGCTACCACGGCGCTCCCGTCAGGCTGATCGGCACCGCCGCGGGTTTCTCGTATGGCACACTCGGACCGACGCATCATGCGCTGGAAGATGCGACCATCATGGCGACGCTGCCAGGCATGACCGTGTTCAGCCCCGCGACGATATCGGAACTTGATCGGTTGTTTGCCCTTTCAAGCGGAATAGAGGGAGCGATTTATTTTCGGATCGCGCGTGAGAACGGCCCGGACCGCCAATCTCCCCCGTTTGATCTGGAGAATCCTGTCGTTGTCTGGAGCGGAGGAAACGCGATCAATCTGGTGACCAGCGGTTCGCTTGCCGGCGAAGCATTTGCTGCGGCGGATGCCTTGCAAACCGGCGGAGTCGACGTTCGATTGATTTCCCTCCCGATCCTGGCTCCGTTTCCGGCTGCGGCGTTGTGGAATGCGCTCGCCGCCGCGCCCACCGTCGTCGCGTTCGAAGGTTACGAAGGAAATCCCCTCGAGGCCGGCGTGGCCAAGCTGCTGTCCGAGAAAGCTTCGGGCTATCCCGCGCGTTTCCTGAATGCCGGCCGGCATTTTGCCAAGAAGGTCGGCGGAACCGACTTCCAAAGGGCGGCTTTTCAACTCGATGCTGCCGCGATTGCGGCCGCGGCTCGCTCTTTGATCGATCAACGCCGCGAAAACTCTTCAGCTCATGTGCGCGTCAAAGCAGCCACGCCTGACTGAAGCCGAAAAAGCTGAATGAAGAAAGCCCCATGAAGATTTTGGTCACCGGCGCAGGCGGCTTTGTGGGTGCCGCGGTCGTGCGCGAAGCGGTGCGTATGGGTCATGAAGTATTCGGGACGATCAGGCCCGGAAGCAGCGATGGGCGTCTTGTCGATATCGTCTCTCATTTCCAGCTCGTACCCGCCGATCTTCGAAATCGGGTTCAAGTCACGGCGATGATGCGCGAACTCCGGCCCGACACGGTCGTGCATGTGGCCTGGAGCGGCGTGAGCAATCGCGATCGCCTTGAGCGCCTTCAGATTACCGACAATATCGAGACATCCTGCCATTTGCTCGACGCGAGTGTCGAAGCTGGCGTTTCGAAATTCGTCGGTTTGGGCTCGCAGGGTGAGTATGGTCCCTTCGACGGGAAGATCACCGAGCAGGATCTACCTGCGCCAACTACGCTATACGGTGCTTCGAAACTCGCCGTTTATTACCTGACGCGGCAACTCGCCGCCCAGACCGGTATATCTTATGCCTGGATGCGGTTGTTTTCGGCTTATGGACCACGAGATAACCCCGTTTGGCTTATTCCGTCGCTGATTCAGGAAATGCTTGCCGGCCGGCGTCCCAAGACAACGCTCGGTGAACAATCGTGGGATTATTTGTTCATTGATGATATCGCTAGCGCGATATTGGCGGTCTCGACGTCCAAAACGGCGGAGGGAGCTTTCAATCTGGGATCGGGGCGGCCGATCCCGGTAAAGTCCGTCGTCGAGAAAATCAGAAACCTGATCGCGCCGCAAATGGAGCTGGTATTTGGTGAAATCCCCTATCGAACTGACCAAGTCTGGCACATGGAGGCTGACATCACTCGCCTTGGGACCGAAGTTGGCTGGGCGCCAAAAACCGATATCGATGTTGGTCTCGCGGCAACGGTGCAATGGTTTCGAGACAGGGCTTGAGGACGCATGTACCGCGGCGGCTTGTTTCGTGACGCTGAATGGAAGTTTTGCTTTGTCGTGAGGAGACCCGTCAGTGAAGACGATATCGATCATATCCCCCTGTTACAACGAAGAAGAAAATGTTCGCGCTTGCTACGAAGCGGTCCGGGTTCTTTTCGAAAATGAGCTGTCCGGATATCAGCGGGAGCATATCTTCTCGGACAATGCATCGATCGACAGCACCGTGGCGATTCTGAGGGAAATCGCAAAGAACGATACCAACGTCAAGGTGATTATCAACGCCCGCAACTTCGGTCCGTTCAGGTCGATGTTCAACGGATTGCGATACGCCACCGGCGACGCAGACTCTCGGATTTCGAGATTCCGCCTGACGTTGGGGAGTTTCAGCTGATCGATCGCAAGGTTTGGGAAGCTGTGGTTGTGCACAACGACCACTATCCGTATCTGCGGGGGATCATTGCGTCCTGCGGATTTACCCGCTTGATTATTCCCTATACGTGGCGGGCCCGCAAACGGGGATTGTCCAAGAACAATATTCCCAGGCTTATCGACCAGGCGCTGAATGGAATATTTTCGTTTACCAATGCGCCGATGCGTTTCTGCACTTTTGTCGGGTTCGCATTGGCTGCAATATGCATCCTTTTCGCGCTGGCCTCTGTTGTCGGTTATATATTTCTGCCACATCTCGCGCCCCGTGGTACGACAACGATCATCGTCTCGGTATTTTTTCTGTCGGGAGTGCAGTTGATCTTCATCGGCATGTTGGGCGAATACGTCACTTCGATCCATTCACAGGTCCGCAGAGGGCCTGTGGTGGTCGAGCGGGAACGCTTGAATATCGACCGGCCAGTCGGGGCTCCAACGCTGGCGAAGGCTCCAACGCTGGCGAAGTAGTTTAATGTAGTTCTCGATCGGTCGCCATTCGGCGGACCTTCGCTGGACAGGTAACCGTAGTTGCGGCATGGAAACTTGATGGATCAGGCAAGAACCTTGGAAGAGTTCAAACCGATCCCCATCCGGCACGGGGATGGGTTGCTTGGGCATTTCCTCTTTCTGCTGCGGACCATTGTGGATTTACAGCTTTTGACTTGCCTGCGTTTCTTGGTGCCCCATCTTTCGGTCATGCAGGGTGCGGTGCTTGATGTGGGGTGCGGTGAAATGCCGTTCAGGCGATTGCTCCCTCCCGATTGCCTTTATACCGGCCTTGACGTTCCCCAGTCGGATGACTTCGGTATGCGACGTCATCCGGAGATTGTAGATTTTGACGGACGAAATATTCCATTTGCCAACACCACATTTGACCATATTTTGTGTACCGAAGTCCTCGAACACGCGGAAGATCCGGAGAAATTGATTGCAGAAATGTACCGGGTGTTGCGCTCTGGCGGCACTCTCGTAGCCACCGTACCGTTCTCGGCCCGGGTTCACCACGCGCCGCACGACTATCATCGCTTCACGTCCTATCGCCTCGCTAGAATGTTTTCAAATTTCGATGATATCAAAGTCAGCGAGCGCGGGGACGACCTTGCGGTCATCGCCAATAAGCTCATCGTGGTTTGCGTGCGCTTGGGCCGGCCGTCCGCTTCCCTTATCTGGCGGTGGCCTTTATTTCTCGTCGTCGCCCCCGCCGCACTGGTATCGCTTGTGATCGCACACTTTTCGCTGTGGCTGGGTTGGGGTTCAAAAGCAGATCCGCTCGGCTATGGTGTCGTTGCAACGAAAGCGTAGTTCATGTCCAAGATCGCCTTGCAAGACGAACGTGGCTTCAATCAGATCTTTGCGCCCGTCGGTTCAACATTGCTGCGCATGCGTCGGCGAAACGATTGGTTTGTGGATCAGATTGATCGCCTTGGAGCACGCCGGGTATTGGAGCTCGGCAGCGGCACCGGGGAAACCGCGGCCTATCTTGCTTCCCATTCCGATGCCGAAATTGTCGCGGTGGATATCAGCAAGGCATTCGTGGCAGAAGCCAATGCGCGGCACCGGGCGCCGAACCTGCGCTTCGAGTTATTTGATTTGTTGAGTGATACGCCGCCGCCATTTGGAAAGTTCGATATGGTCTGCGGCAACGGCATACTTCACCATCTGGTTGTTCGCCTGCCGATGGTGCTGCGCGCGTTGCATGCGCTAACAAATCCAGGCGGTGGGCTTGCCTTCATCGAGCCAAACTTCCTCAACCCCTATTGTGCCTTCATATTCGGCACCCAGGTTGGTCGCCGCTGGGCGCGGCTGGAACCTGATGAGATGGCGTTTACACCAGGAGAACTGCGCCGCGCTCTTCCCGCCGCCGGCTGGCAGGATGTCGTGGTCGCGAGCCGGGATTTCCTGGTACCTGGCGTGCCAGAAAGGCTTGTCGGACCCATTCAGACCATTGAACCCGCTCTGGAAGCGACAGTGTTGACGCGCTGGCTCGCTCAATCTCATTTTTTCACGGCGCGCGCATAGCTGTTCAATGGGCCCGTTTGCGGTAATACTTTGTTCCGCATCAAGCCACGTCGCCTGCTCCCCGCGCTTCGTCCCCCAAATGAACGGAATTCAGCCATTTCTGATGTGGCCACGAGAAAGCCGAAGTTCACGCAAGTGAGGACTGTTTCTCTCTCGGGTGAGAGGAGCGCTGCGCGCGATATAGCGGCGTGGTCTGCCTCCTTGATCGTCATAGCCGCGTCCGCAGCGCTGATCGTTAGGACGATCTGGCTGCTGGGTGGTGGCTTCGATTTTACGGATCAATCGTTTTACCTCATGCTCGCCCAGCAGCCAGCAGGGTACGAACTGACCTATGGTCTGTTCGGCTACGGGCTGCACCCGCTCTATGAACTTGTCGGGGGCTCTATCGCATCCATGCAACGGGTGGGCGCGCTGGTTCTTGTCGTTCTAGGCGCGGCGCTTGGACTCGTTATTTCGAACAGGACGAGGATGGATTGGCGCCGCCCTGCCGGCGCTCAGATCGTTGCCGTTTCGGCCAGCCTCCCGCTGGCCTATTATCTACCCTGGGTTCCAGTGCCAGGTTATAACTGGATCGCCCTGGTCGGCGCGATTGTTCTTCTGATCGCGATGCTTCTTCTCTTGGAGGCCGGCAATGGATATGGCTCGGCTGCGACGGCGGCGGCCGCAGCCATCCTTGCCATTTTCACGCGACCGCAAACTGCGATCGGTTTTGGCGCTCTCTATGTGGCTGCCACCTTTATCGTCGACCCGGCGCCCAAGAGCTCGCTTATGCAAATCGTTCGCGCCGCTGGGCTGACCGCGATGGCGGTCGTCGGTATTGCTGCAATTCTGCCGCTTGGCATCCTCATCGATCAAATCAAGGAATACATCGCGATTTTTGGAACAACGCACCCGCTTCATTTCTCCTTTGTCGATCAGCAACTGGAATTTCTGAAAACCGCATGGTTTTGGCTTGTGTGCGGGGCAATCCTCGCCTTCGTCTTGTTTTCGCGTCTTGGCGGCAAACCTGTATCGAACCGCCTAACCGTGTTGGTCTGCATCGTCGCGCCAATCATTTCGGCCGTAATCCTGGTGCGTACCATATCGCGCCTTGATGAATACAGGATCGGGCCAGCGACGGGCATACTCGCATTCTGTGCGCTATCGCTTGCTTGCCTGAGAAAAGATGCTGCCCCCCGACTGATCGCTTTGCTTGGCGTTGCCGCGTTCATCCCCTGGATCGCGACATTGGGTGCGTCCGCCGCCGTCCGTCCGCAACTCGTTTACTATTCCGGGATATCGAGCTTCATTGCGGTTGTCGGAGTTTTCATTGCTGTACGTCAGAATATGGTTGCGGTCACCCTGGCGTCATGCGCCGGATTATACCTGACGTTTTCCGCCATACAGTTCGGATTGGCATCGCCATATCGCCTTGCGGCGCCTGTCGCCATGCAGGTCGTCCCAACGCAAATGGGGTGGGGGGCAGAACTAAAACTCGACAGCATAACCAGCGAGTTCATAACGAAACTTCGGAACGACTCGAAGCAGGGCGGATTTTGTCAGGGAGACGCGGTCATTGATTTGAGTGGCAACTTGCCCGGTGCCGTGTTTGCGATGGGGGGACTTATGCCGGTGTTTCCCTGGATATCTGCCGGGTACCCGTTCTCCTACTACTTCGCGCAAGAGTATTTAAAAAGATTAGGTCAAGCCCGGCTCGCGCGGTCCTGGCTTATTACGGCAGAAACGCCGAATACATTTTCAAGACAGGAGTTGGAGTCACTCGGGGTTGATTTTGCGGCATACCGCTTGGTTGACGATCTGCCTCATCCGGTTGATGGCACATCGGTCAAGCTGTACGCACCGCTTGCAGATCGAAGTGCGTGCGAGCAAAACGGGATGAGAGCAAGCCAAGAGCCACGTTAGGAGGCGAACTCCGAAACCCGGGGTCGCAGGTTCGAGCCCTGCCACTGCTGCCAGCCAAATCCATTGCCACCCAATCCTTGGGTTGGCGGTGTTCGACAGTTTTTGCAGCCCGGAAGATTGCTTAGGCAAGCGGATGGTAGCGGGGAGGTCGCGCACCACCGCCCCGCTCATGATGGCGTCGTCGTCACGGTCATGTGTGACGAGGCCCGAGTCGAACTATGCGGCGCGGGCTTTGCTTTTTCCGGATCGGGCGACTTTCGCCTTTTTGGCGGGCTTGGCCGTAACCGATACCGAATCCGTGGGTGCAGCCACGGCAGTGTCGTTGCTTGAGCTTTCAAGTGAGGTCGTCAAAACTTCGCGTTGAGCATTCAACCAATAGAGGTCGGCCCGGCCGTCGGGTTGACCATCGGCGATCCAGAGCTGGTAGGCACGTTGGCGAATCGCCTCGTCCAGATTTTGCATGGGTTTCTCCTTCGATGACGCGTTACACAGTCCCGGCAAGGTTAAAGTCTTGCTCCCACAAGGTTAATGAAATCCTAACAGCTGTGGCCGCGTGCATGGTGTCGAAACGGGAAGAGCCGCGGTGGGCGCGTTGGCGCCGATCCGCGCCCAGCGAATTTGCAGCACGCCCCGTTCAGGGCAACTGGAGACTCGGGGAGTAGGTCAGCCCCGGCCACAACAATGCGGCGGCAAATCACAACTCTCTGACTTCACTCAAGGCGTTTTCAGGCGGTAAAAGGAAAAATCTTCTTGATGAAGGAAGTCGAGGGTTTGCGCTTGATATCCAGGGAAACCAACCCAAATCCGAGCTTTCTTGAATCCGCCCCCAAACCAAGCTCCCTAGGGGAGATCGCTTCGGGCAGACTCAACCGCAGCGTGATGTCCGTGCCTCTGCAGTCAAGTTCGATTTCATTTCGCACTACGACATTGGCCGGCAAGACCCATTCAAGAGAGTCGGATTCCTGACCAATTCTTACATGGACAGGTGCCATGCTACCGGGCCTGCCGAATGCCTTACCTGAGATTACAATCCTCCAGACGCCAGTCCTACCCCTGAGAGGCAGCCTCAACTTTGCCTGCGGACCAAGGCTCCAGGTTCCCCAATTTTCGGGGGTTGACCAACCAACCACCAGGAGATTCAACGTCTTCGATTTATGATCAAAGCTGTAGCGTTGAGAAGACCGCGATGAATGTTGAGGGAGGACTGGGTGGTCAATTTGTACTGACGCCGTACATGCCGTCCTGGGGTCGGAATGGAACCACTTGCTTCCCTCCTCGCAAACGTCAAAATGTACCTTGAAGTCGCCGGTCTCCTGGGGAGCAGCAATTGTAACATCGATCACGGCAGTGGAACCCTGTTCGACTTTGGGAAGACTTGATCTCGCTGTGGGTACTTCGATCTCATGACCATCGGCATCCGCCGCGAAACCGCCGCGTCGGATAAACTCGCGGCGCTGCATACTCGCTCCAAAGATCACAAAGCGTCATCATAGCTGTCCAACTCGTCAGATGGAAGAAACCGCGAGTTAAGCCGCGCAAGATTTGTTTGGAAGCCGCCGAGGCGCCCGGTAAACTTTCGGACGTTTTTGCGCCATTGGTCCGGGAGAGGTCCAGCCGGTTGGTGCGGGCAGCCCAAGCGCCTGCCTTCGGTCCGCCCGACCTTGACCTTTTGCCCGACTGGCAGTACATAACCGCCACCTGCTGCCGGCCCGCTTTGGCGGATATCCGGCGCGGCTTTTAAATTCCCCCGAACAATCGAGCCCGCTTGCCGGCTCATCCTTCAAGAGAGGGCTGGGCGCTAGAGGGCTGTTCGGATTTCCTTAAACCGTAAAAATCGTCTCAACGACGCGGATCAATCAACGATGGCTTTCAGCCCGTTCAAATTCCTCCAGGAAGTGCGCTCGGAGACCGCCAAGGTCACCTGGCCGACCCGCCGCGAGACGACAATCACCACCATCATGGTGTTCGTGATGGTGGCGCTGGCTTCGATTTTCTTCTTCGCCTCGGATCAGATTATCCGCTATCTCGTCACCTTTTTGCTCGGGATCCACTGATGGCAAGCGCCGGAACCCAAACGATGGACAAGCGCTGGTATATCGTCCACGCCTATTCCAACTTCGAGAAGAAGGTCGCGGAGTCGATCCGCGAGCAATCGAAGCAGCGCGGGCTCGATGAACTGTTCGAGCAGGTGCTGGTGCCGACCGAAAAGGTCACCGAAGTGCGCCGCGGCCGCAAGGTCGACGCCGAGCGCAAGTTTTTCCCGGGCTATGTCCTGGTCAAAATGAAGCTGACCGACGAAGCCTTCCATCTCATCAAGAATACCCCGAAGGTGACGGGCTTCCTCGGCGCGGAAAACAAGCCGATGCCGATCTCGGAGGCCGAGGCCATGCGGATCCTGCACCAGGTGCAGGAAGGCGTGGAACGCCCGAAGGCCTCGGTGTCGTTCGAGATCGGCGAGAATGTGCGGGTGGCCGATGGGCCGTTCGCGTCGTTCTCCGGCGTGGTCGAGGAAATCGACGAGGCGCGTTCGCGCGTGAAGGTCGCGGTGTCGATCTTCGGCCGCGCCACGCCGGTCGAACTGGAATTCGGTCAGGTCGAGAAGGTCTGATCGTTACGTCATTGCCGGGCAAAAGCGCGAAGCGCGTCTTCACGCCAGATGACCCGGCAATCCATCATCTTCGCAAAAAGCGTTTTGCGAAGATGATGGATGCCCGGATCAAGTCCGGGCATGACGAGAGTGGAGCGGCGACGCTTCCGAAGAACCGTGGGAGGAGATGGATGATCGCCAGTCATCCGTTGAACCGCACCACGGTCCTGTGAAGTTTTTCGGGCTAGTCCGGAAACAGCATGAGGAGTAGAAAATGGCAAAGAAAGTGACCGGATACCTGAAATTGCAGGTGCCGGCCGGTGCTGCGAATCCTTCGCCCCCGATCGGACCCGCGCTTGGTCAGCGCGGCCTCAACATCATGGAATTCTGCAAGGCGTTCAACGCGCAGACGCAGAAGGAAGAGAAAAATACCCCGATACCGGTGGTGATTACGATCTACGCCGATCGTTCGTTCACCTTCGAACTGCGTACCCCGCCGATGTCCTTCTTCATCAAGAAGGCGGCCAAGCTGACGTCCGGCTCGAAGCTGCCGGGCCGCGACAAGGCCGGTGCGGTGACCAAGGCGCAGGTGCGCGAGATCGCCGAAGCAAAGATGAAAGATCTGAATTGCGACACCATCGAAGCGGCCATGAAGATGGTCGAGGGCTCAGCCCGTTCGATGGGCGTCGAGGTGGCGGGGTAACGGTCATGGCAATTGGAAAACGCTTGAAGAAGGCCCGCGAGGGCGTCAATCGCGAGAAGCTTTATCCGCTCGCGGACGCCATCAAGATGGTCAAGGAACGCGCCAAGTCGAAGTTCGACGAGACCATCGAGATTGCGATGAATCTCGGCGTCGACCCGCGCCATGCCGATCAGATGGTACGTGGCGTGGTGACGCTGCCGAACGGCACCGGCCGCACCTTGCGCGTCGGCGTGTTTGCGCGTGGCGCCAAGGCCGAAGAGGCCAAGGCGGCGGGTGCCGACGTGGTTGGCGCGGAGGACCTGGTCGAGAAGGTGCAGGGCGGTCAGATCGATTTCGACCGCTGCATCGCGACCCCCGACATGATGCCGCTGGTCGGCCGGCTCGGTAAGGTGCTCGGACCGCGCGGCATGATGCCCAATCCGAAGATCGGCACCGTGACGATGGACGTCGCCAACGCCGTCAAAGGCGCCAAGGGCGGTTCGGTCGAATTCCGGGTCGAGAAGGCCGGCATTGTGCAGGCCGGCATCGGCAAGGCGTCGTTCTCGGAAGAGAAGCTGGTGCAGAACGTCAAGGCGCTCGCGGATGCGGTGGCCAAGGCGAAGCCCGCGGGGGCCAAGGGCACCTACATCCAGCGCGTGGCGGTTTCCTCCACCATGGGGCCGGGCGTGAAGGTCGAGCCAGGCACTGTGCTCGGCTAGGCTGTCGAAAACGTCTTAAGACAAACCAGGGGCGGAATTGGGCAACCGATTCCGCCCCTTATTTATTGATAAGGCTTCGCCCCTCGTCGTCATGGCCGGCCATAGCAGTCTGTTTTTTGCGCAGACTGCGTAAACTAGTCTGCGATGCCGGGCCATGACGGAAGAGAAAATATGCCGGACCAGGTCTTGATCTATTCACGTTTCCCGAAAGCCATGATGGTGCGCATCGGCCAGCGGTTTGAACTGATGGATGCGGCGGGCAAACCGCCGCGTGAGGTCTTCACGGCAGACCAACTGTCCGGCATTCGTGCGATGATTACCGCAGGCGGAACGCCGCTGGGTGCGGCGGCGATGGACACCCTGCCGTCGCTGCGTGCGATCGTCTGTTACGGCACCGGCTACGACGGCGTCGATCTTGCCGCCGCGGCTCAGCGCGGAATCGCGGTTGGCCACAGTCCGGCTGCGAATGCGTCCGCGGTTGCCGATCTGGCGGTGACGCTGATGCTGGCTGTCACGCGACGCTTGCTGCCGGCGGACGAGTATGTGCGAAGCGGAAACTGGTCAGCCGCAAAACCTTCGCCGCTGATGAGCCCGCAGCCCGGCAATCCCGGCCGTCGCGTCGGCGTCTACGGCATGGGCGAGATCGGCCGCAAGATCGCGTCGCGCGTTGCGGCTTTCGAGACCGAGGTCGCCTATTTCAGCCGCAGCAGGCATGACGTGCCCTATCAATATCTGCCGAGCCTTGAGGCATTGGCGGAATGGTGCAGCGTTCTGATGGTCGCGGTTCGCGCCGGCGCGGATACCCATCACGCCGTGAATGCCGGGATCCTGCAAAAACTCGGCAAGGACGGCTATGTCGTCAACATCTCACGCGGTTCGGCCATCGATCAGCAAGCCCTGGTCGCAGCCCTCACCGACAAGACCATCGCCGGCGCCGGTCTCGATGTGTTCGAGAAAGAGCCGCATGCGCCGGATGCGCTGACCGCGTTTCCGAATGTCGTGCTGACCCCGCATATCGGCGGCCACACCCTGGACTCGCATCTGGCGATGCAGGACTGCGTGATCGCCAATCTCGAGGCGTATTTTGCCGGCAAGCCGCTGGCCCATGCGGTGAGGTGAGCCGCGTCGTGAGGCTCAACCGTTCATGATCACGGCGCGGGTCCTTCGCGCGGGATCGTGCTCACCCACGAGCGGCGCGCGATCCAACTACGCATCACGTTCGCCTGGGTCAGGGAAGGCGGAAAAGAGGGCGAGGGCCGACGGCAGCACGATGGCGATCAGTTCGAAAGCGGCGGTGAGTACCGCCAAAACGGCCGCAAGGGATCTGCGCATGGGAACCTCCTGCGGCTAACCCGTCTTCGCGGATTCGCGTGTTTTTCGGAATCCGGCTCGTTACAAATCAAATAGTTAGGTCAAAAGGTCTTCACTACAGAGTGG
>WNFA01002361.1_pt1 | contig 16078 bp, 17 predicted proteins | sample 5400481 | NCBI WGS metagenome assembly WNFA01 (sample SAMN13153340, study PRJNA577476) | soil metagenome | isolation source: 120 cm saprolite under Douglas fir tree site 2 hole 1 replicate 2 | place: USA:California | collected 2015-04-18
ATAGGGAATTCAGACGCGCGGCCGATCGGCCTTGATCTGGGTGCGGTGCATCAGGCGCCGCGCTTTCGGGTCGAAAGAGTCGCGCCGGTGCAGCGTGCAGCGGTTGTCCCAGATCAGCACGTCTCCCACCCGCCATTGCTGGCGGAAAGTGAACTGGGCCTGAGTCGCGTGCGCCCACAACTGGTCGAGCAGCGCTTCGCTCTCGTCCAGCTCCATGCCGACGATATAGCTGTTGCGCCGCCGCCCGAGAAAGAGGCAGAGGCGCCCGGTCTCGGGATGCGCGCGGATGAGCGCGTGCTGCGCGCCAGGCGCCTTGCGCGGATCGGTCACCTCCTGGTAGCCCTTGCGCATGACGCCGGCGCTGTTGTAGGTGGCGTCGTGCAAGGCTTTGCGGCCCTCGATGCGCTTTTTCAGATTCGCCGGCAGCCTCTCGTACGCAAGATACATGTTGGCCCAGTAGGTGTCGCCGCCCGAGGGGGGAACCTCCAGCGCGTGCAGGATCGCGCCCTTGGGCGGCGTATCGACGTAGGTCATGTCGGCGTGCCAGATCGCCTCGCCGTCGCCCAGGCCGCCGATCGGCGCGCCCTCCATCTTGATATTGGAGATCACGTTCATTTCGGGATGGTCGGGCAGGAAGGGCTTGCCGTAGGGGTTCGGTCCGGGCGGGTCGAGCTCGCCGAAGAGCTTGCTGAACGCCATCAGCTGCGGATCGGAGAGCGTCTGTCCGCGGAAGCGCAGCACCAGGTGATCGAGCCAGGCGGCGCGGATCTCGGCGAAGACTTCCTCCGGCAACGGCCGCGACAGGTCGACGCCGCTCACCTCGGCGCCGAGTGCTTCCCCCAGCTTCCCGACCTGGATCGAGGCGCTCACCCGATGTGTTTCCTCAGAAACTCGAGCGTGCGCGAGCGCGCGAGCTTCGCGCTCTCGGCGTGGTACGACCCGCGCTGGTCGCAGTTGAAGCCGTGCCCCGCCGGGTAGATGAAGGACTGCGCCTCGGGATGCGCGGCGGCGACTTTCTTCGCGTCGGCGACCGGGATCGCGTGGTCGGTCTCGCCCCAGTGGAACATCACCGGGCACTTCGGTTGTTCGTTCATCATCCCGGCGATGCCGCCGCCGTAGTAGCAGACCGAGCACGCAAGGCCGGCCAGGCGCACCGCGGCCACCCACGACACCGTCCCGCCCCAGCAGTAGCCGACGATGCCGACCTTGCCCGAGGATTTCACGTTGTCCCTCCCCGCACCGGCGTCCAGCATCACCTTGTCCCACTGCATCTTCGGGATGAAGGTGCGGCCGACTTCGATGTCGGCCTGCGTGTAGCCGATGTCCACGCCGCGCTGCACGCGGTCGAAGAACGCGGGCGCGATGGCGAGATAGCCGTCCGCGGCGTAGCCGTCGGCGACGCTCCGGATGTGGCTGTTCACCCCGAAGATCTCCTGCACCACGATCAGCCCGCCGCGGGGTTTTCCATTGGGTTCGGCGCGGTAGGCCGCCAATTTGTGGCCGTCGGCGGCGCTGAGTTCGATCATCTTGCCCACTTTGGTTTCTCCTCCGGTGTTTTTGGGGAAGCGCAAAGTGTACTTCGTTCTTTGGCATAATGTGGCCGTGAGGCAGGGGGCGCCCGCCCCGCAGCGCTGCCGAGAGACTCTAGGAGCAGACACCATGCCGGTCACCGAACTGAACCACTATCTTATTCGCGCCAACAACCTCGAACGCACCAAGGATTTCTACTGCAAGGTGCTCGGATTCGAAGTGATGCCGCGACCGGATTTCCCGTTTCCCGGGTACTGGCTCGGCGTTGACGGCAAGATCCAGGTGCATATGGCGCAAGCGGGCGTGGCCCACTCGGAGCTCTACTACCTCGGCAGCCCGAGGAACGCGGCCAAGGACAATTCCGGCGTGGTCGACCATATCGCTTTCCTCGCCACGGAACCCGACCGGTTCGTGAAGCACCTGAAGGAGCTCAAGGTCGCCTGCCGTCCGCGCAACTTTCCCGAGTCGCAGCTCTACCAGCTCTTCATCAAGGACCCCGACGGCCTCACCATCGAGCTCAATTTCTTCGGCATCACCAAGGCTCCCGACTGGGGCGGCGAGGACTACTCCCAGATGCCGCGCGCCTCGTCTGTGAAAGCGTCGAAGAAGAAAACGACGAAAGCCAAGGTCGCCGCCTGATGAACGCCCCTCACCCGGGCGCGAGGAGCTTCGCCGGCGTTTCCTACGAGGAGGCGATCGGCCGCGCGCGGGCCATGGTGCCGGCGCTCCGCAGCCGCGCCGCGCAGGCCGAGAAAGACCGCGTGATGCCGCCCGAGACCCTCGCCGATCTGCACGCGAGCGGCATCCTTCGCACGCTCCAGCCCAGGCGCTGGGGCGGGATGGAGTTCGATTTCGTCGCCTACGTCGATTTCTGCTACGAGCTCGCGCTCGGCTGCGCTTCGACCGCCTGGAATTTCGGCAATCTGCAGGTGCACCACTGGATGCTGGCGATGTACGAGGAGCGCGCGCAGGAGGAGGTATGGGGCGCGGATCCCGAGGCGCTGATCGCATCCGGCATCGCCTTTCCACAGGGGCGCGCGAAAAAAGTCGAGCACGGCTACGTCGTCGGCGGAAAGTGGAATTTCTCGAGCTGCTCGAACGTCGCCGAATGGAACATGCTCGCGGTCACGGTGCGCGACGGCGATCGCCCGGTCGACTACCGCATGTGCCTGCTGCACAAGTCGCAGTACGAGGTCATCGACGATTGGCAGGTGCTCGGGATGCGCGCGACGGGCAGCATGACGGTCGTCGCCAAGGACGTCTTCGTTCCCGAGTACAAGGCGCTCTGCATGCTTGAAGCCCGCGGCGGCGACAAATTTCCCGGGTCGAAGTCGAACCCCAACCCAGCCTACCGCGTGCCGCTCTCGGCGCTCGGCGGGCACGGCATCGGCGCATGCGCGGTCGGCAACGCGCAGGCCGCGCTGGAGCTCAGCATCGCCGCCGTGAAGGAGCGCAGCACCAACTACACCGGCGCGAAGATGCGCGACTTCCAGGCGGTGCAGCTGCGCGTCGGCGCGGCCGGAGCGAAGATCGACGCGGCGCGCCTGGTCCTGCGCAACGACTGCCTCGAGGCGCAGGAAATCGCGAACCGCCGGGTAATCGCGGATCCGCAAACGAAGCTGCGCTTCAAGCGCAATCTCGCCTACGCGGTCGGCCTCGCCACCGAGGCCGTGGACATGCTGCACGCCATGGCGGGCGCGAACGGCGTCTACGAGACCTATCCCCTGGAGCGCATCTTCCGCGACGCCCACTCCCTCGCGGGCCATATCAGCTTCAGCTTCGACGCGCAGGCCTCCGGCTGGGGCTTCGCCGTGCTCGGCGGCGAGATCAACAACCCTACTCTGTAAATATTTACGATGATGGGACACATCCCCTCATACTCCCCTAAATTTGAGGCTGTTTCAGGGCTCCTGAATCAGGACTCCTGAAACAGCCTGTGGGAACGAAAAAAAGATGAAACTCTGCCGCTACGACAACAACCGCCTGGGCATCGTGGAAGGCGACGAGGTCCTGGACGTCAGCAAGGCGCTCGCCGTCATTCCGCAGCCGGGCTGGCCGATCGCGCAGGGCGATCCCCTGATCGCGAACTTCAAGCGCGTGCTCGCCGCGGCGAAGAAGCTCGCGCCCCGGGCGAAGAAAAAGCCGCTCGCGAAGGTGAGGCTGCGCTCGCCGGTGCCCAATCCCGGAAAGATCATCGGCGCGCCGATCAACTACGACGATCACATCGCCGAGTCGGTCAAGGACCCGGGCATCGCGCACGGGCGCACCAACATCCAGAAGGGCATCGGCGACTGGGGCCTGTTCCTCAAGGCGAATTCCTCCCTGATCGGCTTCGGGGAGGAAATACGCCTGCGCTGGCCCGAGCGGCGCAACGACCACGAGGTCGAGCTCGCGCTCGTCATCGGCCGGCGCGGCAACAAGATCCCGAAGGAAAAAGCGCTGCAGTACGTGTGCGGCTATTCGATCGGCCTGGACATGACGGTGCGCGGCCCCGAGCTGCAGTGCTTCCGCAAGTCGATCGACACCTACAGCGTGCTCGGGCCCTGGCTCGTCACCGCCGACGAGATCGGCGATCCCGACAACCTCGATCTCTCGATCAGGGTGAACGGCGAGCTCAGGCAGAATTCGAACACGAAATATCTCGTCTACAACGTCGAGCGGCTGATCGAGTTCGCGTCGTCCATGTACACGCTGCATCCCGGGGACATCATCATGACCGGAACGCCCGCCGGCGTCTCCCCGGTGAAGCCGGGCGACTTGTTGCATGCTTACGTCCAGGGGATAGGTGAAAGTGACATCCGGATTGCGGCGGCGTACGCCTGAAGCGGCCCGTGCCTGATCGCCCGGCAGCGTTTGCTCGCGTCGAAGAGATCGGAGGGCCCATGCCCGTCACGGAAAAGGCCGTACTGACCGCCGAGCTGCGGCTCGACGTCCAGGAATTCTACGCGCGTTACGCCGAATGCCTCGACGGCGGCAGGCTCCAGCAGTGGCCGGAGTTCTTCGTGGATTCCTGCACCTACCGCGTCACGACGCGGCGCAACCTGCGCCTGGGCCCGGATGAGCATCTGGTGTCGCTTTCCACCCGCAGCACACTGCGCGACAGGATCGTCGCGATCGGGCAGTCCGAGGACTACGAGCCGCACACGCAGCGGCACACCATCTCGAACTTCCGCGTCCAGGCCGCCTCCGACGAGGAGCTGCGCGTGCAGGCGAACTTCCAGATCCTGCGCACTTTCCCCGAGAAGCGCACGGAGCTTTTCGTCTCGGGCTACTACGACGACCGCATCGCGATCGCCGGCAGCCGCCTCACCTTCAGGGAAAAACTCTGCGTGCTCGATTCGGAGATCCCGCCCGAATCGCTGCTCTATCCGATCTGACCGGGCGAATCCGGCGGATCCACGCCATTTTTTGGTCGCGCGTTTGACGGACACGTCTCTTTCCCTATAAAATTCTGCGGTTTTGCGGCTGCGGGGTGGAGTGTGTGGCAGGTATTCCGCCCGATAATCGGGCTGCAGGTTCTGTGCACCGCTACCGCGAGTTTGTTGTCGGCCTGGCTTGCCGGGATACATGGCGCGATCTCCGCCGCGTTGGGCGGTTCGATAGGAATCATCGCTGGGCTCGCTTTTGTGGTATTGGCTGCACGCAGTAAATCGAAATCCGCTGGGGAGGCACTGTACGCCGCGTTGAGGGCCGAGGCCGTCAAGGTGGCGCTCATGCTTCTCCTCTTGTGGATCGCGCTGGCGACGTACAGGGACGTCGTCGCAATCGGGCTGATCGGATCGTTTATCGCCACGGTCCTGATTTTCACCACGGCGGTATGGGTTCGCGAAAAGTAGGATTCAGGAAGAGCTTCCCGCAATGGCCGCCGAGCATGAACTGACGCCGAGCTCCTACATCGGCCATCACCTCAGCTTCCTTCAGCACCCGGTTGGAGAGGGCTCGTTCTGGACGCTGAACGTGGATTCGCTGGTGACGGCGGTGCTGCTCGGCGTCGTCAGTCTCGGTTTTCTCTGGTGGGTGGTGCGCGGCGCCACGTCCGGCGTGCCCAACAAGCGCCAGGCCTTCGTCGAGATCCTCTTCGAATTCGTCGACAATCAGGCGAAGGACATCTTCCAGGGCGACCGCAAGTTCATCGCGCCCACGGCGCTCACGGTGGGCCTGTGGGTGCTGCTCATGAACGCCATGGACTTCCTGCCCGCGGACCTCGTAGCGTGGGTCACGCATTTTTTCGCGCCGCACGGATTCCGCATCGTCCCTACCGCGGACGTCAACACGACGTTTGCGCTCGCCCTTTCGGTGTGGTTGCTGATGATCTACTTTTCGATCTCGGTGAAGGGTCTGGGTGGCTGGATTCACGAGCTGTTCTGCACGCCCTTCGGCTCGAACGTGCTGCTGTGGCTGCCGAATCTCCTCTTCAATTTGGTCGAGTACATTTCGAAACCCCTGTCGCACTCGATGCGGCTGTTCGGCAACATGTACGCGGGCGAGATCATCTTTCTGCTCTTGTGGATGATGGCCGGGGTCGGCCTCTTGGGCGCCGTCTCCGCCGTTCTGCTCGGCATAGCCTGGGCGATCTTCCACATCCTGATCGTCGGGCTGCAGGCGTACATATTCATGATGCTCACTGTCGTCTACATCGCAATGGCCCACGAAAGTCACTGACTAACGGACATCCAAGAAAGGGAATCACAATGGAAAAACTACAACTCATCGCCCTGGTCCAGGCCTACACCGGCGTGGGCATCGGCCTTATGGTCGGATTGGGCGCGCTCGGCGCGTGCGTGGGCGTGGGCATCATGTGCAGCCGTTTCCTCGAGGGCGCGGCGCGCCAGCCGGAGATGATCCCGACGCTGCAGGTGAAAGTGTTCCTGCTGCTCGGCCTGATCGACGCCTCGTTCATCATCGGCCTGGGCATCGGAATGTTCTTCGCCTTCGCCAACCCGCTGCTCGGCGCGCTGGGCGGCTAGGCTGCGAAACCGGATGCGGGCCGGGATGCTCACATGAACATCAACCTGACGCTGATCGCGCAGGCCGTCACCTTCGCGCTCTTCATCTGGGTTACGGTCAAATTCATCTGGCCGTGGCTGATGCGCAAGATCGAAGAGCGCCAGAAGATCATCGCAGACGGCCTCGCCGCGGGCGAGCAGGGCCGGCGGGAGCTGGAGGAGGCGGGCAAGCGCGCGCACGAAGAGCTCGCGAAGGCGCGCGAGCGCGTCGGCGAGATCATCGGCTCGGCGGAAAAGCGCGAGGCGCAGATGCTGGACGAAGCGAAGGCCGCCGCCAAAGCCGAGGCCGAGCGCATCCTCGCCGCGGCCAAGGCCGATATCGACCAGCAGATCGCCCGCGCCAGGGAAACGCTGAGGGAGCAGGTCGCCGCGCTCGCGGTCGCCGGCGCGGAGAAAATTCTCCGCCGCGAAGTGAACGCGCAGAGCCACGCCGAGCTGCTCGGCCAGTTGAAGAAGGAAATCTGATGCGTGATGTCCCGGTGGCGTTCCTGTCATCCCGAGCGCAGCGAGGGATCTCCTGTGGCACGTCGAGTGCCGGGAGAGATTCCTCGGACTTCGTCCTCGGAATCACGGCGCACTAACCATGGCCGAGACCGCCACCGTCGCCCGGCCCTACGCCGAAGCCGTGTTCGGCCTCGCGGAGAAGGCCGGCGCCTTCGCCCCGTGGCAGGACATGCTCGCGACCATGGCGCGGGTGGCGGCGCATCCGGACATGCGCGCTTGCATCTCCAACCCCAATCTCGGCTCGAAGCAGATCTACGACCTGTTCATGGCGCTGTGCAAGGAGGATTTTCCCGCCGATGCACGGAACTTCGTGCGCGTGCTGATCGCCAACGACCGTCTCGGGCTGCTGCCCGAGATCCACCGGCAGTTCGTCGAGCTGAAAAACGAGCGCGAGGGCGTCGTCGAAACCGAGATCCGCACGGCCTTTCCGCTGGACAACGCGCAGATCAACGGTCTCGTCGCGGACATCTCGCGGCGCCTGAAGCGCAGGGTCCAGCCGCGCGTCACCCTGGACAAGGAGCTGATCGGGGGCGTGCGCATCACCGCCGGCGACGAAGTGATCGACTGCTCGGTGCGCGGCAAGCTCGAAGACATGGCCGCGGCGCTGAAAAGCTGAATACCGCTGAATAGCTGAACACGTGACCGCGATTCATCGATTTGCAATCCCCTCCTTGGATAAGGAGGGGTGGCGCGAAGCGCCGGGGTGGTTCGACGCGATGGCATACCACCACCCCGCCGGCTGCGCCGGCACCCCTCCTCAGACGAGGAGGGGACAGAAAAGCTACCAGGAGCAACGATGCAACAACTCAACCCATCCGAAATCAGCGATCTGATCCGCAGCAAGATCCAGAATCTTTCGCTGGCGGCGGACGTGCGCACCCAGGGGACGGTCGTGACCGTCACCGACGGCATCTGCCGCATCTACGGCCTGTCGGAGGTGATGCAGGGCGAGATGCTGGAGTTCCCGCAGAACACCTTCGGCCTCGCGCTCAACCTCGAGCGCGATTCGGTCGGCTCGGTGATTCTCGGGGCGTACGAACACATCACCGAGGGCGACACGGTGAAGTGCACCGGACGCATTCTCGAGGTGCCCGTCGGGCCGGAGCTGCTCGGGCGCGTGGTGAACTCGCTCGGCCAGCCGATCGACGGCAAGGGCCCGGTGGCCACGAAGCTCTCCGAGCCCATCGAGAAAATCGCGCCCGGCGTGATTCACCGCAAGTCGGTCTCCCAGCCGGTGCAGACGGGCCTGAAGGCGATCGACGCCATGGTGCCGATCGGCCGCGGCCAGCGCGAGCTGATTATCGGCGACCGGCAGACGGGGAAAACCGCGGTTGCGGTGGACACCATCATCAACCAGAAGGGCAAGGACCTGATCTGCGTCTACGTCGCGATCGGCCAGAAGGCCTCGACCATCGTAAACGTGGTGCGCAAGCTCGAAGAGCACGGGGCCATGGCCTACACCATCGTGGTCGCGGCCTCGGCCTCGGAGTCGGCGGCGATGCAATACATCGCCCCCTACTCCGGCTGCACCATGGGCGAGTACTTCCGCGACCGCGGCCAGGACGCGCTCATTATCTACGACGATTTGACCAAACAAGCGTGGGCGTACCGGCAGATCTCGCTCCTCCTGCGCCGCCCGCCGGGACGCGAGGCGTACCCGGGCGACGTGTTCTATCTGCACTCGCGGCTCCTCGAGCGCGGCGCGCGCGTGAACGAGGAGTACGTCGAGAAGTTCACCGAAGGCAAGGTCAAGGGCAAGACCGGATCGCTCACGGCGCTCCCCATCATCGAAACGCAGGCGGGCGACGTGACCGCGTTCGTTCCGACCAACGTGATCTCGATCACCGACGGGCAGATCTTCCTCGAAACCGACCTCTTCAACGCCGGTATCCGGCCCGCGATCAACGCGGGGATCTCGGTGTCGCGGGTCGGCGGCGCGGCGCAGAGCAAGATCATGAAGCGCCGCGACACGGGCGGCGGCGTGCGCCTCGCGCTCGCGCAGTACCGCGAGCTCGCGGCCTTTGCGCAGTTCGCGTCCGACCTCGACGAAGCGACACGGAAGCAACTCGAGCGCGGCCGTATGGTGACCGAGCTGATGAAGCAGCCGCAATACCAGCCCCTCCAGGTATGGGAAATGGCGCTCACGCTCTTCGCCGTGAACAACGGCTACTTCGACGACATCGAGGTCAAGAAGGCGCTGTCGGCCGAGAAATCGATGCGCGACTACCTGAAGGACAAGTACGCGGCGCTGGTGAAGACCATGGAAGACAAGAAGGACCTCTCCGCCGACGAGGAAAAGGCGCTGAAGGCGGCGATCGAGGATTGGAAGAAGAGCGGGAGTTTCTAGAACCTGTTCCCTCTCCCGCTTGCGGGAGAGGGTTAGGGTGAGGGTGAGATGCCGGGAACAAAAGAAATCAGGGTGAAGATCAAGAGTGTGCAGAACACTCGGAAAATCACCAAGGCCATGGAAATGGTCGCGGCCTCGAAGATGAGGAAGGCGCAGGAGCGCATGCGCCAGGCGCGCCCCTACGGCGAGAAGATCCGCAACGTCGCCGCGCACATCAGCCATGCGAACCCGGAATACCGCCATCCCTTCCTCGTGGAGCGCGACACGGTAAAGCGCATCGGCATGATCCTCATCACGACCGACAAGGGCCTGTGCGGGGGCTTGAACACCAACGTGCAGCGCCTCGCGCTCTCCAGGTACAAGGAATGGCAGGGGCAGGGCGAGGAGATGGACCTGTGCTGCATCGGCAACAAGGGCTTCGGCTTCATGCAGCGCCTGGGCGCGAACATCCTCTCGCACGTGGTGCATCTCGGCGACCGGCCGCAGATGGACAAGCTTATCGGCGCGGTGAAGGTGATGCTGGACGCGTATACGAAGGACAGGTTCGACCGGCTGACGCTGTTCTACACGCGCTTCATCAACACCATGAAGCAGGAGCCGGTGATGGAGCAGCTCCTGCCGCTTTCGGGGGAGCGCCTGGGCGCCCCCGTGGGGTCCTGGGACTACCTCTACGAGCCCGACGCGAAAGCCGTGCTCGACCAGGTGCTCACGCGCTACATCGAGGCGATCATCTTCCAGGCGGTGAGCGACAACGTGGCGTCGGAGCAGAGCGCGCGCATGGTCGCGATGAAAGCCGCCTCCGACAACGCCGAGACCCTGATCGACGAGCTCACGCTCGTCTACAACAAGAACCGGCAAGCGGGCATCACCAAGGAAATTTCAGAAATCGTTGGCGGAGCCGCCGCGGTATGAGGAAACACAAGAACAATCCCCTCCACCACCCCGCCCGCTTCGCGGGCACCCCTCCTCAAGATGAGGAGGGGATGGGAGGGGAAACTGAATTTGGAAAGTGTTACTAGGAAAGCACCATGGCACAAGCTCAAGCCTCAGGCACCATCGTTCAATGCATCGGCGCGGTGGTCGACATCGAATTCCCGCGCGACGCGATGCCCGGGATCTACGACGCGCTCGTGCTCGAGGACGCGGGACCGAAGAGCTTCGCCGAGAAAGGCCTCACCTTCGAAGTCGAGCAGCAGTTGGGCGACGGCGTGGTGCGCTGTATCGCGCTCGGCTCCTCCGACGGTTTGAGCCGCGGCATGAAGGTGCGCGGCACCGGAGCGCCGATCTCGGTGCCGGTCGGCAAGGGGACGCTAGGCCGCATTATGGACGTGCTCGGCCGCCCGATCGACGAGGCCGGCCCGATCAAGAGCGAGGAGCGCCGCTCGATCCACCGCACGGCTCCCAAGTTCGACGAGCTCTCGCCTTCGGTCGAGCTGCTCGAGACCGGCATCAAGGTGATCGACCTCATCTGTCCCTTCGCGAAAGGCGGCAAGATCGGCCTCTTCGGCGGCGCAGGTGTGGGCAAGACCGTCAACATGCTCGAGCTGATCAACAATATCGCTACCCAGCACTCCGGGCTTTCCGTGTTCGCTGGAGTGGGCGAGAGGACGCGCGAGGGCAACGACTTCTACCACGAGATGATCGAGGCGGAGGTGATCGACCTGAAGAACATCACCGAGTCCAAGGTCGCGATGGTGTTCGGCCAGATGAACGAGCCGCCGGGCAACAGGCTCCGCGTGGGGCTCACGGGGCTCACCATGGCGGAGTATTTCCGGGACGAGGGGCGCGATATCCTGTTCTTCGTCGACAATATCTACCGCTTTACGCTCGCGGGAACCGAGGTCTCGGCGCTGCTCGGGCGCATGCCTTCCGCCGTGGGCTACCAGCCGACCCTCGCCGAGGAGATGGGACGCCTGCAGGAGCGCATCACTTCGACCAAGACCGGTTCGATCACTTCGGTGCAGGCGATCTACGTGCCCGCCGACGACCTCACCGATCCCTCGCCCGCGACCACCTTCGGCCACCTCGATGCGACCGTGGTGCTCTCGCGCGACATCGCTTCGCTCGGGATCTACCCGGCGGTGGACCCGCTCGACTCGACCTCGCGCCAGGTGGACCCGAACACCATAGGCGAGGACCACTACAACACCACGCGCTCGGTGCAGGCGACGCTGCAGCGCTACAAGGAATTGCGCGACATTATCGCGATCCTGGGCATGGACGAGCTCTCGCCCGAGGACAAGCTCGCCGTCTCGCGCGCGCGCAAGATCCAGCGCTTCCTGTCGCAGCCCTTCACCGTGGCGCAGAACTTCACCGGCACGCCGGGCAAGTACGTGACGCTGAAGGACACGATCAGGGGCTTCAAGATGATCGTCGCGGGCGAATGCGACGCGCTCCCCGAGCAGGCCTTCTACATGGTCGGCGCGATCGAAGAAGCGTTCGAGAAGGCGAAATCGCTGCAATGACGACACTGCGAGCGTAGACAAACATGGCAAATACGATCCACGTCGACGTCGTCAGCGCCGAAGCGAGCATCTACTCGGGCGAGGCCGAGTTCGTCGTGCTCCCCGGCGAAGCCGGAGAATTGGGCATCTATCCGAAACACACGCCCCTTATCACGCGCATCAAGCCGGGCTCGGTGAGGATCAAGCCGGCGGGCGGCGGCGAGGAAGAGCTCGTGTTCGTCGCGGGCGGCATCCTCGAAGTGCAGCCCGAGCTGGTGACCGTGCTCGCCGACACCGCGATCCGCGGCCACGACCTCGATGAAGCCAAGGCGACCGAGGCGCTGAAAGCGGCCGAGGAAGCGCGGCGCCACGCCAAGGACAAGCAGGAAGTCGCCACCGTAGAAGCCGAGTTGGCCTCCCTTGCAGCCCAGCTCGCAGCCATCCGCAAACTTCGCCAAAGAAAATAAGCGAGAAGCCGGAAAACAAGAAAAAGGCGCGGAGTTTGATGCTCGGAGGCGGCCCCAACAACCGGGCTGCCTTTTTCTTTTCCGGGCCCCGGACACTGCCCGCACCAGCGCGGGCGGTCGCGGCGCGCGGATAAACGGGGAAGGGAAGGGCTCCCTTCCCCGTCCGCGGGCTTACGGCGCGGTGTTGCAGGAGACGTACAGGTACTTAGTCCAGATCGGATCGTTCTGCCTGATCTGGACGTCGATCGTCCCCGCCCCGGTCACGTCCGGGCTGCAATAGCTCTTGGTGTCGTAGCAGGTGACCTTGATCACCTTGCATCCCGGCTGGTCCGCAACCGTGACGCCGTGCACTCCGGTCTCGACCGCCTCGATATGGGCGAAATGATCGACGCCGGTCTGGGCGTTGGTGTACGAATACTTGGTGTTGCTGGAGCCCAGCGTGTCGGTCCACGTGAGTTGAAGGCCGTTTATCAGCTGGCCGGTGGCGTCATCGATGAACCGGGTGTCGATCTCGATGTTGTTGGTGACGCCCACCTTGTAGTTGTCGGTCTTCGTGTGCCGCGGGATGAAGCCGTGCAAATTCCCCGCGCTATGCCCGCAGTCGACGACATTCAGCCCGTTGGAGACGCCTAGCGCCGCGCAGCCGGCCAGGAAATCGCCGAGGCGGACGACCCAGGCCTTGTATTCGCCGCCATTGTTGGGCGTATCGGCGTAGGGCATGAGCTGCACCGTCACCGCATTGTGGTCGATGTCGGTGCCGGTCACGTGCTGGCACCCGGTGGCGACCACCGCCGTGATGATTCCGCCCGATACGACAAACTGCCGGCACCTCGCCGGGTCCTGGGAAAGGAGGGTCTTTCCGCTAGGCTCGGTGACCTGGAACACGTAGGTGTCGTCGTTGAGGCCCGCGGCGCCCTGCGGCGCTCCCGGCCCCGGACCTCCATCGAGGTACACGAGGTCCTTGGAAGCGTAGATGTTGGCGTTGACCTCGCTGCCGTCCGCGACGGTGGTGAAGAGCGCCCCGGACGGAGCGTGCGCCAGCGCGGACGTCGCGGCCGCGGCAGCGAACAGCGGAACAATCGAAAGTAAAGCCTTCCTGAAACCCAGCATGGTATGTCCTCCGCTTTTGAGTTGGAAATCCCCAGCAATGGGGCAGATTACTCTCCGCCCCACTTTTAAGTATACGACGGGGCGATGCAGATGGTTCCATCTAAATGCAAATCGCCGTTGCCTCAGTTCTTTGCATGCGTTTCTTCGCGCGGCGCTCGACTTGGACCGGCGTTGGTATTGAGAAACCGCGGAATTCGCCGATTTTCGATGACGCTGGCATAGCGTGCGCGGTTGCTGCCGGAGAAATCGTGACGGACCGGGGGCTTAGGAAGTAAACTCGGCTTCCCGAGGAGTCCTGATGCTGGCTAGAGTACTCGCGATCGCCGTCGCGCTCGCCGCCGCGCCCGCCGTCCTGGCGCAAAGCTACCCAGCAAAACCCGTGCGGGTCGTCGTCACCTTCCCGCCCGGCGGCACGCCCGACATCTACGGGCGCGTCATGTCAAGCGAGCTTTCCAAGATGTGGAACCAGTCGGTTCTCGTCGAAAACCGCACCGGAGCCGGCGGCACCATCGGCACCGATTTCGTCGCCAAGGCCGCACCCGACGGCTACACGCTGCTCTTCGCCGCGGACGCGTCCATCACCATCGCGCCGCACCTGTATTCGAAGCTGCCCTACGATCCGGTGCGCGACCTGGCGCCCATCGTCAACGTCGCCACGGGCCCCTTCGTGCTGATGGCGAATCCCGCGTTCGCGCCCAACAACGTGAAGGAGCTGATCGCGCTGGTGCAGACGCAGCCGGGCAAGGTGAGCTACGCGTCCTCGGGCGCGGGCGGCCAGCAGCACCTCGCGATGGAGTACATCCGCACCATGGCGGGCGGCATGGACATGATCCACGTGCCCTACAAGGGCTTCGGCCAGGGCATCGCCGATGTGCTCGCCAACCAGGTGCCGCTTATCTTCGGCGGGATCACGGCCTCGATCCAGATCACCAGGAGCGGCAAGTTGAAGGCGCTCGGCGTCACCAGCCCCCAGCGGGCAAAGGCGCTGCCCGTCGTTCCCGCGATCGCCGAAACGCTGCCCGGTTTCGACATCCAGGCCTGGTACGGCTTTATGGCGCCCGCGGGCACGCCGCGCGAGATCGTGAAAAAGATCCACGACGACTCGGTCGCGATCATCAGGCGGGCGGATTTCCTCGAGCGCCTGGACCGCGACGGAATCGAGCCCGTCGCCAACACGCCCGAGCAATTCGCGGCGCAGATCAAGGCCGATATCGCAAAGATGGGCAAGATCGTCCAGGCCGCGGGTGCCAAGCTCGACTAAACTGCACCACCCCGCCGCCTTCGGCGGCACCCCTCCTCGATGAGGAGGGGACATTGAGACCAGCGCGAATTTCCTCTCCTTGAAGAGGCGGCGCTGAGTTCGATTGATTTTTCCCCTCCTCGTACGAGGAGGGGTGGCGCGAAGCTCGACTGATTTTTTCCCCTCCTCGTATGAGGAGGGGCGGCGCTGAGCTCGATTGATTTTTCCCCTCCTCGTATGAGGAGGGGTGGCGCGAAGCGCCGGGGTGGTCAGCCGGCGCCGCGATAACTAAGATGAGCAGCCACATGAAAAAAACCTTTGCATTCGCAGCAGCGATTCTTCTCGCCGCCGCGCTCGCGCACGCGCAGGACCCGGCCGCGAGCTACCCGTCGAGGACGATACGCATCTTCGGCCAGGGCACGGGCAGCACCGCCGATTACCTCTCGCGCTACCTCGCCCAGAAACTCACCGAGCGCTGGGGCCAGCCGGTGATCGTCGACAGCCGCGCCGGTGCCGGCGGCACCATCCCCACCGACATCGTCGCCAAATCGCCGCCCGACGGCTACAACCTGGTGATGGGACACATCGGGCCGATGGTCAGCGCGGTGACGCTCTACGGGAAGGACCTCCCCTACGACCCGGTCAGGGACTTCGAGCCGGTGACGATGGTGGCGCAAGGCGTGGTGGTGCTGGTCACCCATCCGTCGGTGCCCGTTTCGAGCGCGCGGGAATTCATCGCCTACGCCAGGCAGAAGGGCGACCTCGCGTACGGCTCGGCCGGCAACGGCTCGACCAGCCATCTCGCGGGCGAGCTGCTGAAGAAAGTCTCGGGGATTCCGCTCCAGCACATTCCCTACAAGAGCGCCGGCAACGCGCTCACCGCCGTGGTTCGCTTTCCCGGCGCGCCCGATATCCCGAGCGCAGTGGAAGCCGGTATCCCGGGGATGGAAGTGAAGCTCTGGTTCGGGCTTTTCGCGCCGGCGAAAACTCCGCGCGCGATCGTGATGAAGCTCAACCGCGAGATCGGCGATATCCTGCGCGCGCCCGAGACTCAGGAAACGTTCCTCAAGCAGGGGGTGGTTGCGGCGCCGGGCTCGCCCGAGGAGCTCGGCGACTGGGTTAAAGCCGAGCTCGCGCGCTGGACGCCCATCATCCAGGCGACCGGCATCAAGGCCGATTGAGCGGAAGGAGATCGAAATGAAAGCACGTGCAGCATCCCTTGCGGCGATCCTCGCGCTCGGAGGCGCGAGCGCCGCATCCGCCGCGGACAAGCTCTACACCGCGTACAACATCTGGTTCGAACAGCCGACGAAGGTCTACTCGACCAACTACCAGAAAGGCAACATCCTGCCCGCGGGGAGCGAAGTGAAGGACGTGAAGCGCTCTTCCGGGAAGCTCGAGTTCACGGACGTGAACCTGGATATCAGGTT
>WNFA01002175.1_pt1 | contig 16069 bp, 15 predicted proteins | sample 5400481 | NCBI WGS metagenome assembly WNFA01 (sample SAMN13153340, study PRJNA577476) | soil metagenome | isolation source: 120 cm saprolite under Douglas fir tree site 2 hole 1 replicate 2 | place: USA:California | collected 2015-04-18
TGATCCCGATGAGGTCGCCGCCTGGTTGAAGGAAAAGCAGGCCCCGGCTGCCGCTTCGCGACGGATAGGTTCACCGAGGGTCGCGGCTTAGTTCTTATGCTTGTCGCTCGCAGACTCTCTTAGCGCGCCCAACCCGCAGGTCCGCCCGCATGCCGCAGCGCATCCTCTAGGTCATCGCGTTGCTTCTTCAATTCCGCGATTTCTTTCTTCTTCTCCTCGATAGCGTTGCGGTGCTCGTTAATGTCTTTCTGCGTGAGGCTCTCCTTCATCGCTGTGTTTGGATTGGGATAATACTGGACCGACCCCAGGTTAAGTTCCCGCTGCAAAATATCCAGTTCCGTTTGCGCGGTCGTAATCTTGTAATCGATGGCAGCAAACTGCTTTCTCCAATACGCTTCATTCTTCTCGTCGTGGTCCGAATCATTCGGTGATTCAGCAGCGACGGCGTCGGTCTCCGTTGCAATCGCAGGGGAGTTCCGCTTTAAATCCTCCAGGCGGTCTTCGAGGTCGGCAACCTTTTGCTCTGCTTCCTGGACTTCGCCTTCCTTCTCAGCTACGTGCGTGCCTATCCGGACAAGCTCTGACTGACTATTTCTGCGGGAACGGGGCTCGGGATTCGAATATACCTGTTGCACCTTGAGTTTCTGATCTCGGCGAAGCAGTTCTGCTTCCTTGCGGGCATGCTCCAGATGCTCTTTCTCCTGTGCCAGGGCGTGCTCTACGTCCTTTTCCTCGCGGTTAAGTTTGCGTACGCCGGTTGTTTCCGGTTCTTCCGGCCCGTACTCCCTTCGCAGCTCTCCCGGAACAATGGCATTGTGTCTCGACTGTTCCTCGAGCGCGTCAATATGCCGCAACAACTCACCACGCCGCTTACGCAATACATAGATTTGGCCTTCCGGGTTCACGCCTTCGGGTTCCTGATCGAGTGCAACGGCGTCGGTGGCACCCTTTCCAGACTTACGTGCTTCGACGAGCGTTCTGACATCGATATCAATTTTGGCGAGTTCCTCCCGCAATGATTGAAGCTGTAGCGCGTACCACTTTGCGTCTCTAAATCTCGAATAGTGAGGTGCTTCTTGAGGAGCCGCGGGCCAAGACAGAAATAAGGCGGCTAAGAGAGTTCCGATCCAGCGGGTAAGTCTAGCTGTGCGCATAGTGTCCTCGCTTGAGTAGCGGGTCCGCGTTCCCAATTATGAGGAGTAGCATAGCGAATTGACTATAGTACTCACACTCATAGGGCATCGAATCCGAGTCACAATTACGCGTCAATAATTCTTACGCTTGGCCTTTGCTGTTTTTGTTAAAAAGGGGGGAAGCGCGAACAACAGTTCGGGTTGTGTCAACGAACTTGAGGATCAAGTCCCGCTTTTCGCAAATGCGCTTCCAGACAATTCCAATGGCCCATTCCGATTCGCGCATTTCTAATTCGTGGAAGCGCACACCCGGTACCTTCATCCGAGCGGCGGCGCTCTGAACCAACGACACGCCCAATCCGGCACGAACGAAGTTCAAAATGGTAAAGGTTTCGCTCGCCTCCTGGACTACGTTTGGCGCGAATCCTGCGCAGCGGCAAACACTAACCGCATGGTCATGAAAAGTGGCTGAAGCGGAGCGGGAAATTAGTACGAATGGGGCATCGCGCAAGTTTGACAATTTATCTCTGTAGGCGTACCGAACTGATTCGGGGACTGCCAGAAGAAGCCGCTCGCGAATCAAGGGCACACTATCGAGTTCAGGAGATCCAATCGGCAACCGCAAAATGCCGAGATCTAAGGTTTCCTGCAAAAGCGCGGTGAGTTGCGCCGGCGTGGACATGTCGCACATCTGGAGCTTTATACGAGGATATTTTGGGCCAAAACGTAAAATTGTGCGCGGAAGAATGTCGGATACCGCCGCCAGACCATATCCTATCCGGAGAGTACCGGCACGGCCATCGCTCGCTTCCCTCGCAACTGTAAGCGCCGATTCCGATTCCTTCAGTAATCTGTCAGCCAATGGTAACAAGACTCTGCCGGTTTCTGTCAGGGCCACTTTTCGGCGAGTTCGTGCAAAAAGTGCTCCACCAACTTTCTCTTCAAGCCTTCGAATCTGTTTGCTGAGTGCGGGTTGCGACATGGAGATTTGTTCCGCAGCTCTACGAAAGTGCAATTCGCGAGCCAGGACGCTGAAGGACTTCAATTCATGGAGATCCAGATACATGCCTAGATATTATCACTGGCGACGAAATGATTCATTGGACGCAACAACATAGATGCTTGAAGATTACCAGTGGAGGACCAAATTGTTAACCAAAAACGAGCACGCTCATTCGGGAGTGTTGCCCATAAAGGCTGTGATTCTCGATTACGGCGAAGTCGTATCCATCCCACCTAGCTCGGAAGAGATCGTCTCGATGGCGACCGTATTGGGTGTCGGTCCGGACCTATTTCGCGCCCTGTATCCCACAGACCGAGCGCCGTACGACCGGGGTAATCTCACAGCGGCAAGCTATTGGTTAAAGTTCGCAGAAGATGCCCATGTGAGGCTCGATTTCACCCAGATCGAGGAGCTACGAAGGTTAGACGTTGAAATGTGGAGCAATGTAAACCCTGAAATGATTCGGTGGCTCGAATGTCTTTCAGAAGCGGGACTGAAAACGGCTCTGCTTTCTAACATGATTTCGGATATGGCTGTCCACGCGCGCCAGAAATTTCCTTGGCTCAGTAAATTGACATATCACGTTTTATCTTGCGAGGTCGGGTTGATCAAACCGGGCAAGGCTATATATGAACGTTGCCTGGAGGGCCTGCAAGTCACACCTTGGGAAGCATTGTTCGTGGATGATAAAGAAATAAATGTGCAAGCCGCACGGGCACTTGGAATCACGTCGATTCAGTTCCAATCCGTTGGCCAGCTGCGGGACGAATTAGCCGCATTACCGTTCGCAATATTACCGCCGCTCTCTGAGCGGTCCTTTTCCAACGTTTCCCCTAATGGGATGCAGTAGCAATCCGAAATCGGTTCAGATTACCGCAATTCGGAGATGAGGCATGTCATTCGAACACTGGAAGTTGTTGATTGGGACGACAGCGGCTCTTTCGAGCACAATGACTCTCCTACCCCAGCTACTCAAAATGCGCCGTTGCGGCGCCCGGGATCTGTCATATCAAACGCTGTATCTCTATCTCTTCGGAGTCGTGCTCTGGCTTGTCTATGGAATGATGATGCATTCCATACCCCTCATGATCTCGAATGCACCGGCGACATGCCTGGCAATTGCATGTATAGCGACAAAATGGAAGTCCGATAGAACTGGTCGACCTCAGAATTCGACGACTGCCCGCAGCTGAAGGTTGACAGCGGCGAGACGTAATCGGGTGTGGTGGTGTCTGGTTTGGTGTCTCCGATAAACGCTTGAGGGCCAAAAAGCGAACTAAACATTTGCAGCAATTGAAACTGTTGAAGCGAGCGTGGAGAGTGGTTTGCCTGTAACGCGATGAAATGAAAGCGGTAGGCGGGCGGGACTTGGGGGAGGGTGGCAGCATTCGATATTAGTGCGACCGCCTGTGGACACGGAGAAGGTGCCGGCAAGGGGCTTAGGAGATGGTTTCGAGAAGTTTGGCCGGTTTTACTCGCAGTGCGTGTGCCAGCGCAACGATGTTTATGATCGCGATATTGCGCTCGCCCCGCTCGACTCCACCGACATAGTTGCGGTGCAAATCCGCTAGTTCAGCCAGCTTCTCTTGCGAGAGGCCACGCTCAAGGCGCAACTTGCGCACTTGCTTTCCGAAAGAGATTCTGGGGTCGCCGCTTGGCACGCGGCCATCATTCGATTGATGACCACGATGAGTCTACACACGATGAGTGTGATACTTGGTTGGCTCCTTGGGCGGGCAAACTGCCCGCTGGCGAATTGCAGTCAAAAGAGGACCATCTGGCGCGCCCGGTGTTCGAGCCTGTCGGACTCCGCCGAGAAAGGCTGGAATAGGTCGATTAGGAATTTCCGTAAGGATTGCAAGATCGGAGAGCCGTTGTCCCGCAGGTAGGCGAGACCGACTTCCGCGGTCAAAAACTCGTCCACCAGCCTGCGAAACACAATTCCTTCTCGTGCTGGATGCTGAGCCCAAGGCATGATCAACCCCGCCAGAAAACCGCTTTCCAGAACGAGTTCGAGCACTTCCGCTTGCGTCGTTGCTTGCTGAGCTATGCGTGGGCGCACGCGTGCCACTCCAAAAATCCGATTCAAGTCCTCGCCGAAGCGTGGCTCGATGTCCCCGCGTATGGTCGCCAACGGAATTTCATCGAGGTCTGTGATTTGGACGGTATCCCTAGTCGCCAGCGGATGTCCCGCTGGCAACGCCAGAACCAGCGCCTCGCGGTACAATCCATCCGAGACCAGCGCTTGTTCCCGAATCGGCAGAATGACGAGTCCCGCGTGAAGCGTTCCGCGCACCAGCCGATCGGCCTGCTCCGACGTGTGCGCGCTAACTAGGCGCACGTCAGCTGCGGGATGTGTCGACGACAAATGTCCCCGCACTTTGGACAGAATGCGCAGGTCGATCAGCGGCGAATAGCCGATGCTCCAGGGGCCGCGGTACTGTCCCTTCGCCGCTCGGGCTCCCTGGACCGCACGGTCGGCGTGGAAAAGGGTCAATCTAGCCTCCGCCGTGAATGCTTCTCCCGCCGCCGTCAATCGCACGTCTCGCTTGGTTCGCTCGAAAAGTTGCGCGCCAAGGTAGTTCTCTAGTTCACGGATTTGCTTACTTAGCGAAGGTTGAGCGACATGCAAACGTGCGGCTGCGCGGGTGAAATTCAACTCGTCCGCAAGCACAGCCACATAGCGATAGAGTCGAAGCTCGACGCCGGGATACATGGGGCCTCGCGCATAACCCGGTACCTGGCAATTCTTTGCTATGAGGGCCGGGCAGATGAGCGGATGAAGAAACTTGGGGTCGGTATAGCAGGAATATTGAAACAGATGCCATCACCCCTTGCGACACTTTACCCGCTTAGCTTATTAGAACGTGAGTGTGAGGGAAAAGTTTCCCGACAAGTAGTCGAAGAATAGGCACAGACAGCAAATAAAAGTTCCAGAGTGAGGTTGAAAAATAGCCACCTCGATTGTTGTTCATATAGAGAGCTATTCTGGGCCAGGGGTGCGTCACTGATGGTCAATTGTCGGGTGAGCGTGTGTGAGCTCTGCCCCATCTTATTGACGGCTGGGTTTGGCGATGGCGGTAGTGGTTCCGTCTTGCTTGGGCGCGTTGCGCTACTTCACAAAGGTGAGGGAGGCGACCCTAACCTGCGCAAAAAAGCGATACAGCTGTATGACGAACTTCGGACATCAGTCTACGGGTACCTCTCTTGCCTTGGGCTTGAGCCGCAGGAAGCCGAGGACATCATCCAGGAGACGTTCCTCAAGCTGTTTCAGAGCCTGGCGAGCGGGATGCGGGACGACAATCTTCGCGGATGGGTCTTTCGCGTCGCGCACAATCTCACGATCAACTTGCACAAGAGCACCAGCAAGCTTCTCTCCAGTGAAGTGGAAGAAGTAGCTAGGGTCCTGCGATACCGAATCGATGCAAGGCTTAACCCCGAGGAACTTGTCCTTAAGAAGGAACAGTTGGCCCGCATGGTCTCGGCGGTTTGCCGGCTGACATTGCAACAGCGGCAGTGCCTGCATTTGCGGGCGGAAGGGCTGCGATACAGGGAAATTGCTGTTGTGCTCGGTGTAAGCACACAGCGTGTCGGTGACGTGGTTCGAGAGGCGCTCATCCAACTGGTAGGTGAGCAATGAGGAATATCTTGGGAATGCTCATCGCCAATATCCGCACACATCTTTCGGACGAGACACTTTCCGATTTGGTGAGCGGCGAACTGGCTGGGGGGAAGCTTCGTAGAGCGGAGTCCCATCTCTCGAAGTGCTGGAAGTGCCGATCCCGATACGAACAGCTAGAACGGGCCGCTATGGGATTCGTAGAGTTGCACAAGCAAATCATTACTCCAAATCCCCCAGAAGCCTCACAGTGGCGCGAAATGTTTCTTGCGCGGCTGGACCAAGTGGCCGCGGCAGCACCGTCTTCTTCGTGGTCGCGATTACGTCCTCACTTTCGCTTCGCAGCGTTTACAGACATGAATCCTTTCCTTGCAAGCGCAGCTGTCATTCTTGTAGCGTCCGTCGTTTTGTTTTTCATTTGGCAACGTTCCATGCCATCGGTTTCCGCTAGCGAACTCTTGCAACGGGCCGAGAGTTCGGACAGGAATTTGTCGCGGCCCGCGGAACGTGGAGTGGTTTATCAGAAGATTCGGATCCGGACGGCGCACGCTTCGGTAGAGAGAGATCTTTACCGAGATCGCGAAGGCCGACGTCGGCCAAAGTCGGAGCCTCTAGCTGCGGAGTTCACTCCTCTTAAGAACAAACTCAACATTGCGGGCGTGAATTTGGACGAGCCGCTATCTGCGTCCAGCTACAAGGCCTGGCACGACAGCCAAAGTGAAGAGAGTGACCAGGTACGCCGCTCAGGGAAAAACCTCCTCACAGTGACCACGAAGACCTCTGGCGGAATTGTGGTTGAGGAATCGCTCACGGTGCGCGAAGGCGATTTTCATCCGGTGAAGCGCACGGTGGAGTTACTAGATGTGGGAATCGTGGAGATAGCCGAACTCAATTACGTCGTGCTGAGTTGGAATGCCGTGAACGCGGATTTGTTCGAGCCGCTGACTCCGACAACCGCTCCTACTCCGTCTTCGAATACCGCCACCGCACCCCCACCACCATCTCTACCGACGCCCACGCAGCTTCTAGAGGCCGAGTTGCAAGCGCGTGTCGCACTTCACACCCTGAACGCGGACTTGGGAGAAGAGATTAGTGTCTCGCACAGCCCTAAGAACTCGGTGGTAGTCCAAGGGCTGATTGATACAGTGGAACGGAAGGAGCAATTGGCTTCCGCGCTGAATGGCATTCCATATGTCGATGTGCAGTTGAAAACCGTGGACGAGGCCATTACTGCGCAACCTGCAACTGACGAGATTCCAAGCACCACAGCAACGCTGGTCTCCGGAAGTCCTGCACTCCAGGAAGTTCTGATACAGCACTTTCCGAACCCCGATGATCGCAAGGCATGTGTAGATCGCGCGCTAAAGCTTGTGGACGGTACTTTGGCCCACGCATGGGCGCTTCGACGGCTGGAAGAGCGGTATACATCGGGCGATGTCGCTCAACTCGACCAGGTTGGAAGGCAAACCTTGGAACTATTGATTCGCGACCACGTGGCCGTAATCCGCGAACACCTTTCCAACGAGAAGCATTTGATTGCTTCCGTCTTATCAGCGCCGGCTCCAGCGAACACGGAATCCCAGGCAGAGGAAGCCTTAGTCTCTGGCCCAGATGATTGGCGTTTTTCGATTCGTGAAAGTCTAGATTCGTCACAGGCGCTGCACGAAACTGTATTTGCATTGTTTTCGGGCACAAGCGCAACGTCTGCGGATCTGGAGAGACTGTCTGCGAAGTTGCAGTCCGCTTTGAATGGTCTTGATTTCCATTTGTCCTCGCTTTCGCACCAGGTCAGCGGTCCTTTCCTCAATAGGGCAGCACAAGGCAATGTCGCTGGGCCAGACGCTAGCCACAGGAGAAAAGAGTGAAAACAACGATGAGGAAAATGATGAGCAAGAGGATTTTCGCGGCTGTAGTCATCGGAATGGTCTTCTTCGTCGTGTCGAGCGCGCGACCGCAATCGCTGACAACCGGCGCGATTGTGGGTTCTATTCAGGACGCCACGGGTGCTGTTGTCCCTAAAGCGCAAGTCACAGTGTTGAGTAAAGAACGGGGATTCACCCGAACAACAGAGTCAAATGCTGAGGGGTATTATGCAGTTCCGCAGGTCGACCCCGGGAATTACATAGTCACTGTGCAAGCTCGGGGCCTCCAAACAATTAGCCGTGAAAATATCACAGTAGCGGTCGGACATTCAGTCAACGTCAATTTCCAGCTTCAAGTTGGTTCCGTGTCGCAAAAGGTCGACGTCATTGCTGACCGAGCGGCCCTCATTGAGCCCAGCAACCCAAACACAACGACTACATTGAATTCCAGGGAGCTTGCGGATGTGCCCAACCCGGGCAACGACCTCACTTACGTCACAAGCTTTGCGCCAGGCGCTCTATTGAATACCGGATCGTCAAATCAAGGCGGCTCAGGGAAGGTTCAATTCAATGGGTTGCCCGATGTAGCAAACGACTTTTCGATCGACGGTTTAGATGCCAATAATCCTTACTTTAATACGAACGCATTTGGGGCAAGTGGATTGCAACTCGGTCTGAATGCTATCCAAGAAGTGTCGGTGAACACAGCATCCTATTCTGTGGATCAAGGGCGTCAGGAGGCAGCCCAGATCAACTACGTCACCAAGTCGGGCACAAACAGCTTTCATGGAAATGGGTATGAGATCTGGAACGGCTCAGCCATGAACGCCAACAATTTCTTCAACAACATGAAAGGTGTGAAAAAGCCCCGTTCGAACGTCAACGAATTCGGTGCAAGCGTTGGCGGTCCCATCCTCAAGAACAAACTCTTTTTCTTCGCTGACGTGGAGAGTATTCGAATCATACTTCCGGCAACTCTGATAAGTACTCTTCCCACGCCGGCCTATCAAACGTATGTTCTCCAGCAATTGCCGTTGGGAGGCCAAGATGACTTCGGCAACACATTGCCTCCCCAGGCTGCTGAAGTACCTCTCTACAAGAACATGTTCGCGCTCATGGGCGACACGAGTAAGGGAGTTCCACTTAGCATTTTCGGCTGCCCTTTAGATGCGGTCCCGGGTTCCGGCCAAGCGGACGGCTGTGCCAACACGCGGACTTTCTCTGTTGCGCCCCCCGTCAAGGAAACTCTATTTACAGCAAAGCTGGATTACAGGTTTACGTCGAGGGATACTTTCTGGTTTCGCTTCCAGCTGAATAACGGAAGCTTACTAATCCCCGATTCAGTGAGCGCTGTTTTTGACTTGGTTTATTCTGCTCCCGTTAGGTCAGGCGCCGCAGGGTGGACACATGTTTTTAGCCCTAACTTAGTCAATCAGTTCAATCCGGGCATTACGTACAATTCGGGCCTAGACAAGATTGTCGATGCTTCCAAAGCACAAGCTCTGTTCCCCATTGCATATACTCCTCCGCCATTCAGTAGCATTGGAGGCTTGCAGTATTTTGCTCCAGCTGGTTCCGTGAATACTGTGTGGCAACTGAGTGACAATTTGTCTTGGAATCGCGGAAACCACTCTCTAAAGTTCGGGGAAAACATGCGGCGAGTGTTAATCAGCGACTTTTCGAAAAGCCTCTTTGTAATTCCATTTGAGTTTGCATGCACCTTGCCGGAATTCACGTACGGCGCTTCCTGTTTCACCAAGAAGTCGTTTCCCAAGGCCATTGGGGATCGCTTAAAGTCGGTAAATTTTGATTTTTATGCCATGGACACACTCAAGGCAACGAGGAAATTGACCGTTACAGCGGGATTGCGGATGGCGTGGAATTCAAATCCTGTCAGCCAGCACAACACTTTCTCCAAGCTCATCGGTTCATTCGAGAATATGTCACACGATGTTAACCAACCTTTGAACCAGGTGATCATAGCGAACCAAGAAAAAGCATACGCACCGACTCCCTTGCTGCAATGGCAACCCCGCGTGGCACTCGCTTATGAAATAGGGCCCAAGACGATTCTCCGTGCGGGATTTGGAATTTTCGCGACTACGTTAGAAGGTAGGCTGCCGGTCGTATTGTCGGGGAATGCTCCATCGAACGCGACTTTCGATAGCGGTATCTTTACTAGCGTAGGTGGAATCGGAATTGCCCCGGGTGTTCCCGGGAGTTCGGTGGATGCTGCCGTGGCGGCAAACCAACAATTCCAGGCGGGCTTCGCAGCTGGTGAGCTGTCATGTCCTTCGCCACTCGCCGCGCCGGGCAACTGTCTCCCTCCGGTTGCGTTCAATTCGCTCTCGGGCGGCCGCCAGGAATACCCGTACAGTATGCAGTGGAGTAGCGGCATGGAGCGCTCACTAGGAAAGAATATTGGCCTAACCGTCCAATATTTAGGAACGCGGGCGGTCAAGATGCTTTACGATAGCCATCCAAACTCTTATCAGCAATGGTGCCAAGGGTGTTTTGCTAATTTGCCTTTTAGCGCACCCCCAGATCCGCGTTTTGGAAGCGTCTTAAGCCATCCCACGGGCGCCACCAGTTCCTATCACGCGCTTCAGGTCACGGGGCGTAAGCGGGTGAGTCACGGACTCACGTTTCAAATGAATTACACTTACAGCCATTGCCTGGATACATACTCCAACGGCGGCTTTCAAGCATTTAACGCGAATTCGGGCGGCAGCTACTTGCCGGTCAGCTTGAGGCATTACTATGGAAATTGTGACTACGACGTCAGACACTCCCTGAACGGTTGGTATCTCTATGAGTTGCCCCTGCATCCGAAGAAAGCTTGGCTCGACTACGCGGTGGGCGGGTGGCAGATCTCGGGTACCCTATTCCTGCGTGGTGGGTTGCCCCTGACCGTTTTTAGCAGTGGAACCACTATAAAATTCTTCAACGGCAATCCCGGACTTCTTGCAAACTCGGTTGCGGGACAGAGTCCCTATACCGAGACTCCAATCACGGGAGTCACACAGCCGGGCACGATCCAGTGGCTGAACCCCAATGCATTCCAATCTGTCATCGACCGTACTACGAGCACTTGTTTCCCGACTACGAATGTCCAGAACTGCCAGGACGGAGACGCAGGACGTAATCAATTCCGAGCGCCGGGGTTCCGGTGGACAGACCTCGACATAGGCAAGCGATTCAAGATTTCGGAAAAAGTCAGCTTCAAGTTCGATGCCCAGTTCTATAACCTGTTCAACCATCCGAATTTCTTCTACCCAAATTCCGGAGCGCCGAATGCTGGCATTCCAGGGAAACCCGCGACGCTGACTAGTTTTGGAACTATAAGCCAAACGGCGTCACCGGAAACTGGACTTTTAGGCGGTCACATCGGCGGCGATTCTTCAGTTCGTATGATTGCTTTGCGGGGCCGGATCGAATTCTAAATCTGACGTGAAGCAATTAGGTGTGAGCGCGTTTTAGACCACTTCTGAAAACAATCTGAGATTTCTCAATTGGGGGAGGGACCTTGCCTCGGCACCCGGTTCTCTTGGCGATCGTTAACTTGCTTGCTGTAAGCCTCTCGTGCGTGAGTCTGATTCAGGCTCCGGGATGGGGTGAATCCAGTCCAGGTCAGCAGGACGTTCGTGGTCCCGGGTTTGACCCAACTCCGGTCCAGCTTCCGCTTGTAGTGGAGGGCGCACTCCGGCCGATAAGTAACATGGATTTGTTAACTATACGGGATTTGAAAGGTGTTCAGATCTCGCCGGACGGCAAGAGCGTTGCATTCGTTCTCAGTCAGGCGGTGTACGAGACGAATAGTTATCGCACGGGTCTTTTCGTTGTGGGCACTGAACCCGGAAGCAGACCCGTGAATCTAGGCAGCGCCGGACCCCCACGATGGGACGAAATTGGCCAGTATCTATCAGAGCCTCCTAGTTGGTCCCCGGATAGTCGTTACATCACCTATCGACTCAGACAAAGCGGGACTTGGCAGGTGTGGCGGTGGAATCGGGAGGGGGGCCAGCCGACCCAACTCACGCACAGCCCATACGATGTACAAGAGTTCGAATGGTCACCGGACGGGAGCAAGATAGTTTTTGTGACGGAGAAGCTTAACGACCCTGACGAAGCAAGGCGTCAGTCTGAGCGTGGGATCCTGTACGACGGAAAGATCTACCCGTGGCAATGCAAGCCGATCGTACAAGCAACACTAGATAAGCAAGCCAAAGTGATTGAGACGTGGATTTACGATGCCCAATCCAAAGAGGAAAGAAAAGTGACGGCAGAGGAAGCAAAGCGTTATCGCCCCGGGCGAACGGGTCCGAATGATAGCGCCAGCCTTCAAGGGAAAGTCTCCCCGGATGGGAGCTGGCTTGTGGATAGGGGATACGTATCGGACGTAATGAAGTCTCCGCACGAACGCTATTCCTTATTTATTCGCCCGCTCAGTGGTGGAGAACCGATCGATCTGACCCCCGGAGCGTTTTTTGTCTTTGATTTTTGGTGGAGTGCAGACGGCAACGAGGTCTACTTCGTGGAATACAGTGCCGACCTTCGCCCACCAAAGCTGTGTGCCGTTCCTGTTGGAGGAGGTACTGCACGAAAGGTTCTCCAATTCGATGATCTGGTCAGTCAATTTTCAGAGGACCGTGGAGCAACGCTCGCCGCTTGCGTTCGCGAGAATTCTACATCACCAGAAAGCGTGGCCGTGATGGACTTGAAGTCAGGTGCATTGCGCACGCTAGTGAATGTGAATCCTGAGTTTCAGAACATCCAGCTCAGTCCCGCGAGTCGGATCGAGTGGAAGGACAAATACGGGGAGACCGGCTTCGGATACCTCGTAAAGCCTCTGAAGTATCAGCCCGGGGAAGCGTATCCGCTGATTGTGACAACCTATCGAGCCGGTGGGTTCCTACGAGGGGGGGTTGGAGATGAGTATCCTATCCAGGTGTTCGCGGCGAATGGGTTCGCTGTCCTCGCTTTCGAAATGGGCACTTCCTTCACCAACTTTAGGTCAGGAGATTTTCATGGAGCGATGCGGCATTTGTATCCGATCGCCAGCCTAGAGGCGGCCCTGAGGGTTCTGGAGGGGATGGGTATCGCGGACCGCCACCGTAGGGGGCTCACAGGATTAAGCTACGGTGCGGGAATGGTGGAACTCACGATTAGTCACGCCGATTTGTTCCAAGTGGCGATCGACAGCGGCCCGGCTGACAGGGATCCGTTTAATTACTACATGGCTGGAGAAGGCGCAGAAGAGAAATATGCCCACTGGGGGCTGGGTGGCTGGCCGGAGAACAAAGAAGTGTCAACAAGGTGGCACGAGTTGTCCCCAGCCTTGAATGCGGACCACATCAAAGCGCCTTTACTGGTTAATACGGCCGACTCGGAATTCATCGGAGGGCTTCAGTTATACACGTCGCTCAAAAGCCTGCAAAAACCGCTCGAGGTTTTCATCTACGCCGGCGAAGGGCATATCAAGAACCAACCGAAACATCGGCTCGAAATCTACCAGCGAAATCTGGATTGGTTCAGATTCTGGTTGAAGAATGAAGAAGACCCTGATCGCGTCAAAGCCGAGCAGTACACCCGCTGGCGGGAACTCCGCAAGCTCCAGGAGAAAAACGAAAAGGTGCCTGCAGAGCCCGATTCGCAATAACGCGATCTCTAGATTACATAACGTTTCGTTTTGGACTGAGGGTTTAGAGGAAAGTCGATAGAGTCGGAGAAAAGCTAGAGTGACGACATAAGAAATTGTGCTCCAACTTGTGGCGCGAAGAATTCGAAGGCGATGGTACAAAGTGTGCGGAGCAACCCAATGGATGAATGGAGGGGGGAGGGCCGGCTTATGGGCAGGGCCGATAAGTGCAATTTATTTGATTCATTTTCGGGCATCGTGTTGAAATGATGTGCGAGATGATGAACCGATTGCCATTGCCGATCCGTGAGTTTTCGCTGTTGGCGCCTGTAGACGGAGCTTCTCCCATGTCCTGTTTAGCGAGCTTCGGTCAGGGCAGCGTTGCTGTCACGATCGTTGTGCGAATTACTGTACTTGTTAGGAGCGGATAGCGGCGGCGATGTGGAAATCGAGTTTGAAGTTGCCAAGGGCCGTTATCTCACAAAGATAACGGCCCTTTCGTTTTCATACGCGGAAAGAACGCATGACGGAATGCGAAGGAGACCCAAATGGAACTGATGGAACTCGAGATGTTCATGGCCGTGTTTGAAGAACGCAGTGTCCAAAAAGCAGCCGCACGAGTCTCGCGCACTCAGCCAGCCGTCAGCATCGCACTGAGGAAACTCGAATCAAGGATCGGCGCCCAGCTCATGCACCGCCAGCGAGGAGACTACAGCCTGACGCACGCGGGCAAGATCCTCTACGAGTGTGCTTCGCGCATGCTCGCGTTGCGCGACGAATCACTTGCGTTACTGCGTGGGCAGAATACCTGCCGCACCGGACGGCTGTGCGTCGGAATCGCGAGCAGCGAGCGTGGCCCTTGGATGGGTGAATTAACGGCTACCTTTGGTCGGAAATACCCCAACGTTCGACTGGAAGTTCTGCACGACCGAGCGGATGTCGTGTTGTGCGACTTGATGGAACGAAGAATCGATCTCGCGTTTCTTGCTCCCCAGGTGGAGTTCGACCGCACAAACAGCGACATCGCGATATTTTCTGTTGTGTTCCCCGCTCATGGATACGGTGCCGTGCGGCCAGTGTGGGTAGCAAGTCACAGGGTTGGCTGCTCGCACACTGCGAAAGCCTTTGAAGAGATCACCGCTAGCTTTGCAAGAAAGAACGAAATGACTCGGCGGGTCACGGGCAAGGGACGCCAATGAAGGCATGGGGTCACAGATTCCTTTGCAGAAGGCGCAAGTCAACAGTTCTGGAGCCCGTAGGTTCTCCAAAAAATGGAGCCACTTATTCCCTAAAAGATGGGCCGCCAACGATGAGCCCCCACGGCCAGGAGAGGAGAGATATGAGGCAAAGCCCAGAGCGACGACACAAGAAATTGCTCTCTGCCCTTATCGCGCCAGTGCGCTTGGATTGCAGCCCAACCGGAGGGACAGGTCTGAGGTGGTGATGCATAATCGCTTCGATTTCGTCGTACCGAGTGATGAAGGCTCATTCCATTGCGGCGTTCGTCTGGACGGACAGGCGGTGAAGTAGTCGTGGCCTTGGTGTCTTTGGTGTCTGTTTAGGGCCGGAATTGGTTCTATTTATGCGAAGGGATTGAAAGAGTTGCAAAAGAAGAGACCGTAGAGATCGCCAATGTTTATGCGGTTTTCGTGAAAGTTGCTGAAAAGATGGTAGGATAGCAAAAGCGGCTGGGTGAGTATCCCACCACTCTCACCTAAGTCAATCCCAGAGTACTTCGACACGCCTTTCCAGAGATCCAAGAGCGCGCGGTTATAAGGCCCGGCCGACAAAGTATTAGACCCCTGGCACGAATCCCGCTACGTTCCTGAGGTTATTCTGCCCGCACTAGACTTCGACCGCCTCCAGTAGCGGAAAGATGTGCCGGGCGCCGGCCCACAAACAAGGGGGAACTACGATGGCTACAGAAACCTCTGTATTGGAACGAGCACCAGAAGCGTTGGCCTTGAGTAAGCCCGAAGCAGCGAGAATGCTCGGTGTGAGCATTCGCACGGTCGATCGGCTCATTGCCCTGAAGCAGCTCCCAGTGCGCCGCCTGGGGCGGCGCGTCCTAATTCCACGGAACAGTCTTCAGGGTCTTCTCAGGGCAGATCATCCGACTCAAGCCGCTTGATAATCTAGCTACTAGATTATAGACTCTTGGTGTGTCCAAAAAAGACGCGCCAGGCGATGAAGTACGTGAATTCCTTCGCAAGATTGGGAGCAAGGGTGGAAAGGCACGCGCGCGGAAATACGACACAAAGACGTTCCGCAAGTGGTCGAAAGAATCCGGAGCGGGACGCCCTCCGAAATCTGGGAAGGAGACCCAATGAAGCAACGCGGAGTCTTCGAAAAGGAACCTGGCTCGGGAATCTGGTGGATACGCTACTTCGACCAGTTCGGAAAGAAGCGGCGTGAAAAGGCGGGCAGCAAGAGCGTTGCGATTAAGCTTTACGGGAAACGCAAGCAGCAAGTACTTGAAGGCAAGAAGCTACCCGAAATCTTTCGCAAGCCATGCATCAATTTCAGCCAACTCGTAGACGACGCCCTCGCTTATTCAAAAAGGAACAAACGGTCCTACAAGACCGATGTTCCTAGGTTTGCCTGTCTAAGGGAATGGTTCGGCACTCATCCTGCAGAAGAATTGACGCCGAAAGACATCGAAAACACTCTGGCGCGAGCAGCGGAAAAGGAAAAGTGGGCACCTTCCACATTCAACCACTATCGTTCGCTGATGTCCCTGAGTTATCGTCTTGGGATTCTGAATCGAAAAGTCACCTCAAATCCGGCTCGTTCCGTGAGCCATCGCCGCGAGGA
>WNFA01008994.1_pt1 | contig 16062 bp, 18 predicted proteins | sample 5400481 | NCBI WGS metagenome assembly WNFA01 (sample SAMN13153340, study PRJNA577476) | soil metagenome | isolation source: 120 cm saprolite under Douglas fir tree site 2 hole 1 replicate 2 | place: USA:California | collected 2015-04-18
TGTCTGTACATTCGCAAAGATCTGGACTGCTGCTCCGACGACTATCCAGAGGTATCTGGTCAGGTGTGGAGGGGGAGAGTGATCGATTCTTCTGGATGGACGAGTCCGATTGTTATGAGTTGGGTGATACTCTCTAGGATTTGTACGCGAATCTCGGTTGGTGAGAGATTCTTCTCGCTAGCGATCTCCGCTGTGATTTCGTCGATTGTTTTCTCTCCGCTACTTTTCTCCCAGAGGTTGGCGATGTCGTCGCTTCCCAGGTATCGAGAATTTGCCTCGTTGATCAGTATAATCTTCCCGTCCGGGTTCTTTGCAATGTGCCCCTTCTTTCTCGGCTTGAATGTCGACGGATTGAATTCTATCGTAACAGGTTCTTGGGCGGCTTCCAAGCGCTTCTTGGCCTCTGGGCTCATCTTGTCGGGGGTCCAGGGTGGCTCCCAAACGATCTCGACTTCGGCCTTTTTCACGCCCGGGATCTTCTCGACCTCCGTCTGAACCTGGTGCATAAGGTAAGCGTGAGCTGGACAGCCTACGGTGGTCAGGGTCATCCGCACCTTGACGTTGTCGTCTTCGATGGCAACTCCGTATACGAGTCCGAGGTCTACAATGTTTACCGGTATCTCGGGATCATAGCAGTTACGGAGCGCGTTCATTACTCCGTCCACCGTGAGAGATTCTGCCATGAAAACTGATCCTTGGATACGCTAGATCGTCCCGGACTAATAGATATGTCCTAACCTTGGGTTGATGCGCCTTCTCGGGAAGACGAGCACGTTGTTAAGACCCGGAACAGATTCCCGTAAGGTACGAGCAAAGCCGATGATCAGGACTTGGTCAGCTTTTTGTAATCCACTAAGTCTAACTGAGAAATGATCACTTGTGAAGTTCATTGTTGCTGGCGGACTGAATATGTTCGCCAACTGGAAACAGATTCAGACGGCCGCAGTGGAAGCTGACCAGCTTGGATACTGGGGGTTCGTCCTCCCAGACCATTACATGTGGGGCTCCGATAGAGGCGGAGATTCTACCTTTGAAACGTGGACAGCCCTGACGTATCTCGCTGCGAAGACGGAGAAAATCAGACTTGGAACGCTCGTAACTCCTATTCCTTTTCGCCCACCGGGAATGCTCGCAAAGACGGTGTCTACTCTCGACCTCCTCTCAAACGGCCGGACGATTCTAGGTGTCGGAGCCGGTTGGTCCCAGACAGAATTCGAGGGATACAGCGAATGGAATTCGAACAAGATCAGAGTCGACAAGACCATGGAGGGACTGGATCTGATTTTGAAACTCTGGACCCAAGAAAGGGTCGACTTCAAGGGAAAATTCTACCACGCCAAAGGAGCAGTCCTAGACCCGAAGCCTGTCCAGAAACCTCATCCACCGCTTCTCTTCGGAGGCATCGGTCCACGAATGCTAAGGATGGCTGGAGAATACGCAGACATTTGCATGATACCTGCATTTCCGAATGTTGACAATCCCAAGTCACGCAAGATCGTTATGGACGAAGCTCATCGCAGACAAAGAGCCGGGAAGCTCTCCATGGCCGACATGTCCCCCTTCCCACGAAATCTCGAGGCAAGGTACGACCGAAAGGAGTATCGGAAACATGCCGAAGCAGCGAGCGAGGCCGGCAGCAAATACTTCATAACACCGTTTCCGCCGACAAACTTCCTCGGCTCACTCCTAGATTTTGCGGAGAACATCATACCATCCTTCGCAAAGTAGAGCGCCGAAGGAAGCCTCCTTTTGCCGTATGAGAATCCAGACTATCTGATGCGCTTGTAAGAACAGGGTTTCATCCGAACTTATTCGGTCAAGTCACTTTAGTGGTCGCGACAGGCGTTAGAAATCCGTTCATTGCTAGAATCTCGTTGTTGTTGAAGGAGAGTGTTAGTTGCACCATTACGGAACTCGTGGCAGTGATCTGGAAACCTCCGTTGATAACGGGAACTTTCAAGCTCCCACTCGGAACAGAGTAAGGCACACTTGGCTTACCCAGAAAGCTCACTGTCACTGATGTCACATTGAATCGGAGAGAGTCGTATTTGCCCGCTGGAAGCGGCACTTTGCCAACGTCTTTCGAAACGCTCAACACGCTCATCATGTCTATCGTCGTTGATGAGATCTTGATCGTCAGCCAACCACTAGAATTGCCTTGACCAGCAACGTGAACCGCAAACTGAGAAAAGGTGAGATTGATGTGTTTAATGCTTGAGTCGTATTGTTGAGAATTGCCGTATTGGGCTTGAGCGGGATCTGTGATGGTTAGGGTCATTGTTCCCTGAACGTAGTTCGTGTAGAAGAGATAGCCTGCTATTGAACCAATAATGATGATCGCGAGGATGACGGCTACGGGGCCCTTGGACACGGCGCTTCCAAGAAGATCAGGCGTCTGACGGGATTTAATGCTACTGAATTGAACACCCTGTCAGAACGAGTACTATCTTGCGTGAATAGACCCGTCGATCGTGGAAACTCAAACTCGGGTCTTGAGAATCGTACCCGGAATTTTGATAGCCCGTGCAGGCTAAGTGCTGGAGCCGGTAGAATTCAAGGACTTATTTTCTCTAAGGCTCTTTGATTCCTGATTCAGATTCTCGCGTTCGTCCGGATTGATGTGAGACTCCGTTTCACTCGAAAGATGACCTTTGGTGGTCTCTGAGTGCTCTGCTGCTTTTTCGGCGATTTTAGAATGGTCGTGTTCTGAACACCACTTGGAGAAAGCTTCCACAGCGGCCTTGCTGAGGGACCCGCGGCCATAACCATAGACGCTCATTGCGATTCGTCGGAACTTCTCGTTCAAACTGTCTGAGAGATAGATCTTCAACTCCGTCATTGTCAACGGACCTTTGTCACCTTGTCTCTAAAGGGACGAGTCTAAACTGGCTAGTGTAACATGGACCCAGGTATGGTGGGTTTCGCCACGGGTAACTTCTCAGCCGCCCTATCTCTGGTTGGAAAAAGTGGTCTCGTAATGTCGAAGCAGTCAAGCCTAATGGACGACTTCCGACCAATAATGCCACCACTGATACGCCTGCTCGCCGGAATCATCGTGCTCGTCGTCATCCAAGCAACAGTCCTCGGCTTTCCAGGCATAACAGCCCTGATCCCCACCACCACGTTCACTATCGCAGCTCTCGTCGTCTTCACACTCGGACTAATCGTCTCGGCCATAGTGCTAAAGTTCGGAACACAACTCGCTACTTCCGTTGGGGATGCTTACAAGAGCTATCGCAGCATCACGCCACTCCTAGCATGGCTCTTTCAGATGATAGCTCTGGTAATACTCTACGATGTTTCCAAGCCTCTCACAGCCAGCTACTTCGCAACCATCCCATGGGCCTATCCACTGATATTCCTACTGATAGCAATCGGACCAACCATCAAGGTTGTCATGAACACAGTCAACTCCCTTGAAGGTAAGAACACGTCCAAGCACTTACTGACCAACTAGTTCAACAAGCACGTCTTCCGATTCTATCAGAACACGGCCGGAAGTTAGGATAAACCCCATTTTTGTTATCGTCCGAAAAATTCCTAAGGTGCCCCGGTTTTCGGGGCTTCTAAGGGCAATTGCAGAGTCGACAATCAGTGCAGTGGTAGCCGGTACTCCCACAACACTTGATACGAGAGGAGCTACAGCATACGCGAGCGACTGGAAATCCCCGTATTCACCTCTCTTGCTGCAATACCGCCAATCGATACAGATCTTTGCCCTCAACTTCTCGAGCGAGCTAGATACGAAAGATCTGCCCCTCTGGACCGCGTTCTGCCTCGTTATGGTCGCGGTCTTAGGGAATTCTGGAGCGATTAGAGATCGGCCCAGTTGCTCGTAAAGGTCCTCGAGGCTCTTAGAGAGTAACTGTTCTATGTTGGAAGACATGGATCTCTATCATTGGGAAGGCCCGACGTAATTAAGCGTCAACGGTCATCAAAACTACTCAGATCGCATTTCGGAAATTTAATGTGGCCCGGGCTAGAGGCTCGTACTCGATGAGTCGCCATCGCTGAGATTCCAAATGGCGGAGGATTTTACGAAGCGTTTCACGGGGCGAGCTCTGTTCTATTCAACGTCGAGGCCTAGCTATCCAAGTCGGATTCTTGATATTCTCAAAACCGAGATCGGTTTTGATGAGACCTACGTCGTGGCAGATATCGGATCCGGAACAGGCTTTCTCTCGGAGCTCTTCTTAACCAATGGTAACCGCGTAATCGGAGTCGAGCCCAACAATGACATGAGGATCTTCGCCGAAAATCGCCTTGGTAAGTTTCCAAGATTTCTCAGTGTAAAAGGAACAGCAGAACGTACGAGTCTTCACACTGCAACCATAGATCTGGTCACAGTTGGACAGGCACTTCATTGGTTCGACTGCGAGGCGGCATCAAAAGAGTTTGCAAGAATACTAAAACTGAACGGCCATGTCTGCATTGCTTACAATGACAGAAATAATGAGGACTCTTTCATGAAGGAATATGATCAAATCGTGAGCAAATACGCCAGAGACCGCGCAAACGTTCCAACCATCGACCACGCGTACCTGTCTAGGTTCTTCAAGAATCGCAAATATGCAAAGTTCTCCATCTCTAATGAACAGCTTCTAGACTCTGAAGGTCTCCTAGGCCGGATGGCTTCCGCATCTTACATGCCAAGCCCGTCTGATGAAAAGCGGTTCGCTGCGTTGAAGGAGGAGGTTGCCGGCCTCTTCAGGTCATGTGAGGAGCTGGGCAGGGTCAGAATGCTTTACGACACTACGGTTTTTCTGGGAAAGCTGCACTAATCTCTCTAAATACACGGTCGTCGGGAACGCCGTATTGGGTCTCTAGTTCCTTGAAAGGGTCCGACCTGCTAGCGCGATGCCTTGAGACCGAACAGGTAGAATTTGCCTTTCAAGTCCCTGGCGAAGAAACTCTTGCGATTACCGACTCTCTCGGACAATCGAAAAAGATCAGACTCATCACAGTCCGACACGAACAGGCGGCCGCGTTCATGGCTGGCGTCTACGGCCGTCTCACGGGAAGGCCAGGTATTTGCGTTGGAACCCTTGGTCCTGGGGCCACCAACCTTGCCACTGGAATCGCAGATGCCAACGTGGACAGGGCACCGCTAATCGCATTGACCGGGCAAGCGGCTCTCGAGTATTTCCACAAGGAGTACCATCAGTACGTCGATGTAGTGAGTATTCTCCGGCCAATTACGAAATGGAATAATCGGATATTCAAGGCGGACACGATCACCGAAGCTGTGAGGAAGGCTTTCAGAACTGCTCAAGCAGAGAAGCCTGGCTCCTGTCATCTAGAAATTCCTGAGGATATTGCCGACCAGGCGACCCATACTGTCCCAATTCCTCAGATTGCTGGTCCCGAACAAGCTCGCCCAACGACGAGTCAGATACAACAAGCCGCACAGCTCATCAACAAGTCCAAGACCCCTCTCATCCTCGCGGGCAACGGAATCATCCGTGCCCGGTCCACTGGACCCTTCCGAGAGTTCCTGGCCGAAGCGAAAATTCCCGTAGCTCACACTTTCATGGGCAAAGGCGCGCTGCCTGACGACAATCCTCTGAGCTTATACGCGATTGGACTGCCCTCCCAAGAATTGGTCAGCAAAGCCTTCGAGCTCGCAGACCTCATCCTTGCGATAGGCTACGACCTTGTGGAGTTCGCTCCGTCGCTCTGGAACCCTCACAATGACAAGACGATAATTCATGTCGACAGTACGAGCGCGGAGATTGACGCAAACTATCAACCTAGCATTCAGCTTGTCGGGCACATTGGTCAGACCCTAGGAATTCTAACGGGCCAGGTCAAACCTCGACCGATCAATTTCGCGAAATCCGTTAGGGACAGCATATTAGCAGAGGCCAGCGCGAATTCGCACGACGACTCGTATCCACTGAAACCGCAAAGGATCCTCCATGAGCTGCGAGAGGCGTTAAAGCGAGATGATATTCTTGTCAGCGACGTGGGCGATCACAAGCTCTGGATCTCAAGACTGTTCCCAACATACGAGCCGAACACCGCGCTCATCTCAAATGGCTATGCGAGCATGGGCATAGGACTGCCGGGAGCAATAGCAGCCAAGCTAGTCCACCCTAACCGAAGAGTCGTCGCAGCGTGTGGAGATGGAGGCTTCCTCATGACGGTTCACGAGCTAGAAACCGCTGTGCGACTAGGAGTGGGCATTACCGCCGTAGTCTTCCATGACAACGCATACGGATCGATAAAGAGAAAACAGCTGGCTCGCTTCGGCCGAACCTCAGGCGTAGACTTCGGCAACCCCGACTTCGTGCAGTTGGCGAAGGCGTTCAATGCTCAAGGCTATCGTCCGAGCAGAGCTTCCGAACTGGTCTCCATGCTTGAGAGCGCTCTCGATTCGCACAGGCCAAGCGTGATTGATGTCCCGGTGGATTACTCTTGAGACATATGCGTGTGCTTGAAGGAGAGCCTAGGGTTTGCCTCTCAGTCTTAGGGTTCTGAGGATCACCCAGTAAGCCAAGGCGCCCAGAGCCGCGAGCGGCAGAGATGTTTCCAACAAATTAGAGAGTACGACCGTGTTCAGTAACTGTCCACTAAAGACGGAATCTCTGAGAGCAGTAGCAGCCAGGCTGAGAGGGTTATAATCGGCAATCGTCGCGATTGGACCTGGAAGGTATTGGGCGATCGTCTTTGCTGAATAGAAGACAGTGCTGATAGTAATGAGAGAAACTTGGAGGGCTTGAGCGTAGACCCAGTATATTTCTCCCCGTCTCGAGATGCTGGCGAAGAAAGCTGCCAGACCGGCTAATCCCGTTGCGAGAACGAACATGAAGGGAACCAGGAAGATCGCATTCAGGATATTTTGAGGATGAACCGCGAAAGAGGCGATTATCAGAAGTGCAGATGAGTAAACCAATCCTCCGAGACCCCCAGAGATAATGTACGCAACGACTAGCCCTGATGTTCTGATGGGTAGAGTCATGTAGTATTGGACAACTCCCTCACGGAGTGCCAGCCATATTCTCCTTCCCGTGTCTGTGGCCGCTGTGAACAGTCCAACCGTCACTATGCCTGGAACTAGGAATGAGAAGTATTCGGGGCTAATCATTCTTCCAAGAACCAGAGCAGTTACCAGCATGTCCGAGAGGCTCAGACTGATCAATACTGCCATCAGCCACTTGGTTCTGAAGAAGTACGAGAAATCAGTCCGAGCGACCAACAGTAGGCGAGAGAATTCGCTCAAGCAACCTTGACCCCCTCAATGATCTTGTCAACAATCCTCGCGCTAAGAGATAGGGTACTGACGGCTATTGCTGTGACTACGACTGCCGCTAACACTGGATTGAGCAAGTATTTCGGGTCGAAACCCAGAAACCACCTCGTCAGGTCCGCTCCATAGGTCAGGGGACTGAGAACGGAGATTGGAGAGTAGTAATTTGGCATGACAGCGAGTGGGTAGAAGACTGTGCTGAACCTAACCAGAAGGGCGGAGAGCCCTGCTAGCACCGCAAGATAGATGTCAACAGCCTTGAAGGCGATGAAGGATAAGGATACCATTATGCCTGTGATACCTAATCCTAAGAGAAACAGGGCTAGCAGTGCAAAGAGTGCTCCGGGGACCGTAAGATTCCCCGAGAGGAAGAGGACGGCGAGCAAGGGAGGCGCTACTTTCAACAGTGTGTTTGCTACGCCATACATCGCCTGTGATACGAGGAAGCCACTTCGAGAAATGGGTAGAGTCAGGAAATAGGGTAGTTCCCCCTCATGCGCATTTTCCACGAAGTGTCGTCCAACATCTTCCGCTGATTCGAAGACGACGATTATCATGAGCCCGATGCTGTAGAAGAAGAAATAGTTTGGAAGGTTCGAGCCTACGAGTTTTGACATGAGGGAACCGTAGACGGCTAGCTGGTCGACTAGAGCCTTACCCGTGAAGTGAAGGAAGACATCATCGAGTGATGGCTCGGTTATCTTGATTGACGAGATCTTTGCGCCCAGATTGTAACTGGCCGAGGTCATTTTTGGAACCCAATCCTCTGCCCTCGAAACCTTAGCGCGTAACTCGTTGCCGTCAGGAGAAAGCGAAAGTGCCCCACCGAGGGTTTTCAGTTCCTCCACCAGTTTATCCGCAACCGGATCTTCGAAGCCCACTTCTACAACATCTCCACCAGCAATGGCATCCTTAAGCTTCGGAATCGAATCGCGGACGACCAGCTGTCCCTGGTGAAGAATCGTTACCCGGTCAGCTAGATACTCGGCCTCCCGCACCTCATTTGTAGCGACAATCACGGTGGACCCATGATCCCTCAACTCTCTGATCTTGTCCCATATCTTCCGCTTGCCTCTCAGATCCACCTGGCTCGTTGGCTCGTCGAAAATCGCTAGCTTGGGTCTCTGGACCAGCACCTTGGCCGTCTCAAGCCTCTTCGCTTGGCCTCCGGAGAGATGCATGAACTTCTTGTCGCGCGATTCCCACAATTCCAAATCCTTCATCGTCCCCTCGATTAGATCCTGGCGCTTCGCAGGGTCGATGTCGAACATGGAAGCATGAAATCTCAGTATTGAAGAGGGCTTGTGACGCCAGAACCCTCGAGCCTCCTGAAAGGCGATTCCCATAACCTCACGAACCTTCGTCCCCTCCTCCACAACATCAATCCCCATCACTTTCGCGGTGCCAGATGTTGGCTTCAGAATCGTGCAGAGGATCATTAGTAGAGTGGTCTTCCCAGACCCGTTCGGGCCTAGAATTACCATTATCTCGCCCTGGTCGACTGTAAAGTTCAGCTCTCGAAGAGCATCCGTCTTCCCATACCTCTTCGAAAGACTGAGAGTCTCCACTGCGAACAAAGATGGAGTCAGAACGCCGGAAGTGAGCGATAAAAACGTTCGAAGAAAACAATCGTCAACTGTCGCCTTTGAAGAAGACGGTACACCCAGAAATTGGCGTCAATGTCTAGGCCGAGTCGTCATGAACTAGGACAGATTATGTCGCAGACGCCCAAGAACGATTAGTTCTTTGTAGCCCTTCCTTCCCGCGCCAACAGAGTTGATGGGCCGATTTGCAGTGACCTTCTTTGTATCAAAATCGCGATAAAGTTTCCTTGTCAGCGCTGTGTCTGAGTTCGAGAGAAGAACCGTGCAACCTCGATCGACCAATTTCACGAATTCTTCGGCCAATTCTTCTTGGTCTTTCTCAGAAAAACCATCGGGAGTATAATCAGTGAATGAGGAGGTCTTACTCGGTGGCTGATATGGAGGATCCAAATATACAAAATCGCCCGCCCTACACGAGGCAAGTGCATCCTTGTAACTGGTGGTGCGCAGCTCGGCTTTAGTGACTGCGAGTGCGTGACTGGCCGACCGTATACTTTCTGAATTGACTATCCTGGGCTTCTTGTAGCGGCCGAAGGGCACATTGAATTCGCCTTTCGAGTTCACTCTGTAGAGACCGTTGTAGCAGGTTTTGTTCAGAAAGATTAGTCGAGCCGCAGACTCGATAGGATCGGTGGGTCGCCATTCTCTCTTCCGGTAAAAGTAAGCGCTCTTGTCCACTTCGGAGTCATATTCACTCTGAAAGTTCGAAAGGAGGGGTATCAGTTCTTCGGGGGATTCTTTGATGACGCTGTATGCCTTGACCAGCTCGTTGTTAGTGTCTGACAAGTGTGCGTTGAAACTTGTCGTCCGCGAGCATATTCCAAAAAAGAGTGCACCGCCACCTAGAAAGGGCTCAAAGTAATTTGATAGACGCAGGGGGACGTGTGGGAAGAGATGAGGTAGAAGACTCGTTTTTCCTCCGGCCCATTTGACGAAAGGCGCAACACGTTGCTCGCCCGCATCCACGCTTAGCTTCGTCTCTCCGGCTGGATGAAGCAGTGAGCGAGTGGCCAATCGTGTGTTCAAAGTCGTCATAGTCGTAGCGTCTGATACTCTTCTTCACAAGGAGATCCCAGAGTCGTTTGGAGCTGGCCCGTGTAGAGGTCCATGACAACTGAGACCACGGTACGATACCTCTCGTCGACGGGAAACGATTGGTTCTCATGCCGACATACGGACTCCGGTTTGCCATCATGATCTCTCAACATTTTCTCTGCATTCGTCATACTCATCTTTCCATTTCCAATTCTCATCTGTCGGAGAAGCTCGTTTATTCGACCAAAGCGATGAACGGTAGACTTTCGCTCCTCATCCAACACTTGCCGGACACCCAACCGTTGAGGATTCGAGAAATGATTCGTGTGGGCCAAGATCCCGTCTTCTGGAAAGAGGGTAGCTGTTGCTCCAGGGGCCGATTCAATATCCAAAATTTTCCCGGCCCCGAGTTTCGTCTGTTGTCCGAGCAGAAAGTTTGCTGAACACGACCTTTCTCCGCGAGTTACTCTCGATATGGCTTGTGAGAGTGTCCTCGATCCAAGAATTTCCCAGCATCTAACATGAAACGGCTTTCGTAGCCTCTGCCAGTCATCCTTGTTGGAGATCAGCCCGTTGATGGCCAATCCGATTCCTTCAGAGTTCAAGCCGATCTTTCCCCCAACGACCCCTGCTTCGGTGAAACAGAGGATGTCGGGACCGGTAGTGGGTCGAATCTTGAGAAACAGTCCTTCGACCTGTGGAATCCAGTCCCAGTTCTCGGCCATCAACATGTGACGATTCACCGTTGCTTCAGGCATCGCTCCGAACGCGGTGCAACCATCCACGCGCCGCGTCGGCTTCATTCCGATCTTTGCGAACTGGCTGTACATCAACTCGTATCGAACATTCAACGCGGTAATCTCCACGAGTCTCGTCTTCGAGCCTAGGGCGACTCCCTCCATCGCCCGAGCGTAGCTGGGACTTACGCGTCGGATGACCGCAAGATACTTTTCAGCCCGGTCGAGCGCCTCATCTCTCGAGAGCGCCGTTTCGTTCTTGAAGCGGCGGAAGTAGACCTGAAGGTTGTGTTGAATCTTGTCCTGGGCTTGCTGCCCATGTCGGTATCCTATCTCATACGCTGAACCTTTCAGCTTGAGAACGGGCAGTCTCAGGGATTTCTCGAAGGTTTTCCTACTCCACATTGTTCTCGAAAGTGATCCAAGCCAGATCTCGCTTGAATCCCAGCTTCATGTTGATGCTAAGCATGCCCTCGTTTGTTGAAGCGTTGAAGGTTCGAATATTATCAAACCCATTTTTCCGAGCAAAGTCAAAGACCTTCAGCTTTAAGGCAACAGCTATGCCTTTTCCTCGATACTCACGTAAAACTCCGGTGAGCCCTTGGTAGAGACTCCTAGGCTCTTTCTTCATCCGCCAAACGACGCTGGTCCCGACGTACCTGTCTCCATCTTTGGCAATCATGTACGCTCGTGGAATTAGGTTGGGGTTCTTCATCTCAAAGGCAAGCCACTGGTCGTAGGGTGTGTCGGTAGGAGTATCAGCTATCGGTACATCTCGGAACGCGGTCTGCACAAGCTCGTACAGCTTCGAGTAACAATTCGGGTCATCCCGCAGTTCCTGCTCAAGGGTCGAGAATTCGATTCCAGCTTGGGACGCTTTAGTCGAGTATCTTTGGAACTCTGAAGTGTCTGCCTGGCCAGGGTCAATGGTCGATTCCCAACCTCGCATCTTTTCACTGAACCCACGGTTCCGGGCGAAGGCGATGGAGCCTGCCATATTCTCCCTGATGCCCATCCAAGCAGCAATCGCGCCTCGCTCGTTGAAGTCATCCTTTAGCATGTGGTAGATCGCGCTACCAACGCCGTGGTGCTGATGTTTCGGATCAACCCATCCGTCAAACCAGAACTTTTTCGGATGAAACATCCAAGGAGGATGCCACATCTCCCCAAAACCCAGAGCTACTCCGGTCGCAGAGTTGATGCAAGCATAGCGTTTGAAGTAATATTTTGACTTGTCAAGACTATCATCATAAAATTGCCATTCCTCAACACTTCTAGCCCGCTCAGGAAAGATCGCATCATAGATTTCTGCTAACCTCGGGTAATCAGACTTCTCAAACCCTCTGATCTCAAAAGAGAGAGTGCGCTCGGCCAAGACACAGACGCTTCTTCCGGTCCCGATGTTAAACTCTTTGCACGCGACGCTCCACTCGTTTGTCGTGCACACTCCGCGCGGTTAATGAGAGAGATTGACCGTACTCTTCTCAAGCCCTAGTATGCCAGAATATCGTGAAGGATTCGTAAGACTCCTATACAGCATCATTCTGGGACAGTTCGTAGTCATCGCCATCTTGTTGGGAGGATTCAGCAGCGAGTATCTCTCAAACGTCTATTTCCGAATCTGGGTCGGCAACAACTTCCCTCAACTCGGTTTACTGTTGACTGGACAAGTTGACGCTCTCATCATAGGAATGGCGCTTGGCGGCACCCTACTGCTAATTCAGCGGCTGAAGAACGACCCTAGAATGGATCAAAGAATAGCAATAACACTCGCTCGGCCTTCCTCATCGACGAAAACCGGTGAGCTACTTCCCAACCACGCCACGCGAACTGAAAAGAGCGAGGTAGCGAAAGAGACACCCGAGCAGGTTCTTAGAGAACTAGACAGACAGGATTTTTAGAACTCGACATCACGGCGACGACTGTGTAGTTGGCGAAGCCTCTGTCCCGGTTTTGAACCACGGGTCGAGTTCCAGAGCCCTTACCTTGGTCTCTGAAACAGGTAGACCATCATCGTGGAGGCTCTGTAGAAACGCGTTGGCTCTGCCCCTCAGCTCAGCAAGTTGCGTCTTGAAGGTGGAGAAAGCCTCTCTTTCCACTTCTAAACTAGTTAGATCTCCCTTGCCGACAAGGCGAAGTGTTCCCTCGGCGACTTTTTCGACGAACTCGCCATAGAATTCGATGAACTCGTTGACAACCTCGAGTAGATCGTATTCTATCATCGACCCAGCCTTCCTCAGAAGCAGCCGCACCTTTTGTCTCATTGAGTGGTACCAGAGCTCGAGTGTGAAGTATACCTCTTTGATCTTCTCCGTAGTCGCCATTGCTAGCTGGGGCGTGGTCTGGGTGCTAGATCCGAAGTTGGCTTTGTCGAGTAGACTAATGATCCTCTCGTCGTTTGAACTGCCCCCTTCCTGAAAGTTTAATCGGCCGAAGTCGTCAACTAGTCTCTCCAGCTTTCGCAGAACCGACGCTCCTCGACGCTGGGCTTTGCCTGAGTAATCGAACCAGCCCCAGAGGACTGCCAGTGAGATGATGACTGGAGTGCTGTAGTAAAGAGAGATCCTGTTGAAAAGAATGAGCACTATGAGAGCTGGCTGCGGGGCCAGCAGTAAGACTTGCCCCTTCACGAAGCTCCCGATGAACCCCTTCATCTCAAATCCTCCTGGACGATTATCTCAATCGCCTTGAAATCGGCAGAACGAACTCCACAATCACGGCCACCGTGATGAATCCCCAACCGCCTTGAACCAACTCTCGAGTCCCATCAGTTGTTCCGACGAGGACGAGGAGGAATCCGAACACTAGAGCTACTGCTGGGAACGCGGACGTGAAAACCGCAAGAGTGGAACCCAATCAGCAGTCACTATGGAATGACATTCGGACACGGAAAAGGAGTCTGATGTAGAAAACCTGATAGTAACCCAAGTTGACAAACGAACCACTACTGCCGAAACACGAAGGATGGAAACGGACCTTTTGGGCGCTAGGTTCCCTTAATCGTAATCTGACCGTTTACTGTCGATAGACTGACATCGGCTGTTCCGGTTCCGACTGTCGCCGTGAGTTGGGTACTGGTCTTTGTCTGACTTGTCAACACAAGATTCGTTGTCTGAATATTTCCGTTGACAAGAGATGCCGTTAGTTTGAAGGAGGACGCTGATGGAATCGTGACTTGCACGTTGCCATTCTGAGTCGCCATACTATAGTTGCCCGCGATGATTGGTGTGAAAAACGTGCCCGCGATATTACCGTTGGTGGTCTGCACGGAGAAACCACCGGTACCGCAAATTGAGCAGCTGAAATCTATGTCCCCGTTCTCTGAGAAGAAGTTCGCGGCGGTCACATTCAGACTGCTGGCTTGAACGACTCCATTCACACTGTCCACAACGAGCTTGCTTACTCGGACTGAAAGCGGTATGAACACGTTGATCTTGACTGAATATGTCTGAGAGATCAGAAAGACCGCATTATTGGGAAACATGGCTTGGAAAATGATATTTCCGTTTAAGCTTGAGTTGACGAGATTCACCTGCGTGGGGGACGATCCCAGACCTTTCGCTGTTATTGTGCCATTGATCAAGAAGCGGTCTTGGGGCCATGACGCCAGCGTCAAAGCACCGTTGACGTTGGTAACTAGGAGCGTGTAATAATTGCTAGGTTGATTGGCAGCTGTGCTGTAGCTAAAGTTCTTGGTGGATATGACCGCGGAGGATTGGTAGATTAGTCCGAACATGACTCCCATTACAACTATAACAAGGATCACTATCGCGATTATCCAGCGATTGAAACTTGTTTTTTCCGGTATCGGGCGAGCTATCGTTCTGCCTGGCTGGGTCCCAGTTGCCAACTGCCCTGGCAATTTAGTCGCTGAGCCCTTACGCTGTCGCTCTCTCGATCTCTTGTATCTCGTCTCGTGAGAGAGTGAGTTCTGTTCCTTCCTTCATTTCTCGGGCCTCCTTCTCGTTCCGTATTCCGATAATTGCTCCTGTCAGCGCCGGGTGCGCCAACTCCCACGCGATGACAACATCAACCATTTTCTTCCCGTGAGCCCGAGCTATCTTCGACAACACAAGTCGCACTCCCTCCAGCTTAGCCTGATTCTCAGGTTGAGCGTACCAGTGGTTTCTACGGAAATCCTTCGCGTCTAGTGATGCTAGGCTGAAGTTGTCAGCGAGAAAACCCTCGGCTAAGGATCCCCATCCTAAGACCCCGATGTGGTGACTCAGTGAGAAAGGAAGAATATCCTTCTCGATCTTTCTCTGAAGCGGGTTATACTGAACCTGGTTGGCTGTGACGGGTCCGACTCGCTCGGCTCTTTCGATGAGATCGACGGTATGGTTCGATAATCCACCGTTCCTAACTTTTCCCTGATGAACTAAATCCTGTAACGTCTTCCAAGACTGCTCAATCGGAGTCGTAGCATCCATGTCGTGAAACTGCAGGAGGTCGATATAGTCAGTCTGAAGGCGTTTCAGACTTGCTTCAACTTCCCTCCGGGTAGTCTCCGGCTTGTGATTCTCAATGGAGCCGCCCTTGCCATCCGGTAAGGTCCCACATTTCGTAAAAACATAGACTTCGTCCCTCCGACCTTTGATCGCCTTGCCCACGATCTCCTCCGCCTTTCCCCATCCGTAGAACGGAGCAGTATCTATCCAGTTGACTCCCTCGTCTATGGCGGTCTGAATGGCTTGAATGGCCGACTTTTCGTCCTGGGGTCCCCACCAGACCCGCCATTCCGGGGTTGAACCTATCGGAGCGGTTCCTACTCCGACTTTGGTGATCTTGAGATCGCTCTTGCCAAGACCTCTAGTTTCGAGCGTCAATCCCGTTCGAAAGAAACGGGTTTGAAAACGACTATTTCTACCTTGAACCGAAGGGACGCGTTATGGACCGGGCACCCAGAGTATTAGCTGCTTGTGGCAGCTGGGACACTCTCTCGGGGTCTTTGCAAGTCCGAAGCCGAACGGCTTGCAGCCGCTTGCGCACTTCCAGTAACCCTTACTGAACAGGGGCTCCTCGTCGACGATTGCCGCTGCGGTTTCAATGAAACCCTGGATATAGGCACCGCCCATCCGTTGGCGATCAGCCTCCTCTTTCTGCTGCTTCCACCGTTCCTGTCGATCAAGAGTCTCGGACATGATAACGAGCCCCTCCTCTCAGGGTTGCGATATCAAACATGTTGCGCTTGCAGACTGAATTTGGCGCGAGCGGACAGACGGCGTTGGACTCGAATAGCGCAAGTTTCCGTGACGGTCGATTATTGCTTGAGTTTCTCGCGGTAATGTTCTCGCAACTTGGCAATCTTCGGCTCGATCACTACACGGCAGTAGGGTTGCCGGGAGTTCTTTGCGTAATAATCCTGATGATAATCTTCCGCCTTGTAGAACTCGCGATATGCCACAACCTCGGTGACTATCGGTTTCTTCCAGACTTT
>WNFA01004191.1_pt1 | contig 16061 bp, 14 predicted proteins | sample 5400481 | NCBI WGS metagenome assembly WNFA01 (sample SAMN13153340, study PRJNA577476) | soil metagenome | isolation source: 120 cm saprolite under Douglas fir tree site 2 hole 1 replicate 2 | place: USA:California | collected 2015-04-18
CGCGGCCACCTGACCGAGCTCGCCCACGTGATGAGCGGGACCTGGCGATCGCTGCTCGAAACAGCTGGGTGTTGGCCTACGACAACCTGTCGGGCTTGCCCGAGTGGCTTTCGGATGGGCTCTGCCGACTTGCGACCGGGGGCGGCTTTGCCACGCGCAAGCTCTACGCCGATGACGACGAGGCCATTTTCGACTTCTGCCGGCCGGTAATGCTCAACGGTATCGACGAGCTGCTCACGCGACCGGACCTCGCGGACCGGGCCCTCCGGGTCACATTGCCCAGCATCGCGGATGAGGACCGCCGCACGGCCGCCGCAGTGTTGGCCGAATACGACGCAGCGCGGCCGCGGATTCTCGGAGCTCTGTGCGATGCCGTGAGCGGCGCCATCCGCGGGCTTCCGGCGGCCGAACGCCGGGTGACGAAGCCCACGCGAATGGCCGACTTCGCGCTGTGGGCCTCAGCAGCGGAAGACGCACTGGGCTGGAGGGAAGGCGCGTTCCTTGAGTCCTACGTGCACAACCGCGGCGAGCTGGTGTCGGAGTCCCTCGAGGACGACCTGGTGGCATCCGCCGTTCAGACGCTGCTCGCCGACATCGAGCTTTGGACCGGCACGGCCTCCGAGCTGCTCAAGCGGTTGGCGGAGATCTCCGGTATCGGCGAGCGGCCGCCACGGAATTGGCCGACCGGACCTCGAGCGCTCTCTGGTCGGTTGCGCCGTGCATCCCCGCTGTTGCGACGCATCGGCATCCAATGGAAGCCGCCAGAGGGTCAGACTGGGCCCAGTCGAGACCGACGCCATACCTTGTTACGCAAACAACCGTTCGCACCGTTCACACCGTTCCCGCCGCCCGCGCAGCCTTCGCCTAACCCCGCGCAATCGGCCGAAAATGAAGGAGGCGATATCCGCGGTAGCCCGAACGGTCGCGAACGGTCGGCGAACGGTCGCAAGCCTCAACCGTTCGGTCAATCTCCCTCGGAGATGAACGGTCCGAACGGTGCGAACGGTGCTCTGTATACTTCAGGGCTGGATCCGCGGAACCGGGCTGCTGGTGACGGCGAGGTTATCGACATGCTGCCCGATGAGACCGAGGAGCAGGCCGAAGCGCGACGCAATCGCGAAGGGGCCCTCAAGTGGATACGGGTTGATCGCGCCATGGCTGCCAAGGCTCGGGCAGAGGGGCGAATAGCAGAAGCCGAGCGGCTCGAGCGATCAGCAGCCGAGGCGGAAAAGAAGATCGCCGGCAACGCGGTGATCAGCGAGGCGGACGAGGCGGCCCATGGCTAGCCCCGTCCGCATTTGTGCGCGGTGGTACCAGGGCCGTTTCGTCGCGCTCTCATTCGCCCGATACAACCGGGCCGCCGTCCAGCGGTTGAAGGATGCTCTCTCGGTCCGTGCCTACGATGCTGAAAACAAGGAGTGGCTCATTCCGGAATGGGCGCTGGAAGATGTGGAGGACGAATTCGGGTTGAGCATTTCAGTCGCAGGCCGGCCGCCTCAGCACCTGCAGGATCCGCGCTACTCGGTCTTGTCGGTCTGCCGCGACGCTCCGGACTGCGTCCTCAAGGCCGCCTACAAGGCGCTAGCGTTCGAGCTGCACCCGGACCGCAACGGCGGCGCGAACGCCGAGCGGATGAAGCAGCTCAACTCGGCATTCCAGGCCATCTCGAAGGAGCGAGGTTTCTGATGAAACTCCTCGGCATTGACCCGGGCCTGGCCGCGTGCGGCATTGCGATCGCCGATCTCGCTGGCGGCACCCCTCGAGTGATCGCGCTGAGAGTCGTTCGGACTGAGCCCTCCGCGAAGAAGAGACGCCTACGGTCTGCCGATGATCTCGGAGACCGGATCCGGGCGATCGCGACGGTCCTGCGCGCTCGACTCGAGGAGCACCCCGACCTAGTGGCGTTCTGCGTGGAGTCAAAGGCTATCCCGTTCCGTGGCGGCCGGATGATGGTGAAGCCGTCCGCAGTTTCTGCCCTGGGCCGAGTCCGCGGGCTCCTGGATGCGTTTGCGGTCGAGCGAGGTCTCCCCATCATCGAGGAGACGGCGCAGACGCTGAAGCTGCTCACCGCGGGCCGGCGGGACGCGAGCAAGGCCGATGTCCAGGCCGCGCTCGAGCTGCGCTTCCCCGAAGTCAAAGCCCTCTGGTCGACCCAGAAAACTCTGATTGAGCACGCGGCCGACGCGCTCGCCGCGGTTGTCGCTGGCCTCGAGAGCGATGTCGTTCGAGCCGCGCTGCGAGCTCGAGTTTGCACTGAGAAACCTGTTCCACAATCCGAGGAGGCAGCATGAGCGACACGAATTCAGCGCCCCACCACTCTGATCCGTCGCCGGGCGAGCTCATTCCACTTCCGACGGACCGACTATGGGACGTGCACCAGGCGGCCGCCTTCTTCGGCAGGTCCGCATCCTGGGTCTACAAAGCGGCCGAACGCGGAGAGCTGCCCCGTGCGCGCGGTTTCGGGTGGGGTCTGCGCTTCGTCCCCGCCGAGCTCGAGGCCTATGCGAAGGGAAATGGGACACCGACGGCGGATGTGCTACCGATCACCGGACGAGTCGGCCGCAAGGCTGGAGGGGGATAGCCCGTGGCCAGCGTTGAGCGACATGGGAAGGGCTGGCGGGCCGTCTACCTCGGTCCGGACGGCGATCGCGTTCGCGAGGTGCTCCCTGCGCGCAACAAGGCCGAGGCGAAGGAATTGGCAGCCAAGCTCGAGCGCCGGGCCTGGCTCCAGCGCCGCGGCCTCGAGGTCACCGCGGACGATTTGACCGGAACGCTCGGAGACCTCTGCCGTTGGTGGCTGGACAACCGCTGCCCAGTCGCGAGCCGCGAGAGCGAGCGCCAGCGACTCCAGAAGCACGTGATGGAAGTCGCCCTGGGCGCCCTACCCCTATCGCACGTCCGAACGTCCATCATCGAGGACTTACTGCACCGGCTCGAGGCCGCCGGCGCCGCGCCTGGCTCTGTGAACAAATTGCGGTCCCTCCTGCACACCGTCTTTGCCCGAGCGAAGAAGGCGGGCCGCTGGGTTGGTGAAAACCCGGTCAGCGCCACCGAACGCCGAAGGGTGCCGAAGCGCGTCTACGTCACGCTGACGCCGGAGCAACTCGGCGAGATGTTGCGGCAGGTCCCGGAGGCCTGGCGACCACTCTTCGCCTGCGGGCCGGCGATGGGGCTGCGCAAAGGCGAGCTGTTCGCACTGCGCAAGGCCGACGTCGACCTCGCGCGCGGAACTATCACCGTGGCGCGCTCGCACGATCGGAATGCGACGAAGGGCGGAGATCCCGCCATCCTTCCACTTCCGGCTCCGCTGCGGCCGTGGATTGAGTACCAGCTCGAGCATGCACGAGGACCCCTGCTCTTCCCGGCGCCCGACGGCTCCCAGCGCAAGCGCGAAGCGGACCCGCAAAAAATATTGCGACACGCCCTGGCTCGGGCGGGCATCGTCGAAGGCTACGAGCACCGCTGCCGCTGGTGCGAGTACTCGGTGCACGCGGCCGACAACCTGCCGCGGTACTGTCCGACGTGCATGAAGCGAACGGACGGCCGAGGAAATCCCGCTGCGCAGCTGCGCGGGCGCCTGCTTTGGCCGAAGGCAATCCACGTGAAGATGCGCTTCCACGACTTGCGGCACACCTTCGCCACCGAGCTTTTGCGCCAGGGCGTCGACGCGCACCGCGTCCAGCGACTGATGCGACACAGCGACCTGCGGGTTACCACCGGGACCTACGGGCACCTGATCGTCGAGGACCTCCGCGCCGCCGTCGACGCGCATACGCCGCTCCGCTCGTCCCACAAACCAACCGCGCCGACCGCCGAAGCGCCTGCAATGCGCCAGGCGGTTGGATTTTCTGCCCCAACTGAGCCCCAAAGCTCGCTGAAATCAGCTTCAGCTGAGAATCGGGACCGCTCGGAAACTTCGGGACTTGTTGCAAAAACCACCGAGTGGGCGCAGCAGGGTTTGAACCTGCGACCCCTGCCGTGTGAAGGCAGTGCTCTACCGCTGAGCTATACGCCCCAGTGATCGCCGCACTACCTAACTGAGTGGGAGAGCTTCTTCAAGGAGGCTAATTGTCGCTCGAGGAAGCGCGGGGCCCGGTCAGCTTCGTCACCTTCTCATCCAACTCGCGAACCCGCCGCTTGAGGCCGGCGAGCTGCTTGCCGAGCTTTTTGAACTCGCTGCGCGGCGCAAAGTTCAGAGCCCGCATCAACTCGTCGCAATCCGGGTTGCGCGCTTCTCGTCCGCGAACAGTCGCTCGAGCGCCTTCTGCGAAAGGTCCGTCATCTGCTTCTTCAATCCGTTGCTCCAACCCATCGTTGGATCCTCCTAGCGTTCGTCCACGAAGCCGGTGTTCAGCTTGGCCAAGACCCGCTCGGCGATCCCCTTGTAGCGCATTCTTTCGATCAGTTGTTGGACGTCTCCATCCACCGAAATCCGGCGGCGCACCAGCGCCTCGATCGGATCGAGCGACTGCTGGATCAGCGCCTTCCAAACCGAGTACGGGGCCCGCGCCAGGTAGCGAGGCTCGATTTCCTCCAACTCGTCCGGGTCTTCGAGCAGGCGCAGATTGTGGATCTTTCCGTCGCGCGGAACGCAGTGAATGGTGAAGGACCGCTCCAGTTTCCCGGCTTCCCGCTCTACCACGACCCCGACGTCCCCGACCCAGCCCTGGCCGGCCTCGACGCTCTCCGGGTCAGCGTTCACCAGCCGCACGACTTCCTCGCACCACTCGCGCGACGGAAAGACGAGCATCTTCGATCAACTCCGTCCGAGAATCCGCTTGAACCCGGACAACAGTCCTCGCCGGCCCTGGCTTCCCAGATCGGAGCGTGGAGGCCGCTGCCGCTGATCTTCCTCGAGAGCCTTGCGCAGCGACTCAGGCGTGTCCCGGGTCGCGAGAGTCACCTGCTTCTGCGAGCCCGCCTCGTCGATCACCAGCTTGAGCAAGCATTCCTCATTGAGCCGGAAGTCGATTTTGCGGCCCGCAGGCCCCACTGGAACCTTGACCGTTCCCAGATACTCATTGTCCACGATGAACTCGCTGTCGCCCTGAAAAATGTCCATCTCCACGAACGGCGAGCGCGGATCTTTGGGAGCTGGCAGCCGGAAACTCTTGACCAGCGGAATCAGCGAATTCTTCTCGATGATCTTGCGGAACATCCCGTTCGGCAATGCATAACCGATCGGCATCGAGAGCGCATCGAGCAATGTGACCGCTTCAATCGTACCGAGCGAATCGCCAAGAATCGCCGCGCCCAAGGCCACGCATTCGTCGGGGTGGACTCCTTTTCGGGGCGGCTTTCCGAAGTGCGAGGCAATCTTCTGCTGCACGAGCGGCATCCGGCTTTGTCCGCCGACGAGAATCACTTCTTCGATCTCGGTCCGACGAATGCCCTTCTCCTTGAGTACCTGATCGCAGATCTCGAAGGTCCGATCTACCAGGTCCGCGGTGAGGGCGTTGAGTTGTTCTCGGTGGAGCGAAAGCCTGAGGTCCAAGGGCTTCCCCTTGCGCTCGTCGATGTAGGGAAGCTCGATCACCACGTTGGGGATCAGCGTCAAGTCGATCTTCGCCGCCTCGGCCGCGTTCTTGATCCGCTGCATCGCGATCGGGTTTTGGGAAAGGTCGATCTTGTTCTCTTCGCTAAACTTCTCGAGCACGTAATCGATCACGCGGTTGTCGAAGTCCACTCCGCCGAGAAAGGTGTCGCCTCCAGTCGCGAGCACTTCGAATACGTTGCCGTTGATGTGCAAGACCGAAACGTCGAACGTTCCGCCCCCGAGATCGTACACCAGGATCTTCTGGGCCAGTCCGCGATTGAAACCGTATGCCAGCGCGGCAGCGGTGGGCTCATTGACAATCCGCTTCACATCGAAACCAGCGAGGCGCCCCGCCTCTTTTACCGCTTGCCGCTGGTTGTCGTTGTAGTAGGCCGGCACCGAGATCACGGCAGCGTCGATCTGGCCTCCCATGAACTGCTCAGCGATCGTCTTCACCTGCTTGAGCACGAAACTGGAAATCTGTGGGAGCGTATACGTTCGACCCCCGAGATTGACGGCAGCTTCTCCGTTCGGCCCCTCGACGATCTGGTAAGAGAAATAGTTCTTCAGCTCCTGCACCACTCGGGAGCTGTATTGACGCCCGATCAGCCTCTTCGCGCCGTAGACGGTGTTGAGCGGATTGGTGACGATCTGATCCTTGGCGACCGCGCCGACCAGCCATTCGTTCTTGGCGGTGTACGCCACGACCGAAGGCAAAACCAGGTTACCGCGGTCGGTCGGAACGACTTTGGGAATCTTGTTGCGAATCGAGGCTACGCAGGTGTTCGTCGTCCCCAGGTCGATCCCAAGAATACGTGGCTTTTCGCTCATTTGAGGGGGGTCGCTTCTGTGGGATCGTACCATGGTCATATTCGACCAAGGGAGCGCCCCGCCGGGTCATATGAGATTTTTTGACGTCACTAAAAGGAAACGCGACGATCTCTGGTCTACCGTGCGCCAGAAACCTACACCTCTGCTGATCCTCTGCGCGGCCGCGGCTGCTTGCGCTGGCCCATCGAGCCAGGTCCAGTCGGTATCCTCTGAGTCTCCAGCCCCCGCTTCCACCGCCGAAGTCTCAGAGGCGTCGCTTGGGCTCCGCGGGCCGACTCTGGAGCGGCAGAAGGTGGTTGCCCTGGCGCGCGGTCTGCTTGGCGTGCACCACGTCGCTCTCAACGGCAAGCGTTATTCAAACGATTGCTCAGGCTTCGTGCGGGCGGTCTTCGATCATTCTGGAATCGATTTGATGTCGGATGCCCATCCGGGAGACAGCGGAACGCAGGCAATCTTCCGCTACACGCTCCGGCATGGAGAGGTGTACCGGCACAGACTTCCTCAACCCGGCGACCTGGTGTTTTTTCGAGACACCTACGACAAGAATCGCGACGCTCGCCGAAACAACGGTCTAACCCACGTCGGGATCGTCGAATCCATCGACCCAGACGGAACCATTTCAGTGATCCACCGGGTGCGACGCGGCGTCGTTCGGTACCGGATGAATCTGAGCCGACCCCATCTTCATCTGGATCCCGCCACCGGCCAGACGCTCAATGACTACTTGAGGATCGCGGGAAAGCAGACCAAGCCGGTGCTGACGGGCGAGTTGTTCGCGACCTACGGCGCGGTGCTGCGCACGGTCCGTTCCCATGCGGCTTGCTGCCGATGGCGAATGAAGCGCCAGAATCCCACCACGATCGCCCAATTCATCGTCACGAAGTAATAAGCGATCGAAGCGGCACGCCGAAGCGTGCCGGTGAACACGCCTCGTGAGCCGGCCAGCGCCAGCGCGTAGAACAGCACCTGCGCCGCCAACAGCAGCCGGTACCGGGCTCGGTCCAGCAACATCAGATTGGCGAGGAAGGCAATCGCGATCAGCGCCGGGGCGAGCCAACGAAGCACTTTGTGCGACCAGAGGGCAAAAGCCCGGAAGCCCGCGGTAGGCGAGAGCAGCCACGGAAACATCCTCAAGCTCTGGAAATTGCCCGCGGCGATCCGCGCGCGCCGTTTGAACTCCAGTCGATAATCGCCGGTGGTCTCCTCGATCGCGATTGCCTGTGGGTCGTACACCACCCGGAAGCGCTCATCCAAAACTCGCAGGGCGATGACGAAGTCGTCCACGATGGTATCGCTGGGAAGTGCGCTGAACAGCCGGCGACGAATCGCATACAGGCCGCCGTTGGCGCCCACCACCGCGCCTCGCTTTCCCTCGAAGTATTTGATCAGCGACTCGTACCTCCAATACGTGCTCTCCTCGAAGTCGCGCCGAATCGGGTCGATCAGCTTGAGCCGTCCACAGACCGCTCCCACGTCCGAATCGTCGAAGTGACGCGCCAGCATTCGAAGCGCTTGAGGATCGATGACCGTGTTCGCGTCCGAGAACACCACCAACTGGCCAGAAGCAAGCGGCACGCAGCGGTTGAGCACCGAAGCCTTGCCGGCGCGCGGAAGCGACACCAAGACGACTCGCGGATCGCTGAAGCTGCGAACGATCTCATCGGTGCCGTCGTCGCTGCCGTCCGATCCAATCAGGAGCTGAAGCTTCTCGGGCGGATAGTCCAGGGCAAGGCTGTTGCGGATCTTCTCAGCGATGCACTGGGCTTCGTTGTGGGCCGCGACCACCAGGCTGATCGTCGGCAATGCCTCTTCTTCGAGTACCACCCGGCGGTCCATCCCGCTTCTCATGAAGCGAATATCGGAGAGGACCTGGTGCACCGCCTCCAGCGCAACCAATAGGAACGGATAGAAGACGTAGGTGTGAAACAGGAGCGAAGCAGCCGTCCAAAAAACGAGTTCCGCCATCACAGGCCTCCCACCAGCGGCGGGAGTTACAGCAAGCCACATGCCGCGGCGCAGCAGCGCCAAGCCCCGAAAAACCGCCGGTCCTGGAGCGCCCCTTGGCGTCTTCTGAACTTTTTGCTGCCCCGGGCGCCTACGGAAGCCGGTCCGGTTCTGGCTGCTGCACGCTTTGCACCCAAGCAAGGGTGCGGCGCGCCGCGTCGTGCGCTGGATTGAGCGCTACCGCCGCGTCGAGCAACGTCGCCGCGCTCTCGTAGCGGTTCTGCTGAAGCTCCAACCGCGCTCCGAGCAAATAGGCGCGCACGAAAGCCGGGTCGAAAGCGCGTAGCTTCTCGAGGGCAAATCGGCCTTTCGCGGCTATTTCCGGCGCTCCTTTTGCGTTGATCACAAATTCCGCGTACGCGATTGCGTCCCACCCGTCGGTCCCGCCGAGAGATCGATATTTCTCCCCGAGCCCGACCGCCTGATCCGAGGCATTCACGCCTTGGTAAACGGCCTGAGCTCGCACCACGGCAAGATCCTCGGAAGGCTCGAGGGCCGCGAACGCTTCACCGGCACGCTTTGCGAGGGACGAAACCCTGTCCTTGAGAGGCAATTCCTGGGCGTGCAGGACCCGAAGCTGCTCGTTCATGGCATTGACCCGATTCGGCCAGTCGGTGGAAGCTTTTTTCTCTTCGACGGCGGCAATTTTCCTACTCAGCGCCTCGGACGCCAGCTTGTTGTGCTGCACCGTCATCTGGGCATCGTCCCACTGGAGTGACAGAGCGAGTAGCAGGGTCGCCCTGGCTTGGATGAAGCCGGGATAAGACTTCCTGAGCAGCTCCAATTCTCTGACCGCCTCCTGCTTCGAATTGCCGTCATCCCGGCGCAAAAAACTGATCGCCTGCTCGTGAATGGCCGCCGCCTCCTCTGGAACCACCGGTTTGCGGCGGGAAAAAAACCGCGCCCCCAGCCCGCCCAGAAGGGCAAGAACGACTGCAATGATCAGAGCCACGCGGTGGCGCTGGACAAATGGCTTCAAGTCTTCGACTTCAGTGGAATCGCCCGCCACTTGCGACAGGAATGGGAGATTGGCGGGAGGCAGCTCTACCTTCGGCGGGCGCGGCGGCTCGGGGGCAAGTCCGAGCGCAGAGTCCGCGGCGCTATTCGCCGCTCCCTGCAGCGCCGGACGCGACCCGTCAGCGTTTGCTCGGGCCGCCGGCGGAAGTGAGCCTTTGCCGAAGATCTGGGTGTGAAGCGCGTTGTTCGGAGCCGGGGTTCGGGCTGGAATTGCCGACGCGCTGCCAAACAGAACGGTCTCCTTCGCGGGCGGACGGGCCGCTGTGGGAATAGGTAGGCTCCCGAAGTGAATCGTCTCGGCCGCCGATGGGCGAGCGGGAGGCGCCGAGGCACCGGGGGCGTTGGGCTTGGGCCTCTCCTGGGCCGGAGGAGCGTTGACCGACTTGACCGGGGCCCTTCCAAAAATCTGAGTCTTCGTTGACGAGCTCGGCTGAGCCGGTGCCGGAGCCGGTGCAGCTCGCGGAACAGCCTCGGGCTTGGCGGTAAAGATGAATTTGCAGCTGGTACACTGAACCGGTGCTCCGCCAGAGGGAACCAGGCGGTCGTCCAATTCATAGCGCGCGGAACACTTCGGGCACGAGATCTGCACCGCGAACAGTTATACCATTCAATCGGATGCGTCCGGCTCACGGTCGGCCAGGTCGGTCCAGCGCTGCAGGCTGCGCAACTTGGTCGGACCGACGCCTCTCACGCTCGACACCTCATCCCACGTGCGGAAAGCTCCGCTTTCACCGCGAGCGCGAATCAGCGCTTTAGCCAGCACTGGACCCACGCCGGGAACCAGCGTCAGCTCATCGGCCGATGCGCGATTGAGGTTCAGCTTGCCTCCCACGGTCAGCAGTGCGCCGCCTTGCGCCGGCTGAGAGTCGGCGACCACTTCCCCACAGAACACGACTGGCGCCCCGGCCGACGTTGTCACGCGCACCTTTTTCAGCGGGCAGTCCAGCGCCGACGCTGGGCTCGGCCACTGCGACCGCGTCCACACTCCCACCGCCAGGCAGCCAAGGGTCAGGATGGATAGCCAGAACGTCCGATGCATCCCGTCAACTCGCGGCGTTCGCCGGCTCGGTGCGATCAAGGTCGAACGCGCTGTGCAGCGCCCGAACCGCCAGCTCGGTGTACTTCTGATGAATCACGCACGAGACGCGAATCTCGGAGGTGGAAATCATCTGCAGATTGATTCCCTCGCGCGCGAGAACCTGAAACATTTTCGCCGCGACGCCGGAGTGATTGCGCATCCCAACTCCGACGATCGAGACCTTTGAGACCTGGTCATCGGTTTCCACCGCTTCGGCCTTGATCGTCTTCGCCACGCGCACCACCACTTCCTTGGCCTTCGCCAGATCGCTCTTGCCGACGGTGAAGGTCAAATCGGTCTTTCCCTCCTTGGCCACGTTTTGGACGATCAAGTCGACGACGATCGCCTTTTCGTCGAGCGCCCCAAAAATCTGCGCCGCCACTCCCGGGACGTCAGGCACTCCTCGGATCGCGATCTTCGCCTCGTTCTTGTCATAGGCAATTCCGCTCACCTCTACATCTTCCATCGAGGCATCCTCCTCACAGACCAACGTGCCCGGATCCTGGCTGAACGATGACTTCACCCAAAGCGGCACCTTGTACTTCATCGCAAACTCTACTGATCGGATCTGCAGCACCTTCGCGCCCAAACTGGCCAGCTCGAGCATTTCCTCGTAGCTGATCTTCTCCAGCTTGCGAGCCGCCGGACAAATGCCGGGGTCGGTGGTGAAGACTCCATCCACGTCGGTGTAAATCTCGCAGGCGTCGGCCTTGATCGCCGCCGCGATCGCCACCGCGGTGGTATCCGATCCTCCCCGCCCCAGGGTGGTGATGTTTCCGTCTTGATCGGTCCCCTGAAACCCCGCCACCACGGCGATGTGCTTTTTCCGCAGCACGGCGAAGATCGTCTCCGAGTCGATGCTCTTGATTCGAGCCTTGGAGAAAGTGCTGTCGGTGACGATCCGACATTGATGCGCCAAAAAACTGGTCGCGTCGCCCCCCTGCTCGTGGATCGCCAGCGCCACCAGGCCAATCGAAACCTGCTCTCCGGTGGCCACCACCACGTCCTGCTCGCGCTCGCTCGGATGTGAGGAGATTTGCGACACCAGCTTGAGCAGCCGATTCGTCTCCCCGGACATCGCGGACACCACCACCACCACGTCGTTGCCGGCCTTCTGGGTTGCAATGCAGCGCCGGGCGACATTCTGGATTCGCTCGATGTCTCCCACCGAGGTGCCGCCATACTTTTGGACGATTAATGCCACGTGCGAAAAGGCCTCCACAAAATAGAGCCACCACCATAGAAAGTACCTGGCGATGGCTCAAGAGCGCATTGTGATCGACGGCGAGACTCTGAAGCTGGAGGAGATTCTTCCGGTCGCGTCGGGCGATGCCCAGATCGAGCTGTCCCCTCTGGCGGTCGAGCGGGTCAATCGCTCCCGGGCAATGGTGGATGCCATCTCCGAGGGTGATCAGCCGGTCTACGGGATCAATACCGGATTCGGGACTCTGGCGGAGGTGCAGGTAGATAAGCGCGACCTGCGCGAGCTGCAGCGAAACTTGCTGCTCTCCCACGCGGCCGGAGTTGGAGAGGCGCTTTCAATCCCCGAAGCTCGGGCCCTGCTTTTGCTTCGGATCAACGTCTTGGCCAAGGGCTACTCCGGCGTTCAGCTGCAGACCTTGCGACTGGCGGTCGAGATGCTCAATCGCGACGTCATCCCGGTGGTCCCGGAGCGGGGCAGCGTGGGCGCATCCGGAGACTTGGCACCGCTCGCCCACCTCTCGCTGGCCTTGATTGGCGAAGGCGAGGCTTTCTACCGCGGAGAGCGGCTTCCCTCGCGCGAGGCGCTTGGCCGTGCCGGACTTGCCCCGGTGGTGCTCGGCGCCAAAGAAGGCCTCGCGCTGGTGAATGGGACCCAGGCGATGTGCGCGGTCGGAGCGCTCGGGCTGCTTCGCGCGGAACGGCTGGCGGAGATCGCAGACCTGGCGGGCGCGATGACTCTGGAGGGCCTCTTGGGAAGTCACAAGCCCTTTCTGCCCGAGATTCAGGAGACCCGACCGCATCCCGGCCAGCGCGCGAGCGCGGATCGCTTGCGCGCGTTGCTTCGCGACTCGGAGCTGGTTCGCACCCACGAGCATTGCAGCAAGGTCCAGGATCCCTACTCGCTCCGGTGCATGCCTCAAGTGCACGGAGCGGCCCGCGAGGGTATCGCGTTCGCGCGGCGAATCCTCGAGACCGAAGTCAACAGCGCGACCGACAACCCATTGGTCTTCGTCGATTCCGGCTTGATCCTCTCCGGCGGCAACTTCCATGGACAGCCCGTATCTTTGGCACTCGACATCCTGGCGATGTGCCTGACCCAGCTGGCGACGATCAGTGAACGGCGGGTGGAGCAGTTGGTGAACCCTTCACTTTCCGGGTTGCCGCCTTTTCTGGCGAAGAATCCCGGCCTCAACTCGGGTTTCATGATTGCCCAGGTCACCTCGGCGGCGCTTGTCGCAGAATCGCGGATTCTCTGCCACCCGGCGTCGGTAGATTCGATTCCCTCCTCGGCAGGACGCGAGGACCACGTTTCGATGGGGATGACCGCGGCGCTCAAAGCCCGTCAGGTCGCGGAATACACCAGCACCTGTCTGGCGATCGAGCTTCTGGTGGCCGCGCAGGCAATTGATTTGCGGCTGCCAGTGCGCGCCGGGAGCGGCGTTCGGGTCGCCCACGAGCTGATCCGCACCCGCGTTCCATTCATGGACCGAGATCGCGAGCTGCACACCGACATCAAGGCAGTCCAGAAACTGATCGACTCCGGGGCGCTGGATCAGGCACTTTGACGCCGCGACTTTAGACGCAAAACGTGCGAAATTTGCGGAATCCCGCTCGAGATTCCCACCGCCCTCATCAGCCTGGTGCACCCCACCGCCGACGAGCGGTCGGTACAGGAATCGGCGCGCCAAAAAATCGCCGCCTTGGAGCGCGAGGCGAAGCTCTTGGGAGACAGTCGCGAGGCAGCCTTGCTATTTCACGAGGTGGGCCGGCTGTGGGAAGAGCCGCTGGGCAGCCCCCGAAACGCGGCGGTCGCCTACCAGAGCGCTCATCGGCTCGCTCCGGACTTTCTGCCGAACCTCCGCGACGCGCGCCGTCTGTTCGAAAGCGTCAGCAACTGGCAAATCGTGCTTCAGCTGCTCGACGCCGAGCTGCGCCTGGTTGCCCAGGACGGAGTCAAAGCGCATCTGCTGTTGCACAAGGCGAACATTCTGGAGGTGCACCTGGCGCGACGAGAGGAAGCCACCCGCGCCTACCAGGAAGTGCTCGCGCTCAAACCGAGAGACGCTCCGACCTTGCTGCAGCTCGAGGAGGTGTATACGGCGCGGGCGGATCGGGCGGCGCTGGTGGAGATCTACAAGCTGCTCGCCGACGTGCTCGAGGGGGCGCCACTTCGTGCGCATTATCTGACCTCTGCCGGGTATCTACTCGAGGAACACCTGGCTCAGCCGGAGGAGGCGAGCGAGTGTTTCTATCAAGCTTTCGTGCTCGACCAGACGAATCCTCTCCTTCTCTCCGCGGTCATTCGATCCGCGGAACGGGACGGTCGAGACGAGGAGCTGGTCGCCGCCCTGACGGCCCAGGCCAACCTCGAGGGCGCTGACGCGACCCACAGCTTCTTGCGCCTGGGCAAGATCTACAATCGGCTCGGGCGCAAGGAAGAGGCGCTCGGGGCGCTTCTCGCAGCTCGAAAGACCGATCCTCACGATCCGCTCGTCCTCTCCGAGCTGTCGGACGTCTACGAATCGGCGAAGCGCTATCAAGAGCTGACCGACCTGCTTCTCTCCTGGGCCGAGTCCGGTCGCGATGAAAATGAAATGGTCAGCATCAACCTTCGCCTGGCCGCGCTGTACGAGGACGTGCTGAAGAAGGACACCGATGCAATTGCCCGGTACAAGGCAATTCTCGCCCGCAATCCCAGCCATGCCTCAGCGCTGAGCGCCCTCGGTCGGCTGTACTACCGCACCCAGAACTGGAACGGACTGCTCGCCACCTTCGAGGCGGAAGCGGCGGCCCTCTCCGATCCGAAGCAACGGGTGGCTCGGCTGTACAAGGCCGCCGAGGTGGTCGAGGAACGGCTGAATAAGACGGATGAGGCGGTCGCCCGCTACAACCGCTGCCTCCAGCTGGTGCCCGAATACGTCCCCGCCCAACAAGCGCTGGTGAGGATCTACGAGCGGAACGGTCGCTATCTCGAGCTGATTTCCTTGCACGAGCAGGAGGTGACGCAGTTTCCGCAACCCGCGCATGCGATCACCGCGCTGACCAAGATGGCGGTGCTGTACGAGGATCGCCTGAATAACTCCGAGCACGCGGTCGACTGCCTGCGCCGGATTCTCGCCCTCGATCCCAAGCATCTGCCGACGATCCGGGCGCTCGCGCGACTGTTCCAGAAATCCAAGCTGTGGCAGCAGCTGATCGAAGCGAACGAGATGGAAGCTTCGCTCACCGACGATCCGAAGCAGGCGCTGGCTCTGCGCCAGCGCAATGCGGAGATCCTCGAAGATGCGCTCAAGGATCGCCCCAGCGCGGTGGCGGCCTATCGGCGACTGTTGGAGTCCAATCCATCCTATCCGCCGGCTTTGAAGGCGCTCGGTCGTTTGTGCGCGCAGGAAGGTCGCTGGGAAGATCTGGCCAAGATGTACCGCGCCGAGGCCGAAGTTGCGCAGTCGACCGACCACGCCGCCACGCTGATGTACAAGGTAGGCGAGTTGCATGAGCACAAGCTCAACGATCTGAATGCCGCGATCACCGCGTACCGCGAAGCGTTGACACTCTCGCCCAGCAACTTCCCCGCGCTACGTGCCCTGGAACGGCTCTACCGCGCTCAGGAGAGTTGGGAGAGTCTGATCGAAGTCTGGCGCGCTGAGGCCGCCAGTCGGATGGATCCCGTGCAGCGCGCCAATGCGCTTTTTCAAGCCGCCACGCTTTGGGAAGAAAAGCTGCGCCGCGCGGACATGGCGGCGGAGTGCTTCCGTGAAGTCCTTCGTCTCAACCCCAACCATCTCGCCGCCAACCGCAGCCTGGAGCGCTACTACACCAGCCAAAACAGCGTGCGCGAACTGGTCGCGGTGCTGGACCGCGAGGTGCAGAGCGCGAAGAGCTCCTTTTCCAAACTCGCACCGCTGCTCAAGCTGGCCTACGTCTACCTCGACGGCCTGGGCGAGATTTCGAGAGCCGCGCAATGCTGCGACGCGGCGATGATGATCGATGCGCAGAACATCACCGCGCTCAAGCTTCGGGAGCGGATTGCCTCCGCCGAGCGCAATCGCAACGTCGATCTCAAGCCCCGGCCATCGCCCGCCTCGAACGGGGATGCTCAAAAATCCGCCCAGCTCAAGCGCGCCTTCGAGGAGGACCCGGCTAACTTCGAGCTGGCCGCCGCGCTCGAGCAGCAGCTTCGACAAGCGGAAGATCCGAAGGGGCTGCTGGACGTCTACCAGAAACGCCTGGCAGCCCTAAGCGACGATACCGAAAAGATCGAGGTGGCGATGCGGATCGCCGCTCTGGCGCGCTATCAGCTCGGCGACTTCGGCAGGGCGATGGAAGCGTACGTCTCGGCACTGCGAATCAGCCCGCAGCTATTGCCTGCGCTACAAGGAACCCGGGAAGTGG
>WNFA01002177.1_pt1 | contig 16060 bp, 16 predicted proteins | sample 5400481 | NCBI WGS metagenome assembly WNFA01 (sample SAMN13153340, study PRJNA577476) | soil metagenome | isolation source: 120 cm saprolite under Douglas fir tree site 2 hole 1 replicate 2 | place: USA:California | collected 2015-04-18
CTGATATCGGGTCGCGGTATAGCCCTGACGCGTCATCAGGGCGGTCATGACGGAATCAGGCTCGTTCCACTTGATCAGCTCCCTGCCCTTCGCGGAATCAGCCCTGGTACTGTCGCGGCGCGAAGTATCGGGGCGAGCTCGAACTGTATCGCGAACCTGAGCGGGGGGCGTCTTGACCTGCGCAGAGAGATTCGTCTGCCACGAGAGAGCAAGCGCGACGCCGACAAACAGAACGGCGCGGCGGTTCACGCCGGAGCCCTCGCGCTCTGGTGCGATGCTGCGTCCTCGGCCTCGCGCTTCGCCTCCCGCTTCTGGCGCTTGCGATAGGCGAACTGCGCCACGAACACGCTCAGCTCATAGAGCACATAGAGAGGTATCGCCAGCGCGAACAACGAATAGGGATCGGCGCCAGGCGTGATGAACGCCGCCGCCGTCAGGCACACGACGATCGCATGCCTTCTGTACTTCGACAGGAACTGCGGAGTCACGAGTCCGAGCGCGGTGAGGGCGAGAATCGCGATCGGAACCTCGAACACCACGCCGAACGCCACGCACATGCTGATCGCGAAGTCGAAGTACTCGGTGGCCGAGATCAGTGGAGTGAGCGCGGTCGACTCGATGCTCATGAGGAACTGCAGGGTTAGCGGCAGCACGACGAAGTAGCTGAGCGACACGCCGGCGAGAAAAAGGGCGACCATCGCGATTAGCACGGGGATAACGACGCGCTTCTCGTGCGCGTAGAGCGCCGGTGCCAGAAACCCCCAGATCTGCCCAATGATCACCGGTGACGCGAGGACGAAGCCCAGCGCCAGCGACGCGTTGAGCAGGATGTGGAAGGATGTGCCGGGATGCGTGTAAATGAGCTTCTGCCCATGCAAAAGCGGGAGAATCGGACGCTCCAGCAGTCGGATGATATCGAGCCTGGAGAGAAGCGCGAATCCGACCACGACGCCGATGACGATCGCGCCTGAAATCCAGAAGAGCCGTCTGCGCAGCTCCTCCAGATGATCCAGGAACGGCATCTCTTGGCCAGGAGCTTCGCTCATCCCACGGCCTCGTGCTACTTGATCGACTGCAGGCGCTCGTCGGCGAGGGCGGCCTCGTCCGAGCGCGGGAAGCGCTTGATGATTTCCTGGAAAAGGCGCTTCGCTTCAGCAGTCTTCTTCGACGCCTGCAGCTGCAACGCGCGCTTGTACATCGCCGTCGGCACGCGCGGCGAGTTTGGATACTTCGCGATCAGCTTGGCGTATTCCGCGTCCGCGGCATCGGTGTTCCGCTCGGCCGCGTAAGCCTGTGCCGTCCCGAACATTGCCTCGGGAACAAGATCGGACTTCGGATACTTTGCTATCAGCTCACTGAACGCCGCTCGTGCGGCGACGTTCCCACCCTTGAGGAGCTGGTCGCGCCCTGCCTGTAGTAGCTGGCCCGGCCCGGGTCCACCCGCCGGCGCGTTCGCGCTCGATACGGTGCTATCCGTCCTCGGTGCCACATCAGGTTGACTCGACTTTTCCTCGACCGCCGCGCGCATATCGCGGAGCTGCCGCTCGCTTTGCCCGCTCAGGTCCTGGAGCTGCGAGATGTCTTCCTTCATCGCGGCGAGGTCAGACTCGTTAGCCGTGCGCATCGCGTTCACTCTCTTGCTCAGCGCGTTGATCGAGTCACCCAGCGTCCGAACTGTGCGACTCATGTCGACCAGATATGCGCGCTGCACCGAATCCGCCGCGTTCGAGCCGGCGCGTGCGCCGATGAGCTGCATTTGCAGGTTGTCGAAGTCGGACTTCGTGGCGAAGAAACAACCCCCGAGTGCGAAAGGAAGGCAGAGTATTAGTGGTGATAACTTTGTCATTGTGAGTATGTCCCTACTTCCGGATTGGCGAGAACCGGCGACCACGCCGCCAATCTCGCTCCTCTGCTGTGGGTGAGCTGGCGCGCACGGCCAGTCTCGGTGTCGAGAATCCACAACTGCTTGTCGCCGCCCCGCGACGAAGTGAAGACGATATGCCGCCCATCAGGCGCCCAGGACGGATCCTCGTTCTCGCCTTCGCTCGTGAGCTGCTTCGGAACGCGATCCCGCACGTCGATCATAAAAACCTGGAAGTTTCCCATCTGCTGCTCGTACGCGATCGCGCGGCCGTCTGGTGACCAGTCCGGGCTCGCTCGATAGCTGCGCACTCCCGGAGTGTACGGCGTGAGCAGCTGAACATTGGACCCGTCCGCATCCATAATATACACCTGTGGCGAGCCAGACTTACCGGAGATGAACGCGATCTGGTGGCCGTCCGGACTGTAGGACGGCGATGTGTTGTCCGCGCCTCTGCCGATTGTGATTTTTTTGGGCGGAGCTGAATCGCGACCGGTGAGAACCAGATCGGTGCCGTTCCCGGTCCCCTGCGCGTAAAGAATCGCATTTCCACCGGGCTGATAGATCGGCGTGATGTTGAGACCAGCGCGAATCTGACTCACTCTGCGTGTCCGACCCGTGCGCACGTCGAGCTCCTGCACCTGTGTGCCGGCGTTGCCCAGGACGGTGAAGACCACTGAGCCACCACTCGGGGACCACGCCGGAGACAGCGCACCGCGGCCAGTCGTAATTGCGCGCGTTTCGGCGCCATCGCTGTCGACGATCTTCAGCTCGCCGTTGTTGACGTACGCGATCCGAGTCTGCGCGATACCGCGCTTGCCGAACACCCACTGCTCTATCATGTCCGACACCCCGTGCAGGGCGAAACGCCAATCGCGGTCGCGCCGGTCGAAGAGAAAGTGCTCCGACTGGAGCAGCTGTCCTCTCGCGACATCGTACGCTGCCACGTGTAGCCCCTGAGTAGTCGGCGTCATCCGAATGAGAAGCGCCGCTCCGAACTTGGCGACGAGCGGAAAGTTGATCTTCTCGCCCGGTGGCGGCTCGAGGCCGCTGAGCGTTCCCGCATCCAGCGCGATTACGGTCATGCGATCACTGTAATCCAGATCGCGCTGCACGATGATCCGCAGTGAATCGTCGCCGTAATCGTCCTGTACCGGAAGGACGATCACGCCGGGCTTGGTGCCCGCGGCGTAGCTGAGACCCAGCCGCACACCCGGAACAGTGGTCGTGTCCTGCGCGCGCGCGATCGTCGCGCCTGAGGCGCAGACGATGACGACGAGAGAGACGCCCCACGGTCTAATGCTCACTTCAGGAACTCCGGATCGAAGCTGAACACAACGGGCAGCACGTCGTCCGGAAATCCATTGGGCAGCGGACCGAATCTGCCCGCGCTCGAAGCCGCCTCCACCGCGCCCTGTGCTTCGAGGTCGAAGGAGAAATTGCCCGAGCGTCGAATGAACGTGAGGTCCGATACGGAACCATCTCGATGGATTAGGAACCTTACTTCCGCTTTGAGACGCGCAGCAGGATTCCGTGGTTTGAAGTTGATTGCGATCTGGCGAACGATGTTGTTGAGATACCCTGGGAACGGAAACTCGATCCCGTCGCTGCGAACCGTGGCCACGTCTGTTCCCTTCCCGCCGGTCGGTCCGCCCCCTGCTTTCGGAGCTTCTGTCTTTGGCTGCGGCTTGACTTTGCTTTCCGTCGGAGCGCTCGGCTTCGGCGATGGCGCAACTTTCCCCTCCGTAGGTGTCGCCCGCGCTGGCGTCTTAGGCGCAGGCCTGGCCTTGGGAGTCGGCATTTCCTTTACGGTTGACTGCGTAGCGGTCGGCTCCGTAACAGGCGTCGTAGCTTTGGCTTGCGCGGTCTTCACTTCGCCGATCGCTCTCTCGCCCGGCGGGGCAGCCACGATATTCACGCGATACATCGGCGGCAGCGCGACCGGCTTGCGCTCCTTTAGCGTGTTGAAGAGGAGCGTCGCGACAGCCGCGTGGAGCAGGGCCGAGAGCGTGAAAGGAGCAACGAGTCGCGATCCACTCTCCCGGCGAGGCATCACTTCGCCTCTGGTGGCTCCGCCACCAATCCTATGTCCCCGACGCCGCTCGCTCGCATGATCGCGAGTACTTTCACTACCGAGCCGTACGGGACCCGGTCGTCGGCCCGTAGGTAAACGCCGCCGCTGCCCCGTCGCTGCGCCAACGCTTTGAAGCTCGCCGAAAATTGGTTCAATGTGAGACGCGCGTCATCGACGAAAATGGCGCCCGTGCGATCGACCGTCACCGTGAGCCCGCTCTTCGACTCGAGGGGACGCGACTGCGCCTTCGGAAGCGTGATGTCGACCCCGCCCTGCATCATCGGCGCGGTGATCATGAAAATGATCATGAGCAGCATCATCACGTCGATCAGGCTCACAACGTTGATCTCGGCGTTGAGCACGAGTCGGTCGCGACCGCGTCGACGATGTGCCATCAGATCATCCCTTCTCTGACCATCAGCGCGATCAGCTCGGACCCGAAGCTCTCGAGCTGGCCCTCGATCTTGTTGAGGCGGGCCGCAAAGATGTTGTAGGCGAACACCGCCGGGATCGCGACGCTGAGCGCCGCCGCCGTCGCTATGAGTGCCTCGGCCACACCTGGAGCGACGGCGCCAATGTTTCCGGATCCTTTGGCGGCAATCCCCACAAACGCGTCAATGACGCCGAGCACCGTACCGAGGAGCCCGATCAGCGGGCTCACAGACCCGATCGTCGCCAGCGACGGAACCCACCGGCCGAGCCGATCGCGCTCCGTTGTCGTCTCGGCGTCGAGCACCAGCTGGAGCGCTTCCACCTGCGCGCCGCTGAACCGCGCCGCGCGCTCTGACGTCTCGCGAAGCGCCGGCGTCGTCTCCTCGATGAAGCGCATCGCACGTTCCATGATCGTCGCCGGTGGTCCGCCGGCGCTCCGCGCCATTTGAGCTGCGCGCTCGACCGTGTGCGCGCCCGCGTACTCGCGCGCAAAGGAATACGTTATGCGCGCTGCTTTCCTCAGCTCGTACCACTTGGAGAAGATGATTCCCCAGCTGATGAGCGAGAGCACGACGAGAATCGCGAGCACGAATTTCGTCGCGCCGGTCGAGTTGGTCACCAGCTCCATTGGTGAGCTGGGTATCGCCTGCGCGGCCTGCAGGAAGAAGAGATTACTCAAACAGTGACTCCGTTTGCTCTGGCAGCAAACCAGGCGTAGGTCTTCGCCAAACCTTCGGCGAGATCAACCTCTGGTACCCAGTCGAGTACATCTCGTGCCTTCTTCACATCAACGAAGGATTCCTGCTGCTCTCCAGGGCGGCGAGGGGCGAATTCAAGGGGAACGACACTGCGTGCCGTTGCCTGCAGGAGCTTGGCTATCTCAAGAACACTCGTGCCCTCGCCGGTCCCGATGTTGAACGCACGAGCATCGAGCCGTCCCTTTTCTGGTAGTGGCTTGGTTGCCGCCAGCCAGACCGCGCGCGCGACATCACCGACATAGACGTAGTCTCTCGTCTGCAGTCCATCCCCAAAAATAGTAAGCGGGCGTTTGCCGAGAATCCGCCCGCAGAAAATTGCGACCACGCCTGCTTCTCCATGTGGGTCTTGTCGCGGACCGTAGACGTTTCCGAAGCGCACCGCGATGGAGTCCATGTTGTGAACGCGTCCGTAGTACGCCAGGTAGTACTCGATGCTCAGTTTCGATATCGCGTACGGCGACTCAGGATCTTTCGCATACGTCTCGACATTGGGCGGCGTATTGAAATCACCGTAGAGCACGCCGCCGGTAGACGTAAAGATGACTCTCGTCTCCGCATCGCTCTCCCTCAGCGCCTCCATGAGAGTGAGCGTCCCGAGAATGTTGATGGTTGCATCCACAACTGGATCGGCGACGCTCTTTCGAACATCCATCTGGCTCGCCAGATGAGCGATGACGTCGAAACCTCCGTCACGAACCAGGTTTGCGAACTCCTTCGAGTTCACACCGATCTCAAGAAAGCGCGCCTTTACGGGAACGTTTTCCCGTTTTCCGGTGGAGAGATCGTCGACAACGGATACGTCGAATCCGTTGGCAAGAAAGAGGTCGGCCACGTGTGAGCCGATGAAGCCCGCTCCGCCCGTAACTAGGACCTTAGGCAATGTCGGTCGAATCTCCTCGCTCCTTATCGGAGTGGGGCTTGTCTTCCAGCGCGAACAGGTAGCGCGCCGCGTCGACAACCCCCAGGCCACGCCCGTTGGCAGCGGCCGCCTTCAGTCGCACACTCGGCTCGTGCAGGAACTTGTTCATCAGTGATTTCGAGAAGTGCTCGATGGCCTCGGCCTGTTCCGGTGATAGCGGTCCCAGGCGCCGAAGTGCGGCGGCGAGCTCCGTACTCCGCAATCTGTCCATCTCGTCCCGAAACTCCCGCACGACCGGTACCGCGGCCAGCCCCGCCACCCAGTCCCAGTACTTCTGAACCTCATCCGCCAGTATCTCGCGCGCGGCGGGCACGTCTTCCTCCCGCTGCTCGAGGTTGGCCGCGGCGGCCGCACGAAGATCGTCGAGGTCGTACAGGAAGACGTTGTCGATTTCTCCGACCGCCGCTTCCACATCGCGCGGCAACGCAATGTCGAGTATACACAGAGGACGGTCACCGCGAGCTTCGATCGAATCGCGAACGCGAGCCGCTGTGACCACTGGCACCGGCGACGCGGTCGAGCAAATCAGGACGTCGACGTCGCGCAGTGACTCCCAGCACTCGTCGTAGTGCATCGCCGTAGCACCATGACGCTCGGCCAGAGTCTGCGCGCGCTCGTGGGTGCGATTCGCCACGATCGCGACGCGAACTCCTTCGTTCAGGAGACACTCGAGTGCGATCTCCGCGACATCTCCGGCGCCGAGTATCATCGCTCGCCTGCCGCCGAGTCCGCCAAAGATTTTCTTCGCGAGCTGAACTGCCGCCGAGCTGACCGACGCGGCGCCTCTCCCAATGCCCGTTTCCTCTCTCGCGCGCGAAGCCGCCAGCAGCGCGCTCTGGAACATTCGGTTGAGGATCGGTCCCGATTCGGCGCGGCATTGTTCCCAGGCATCCTTGACCTGACCCTGAATCTGCGCTTCGCCTAGAATCATCGAGTCGAGGCCAGCGGCAACACCGAACAGGTGAGCAGTCGCTTCGTGATCGCGGTGCACGTACATGAATTCCGCTGCATCACGGCCGAGCCGGCTGGAGAGAAGCGAAGAGAAATCCGATAGCGCGTCACCCGACTCTTCAATCGCATAAATCTCCGTACGATTGCAGGTAGAGAGAATGACTCCCTCGCGGATCAGTCCCTCGTTGCGGAGATGGGCGAGCTCGTGGACGGCGTCCTGGGGCCGGAACGTCAGCTTCTCGCGTACCTCGATGGGCGCCGTTATGTGGCTGACGCCGGCGACGATCAATGCCACGAATCCACCTTCTCCATGAACGACCCGTCCTCGACCGAATTGCAGAAATCATCGCCGATCAGTTCCGGCGCCGCCGCGCGCCACCGGTCATCTCCGCCGGCGATGAGCCGCGACCGCAGCCCGCGAAGCGCGGACACCGCGCGCTCGTAGCGTCCGTCGAACCGCTCGGCGATGGCGTCGCGTATTCTTGCCGCGGCACCCGGTACACCGCCCGATGAGACTGCGATCGTCACGTCGCCCGAACGATGCAACGCCATGGTGTGAAAGTTTCCTTCGTCCGGATGATCCGTAATGTTCACCAGCTTCCCGCGCGAGTTTGCATCGAGCGCGATCTGCGCGTTCACTTCGCGCGAGTTGGTGGCAGCAACGACGAGCATGGCGCGGTCCAGGTGATCCCTGTGATACGCGTCGTGGACAACAGTGATCCGATGCTGATGTTGCGCTTCCTCCAGCTCAGCGGTCACGAGCGGCGAAACGACTCGCACCTGAGCGCCGGCCTCCGCGAGCGCCAGCGCCTTGCGCGTCCCCACAGCGCCGCCGCCGACGACGACCGCCGTGATGCGCTCGCCGTGGAGGGCGATCGGGAAATCAGTCACGGGTCCATCCGGAGGGGATAAAACCACTGCGAGAAGAGTAAGGTTGTAGGGGCGAGGTACTAGGTCTGAGGTTGGAGGCAGAGGCGCGGTATCTGCGCCTTACCCCATACCCCGCACCTAGCACCTCGCACCCACTACCTAGCTCTTCTCGCAGTGGGTTTTTCACAAGGCCAGTCGCCGAGACGTTGCCAGACCCACCTAGCTCCTCTCGCAGTGGGTTTTTCACAAGGCTAGTCGACAAGAAGTTGCCGGTCTTCAGAGGAACTGCCCCCGATTGAGCGATGCCATTCTGAACACGACGTAGAGCGCGACGACGCTCGCAAAGGTCAAGGCCGACATCAATGCCGCGCGTCGCGCCTGCCATCCGCGCAGCATTCGTCCAAGCGCCAGTGCGCTCACACCCACCCATGCACCCAGGCCCCAGATAATCTGCGGGAGCACGAGTGCGCGATACTCGAAGGAGTACGCCGCGGCGAGCGCGAGGCCGAGTGTGAGTCCGAGGAATCCTGCGATGGAGGCAACGTGATTGACGCGATCGAGAGTGTCGAGCGGCGGAAAGAATCTGAAGATCGCGCCGAACTTCGCCGATTTGAGCTCGCGTCTCGCGACGAGGTACATCGTCCCTGCCGAGGCGGCTGTGGCGTAAGCGGCGATTCCAATGAAGCTCAGCACAATATGCATCGTGAGCCAAACGGCGCGTGCTCCTTGCGGGTCGAGAAAAGGTTGCATGCCGGCGAGGTTGCCGGCGACGGTGACAAGCGCGGCGACAGGGGCAGCGACCAGCGTGAGACTGACCTCGCGGGCCAAACTCTCTACCACGACCAACGAGAGGGCGAGGACAAGACCGGCGAACGACAGCCCTGGTCCGAGTCCGGTGAGAGATGCCGCACCGGCCTGCCTGGTGAGCCCCGCGAGCGCGGTGGCGTGGGCTCCAATCCCGAGCAGTAGAGCGATGACAACACCGCTTACAGGCGCCTTCACGCGACGCGCAAAAGGCAGCGCTGCTATGGCGGCCGCGCCGAGGTAAAACGTGATGGCGACGAAGTGGGCGATCGGTATCATCTGATCGCCCTAATTTAATTCCCCGCTACGGTTTTAGTGCACCATCGCCGGCTAAATTGCGCCGGCACTTACGGTTCGTTCCTTAGGGCATCGTGCCAGTCAGACGCACTGGCATTCCGTCACGTATCGTCGGTTGAGTCTGCTTCACAATGATTACCGTAGACGCGTACGGTGTTACTCTCACGACCTGTCCGATACCGGCCGTCACAGCAGGAGCCGGACTCGGGTCTTCGCGGCCCGTAGAGTTGTCGATGAACGTCACCTCATCGCCTACATGAATGCCGCTCTTGGCATTCGGCGAAATGAGCACATAGTGCCCGATGGACGGCAGTACGGGGGTTTCGTGAACGTAGACGACCCGTCCCCTCATGCCCCCACCGAGTGGCGAGATCGTACCCGAGGGGAGCTGAACATCGGGCGCCACGACGACTTCCTGGTCGAGCTTGATCTCGCCAAACTGCTTCATGATACGCGCGATCGGCCGCTGACCCTGGGGAAGGGCTTCGATGCGGAGGATGCCGGTCGGAATTACGACTTGGCCGTTGTCGCCGAGGTTGGGCCCGAGGATATACGACACGTAGCTGTCGCCAAGGCGTGGAACGAGACCCTTCGGAAGATCGAGGAAGAGATCGTCGTTGATCTGATATCTGATTTGAACGATGTTGGTCTTGATGCCGGGGCGATCGACGCTGGCGACAAGTCTGCCGGCGTTTTTTGGTCCGCCACTACGGTCCGCGTAAGGAGCGGTTTCCACTTCGCCCCTCCGCACTCCGCCAGGACGCGAGCGATTAACCACGTCCGTCTGGACCTGTGCCGCCGCGCGGGCAATCGGCGAGGCAAAAACGGTCAGCTCTGATCCTTCACCATTTTGCCCCTGCACTGGCGGCGGAGCGGGTCGCGTTACGACATGGGAGACTACTTCGCCGGCGCTATCAGCTCGAGCGAGCGCTCCGGGCTTCAGTTCAGTTCCCCAGATGCGGATGACTTCGCCGGGATAAATCCAGTGCGGATCCTTCACGACGTCGGTGTTGCGGCGGAAGATCTCCGGCCAGCGGAACGGGTTCTTGAGGTAGGTCTGCGCCAGATCCCAGAGCGTATCGCCCTTTTTCACCACATGCTTCACTTCCCTGGTGGTGTCGGCGGTCATGACGAGGTTGTTCGTGGTATCGGTCCGCACAGGCTGCACCGTATCGGCCTGCGCTGTATCCGGCGAGCTCGGCACCTGCGCGAGGGCGCTGTTGACGCCGCTCGCCGCAAGAATCAACGCGGCGCCGAGGATAGAGGCGCTGACGCCTGATCTTGTTGCTGTTCTTGACGATGCCTTCAGGAAATGACCGATCACTCGTGCTCCCGGAGCTTGACGGATAGTAAGATGCCAACCAATGGACGGCACCTATACGGGGAAAGTCACTATCTCGGCGTCGGAATTCGGATGTGGCCTACGCCACGAGAATACCAAAGGCAGGGAGCGGTCAACACGGAAGAGCTCCAGGCGATTAGCTGCAGAGCAGAGAGCTCCTTGCTTTAGTCCTCCAGATAGCAGATGCGGCCCCGCTACGCGGGGCCGCATCGTGAAGACATCTAGCAGGCGCCAGTTAAAAAGGTAAATCGTCGTCGGCTTCCTCGAGCGCTCCGGGGAAATCCTCGAAATCCGCCCCGCCCGTTGCCGCCGTCCCGGTCTTAGCTCCGGCCGCTGCCGGCGCGCGGCTCTTTCCGCCGCTCTCGCCATCAAAATCGCCACCACCCGAGGCACCGCGGCCACCGCCGAGCATCACGAGCTCGCGCACGTTGATCTCGGTGCTGTAGCGAGTCTGATTCTCCTTGTCCTGCCACTGGCGATACTCGATGCGGCCTTCGACGAAGAGCTTATCGCCCTTCTTGCAGTACTTCTCGACGACGTCGGCGAGGCCTGTGCCTTTGGTGTTCCAGACCACGCATCGGTGCCACTCCGTCTTCTCCTGCTTCTCACCATTTGCCGAATTCCACGTCCGGCTCGTCGCGAGCGAGAATGTCGCGACCCTGTTGCCACCCGTCGTCGAGCGGACTTCGGGATCGCTGCCCAGGTTTCCGATCAGCATCACTTTATTCAGACTTCTGCTCACTGTGCCTCCTGGCGAGAGTTTGTTCCCACCCAGAATAGTATAGATGGGCTCAGAGCCCGAGCAAACCAACGATTTCAACGGTCAGCAAAACGGCCCGCCGATCTTTTCTCATCACCCTCAGCGATCTCCAGAACCCGGCGCATCACCAGCGCGTCTTCGACCGGCCGTCGATAATAATTCCGCCGCCTGCCGATCTCGGTGAAGCCCCGCGAGCCGTAGAGAGCGCGCGCCGCGGTGTTCGATTCCCGAACCTCCAGAAACGCGGTCCGCACTCCACGGCCCCCCAGCTCTATCAGCACCGCATCGAGCATCTGTCCGGCCAATCCCCGGCCGCGAAACTTCGGCTCGACCGCCACGTTCAGAAGCTCAGCGTCTTCGCCAACCGAAAATGCGATCACGTAGCCGGCGATTCCGGTATCCGGCGGGTACCCAATCACCTGAAAGATAGCAGGATGACCGCCGAGCAGACGGCGAAATGATTCCTCCGTCCACGGATCGGCAAAGGAGGCTCGCTCGATCTGAACGATCTGATTCAGATCGGCTTCAACGGCGGGCCGAAGAAACGCGGTCACGCTCTGAGAGGCCGTCCGTGCGCCGCTTCCCAGCGCACCTGCGCCTCGGCGAGACGACCGTAGTCTGGCTCCCATGACGCGAGATCTACCGGGCCGGCTTCGATGATCGCGGCCAGCAAGGGTGCGACTCCACGAGCATGGGGAAGTGCCTCGATCTCTTGGCCCGGACCGACTATCCTGAGCGCTCGCTGCCTCTGAGCAAGATCCGCGAGCTGTTCGGCTGATAAGAGCGCCGGCGGCTCGGGTTGAGTCGCCGCGCCTCCCGGCCGAAGAACGATGCGCGTTGCAAAGAATTCGCCCCGCATCGCATCGAGAACCGAGAGATATTCCCCGATGGGGAGGGACGGTTGTGCCCCCGTTACGGTGAGCAGAAGCGACGAGACGGCGTAAAGCTCGACGCCGTACCCCGCCGCCAGTCCCTTCGCCACCGATCCGGCAACCCGCAGACTGGTGAAGCTTCCCGGTCCCGACCCGCACACGATTCGCGCGATCTCCCCTTTCTTCACTCCGGCTTCCATGATGCATTCCGCGACAGCGGGCATTAGCCTCTCGCCCCCCCTCCCCTGCGGATGCCCCTCATCAGCCGTCAATGTTCGCTCGGAAACGACCTCCGACTCACGCAGCAATGCGACGCTGCCCTCGTAAGTCGCCCCTTCGAGCGCGAGCGTGTAAAGCGGCATCGTCACAATACTCTCAGCTGGCCCGCCCCGAACGCCACCCCGTTAGAGACGGTGACGAGCCCATCATTTCTCGAACGCCCGCAAGACACGCTTCCAACCTCGCACCTCTCACCATCTGTAAATGTTGTCGGCTATAAGCTCGCACCCATCCCGGTCCCGCGACATTTATCCTGCGAGCAGAATCCGTCGAATCGGATCGCCGGGAACGTAATCGAGATCGATCGGCAAGTGATCGTCCGGAAGCCGCTGCCCGGCGCGCTCGGGCCACTCGACGAGGATCAGCGACCGCGACGATATGATCTCGTCCCAGCCGATGTTCGTGAGCTGGTCCGGCGAATCGAGCCGATACAGATCGATATGAAACACGGCCGAACTCGGCGCGCGATATTCGTGGATGAGCGCGTAGGTCGGGCTCGTGATCTCATCGCGCACTCCGTAACCCAGACAGATTGCTTGTGCGAGCGTGGTTTTGCCGACGCCCAGCTCGCCGGTAAGCGTTACGAGCAGCGGAGGCGAGATCGAGCGGCCAAGCTCCTGTCCCCAATGACGGAGCTCACCCTCGGTGACCTTTAGGTGACCTCGGTCAGCGCGCGGAGGAACGACGTGCCGGTGAGCTGGCATCCCTAGCGGCCGTGAAGGCCCGCCAGCGATCCTCGACTGCTTTCCTGACGCCCCGCCTTGGCCTTGACCTCGAACAGCTCGTCACGAATGCGGGCGGCCGACTCGAAGTCCAGGTTGGTCGCCGCCTCGCGCATCTGCGCCTCGAGATCGGCGATGAGTGCCGGAAGATTGTCAGCCCTGTAGTGCGCGCCAGACTCCGCTACGCGGCGCAGCTTTTCCTTCTCCCGCTCGTCCCGCTCCAGCCGCGAGTCGGCAACGCGGGTTGTAAAGCGGACCTGATCGACGCTCTTCTTGACGCTCACCGGCGTGATTCCGTGCTCGACGTTGTACGCGGTCTGAATCACACGGCGACGATTGGTCTCGTCGATGCACCGTTGCATCGAGCCGGTCATCTTGTCCGCGTAAAAGATCGCGCGTCCGCTGAGGTGTCGCGCCGCGCGCCCGACGGTCTGAATGAGGGAGCGATCGCTGCGCAGAAATCCTTCCTGGTCGGCGTCGAGAATCGCAACGAGCGAGACTTCCGGCAGATCCAATCCTTCTCTCAGAAGGTTGATTCCAATGAGAACATCGAACTCGCCGAGCCGCAGCCCGCGTACGATCTCCATGCGCTCGATCGCATCGATGTCCGCGTGCATGTACCTCACGCGCACTCCCATCTGCTGGAGATAGTCGGCGAGATCCTCCGCCATTCGCTTGGTGAGAGTCGTGACGAGAACGCGCTCGCCCTTCCTTTCGCGAACGCGGATCTCGTTCAACAGATCGTCCACCTGGCCGCGCACGGGACGCACTTCGATCTCCGGATCGACGAGACCGGTCGGACGAATGATCTGCTCGACGATGACGCCCTCCGAGAGGCGCAGCTCGATTTCACCCGGGGTCGCGGTGATGTTGAGCGCGCGCGGCGTCAGAGAAAGGAACTCATCGAACATCAGCGGGCGATTGTCGAGCGCGCTCGGCAGGCGGAATCCATAATCGACCAGGGTGAGCTTTCGTGCCCTGTCGCCGTTGAACATCCCGCCGATCTGCGGCAGGGTGACGTGCGACTCGTCCACGACTACGAGGAAATCCTCAGGGAAATAGTCGAACAGACACGCCGGCCGCTCGCCCTGCCCGCGGTCGGATAGATGCCTCGAGTAGTTCTCGATGCCGGCGCACGTGCCGATCTCGAGCATCATCTCGATATCGAAGTTGGTGCGCGACTCCAGCCGCTGCGCTTCGAGCAGCTTCCCCGATGAGCGCAGCTCGGTGAGGCGTTCCGCCAGCTCCTCACGGATAAGCCCGACCGCGCGCTCGATCGTCGGACGCGAGGTCACGAAGTGCTTCGCCGGATAGATCGCCGCTTTCTCGAGATTGGCGAATGTATCCCCGGTCAGAGGATTAATTTTACTAATTCGCTCGATCTCGTCGCCCCACATCTCGACCCGCACGCCCTGCTCTTCGTAGGCGGGAAGAATCTCCACAGTGTCGCCGCGCACGCGAAAGGTCCCACGCTCGAGACCCATGTCGTTGCGGGAGTACTGGATCTTCACCAGCGATCTCAGGATGTCGTCACGCGGAATCCTCTGCCCCTTGGTGAGCGTCACCATCTGCTCGCGATAGCTCCGCGGATCGCCCAGTCCATAGATGGCGGAGACTGTTGCAACGATGACTACGTCGTCGCGCTCCATGAGACTGGACGTCGCGCGCAGCCGCAGCCGGTCGATATCCTCGTTGATCGACGCATCCTTCTCGATGTAAGTGTCGGTCGTAGGGACGTACGCTTCCGGCTGGTAATAGTCGTAGTACGAGATGAAGTACTCGACCGCGTTGTGCGGGAAGAAGCCCTTCAGCTCGCCGTACAGCTGTGCCGCGAGAGTCTTGTTGTGGGAGAGCACGAGCGTCGGCCGCCCGAAATTTCTGATGACGTTCGCGATCGTCATCGTCTTTCCGGATCCGGTCACGCCGAGCAGGGTCTGGAACCGGTCGCCCCGGTCGAGTCCCTTCGTCAGCTCCGCAATCGCTCTTGGTTGGTCACCTGCTGGCTCGAAAGGAGCCCGCAGATCAAATGCCGCTTTGGCCATTCTTTATATCGCTGGACAACCGCTCGCGCCGCGCGACCTCGGTCACGCCTTTCACGCGTCTGGCTGCTTTCAGAATCTTTTGAAGGTGAGCAAGGTTGCCGACTTCGACGGCGAGCTCACCGATCACGTGGCCGTCAGAGCTGTGCAGCTCGAAGCTTCGGATATCGGTGCCCGTCGCCGAAACGGCGGTGGCAAGGTCGGCGTAGAGTCCCCTTCTGTCCGTGGCTTCTAAGGCTAGCCGAACCATGAACTTCTCACCTTCCAGCTCCTTCCAATCTATCTCGAGCCGGCGCTCCGGCTCCTGGACGAGCATCAGAAGGTTTGGACAATCCGAGCGGTGAATGCTGACTCCGCGACCCCGTGTTACGTACCCCACAACCGGGTCTCCGGGTACGGGTTGGCAGCATTGGGCGTAGCGGACCATCATCCCGTCGACACCCTGAATCCGAACGCCCTTTGGAGTCCCGCGGACGCGATCCACGAGCCAGTCGAGCGGACCCGGCTTCGGCGCATCCGCCGAGGTTTCCGCGTCCGGGTACAGCTCCTTCACGATCTGCGACACGTTTACATCGCCCTGCCCAACGGACGCGATCAGATGGTTCAGGTCGGTCAGATGGAGCGTTTTGGCCACTTTCAGCAGATCAGCATCTTCCGGCTTTGCCAGCCGTCTCCGCTTGATTTCACGATCGAGTATCTCCCGCCCGAGCTTGATCGACGTAGTGTGCTCTTCGATACGGAGTCGCTGGCGAATCTTGTGACGGGCCCTTCCGGTTCTGACGTGGGCCAGCCAATCCCTGCTCGGTTTCGCCGATGGAGATGTAATGATCTCCACGGTCTCCGAATTCTTCAGCTCGCGCGCGAGGCTTGCGATGCGGCCGTTGATTCGCGCGCCCTGACAATGCAGGCCGACCTCGGTATGTACGGCAAAGGCGAAGTCGATCGGCGTTGCACCCTTCGGCAGCTGGATCACGTCGCCAGTAGGCGTGAAGACGAAGATTTCGTCCTGATACAGATCGAGCTTCAGGAATTCCAGGAATTCATCGGGGGTCTTTGCGTCGAGCTGTAGCTCGAGCACCT
>WNFA01002178.1_pt1 | contig 16058 bp, 15 predicted proteins | sample 5400481 | NCBI WGS metagenome assembly WNFA01 (sample SAMN13153340, study PRJNA577476) | soil metagenome | isolation source: 120 cm saprolite under Douglas fir tree site 2 hole 1 replicate 2 | place: USA:California | collected 2015-04-18
AGATGGCAGGCCAGCTCTGCCTGCGCGGGGCTGCCTTCCCATGGCGGACCATCCGGGGGGCAGAATCTTCTGGCTACTGGCCCGCGGGTACCGCCGCTTTCCATATTAACGCTGACATCGCCCACGCCGTAGCCTACTACATGGAGGCCACTGGTGACATAGCGTTCGAGGAGGAGGTGGGCCTCGAGTTGCTGGTCGAGACGGCGCGGCTGTGGCGTTCCCTGGGCTACCACAACGCTGCCACCGACTGCTTCCGCATCGACGGCGTCACCGGACCCGACGAGTACAGCGCCCTCGCTGACAACAACGTCTACACCAACCTGATGGCGCAGCACAATCTGCGCTGGGCGGCAGAGGCCGCACAGCGCCATTCCGAGAAGGCACGCGCCCTCGGCGTGACCCCCGACGAAATCGCCAGCTGGCGCGAGGCAGCCGAGAAGATGCTCATCCCCTACGATGAGCGCCTGGGAGTGACCCCACAGGACGAATCCTTTACCGAACACGAAGTATGGGACTTCGCGAGCACCAGCCCGGACCAGTACCCCCTGTTCCTGCACTTCACGTACTTTGACCTCTATCGCAAGCAGGTCATCAAGCAGGCCGACCTCGTTCTCGCGATGCACCTGCGCGGTGACGCGTTCACTGCAGAGCAGAAGGCGCGCAACTTCGCGTACTACGAGCCCCTTACCGTGCGCGACTCCTCGTTGTCGGCCTCCACGCAGGCCATCCTCGCCGCCGAGGTGGGCCAGCTCCACCTCGCCTATGATTACCTGGGCGAGGCGGCGCTCGTAGACCTGCACGACCTGCATCACAACGTGCAAGACGGACTCCACATGGCCTCACTTGCGGGGGCCTGGACGGCGCTGGTCGCGGGGTTCGGTGGCATGCGCTTGCAACACACTTCGCTCCGCTTCTCGCCGCGGCTGCCAGACGCGATTGGACGGCTCGCCTTCCACCTCATGTTCCGAGGCAGCCGCCTGCGTGTCGAGGTGACAGCGACGGAAGCGACGTACCGACTGCTCGACGGCCCGCCACTGAAGGTGCACCATCACGGCGAGGAGATACTCCTACCTGCGGATGGAGCGGTCACCCGGCCCATCCCACCTGTGACGGCGGGACCGCGACCCACCCAGCCTCCAGGGCGCGCACCGGTCCCGCGGGGCGAGCGAACGCGGTCCACAAAGACGCCAGAGTGAAGGGCCGATAATGGTCTGTAACAAATTAACCTGGACACCATGAACGTGGACATTACGCCTGTAGGGGCCGATTCATCGTGCCCATCGCCGATTTATCGGCCTCCAGGAAACACAAAGGCATGTCCAGATTAATTTGTTAAAATCCATAATCGGGCCCTACGGCGAGCCCAAGGTCGTACTGACGGAATGCATGAGGAGATGACCGAGAAAAGATCTTCATAACAGCAAGGAAGCACATGCACCAGACCGACATACTCGTCATCGGTGGCGGGATCGCGGGCACCGCGACCACTTGCTACCTCTCCCAATACGGCCACGAAGTGACCCTGTTGGAGCAGAGTGAGCTTGCTGCCGAGGCCTCCGGGCTGAACGCTGGCACCATCTGGGCCACCGGCTGGGGGCATTCACCTGATCTCTCGTCAACGCTCAGCATGGGCAGCCTGGAGATCTTCAAAACCTTGCAGCTTGACCTCGGCTATGATATCGAGTTCCGTCAGAGCGGCTCGCTCCAGGCCATCCAGACAGAAGAACAATATGCCTTTGCTCAGGAAGAAGTGCGGGAATGGGAGGCTCAAGGACACCAGGTAGAACTGCTAGCACCGCGAGATGCGCGCAGCATCGAACCCGAACTAAGCTCGCGCATCCTGGGCTGCCTGTACTATCCTCATGGCGGCAACGCCAACCCTGTGAAGACCATGCAGGCTCTCGCCTCGCTCGCGCAGCAGTCCGGCGGGACCATGCTCACACAGCACGAAGTGACCGCCATCGCACACCTCGATGATGACACCTACCAGATCGTCACGCCGCTGGCAACATTCAAGGCCAGAACGCTCGTTTTAGCCGCCGGTCCATGGTGTCGCTCCCTTGGTACTATGCTCGGTCTCCATATCCCCGTCTTTGCTGTACGTGGCCAGATGTGGGCGACGGCTCCCATGCCACCCAGTATATTTCACAGCATCGGCGCGCTCGAATCGCACCACTACTGGCACAACCATCCCTACAGAGACAAGCAGACCCCGCTCGAACTCACCCACCTGCAGGGCCAGCGGCTCACCCGTCACCTCTATGGTCGCCAGACCCGCGACGGCGAGATCATCATCGGCGGCGATAGGCAGCTCAACGCCCCCAAAACTCCCGACCAGGCCGGCATCGAAACCAACCGCACCCATGCCATCGAACTCTTTCCTTTCCTCCAACATCTTCCCATCACTCGCACCTGGGCTGGCTGGATGCCATTCACCCGCGACCTGCAACCCCTTATCGGCAAGATCCACCACCTCGAAAACCTCTACCTACTAACAGGTCTCAGCTCCTCCGGCTTCCAAAAAGGCCTCATGTCCGGCAAGTTGCTCGCCGAGTATATACACAACAGAGTAGCGGCTCCCATCCTTTCCGAAGCGGACCCTGTGCGACAGGTTACCGGGCACATCCCACGATAAATCGGGGATCTACGAAAGCGACGCATTCATCTGCGATGCTGTATTATGAGTAAGTCTGGACCCTCCCTCACGCTGGTCGCAGATGCATGGTGATGGTGACCCACGGGGCACAGGCCAGTGCAACCCGCATCGCATCCTCATCGGTAAAGGTCTGGGGCAGACGACGCCCTTCACAGTGCAGTATCACTGCATCCTGACTGAACGGCCACGGATCTACTGCCACCTGCGTTGGATCACTCTTGACCGGTGTAAGCGTCAATGTGGTTGTGCCGTCGGCTGTGGGGACCTCTGAAAATGATTTCGAGGTCTTCAGGCTGAAGCAGAGGGCCAGTGACATCGCATCCCAGCTTCTGATGAGCCCTTGATTACGCGCCACTATGCCTGGTGTTGTAGAGGGTGCGTAGTATGGATCGTTGCGCAACGATGTGAGAAGCCGTTCCTGGAATGCATATTCACGCGCCAGGAATGCTTGTATGGCCCGGCTATCTTCTGGCGAGCCTTGCGTCGTGTCGTATCCTTCATAGAGGCCGGTAAAGTGCAGAGAAACCAGGAATGCAGCGTAGCGTCCCTGGTTGAGGACTAATGACGAGGCACAAGATACGATGGGGATGTGCATGGTCTTCGGCGCTTCAAGGAAACTGTAGGGGCGACCGGTCCGTGGGTTCAGTATAGGCGCTCTTTCCCAGTCTGCATGTGCGATATCATGTTGTTCAGCACCCAGACAGACCTCTTCGTAGGGAATGACAGCACCGAAATGTTCATTGCCCCATGCTCGTGCTATTTGACCACTAACCCAGGCGTGCGCAGGCTGTCCGATGACGATCAATCCTTCTGAATCCTCACGATACAACATTGTGTGATCCTCTCATATGTAGAGCAAGTAGTGAGCATAGCTCAAGCACGTTGATGGCCCCAAACAGCGGCATTCACCAGGTTCGTTGGGCGTTTGCCACGTAATGCGCTGGCGATCTGCTCGCAAGCCATCACCTGTATTCGTAGCACACTGGCGGCAGTATACGAGCCCATGTGCGGCGTGCAGATGGTATTGGGCAGCGTGAAGAGAGGATGATTGGCCACCGGTGGTTCCGGGTCAAAGACATCCAGGGCTGCACCTGCCAGGTGGCCCGAACGTAATGCCTCGGACAGCGCAGCCTCGTCGATCAACGCACCACGTGCGACATTGACCAGGTAGCTCCCTTTGGGCATCAGGTGCAGCGTCTCTGCATTCATAATATGGTAGGTCTCTGGAGTGAAAGGACAATGGAGAGATACGACATCAGCGCGAGGCAGCAATTCCGCGAGTGAAGGGATCGGTTCCACTCCCAGCGTGTCGGCTCGCTCAGGGGTAATGAAAGGGTCAAATGCCAGCACCTTTATGCCAAGCACCTGCGCTATAGCCGCGACACGACTGCCAATACGTCCCAGGCCAACTAACCCCAACACAGCACCGGATACCTCAAGGCCAGGCGTCAATTCCATCAGTGCCGGAAATGGAAATCCTGAACGCAAGATGCGATCACCGGTCATGACCTGCTTACACAGATTGAGCAGCAATGCAATCGTATGTTCAGCAGTGGACTCGGTCGGCCCATCGGGGGTGTTCACGACCTGGATACCGCGTCTTGTCGCTGCGTCGAGGTCAATGCGGTCTACCCCGATGCCTGTACGAGCAATGATGCGCAAGCGCGGGCCGATGCGATCCATCACCTCACCTGTCACAAACGTCTCACCAGCAACGATAATCACATCAGCCCTCGAAGCTTCGGCATACCAATCGTTGCGTTCGCCTACGCTGGTGACAGAAACGGTAGCCAGGCCTTCAAGTACAGCGAGAGCTGCGGGTTGCAAAGCTCTACCTGTCCATACATGTGCTTGTGGCATGCTCGACCTTTCTTTTTAATCATAACGCTTTCCTGGGACTTTGTCATTCCTGCTAACTGTGGCCAGAATGCTGTATCATTGTATACAATATATATCATTTCAAAGATATGAGGAAGTGGAGCAAGACTCAATGACGCTGTTAAAACACACTAAGAAGGAGCAATCTCTCATGAAAAGATCTCCTCGCTTAGATCAGTATGAGCAGTTTGTCGGGAAAGAATTGCTCGATCGCATTTATCAAATCGCCAAATCTCTAGCTGGATTACATGTCATACACTTCAACACTACAGCCCATGGTGGAGGTGTAGCGGAACTTCTTCAGGAACTCGTTCCTCTTATGCAGGAACTGGAAATCAAGCATACCTGGAAAGTGGTCCCGCTAGATGATGCCTCAAGTCGGCTTACGGCATACCTTGTCGATCTCCTACAAGGGATCGAACACGGGAACATCGCTCAAGAAGAGCAGCGCGTGTTCCTTGACAAATTACGCACTACCCCGGACTTGCAATCTGCCGCGGATAATCAAGCTGATATCTATTTTATCCATGACTTTCAACTCGTTCCCCTGGCAACCCTCTTTCCCTGGATGCGACCGGCAATATGGATGTGCCATGTAGATACAGCGAATCCAGACCCGGGCGGGAAGGCATACATCGAACAGTTTCTTGATGCCTATAGCCTTTGCGTTTTTAATACTCCGCTATCTGTCTTCAAAGACTTGCCGCCAGAGAAGACACATGTGATTATGCCAACGATAGATCCTTTCAGTGAAAAAAACAGATACCTCTCCCCGGAAGAGGGGCTGGAGAAGCTTGCTCGCTGCGGGATAGACACGACACGGCCTCTCATCACACAGGTTTCGCGATTTGGTGACTGGAAAAACCCCTGGCAGGTGATTGACGTCTACCGTCTGGTGAAGCAAGAGCTTCCTTCTGTTCAGGTCGCGCTTGTAGGCGCTATGGAAGCCGCCGACGATATCGAAGCAGGGGAGATCCTCAAAGACGTACAAGGGAAAGCTGGCAACGACCCAGATATCCATCTGCTCTCCAATCCTGCTGTGATCAATCATTTGGTAGTGAATGCATTTCAACGTTACTCCAGCGTCATCCTCCAACGCTCAACCCGTGAAGGCTTTGGCTTGACTGTGACTGAAGCAATGTGGAAATACCAGCCTGTCGTCGGGACCTCTGCCACAGGTATACGCACGCAGATTGAGGATGGGCGTAACGGCTATATTGTCGATGACACGGAACCGTGCGCAAAGGTTACGCTCAGGCTTATTCAAGACCGAGATTCATGGCGAAGACTCGGCGAGCAGGCACATTTGCGCGTCAAAAATAATTACCTCTTACCCATGATGGCGTTGCAATATCTCGATGCGCTCACCAAGGCTCGTGGGATGCACTAAGAGGTGAAACTTTCTTCTGCTTTCAGAGCCCACTGTCAATGCTCGTAAGGAACTACCCGAAGATAGCTCCCTGTGATATCCTGGTATCAGATTTCATACGGGGGAAATGCACCATCAGGTTCGTTGTTTTCTTTGAAACATAGGTGAGGTGAACTCTATGTCTAACGAAACGTCTCCTATCACTGAGCAAGCGGCTGAACTTAAGGCTCGTGTCTTCGCAATAGTCCGCGCATGCCCTCCGGGGCGGGTCACCACCTATAGCTGGATCGCGAAAGCCCTTGGCTACCCGCGTGGCGCACGCATGGTGGGCTGGATCATGAACGAATCGCCGGAGGGAGTGCCTGCGCAGCGCGTCATCAGCAGCAAGGGCGAACTGACCGGCAGCTGGGCGTTTGGCCGACCCGGCCTCATGCGCCAATTGTTGGAGCAGGAAGGCATTCTCTTCTCGGCCGATGGGCGCGTCGACCTGAAACGCTACGGCTGGGACCCTGCGCGTGACTTGAGTGCAGAGGAACTCCAAACGCTTCTCGCCGCTTCGTCTGCCAATCCTGTCGCGGTCAGCGACAGCCTCTTGCGTCTCTTGCGCAATGATCCAGCCTCGCCATTTCGCACATCCCCTTCCGGTGGGACATCATAATAACTTCGGCAGCGCCGCCACGGCAATCCCTATTGCCAGCATGACCCCAAATTGAAAGTGGAGTGCCGCTGTGCGTTTTATGCCAATGGCAAATGCTTTACGTTCAGTTGCAGTCAGCACTGCTCGCACATTGCTAAACGCCAGGGGAAAAGTGAGCCAGACCGCCAGGCTGTACAATGGCAGCAACCTTAGCAGCACAAAGAGGCTCACCGCTACATAGCTACCTATCAGTAGGAAGGCATGGAAGCGCTGGCCAAACACCTGACCGAGACGCACGGGCAACGTTCGTTTCTGGACCGCCAGATCGTCTTGATAGTCGCGCACATTGTTCATGTTGAGGATAGCCGTGACTAAAAAGCCGACCGGGACGCTCGCTACAAAGGCCTGCCAGGACCAGCGAGGAATCTGCACGTAATATGCGCCCCACGTCATCAGGAATCCCATTGCCAGGTAGACCAGGATATCACCAAGCCCACGGGTAGCGAACTTGAATGGCTTTGCGCTGTAGAAGTATGCTATGGCCATACCGGCCAAGCCAAACAGAATGATCGTGGGGCCAACACTATAGATCAGCGCCAGGCCAAGCGCGGCAGCGATCACAAAACTTGCAATACCGCCTCCCAGCACCTGGCCCGCCGTCAGTTCGTGTCGAAAGATGACCGTGGTCGAACCCAGGGACTCCGGGCTATCAAGTCCATAGCGGTAGTCAAAGTATTCGTTGAAGTAATTGGCGCCAATCTGTAGAAACAGCGATGAGAACAATGCCAACAGGAAGTTTAGCATGTGAAATGTGCCATCGTAGGCTGCTACTGCTGTCCCAACCAGAATGGGGCTGACAGTGGCGGTCAATGTAAACGGACGCGCCGTCTTCAGCCAGGTTTTCCACGAGACGCGCGGGGTTTTGACGGGTGTATGCGCTTGAGTATCCCCCAAGCCGGTTTCTCTTTCGGCCATATATTTTCGCTTTTTACTGTTTGTATACCGAACGTTTATATTCTGTGATCCATATTTTACCACAGGTGATACCATTGCTTCAGAGCCGTCTTAAAGCGTAAAGCGCGGTACACTCGACTACAAACTCCATGTCACCCTTCACACCCGCTCTAACGTATTAACCTTAGACACGTTAGAGATATATTAGACAACTCTTGCATATATTTCATCCCGAGGAGAGGAGGAATCCCTCGTGCCAATCGACTTTCATGCACCGCAGGATCACCTTTCGTACGCGACCCGCCAGGCTGACTCGTCATGGAAGACCGCCATCAGCGAAATGGTAGACGTCAAAGGCAAACGAGTACTGGACATTGGGTGCGGTGAGGGCATCTACACCAAAGCCCTTGCAGACATGGGCGCAGCTTCTGTCACCGGCGTCGACTCTTCCAAAACAATGTTAGAAGGAGCTCGCGAAAACTGTCGTGGATACACCAACATCGACTTTGTGGTGGCTAATGCTCTCAGTACGGGCTTGCTCGCCGAGCGCTACGACCTTATCCTGGAAAGGGCTCTGATCCACCATTTAGCACCAGGTGATCTACGTACTTGTTTTGTAGAGGCGTTCCGCCTGCTGCGACCTGGGGGAATGCTGATCGTGCAGGATCGAACACCGGAAGACTGTTTGCTACCAGGGAGTAAAACACATATTCGTGGCTATTTCTTCTCACGCTATCCTCGGCTGATCAGTCATGAGATAGCGCGTAGGCCCAGGAGTGACATGGTTCTACAAACGTTGCAACTTGTCGGGTTTCGACAGACCAAGGAGCGGAAATTTTGGGAGACGAGAACAATCTATCCGAATCTTGATTCTCTGGTGGCAGATTTGTTGGCGCGTAGTAGTCAGACCATCCCGCGCGAGTTAACAGATAATGAGCTGCAGGACTTCGTCACCTATATCACCTACATCGAAGAACACGCACAGAATGACGACGGTGCGGAGATTGTCGAACAAGACTGCTGGACAATCTGGAGTGCCGTGAAGTAAAAAGTAATTTCCTTTTCTTTACACCTGACAGGCTCACACAAAAAACTGCTCCACTCTTACCGGCAGTCCAGGCACGACCTGCGACGGCAACGTTTGCTGTCCACTGAAGATACCGAGCGAACGATACTTTCTATTGTCTAAGAGGAAAATCTCAACGGTTTTCCTCTCAGGTTTAACAATCCAATACTCCGTTACCCCGGCATGAGCATAAACATCATACTTGGCGATCCGATCCATAGCTGCAGTACTATCAGAAGCTACTTCAACTACCAGATCAGGGGCTCCAACGATTTTCTTTGCTGCCACTCTGTCCAGATGTGCATTCAGTACAACGACGACATCAGGCTGATACACATTCTTTAGCCCCAGATCGACATCGAGAGGGGCCGTGAACACACGCCCTAGACCGGCAAATTTGACCTGGATCAGTAAGTAATGAAGAATCATACCAACGATATCTTGATGCTCTGGACTAGGCGCAGGTGCCATCACAAGCACTCCATTCATAATTTCATATCGTTGCCCATCATCAGGGAGCGCAGCATAATCATCATATGTCCAGGAGCCTTGTTCCGGTCCTGGCACCCAATCAGCAGGTATGACCATTGCTGGTTTCTCAACGATTGTCATCTCCGGCCCTGCCTTTCATAACTCCATTCAGGATTTCGTAGCGCTTCCCATCACCCGGAAGTTTGTCGGATTTCTGAGTCTCACTCACATTCCCTGCTCAAGCTTTGTTGTGAGAGCGGCAAGGTGCTGTAACACCTGTTCAAACTTCCCTTCCAAAGAGGTGAAACGCTGTTCAATACGCTCCTTGATGATACCCAGATCATCTTTTATCGCCCTGATATCCTCCTCCTGATGTTCTACCCGCTCCCTGATAATACCTAGGTCACCCTGCATCAGTCTAATAGTGTGCTCCTGACCAGAAGCAATACCAAGAAGCAAGGTGAGATTATGATTAATCTCAGAATAATTGTACGCTTGTTCAGAAGGAGTATTCTCCGCCGCCTTTCTTTCATCATAAAGGCGTTGTAGTTCCATAGCAGCTACCTTCCGTTCTAGCGTGGCTAATCTTTAGTTTGATGATCCCGACCTGCTGCGGCAGGTCGGGATCATCAAACTAAACCTACTGATAAGCTCAACGAGGGGTGTCACTAGAGCAGCCTGCCAGGCTCATTTAGAGTGGGCGACTAGGGATTCGAACCCCAGACCTACTGCGTGTAAAGCAGCCGCTCTAACCAACTGAGCTAGTCGCCCATGTAGCTATAGAATTGGGCACCTTTTGCAGGTGCCCTTCCAATTCGGGGTGCCCTCGAGTGGACTCGAACCACCACGCCTCTCGGCACAGGCCCTCAACCTGCTGCGTATACCATTCCGCCACGAGGGCAAGCATATTACTGATTACGTTGAAGATTTTATCTCGAACCTTGTTACTTGTCAATCCCCATTCAATTTCTCTTTTTATTACAAACCGACCTCTACTGCACTATTCACGTTGGCATGAATCTAACCATCGTCGTGCGGTAGTGGCCTTGTCACCTCACTGACTCCCATATCACCTTCATGCCATACTTCGGACGCAGAGATCCTTCGCTGCGCTCAGGATGACAAGCAGTACAACGCGATGCCCTGGCACCAATCGCGGCTCATAGAGCGGATAGACGGAACTGCGCAAACGGCATGCCGATGCATATACGCGGGCCGCCGCCGAACGGGATATAGGCTCCCTGAGGCACCTTCTGCCCGTTTTGCGGATCCCAGCGTTCGGGTCGAAACACATACGGGTCGCCCCAGATATGCGGCAAGTAGTGCAGCACCCACTGACTGTACAACACGAACATGCCCGCCGACAGGTGGTAGCCATCCAGGTCGAACGCCTCGACTGCACGCCGTCCCTGCAGCCAGGCAGGCGGGTACATGCGCCATGACTCGTTCACCACCCAATCCAGGTACGGCAGATTTGGCAAGTCTTCCACCGTTGGGTCACGTCCCGCCAGCACACCATGTAATTCGGCCAGCAATTTCTTATAGACGATCGGGTGTCGCGAGAGCAGGTAGAAGGTGTTTGATGATCCAGACTCCCACGATAAATCGGGGAGCTATAGGCAGGTCTGGATCATCAAACCCATGTTGAGCAAGCCATTACCAAGCAGACCACGCAGGTCCGCGTTCACCTCGCTACTGGTGAAATTCCGTGGATGCTGCTTCCTAAAATGTAGTAAAACGTGTGTAACCACACTCCAGTACTTGCTTCAACGGGCGTCGTTTCACCTGATTGCTCAGGCCAGCGCGGTCCACCCTCCACAAGCGTTTTTGCGTGCGGACGAAGCCACTACCCGCACGCCTCCCACTACACACGAAGCGTAGCGAACGGGAGGTTTACACGTACTTGCATTGTACATAACATGTGGTACTCTGTCAATCTGGCAAAGAAAAAGACGAGTATTCGCTTGAGCGATACGGCACAAATGCTTCTCCAACGGCTTGCAGAGGGGCTTGGCATCAGCCAATCTGCTGTGATAGAGCAAGCCATCAGGACGTTGGCAAAGAAGGAGGGCGTACGGGAATAATGTGTGGAACAAGCACACGTTTCACCACGTTTCCATACATTTTCAATCACTGTTGGTTTGCTCCATCAGCACATAACGCACCTGCTCCGGTCGAAAGAGCAACACGAACGGTTGGTGGCCGAGATGGATAGTTGCCATCCGCCCATACCTCCGCTCTAACCTACGCAGAAAACCCAGCGGGTACTTACTGAACGCCAGCGCATCCCCGACGACAGGCAGCCCCCTCGGACCAGGTGGGAGGCTTGTTTGTGTGTGCTGTATTACCATGTTGTGCTCGATTAGCCCGGGTGCCGCAGCAGCCCGGGCTAATCTCGGGCTATTCACTCTTTGATTAGCCAGACTGCCGCAGCAGGTCTGGATCATCAAACTGACTCTAACCCCCTGGCAACCATACCTGCACCGTACCATCTGTGCCGGCCGATGCAATGTGCGTCCCATCCGGCATACCTGTCCCCCAGACAGGGTCCCACGCTACACTATTCACCCCTGCGCCGGGCGTGAAGTGGCCAAGAGAAAAATCGGCATGGCCTCGATAGACATACGCATGCTCGCCTGTAAAAGCATCCCACACCTGCACCGTACCATCGGCGCTGCCGGATGCTATGCGTTTCCCATCAGGAGACCATGCCACAGCCAGCACATCAGACGTATGGCCATTATATGTATAGACGTTACGCACTGTCGCAACATCCCACACCTCCACTGTGGTGTTGGACCTGCCAACCGCCAGGTATTTGCCATCCGGCGACCATGCTACCGCGTGCGCAATACCAGCATGGTAGCCGTAGTAGACGACATTCTGTCCATTGCTGGCGTCCCAAACCTGGATATCACCATTACCCCCGGCGGCGATGCGCTTGCCATCCGGGGACCACGCCACGGTATTCCACGGAACGGGAGTTCCCCTGACGGGAGTGCTGTTACCAAAGGTGAAGACATTCTCACCGGTCATCGCATCCCAGACCTGCACCGTACCATCTTCACTTGCCGAGGCGATACGCCTGCCATCCGGCGACCAGGCCACAGAAAATACAGCATCAGCATGGCCATGATAGCTATAGACACGCTTTCCATTACTCGCATTCCACACCTGTACCGTCGTGTCGAGACCGCCACTGGCGATGTACCTGCCATCCGGCGACCATGCCAGGCAAAAAACATCCTTATCATGACCACGATAGGTGTAGATAGTAGGTCCCCGATTCATCGCGGGACCTCCAGAGGAAGGATCCCATATCTGTACCGTGCCATCCCCACTCGCCGAAGCAATTTGCTTGCCATCCGGCGACCATGCTACGGCACTGACATAGCCAGAATGGCCATGGTAGGTGAAGTGACTTGGTGGAGCGAAGAAATGCACGACCAGGGCAATATCGTTAGATATATCGGTGGAAAGGAGCAGAATGAGAACCAGTACGACGAGTACGCCCGAAACGATAATTCGCTTACGCCGCGACTTGCGGACAGGCGTCTCGGGTAGCTTCTTGTCTAGAATAGACATACTTCACCAGTTCTTGGGAATGTGTGGCAGCGCTACGTATCTGTCCCGATTTCACACAACCATTGTATGGGGAAAAGGATCAATGCGTCAAGTTGGGGTGTATGAAAGGTTCTTCCAACAACCGGGGATTCGGAATCGTCGTAACAAACGCAATGCTGGGATCGCAAAGCCATAGTATGGTAGGGGCAAGAGTGGAGGTGTGGCGCGGGGTGGGCCCTTGCGGTTGCCCTGGTAGACTTGGACTTGCGGTCGCCAGGTTTCCCTTGCTATAATGGCCGTGTTCTTGTTACTTCCTCTGGGAGAATATGATGCAGATCAGCGAACCAGCCGAATACGCCATCCTGGGACTACTCGAACATCGTCCCATGCACGGCTATGAGATGTTTCAACAGTTCGAAAACGGTACACTAGGGCAAATCGTCCACCTGGAAATGAGCCAGATGTACGCCTTTCTCAAGAAACTCGAACGTCTGCGCTACATCGAGGCCCAATTGGAGTCGCAGGGCACTCGTCGGCTGCGCAAAGTCTTTCACCTTACAGCCTCGGGACGTGACACATTTCTCCGCTGGCTGACCGAGCCTGTTGAGCGGCCACGAGAAATTCGCCTCCTCTTCCTCATCCAGCTCTACTTCGTGCAGCGTATTATACCGCAGCAAAGTGCCCATCTGGTCAACCAGCAGATCGCGGCCTGTCTCAGATTTCTCGAGCATCTTGAGTCCCAACATCCTACCGACCCTGAGACTGGTGATATGGCCTTCTTTGATCACGTAGTATTACGTAGTCGCATCTATCAAACGCACGCCCTCATCGACTGGCTACGCGAACTGCAACACGAGTTAGTCGAAACATAGCGATCATGACCTTGCCAAAAGCCTTGCCAGTGCTTGCTCATACGCCCGGTACGCGCTATCACCAAATAGCACCATCGTCACCCGCCTCAGGCTCGTCGGCTTCCTGATATGCTCGATAATCGTTCCCAGAGCCACAGGAGCCGCCAAATCCAGTGGGTACCCATAGACACCCGTACTGAGCGAAGGGAAAGCCATACTTTCCAGCTTGTGTTGCTCTGCCAGGGCAAGACACGTCTGATAGGCACTCTTCAGCAGCCACTCATCCTCATCGCTACCGCTGTATATTGGCCCGACAGCATGAAAAACGTACTTCGCCTTGAGCTTCCCCGCCGTCGTTGCTACCGCGCTTCCTGTAGGGCAGCCGCCAATCTTCCGGCATTCCGCCATAATCTCTGTCCCGCCTGCTCGATGGATCGCACCATCGACGCCGCTGCCACCTGCAAGCCAGGTGTTTGCCGCATTGACAATGGCATCCGCCTGCACTTTTACAATGTCTCCTTGCAGCAGTTCCAGGGTCACACCATTAATAGTATGCGTAGACATAATAACTTCCCCCAATTCATAGAAACTCCGTTCTGGATACCCACCCCATACAATGGGGTGGAAGGAAAGAACGCTCCGCAGGGGAACAGTGCGCAAGCCCATCCCCTTCAAGGAGATAGGGTTCCTGACTATAAGAGCACACCCAGCGGCTCCTCCAACAGTCGTTTGACCTCCTGCAGGAAGCGCGCGGCGGTTGCACCGTCGATTGCCCTGTGATCAGAAGAGAGCGTCACCTTCATGCGGTCGCGCACCACCACTTGGCCGTCTACCACCACCGGCGTCGGCATAATCGAGCCGACGGCGAGAATGGCGGACTCCGGCGGATTGATCACCGCGGTAAAGCTCTCCACGTCGAACATGCCCAGGTTGCTCACAGTAAAGGTGCCACCGCTGAACTCTTCTGGGCGCAATTTGCCGCTGCGTGCCGCTTCTGCCAGGCGTTGTGACTCTCGTGCGATATCATGGATGCCGCGCTGGTCGGCATTGCGCAATACAGGTACAATCAAACCCTGGTCCAGCGCCACTGCGACGCCGATATGCACCTGCTTCTTCTGTAAGATGCGATCTTCTGCAAAGGAGATGTTGACCTGCGGCATGCGTACCAGGGCTCGTGCTACCGCTTTGATGATCAGGTCGTTGAAGCTGACCTTGACCGGCACCGGTTCACTGGCGGCGTATGCGTTGATTTCCTGTCGCAGGACGGCGAGTTTTCCAGTGTCGATCACACTGGTCACGTAGAAGTGTGGTGCAGTCTGCATACTCTGGCTCAGGCGTTTGGCGATGGTACGCCGCATGGCTGTGAGCGGGATCTCGACGACTTCGTCTGTGTCGGTGGCTACGGGCGCTGGTTCTGATACCAGTTCGCGTTCTGCTGCTACAGCTGGTGGTTGCACCGCTTGTTTCCCTTGGGTCAGGGCTGCTTCGATATCCAGCTTAATAATTCGCCCGTTGGGTCCTGTGCCGCGGATCTGCCTATAGTCAAGCTGATTGTCCTGTGCCAGTCGGCGTGCCAGGGGCGAGATAAAGATACGGTCCTGGTTGCTCGTAGTTGATGCCGGTGAACGCCCGCTAGCAACCGGCGAAGATGCCGCATTTACTTTCTCAGAGCCTTTCTGTGCCTGAGCAGAGGCAGACATCCCTATGCTTGCCTGCTCGTTAGTAGCGGTTTTTGCTGCTCCGTTTGATTGGGTAGCAGTACCTCCTCGCGGAGCTTGTTGTACCTGGTTCACTGCGGGTGCAGCCCCAAGCCTTTCGCCAGCATTCTCCGGTAGAGGTTCATCGGGTGAGCCGATTAACGCAATGGTCGCCCCGACGGGGGCTGACGCTCCCTCAGCGACGAGTATCTTGCGCAGCACGCCGCCGACGAAGGCCTCTATCTCAATATTCACCTTGTCTGTCTCAACCTCTGCCAGCGACTCCCCCTTTTTGACCGGGTCGCCCTCATTTTTGATCCAGCGGAGAATCTTGCCTTCTTCCATCGTGTCGCCCATCTTGGGCATTTCTATTCTTTTCATGAAGCCTCCAATTTGGATACCCACGGGTTCAGCCGATGCCGGGAAAAATTGGCTCTGGCGTCGAGCCAGAGAAGCCCCTTGCGGGGGAAGAGCAGAAACACGGTCTACTCCTCGTTTGACCTCAACAAAAGTGAAGTCCGTTCCCGTGCAAACGTACGGTGCTCTTCGTCAAGGTTCGTGAGCGGTTTGTGTATGGACAGCACCGGCTCGTACCCCGCAAGCCTTTTAACCATCCACCGTAGAGCCATGCGCTAGAGCGGGCACGCATGGGTACCTATGCATTCGCCTCGAACGTAGCCCGATAGCCGATTGCTCGGCCCTGGCTGAGACTAGTCAAATCGAGGCTTGCAGAGACGGAACTAATGCGCCCCCACTGCAAGCCCCCTGGCTTTAGCCCTGATTCTTACCCACATTTTACAAAGTGATATACTACAAGGATGAACACACCAGACTTGTTGGATCCCAAGAGCTGGGCCGAGCGAACCTTTGGGGGCGTCCAACTGCACGATATGCGTCGAACGAGACGAGCGGTCC
>WNFA01004673.1_pt1 | contig 16058 bp, 16 predicted proteins | sample 5400481 | NCBI WGS metagenome assembly WNFA01 (sample SAMN13153340, study PRJNA577476) | soil metagenome | isolation source: 120 cm saprolite under Douglas fir tree site 2 hole 1 replicate 2 | place: USA:California | collected 2015-04-18
GCTCCGGATCAGACACTTACACGGTCTCAACTTTTCCACTGTGACATCGACCTCGCCGCTCCGGGCCGTTGCGATCTTACCTCGGAATGATTTTCATGAAGTTTCGCGGGCCGCAGGCCCTAAATGACACTTACGAAAACTGCCGGGTGTATACCAACAATTCCCATTCTGGAACTCCACACCATCCGCTCACTGCTTCCATCCGCGTTGTTTCTTTTCATGCACTTACAAATTGCCCTTCGCAGAACTCCTTTCTTTTGACATTCATGCATTGGATGGGGGGTGTAGGGGTGGCCCAGCGTTGCCCCCGATTCGTCTCTCAGCCGTACATTTGTTTGTTAAACTACCTCGATCCTATTTTTTCTGGGGCTGGCCCTGCGGAACGGTTCCCTCATTCCAGAGGCCAAGGAGCCGAACATGAGCAGTGCGGTAACAACCCAAGCGCCTGAACTCCTGAACTATGTGAATGGTGCATGGCGGCGATCCGCCGCGACCGAATTTGCGGACGTATCCAATCCCGCGACGGCCGAACTGCTCGCTCGTACGCCGCTCTCGACTTCCGCGGACGTGGACGCTGCCGTACACGCTGCCGCCGATGCCTTTCCGGCTTGGCGCCGCACTCCTCCCGGCGAGCGCGTCCAATACCTGTTCAAGTTGAAAAACCTGCTCGAAGAGAATCTCGACGAACTCTCGCGCCTGATCACTCTCGAAAATGGAAAGACCTTTGCCGAAGCAAGAGCGGAAATGCGCCGCGGTATCGAGAACGTGGAAGTCGCCTGCGGCATTCCCATGATGATGCAGGGCCACATCCTCGAGGACGTGACGCCCGGCGTGGATGAAATGCAGATTCGTCAGCCCCTCGGCGTCGTCGCGGCCATCACGCCATTCAATTTTCCGGCCATGATCGCCTTCTGGTTTCTTCCTTACGCGATCGCATGCGGAAACACTTTTATATTGAAACCGTCCGAGCGTGTGCCACTCACCATGCGCCGCGCCTTTGAACTTCTGGAGAAGACCGGCCTCCCTAAGGGCGTCGTGAATCTTGTTAATGGCGGCCGCGCGGTGGTGGATGCGCTATGTGACCATCCGCAAGTGCGCGCGATCAGCTTCGTTGGCTCCACACCCGTCGCCAAGCATGTTTACACGCGCTCCGCCGCCAGCGGCAAGCGCATGCAGTGCCAGGGCGGCGCGAAGAACCACGTGATTGTTCTCCCCGATGCCGACATGGAACTGGCCACGCAGATCATCAGCGACAGCGCGTTCGGCTGCGCGGGCCAGCGATGCCTCGCAGTTTCTGTCGCCGTCACGATTGGCGAAGCGCAAAAAACTTTCCGTGACTCCATCGCGCACGCCGCTTCCGCAATTCGCGTCGGCAATGGCCTCGACTCCGGCATTCAAATGGGTCCGGTCATCACCAAGCAAAGCAAGCAGCGCGTCGAGTCGCTCATCTCCGCAGGTGTCGGCGAAGGCGCAAAGGCCATCCTCGATGGCCGCAACACCAAAATTCCCGGGCACGAATCCGGTAATTTCCTTACGCCAACCGTCCTTGATGGCTTGCCTTCCTCCAGCCAGCTTGCCGACACGGAAATCTTTGGCCCGGTACTCAGTCTCGTTCACGCCGATTCGATTGATGAAGCCATGGAATTTCTGCGCCGCAGCCCCTACGGTAACCAAGCCTCGCTCTTCACCACCAGCGGCTCCGCCGCCCGCAAATTCCGCTACGAGGCCCCCGCGGGGAATATCGGCATCAATATCGGTGTCGCCGCCCCGATGGCTTATTTCCCATTCAGCGGATGGAAAGAAAGCTTCTTCGGAATTCTTCACGGCCAGGGGCGCGACGCCGTCGAATTTTTCACCGAATCCAAAATCGTCGTCGAGCGCTGGTCGCGCCAGGAAACGCGCAAGTTCTAGGAAAGGAGGAGAGGCCCAGCGCTTGTCATCCCGAGCGCAGCGAGGGATCTGCTTTGGCTCGGCAATAGCCCGTGCCTAGCGCTGTTGAGTGTTGGAACTTAGCTTTGAATTTCTAACTTTGAACTCTAACTTCTTCTTATGATCACGAAACCACTGCACCTGGACATGCACGAACAGATCGAGTGCGCGCAGACGCTCGCCTCGCGTTTCTACACCGATCCCGCAATTCTGGAAATCGAGAAAGCGCGCATTTTCCGGCGCACCTGGCAACTCGTCGGCACGCTCAACCAGCCGTGCGGAGAATTGAACGGCGTGAAGCGAACCATCTCCGACCCGGAAAGCTTTTTCACCGCCGATCTCGCCGGCGAACCCATCATTATCGTCCGCGACAAAGAAGGCGTGCTTCGCGCTTTCAGCAACGTTTGCCGTCATCGCGCGGGACCCATCGCGCTCGGCAGCGGCTGTAAGAATGTCCTCCGCTGCCAGTATCACGGCTGGACCTACACACTGGACGGCCGCTTGATTGGAACGCCGGACGTCGAGGGAGTTGAATTCTTCGACCGCAGCACCATGGGCATGGTGCCACTCCGCTGCGAGACATGGGGCCCGTTCATCTTCGTGAATTTCGACGCGAAAGCTGAACCACTCTCCACCTATCTCGGGCAAATTCCACAACAAGCGCGAGGCTTCCAATTCGAGGGATTGCAATTTGCCGAGCGCCGCGACTACGTCATCGATTGCAACTGGAAAGTGTACGTAGATAACTACCTCGAGGGCTATCACATTCCCATCGCGCATCCCGGCTTGATGCGCGAAATCGATTACGCGCAATATCGTACGGAAATCTTCCGCTATTACTCGCAGCAATTCGCGCCCATCCGCGCCATGAAATCCGAGGATGCCGGCGAGCGGTTTTATGCGCCCGGCGCGGGCCTGCAAGAAGCCTTCTACTTCTGGATTTTTCCCAACCTCATGCTCAACATTTATCCCGACAATATTTCAACGAACCTGATCGTGCCTCTTTCCCACGAAAAAACGCTCACCATTTTCGAATGGTTTTTTCACGAGGTGGACTCGGAGAAAAACAAGGAACGCACCAAGCGCTCGGTGGCCTTCAGCGAGGAAGTGCAGCACGAAGATATTGGCCTCTGCGAAAACGTTCAGCGCGGCTTGCGTTCTTCGACCTACGACCGCGGGCGCTACTCCGTCAAGCGCGAAAACGGCGTGCATCATTTCCACATGCTGCTCGGCGAATTTCTCGGGCAGGTGTAATTGCTCAAGATGCGGCCGTGATTGTCCTCCTGATGGGCCCCGCCGGATCCGGAAAGACCACTGTCGGCGAGTTGTTGGCTTCGCAGCTTGGATCGGAATTTGCCGACGGCGACAACTTTCATTCGCCGGCCAACATCGAGAAAATGGCGCACGGCGTGCCCCTCGATGACAACGACCGCATCCCGTGGCTAGATGCCATTCGTGAAGCCATGGAACAATGGAACGCGCAACGCCGAAACGTCGTGCTGGCATGCTCCGCGCTCAAAAAGAGCTACCGCGAGCGCCTGCAAATCAATTCCGGCGTGAAGCTGGTCTATTTGAAAGGGACGTACGATCTTCTTCTCGAGCGATTGCATTCACGCAAAGGACACTACGCCACGGAACAACTCCTGGCCAGCCAATTCGCCGATCTCGAAGAACCGGAGGATGCCATCACCGTCGATGTAGCTCATTCGCCGGAAGAGATCGTCGCGGAAATACGCAAGCAGCTCGCGTTGGCGTAGAAGACGCCATCCAGTTTTCTTATTCCTCAATCCATCGTATCCTTAAGCGAACGGAATTCTCTTCCCGCATTCTCCCGAAAAGACGGTTTCGGTTTTCGAGGGAATCTTCGTGCGACCAAAGGTCGATGGACATGACGGAGACAAAAACATTACGGCCTGTCTGGCATCCCGCGGGCAAAGTCGGGGGCGGCGAACAGCCCTTCAAGTATCCGCTCGAACACGCGTTCGTCGAGCCGGATTGGCGCCGCCTGCCAGGCTACAAGGATGTTATTGCCGAGGAATGGGAAACGGCGCTCTGGCAGCGCCGCCACACCGTCAAGAATTTGAGAGAACTCCAGGCCGTTTTCGGTCCGCTGCTGCCGCAAAATCTTCTGGAGAGCATGGAGCGCGACATCAAAGAGCGCGCCACCATGTCCATCCTCATCCCTCCGCAAATGCTCAACACCATGGATGAGAAAGATCTCTGGAACGATCCCGTGCGCCGCTACATGCTGCCCGCCTTCGACGATCGCAATCCCGAATGGCCAAGTCATCCGAAATCCAGCCGTGACAGCTTGCACGAAGCCGACATGTGGGCCGTCGAAGGGCTCACGCATCGCTATCCCACAAAAGTACTCGCCGAGATGCTTTCCACGTGTCCGCAATACTGTGGTCATTGCACGCGCATGGATTTGGTTGGGAACGACGTCCCGCAAGTAACCAAGCTGCGATTTCAGATTCCGCAGAAAGATCGCTACGAGCAGATGGTCGATTATTTGCGCAAGACGCCGGCGGTGCGCGACGTCGTCGTTTCCGGCGGTGATTTGGCGAATGTGCCCATCGCGCAGCTCGAATCCTTTGTGTCCGCGATCATGGACATTCCGAATATCAAAGACATTCGCCTGGCCACCAAAGGCCTGATGGGAATTCCGCAGCATTTTTTGCAGGATGAAGTGCTGCACGGACTCGAACGGCTCGCGAAGAAATCGCGCGAACGGGGCATCGACCTTGCGCTGCACACGCACGTCAACAATGCGAGGCAGGTGACGCCGCTGGTTGCCAAGGCCGTCCGCAAACTGCTGGAGATGGGTTTTCGCGACGTTCGAAATCAGGGAGTGCTTCTGCGCGGTGTCAACACGACTCCAAAAGAGCTTCTCGATCTCTGCTTCACGCTGCTCGACCACGCCAAAATCATGCCGTACTACTTTTATCAGTGCGACATGATTCCCAACGCCGAGCATTGGCGCCTCTCGATCCACGAAGCGCAACAATTGCAGCTCGACATCAATTACGACCCGGTTTACACCTTGCCCGCTTCGGGCCAGGACTGGTGGCGTCGCCACGCCGCATAGGATTGGGTGGAAGTTAGGCCGCCGCGCTACCTAGCTGTCCCTTAGCGTGCTTTGAATTCCGTTTCGCGTTTTCATCTCAAGTGGTCCGGTCTGGCCTCGATGGATGCCCTCAACGCTTTCGTTACTTCGCCGGCGATGTCGTCCTGGACCATCAAGATGTCGTCGAATGGCCGGTCGTAGGTTTCAGACCAGACAACGTACCCGTTGTCGGCACGAATCAACCGCGCGTCGACCCGCACCCTAGCACCTGACTTCCGCACACTCCCATCGAGGACATAAGCGACACCCAGCGTCTTGGCGATATCGGCGATGGTTATTTGCGGAGTCCCATGCGAACGCGGCCATAGTTTGTCCTTGAAATAGAACGAGGAAGTGGGAGCCGGTACCCGAAGGCCCGGAAGCTTACTGAGTTTGTCAATCAGTTCCTCGGTCATGCCGTCGGCGAAGGGCTCCTGGTTCATCTTTTCGGTCAGGTCGAGAAACGGCAGCACGGCGATGGATTTCTGTGGCTGTGGAGCAATCGCGGGTGAGGCTGAGGGATTATTGTCAGGGCTGTTCAGCAGGCACGCTGGGCAAGAGGCCAGCACGCTGACTCCCGCGCTGGAGGCGCGCATTCTGGAATGGACGCTCAAGCGTAAGCCGCCGGACGGGGCGACTCCGTGGAGCACGCGCAGGCTGGGAACACAGCTCAAGGTCAGTCATATGATGGTGGCGCGGGTGTGGGCCAAGCACGGCCTTAAGCCGCAGCGGCTCGACCGCTACATGGCGACCAACGACCCGGATTTTGAGCAGAAGGCCGCCGACATTATTGGGCTGTATCTGAACCCTCCGGCGCATGCGGCGGTGTTCTGTGTAGATGAGAAGACGACGATCCAGGCGCTCGACCGCAAGGATCCGGTGTTGCCACTCTCGCCGGGACGCGCCGAGCGGCACGGCTTTGAGTACTTCCGGCACGCTGTCCCTGTACGCGGCGTTCGACACCAAGACAGGTGAGGTGCTCGGCAAGACGGCCGTGCGACACACGTCTGCGGAGTTCGTCGCGTTCCTGGCGGACATCGTCGTCAACCAGCCGCGCGGCAAAGAGATCCACGTGATTGCCGACAATCTCTCGGCCCATAAGACGGGGCAAGTCGACGACTTTCTGGATCGCCATCCGAAGGTTCATCTGCACTTCACCCCGACCTATTCCTCCTGGCTCAACCAGATCGAACTCTGGTTTGCCAAGATCGAGCGCGATGTCATTGCGCGCGGCGTGTTCTCGTCGTTGGCCGACTTGCGGAGAAAACTCATGAAGTACATCCGGCACTACAACGAGGTGCCAAAGACCGTAAAGTGGCGCTACTTCGATCCTACACGTCGCATTACTCCCAGTTCAGCTGTTACAGTCCACTAGTACCGAAAAAGTCGACTAACATGTCGATTTGGCTGCTCCTCATCCGACATACAAGTAGAGGAAGGGAAAGCAACATTGAGGAGGCAGTTATGGCAAGGCAGCGCACAACACAGAGTCTTAGAACAATCGTGGGAGCGGGGCTCGCCGGGCCCGGTCTGGTAATGGCGATCGGGAAGCTGGATGGACTCGCATGCCAGTTGATTAGCCTCCTCGGCGCTATCGCGAGGGACACGCTGATGCTAGTGCCCAGTCTTTTGCTGACGGCCTGGGAGGTTTTGCAGGCTCATGTTTTCGGTCACCCGCTGCTTTTTTCGTGCCCTCTCGAGATGTTGATCTCATTGTGGCCATTGCTCCATGTCATAGCGGGAGCGGCATGAATTCGGGGGACAGGCATGTTTCACGCAACCTGAGGCGGGGTCGGTGCATCCCACGGACGAGGCAGAAGTTAACTGGGCCGGTGTGGGACTGCGCGATCGCGCAGCACTGCGCGGATTCTTGGCTTCGGCCACCCCAGCTTCATCCTTAGCCACCATCCCTGCCCGTGCAGTTCAGCTATTCCGGCCTTGCCAGCCGGTCGAGCCCAACCAAAACCACCAGGAGGGTTGTACCGTGAAAAAACTGATCGGAGTCGTATTTGCAGTCAGCACCTTGCTGCTCTGCGCCACACTCGCCCCGGGTGCCATAGCGGACCAGTGGAACAAGAAAACCATCGTGAGGTTCGGCGAAGCGGTAGAAATCCCCGGGCAGGTTCTGCCGGCGGGAACCTACGTCTTCAAACTGTTCGATAGCCCGTCAAACCGGCACATCGTGCAGGTTTGGAATGCCGATGAAAACCAAATCCTGGCGACGATTATGACCATTCCGGACACCCGCTTTGAAACACCCAATGACTCCCTGTTTGAATTTGACGAGCGGCCGGCGGATTCGCCACCGGCACTCAAGGTATGGTTTTATCCGGGAAACAGCACGGGAGAGGAATTCGTGTATTCGCACTATTCCTATTCCAAGAGCTATTCCAACAGCCGGTAGGGGAGCATTGCTCCTCGGTTGAATCGGGAGATTCCTGATTCAGGCATCTCCAGGGTGGCGGAGCTTCCACGCAAGAGTTGTGGGAGCCTCGCCGCACTTTCTGGCTCAATACTCTTATCGGCACATACGTATGCACGAGGAACCGGGAAGGCGAGGGGCAAGTTGGGGGTGAAAACAGGGGGTTAGGACAAGTTACGGCACGCCGCTTGGAGAGTCACCGAGTGTTTGCGAATCGACCTCGTGTAAAATAGCTCATCGGGAGATGGACCTAACGATGGATGAGACGGCAAAACAGGCAGCGCAGGAGTACCTGGCGTCGAAGCTCACGGGAGAAGAGCAGATTTACGAAGCAGAGCAGAATCTGGCATTGGCGACGAAGCGGTCTCCCATGGTGTGGAAGCAGGTGAAAGATACGATTTTTGAGCGATGCCGCGAGTGGAACGCGATCACGCAAGAAGAGACGCTGACGTGCAAAGAAACGGCGATTGGAGATTTGAGGATCTGGTGCGCGGCGCGATCGAGACAGATGACGGTGCATTACGACTCGAGAAAACTTTTGATCACGCTCAAGAACGCAGGCCGGCTGGAACATGAGAAAGACGTGATCCTGCACATCGAAGGTTACCGGACGGGCAGCGACCGGGCGGACCGGGATGTTCACCTGGTGCGGAACGAGCAGGGTGTAGACATCGAACTTTTGATCGTAGGGGAGCTTCGTGTTTTGACGGGATTGAGCCGGCAAAGAAAATCGTAAGGTTAGAGGACGGGCAGATCTTCCGCAAGAGAATCCCTTCTAGAAAACCAAGACACGCGCGTCGCGCCTGCGGCGCTCAGGCCGAGCCGAAGGCCGACAGCTACAAACCGACCGCTAGGGCAAGAAGAAGGCGCACGACGTTGCGCTGCGAATGCCAATGCGGATCTTGTTGCAACGCATTCCAGAAGCGTAAGCTGCGGCGGGACGTGGGGAGAAGAGCATGGCGCACAGCAATGCAATTCGAGATTCGGTTTTGCAGGCGATCGGCAATACGCCTGTGGTGAGGCTGCGGAAAGTCGTATCGCCGTCGATGGGAGAAGTTCTCGTCAAGCTGGAGTACTACAATCCCACCGGCTCTTACAAAGATCGTATGGCACTGGCGATGATTGAAGGGGCAGAGTCACGCGGCGAGCTGCGCCCGGGAATGCGCGTGGTCGAGTGGACGGGAGGAAGCACTGGATCGTCTCTCGCGATGGTCTGCGCGATCAAGGGCTACCGCTTCACGCCCATTTCCTCGGACGGATTTGCGAAAGAAAAGCTGCAGACGATGCGTCTTTTCGGCGCGGACCTGGAGATTTTTCCGGCCGAAGACGGCAAGCTTGTACCGGAGCTTTACCAGAGAATGAAGGGCCGCGCGGAAGAGTTGGCGCAGCAGCCGGGCACGTTCTACACAAACCAGTTCAATAACGCGGACGCGATTCGGGCGTATATGGGAATCGGCGCGGAGCTGGTCGAACAGGTGGGCACTGATCTGGCGGCGTTTTGCGGCGGAGTAGGCACGGCCGGGATGATCGCCGGCGTGTCGCGTGCGCTGAAAGAAACCGGATGCAAGGCGCGCATTGTGGCGCTCGAGCCTGCAACCTCGCCGGTGCTCACCACCGGGAAAGGAGGGCCGCACCGCGTCGAGGGAATCGCCGCCGGATTCCGTCCGCCACACCTGAAGACCGGCGAATACGACGAAGTGCGGACGGTTGACGAAGGAGCGGCTCGCGAGATGGCGCGACGGCTGGCGAAGGAGGAAGGAATATTCGCGGGCACCTCATCCGGCCTCAACGTCACGGCTGCGCTGCAACTGGCACAGGAGCTCGGGCGCGGCAGCATCGTCGCGACGGTGGCCGTGGATACCGGCTTTAAATATCTCGCTGGAGATCTATACCAAACGTAGCCGCATATCCTGGAAGATTCGTCGTGGCCAGAGAAACCTATTCGGAAGCGCCGAGGGGGAGGAAATACTGGGTGCCTTTGACGGGCTCCTGGAGACGCTTGAGGAGCAACTGGAGGTCTTCGCTGCGCTCGACGAAGTCGATGTCGGAGGTATTGATGACGAGGAGGTCGGAGGCGGCGTAGCGGAAAAAGAAATGTTCGTAAGCGCGGGCGACTTCCTCGATATATTCAGGGGCGATGTGGGACTCGTCGCGGGAGGCTTTTTTGGCGATGCGGGCGCGGAGGACTTCGGGCTTGGCCTGGAGATAGATGACCAGGTCGGGGGCGGGAAGGTCGGCGGTGAGGGCTTCGTAGTAGCGCTCGTAGAGCTTGAGCTCGGCGTCGTCTAGATTGAGATTGGCAAAGATGCGGTCTTTTTCCATGAGGAAATCCGAGAGGACCGGGCCGGGGGATTCGACGGCGAGAGCTTCGCGGAGGCGCTTCTGGCGCTCGATGAGGAAGTGCATTTGGGCGCGAAAAGCGGAGCCGGGCTTGGCGTTGTAGAAGTCGGCCAGGAAGGGATTGTCCTCGCAATCGTAGATGCGGCGGGCGTGGAGACGCTCGGCGAGGATGCGGGCGAGAGTAGTCTTGCCGACGCGCAAGGGGCCTTCGATGACGATGAAACGGGGAGGCTGGGGACTGCGCTGCGGGGTGCGAGCGCGCTTGGCGGCGGAAGAGTCGTTGCCGGGCATCGTTTCGTGTGGTCCCAGAAGGGCCGGGCTCAACAGGCGAATTATAGCAGAGTCGTGGCAAGAGTTCTGGCCTGACTAACGCGGCCAGCAGAGTGGCAAAGCAGGGCCAAAAATGTAAAAACATTTTCACATTTATGGACTAGTACTGCCGGTTAAAAAAGGTCAAACGGAGGTGCCAGAGGAGGGTACTAATCAGAATGTGACCAATGGGCCAGTGTTGCCTGTCCTTTTGTACAGTATATTCTCCCCATTGCGAGTGGGGATGGACTTGCAAGACCCACGGGCAATACTGAGGTGGCCAATGGTTATTGCAACGTTGCTCCTGATGTTCTCTTTCCCGCAGATGGATGACACGGCGAAAGTGGTGAACGACTCGCCTGCAGTTGCTGCCGATAGCGCGACGAAGGAATCTACGCTCGTCGCTTCCCTGCCTTCCGCGCCAGCACCGAAGGTGAAAGCCGATCTGGAGCCAATCTCTCCGAACGCGGCGGCGCAACCTTTTCAGCCGATGAAGCCGATGTTTACGCGGCCGCGCGAGACGCCCCGCCAGAGAAAGATTTGGTATGGATTGATGATCGCCGGAAGCAGCGGCGCAGCTTTTGACGCCTGGTCCACGCACCGGGCGGTGACCGGCGGCTACGGTCAAGAGTCAAATCCGCTGCTGCGTCCGTTTGCGAATTCGAACGCGATTTATGCGGCGACACAGGTGAGCCCGGTGTTTATGGACTTCCTGGCCAAGCGCATGATGGTGAGCCAGCACGGCTGGGTGCGGAAGATGTGGTGGCTGCCGCAGGCGGCGGGAGCGAGTTTTTCGTTTGCCGCAGGCGTGCACAACGTAGGAGTTGTGCACTAAGAGTTCCCTCAATCCCCCAACAAAAAGCGCCCCGACCCAGTCGGGGCGCTTTTGCTTTTGTGGCGGACTCGCGCCGCGCGCTGGTTCGAATTACTTGCCTACGACAACGATGACGAAGGAGCCGGGCTTCATCTTGCCGCGGCGTTCGCCGGGAGCTGGGGGATCGAAGTCGGCGGCGGGAAGAAAGATGTTGTGAGTTTTCAGGTCGAGGCCCATAGTCCGGGCGGACCGTTTCGTGGGGACATTTTCGATGACCGTGAACTTGTCGGGCGAATCTTCGTGGATCACGGTGAGGTTGCCGTCTCCGCAGGAGGCGAAGGCGTAGCCGGTCGAGGGATCGAAGGCAGCGGCATCCGGACCTTCGCAGATGGCTGGCGTGGCGACGACTTTACCAATGTCCGCGTTTACGACGGCCATCACTTTTTCGTCGCAGACGGAAAAGAGGCGGCGATTGGCGACGTCCATAGCGAGACCGGAAGGTGATTTGCACGGAGCGAGCGGCCAGTGGTGGAGTTCCTTTAGGCTTTGCGCGTCGAGATGATGGAGCTCGGAAGAATCCTCGTTGTTGACGTAAACGGAGCCCTTGCCGTCGGCGGCAGCAAATTCGGGTTTGCCACGCAGATCAATTGTGCCGACAACGGTGCCGTCAGCGGCGTTGATGGCGGTGGCGTTTTTCCCGCGGCCGTTAAAGGTGAAGACGCGCTTGGTGACGGGCTCGTAGAGGATGGCGTCGGGGTTGGCATCCGTTTTGACGGTGCCTAGAGATTTTAAAGTTTTGAGGTCGAAGATGGTGACATCGTTCGAACGGCCATTGCTGGTGAAGCCGCGACCGAGGTCAGAAGCGATGGCGATACCGTGGACGCCTTGAGTGTCGGGAATGTCACCGACGACGGCGTAGGTATCAGCATCGAGGACGACGACGTGCGTGCCGCGGGAGACGTAGACGAGCCGAGCGTCACTGTCCACGAAGACGTAGTCCCAACCGCCATCGCCGCCGACCGGAACGGTTTTGATGACGTGATAGCCGCTCGTGGCAGGCGCAGGTGCAGCGGTGCGCGAGAATGCGACGGCAGAAAAGAGGATCGCGACTGCGAGTGAACCGAGGATGGTCAGAAGTGTTAAGCGTTTGCGCATAGTTTTTTCTCTCTTTGAATTTCTATCCTTTAAGTGAGCCTGGGTCCAACTACCTATATAAGGACGAAGATAAACACAAGATAAATGTGGAGGAGCTGGCTACATCTTTGATTTGTGCTGTTCGAACCAGCCGGCAATATACAGCATTTTGGCGATGTGGTGACTAGGACGGCGGCCGATGCCATGGGGCTCTTCGGGAACGCGGACGAGTACGGTATCCACATTCAGGAGTTTGAGCGCTTCGTAGAATTGCTCGGCTTCGGAGATGGGAGTGCGATAGTCGGCTTCGCCGGTCATGACCAGAGTGGGCGTTTTGACTTTGGCGACGAGATTGGTGAGAGAGCGCTGCATGTAGTTGTCAGTGCTGTCCCAGGGAAGACCCGGGAACCAGTATTTGGTGATGAAGGGGATGTCCGAAGTGAGCGCGAAGCTGTACCAGTTGATGACTGGATAGAGGGAAGCAGCGGCGCGGAAACGTTCGGTGTGCTCGATGGTCCAGCAGGTGAGGACGCCGCCGCCGCTGCCGCCGGTGACAAAGAGATTGCTGGTGTCGATGTAGCCTTTGGCGATTACAGCATCCACGCCGCTGTTAAGGTCATAAAAATCATCGCCGGGATAAGCGTGATGGATGAGATTGGCGAAATCCTCGCCATAGCTGGTGCTGCCGCGGGGATTGGTGTAGAGCACCACGTACCCTCTCGCGGCATACACCTGCATTTCGAAGTCGAAACGGTCACCATAGTCGGAGAAAGGACCGCCGTGAATTTGAAGAACAAGAGGATATTTTTTGGTGGGATCGAAATCTGGCGGGTGGACGATCCAACCTTGAATCTTGCGTTTGTCATTTGAGGATTCGAACGAGAACTCTTCGACGTGGCCAGGCTTATTTTGCGCGAGCACCTCCTGATTCAAGGACGTGAGGACTCTCATGGCGCCCATGTTGGAGATGGCGATGTCGCCGGGATTGTCGGTACGCCCATAAGTGAAGGCGATCATGCCGGTGCGGGAGAGGGAAAAGGTGCCGCTTCCGCCGGCGCTCGTGGTGGAAGCGAGATGGTCGGCAATTTTCTTGGGTGTGCCGTCGACCGAATAGAAACCGATTTTGGAGTCGCCCTGATCGTCGTAACGGAAGAATACGCCGCTGCTATCGGAAGCCCACTGCGGGTCCTGGATATCGCGGTCGAGTTTGTCGGAGACAGAATGCGAATTGGTTCCGTCGCGATTCATGAGGTAAAGCTTGGTGGTTTGATGGCCCTGATAGCGGTCGTCGTAACCGGTGTAGGCGATGAGTTTGCCGTTGGGGGAGACTTCCGGAGAGTCGTCGGGACCTTTGCGATTGGTCAGGGGGCGGAAGGATCCGTCGGCCACGCTGAACTCGTAAACTTCGGTGTCGAAGAATTCGTGATCGGATTCCGGGTGGCGATTGGCGGAAACGATCAGATATTTGCCGTCGGGTGACCAGGAAGCGTGATTGGGAACGAGTTCATCGCCGCCGTTTGGAAAATTGCCATTGGTGATCTGGCGCGGGGCACCGCCTTCGCTGTCAACAACGAAGATTTGCCTGAAGCCGGGTTTTAGATAGCCTGCGCCATTGAATCGATAGACCAAGCGATCGTAGGCAGCGGGAGGATCGGCCCATTTTGCGCCGGAAGGAGGAGCCGGAAGGTCGGCGATATGCGGACCTTTGCCCGGAACGAGCGCTGAGAAAGAGAGCATTTTTCCATCGGGCGACCAGGCGATGGCGTCGGGGGCTTGCTCGAGATTGGTGATGCGGGCGGTCTGACCGGTGTCCATCCAGCGGATGTAGAGTTGCTGTTTGCCGTCGGCGTCGGAGAGGTATGCGAGGCGGAGGCCGTCCGGCGACCAGCGCGGAGAAGTGTCGCTGCGGTTGCCGGTGGTGAGCGGGCGATGGTCGGTTGCGTCGGCGCTTATGATCCAGAGATTCGAATAACGTTTGTCGGTCATGGGATCGGCGAAGCGGCGCACGTAGGCGATTCTCTTTCCGTCGGGAGAGATCTGGGGGTCGATAGGAAGCTGGAGCTGGAATTCGTCCATGGCGGTAAGTTTGTGAGGTGCATCTTGTGCCCGGAGAGTGGGGCCCGAAGCAAATGTTAGAGTCGCAGCCGCAAAAGCGGCGACGATGCGTGCTTTGGGTTTCATGGGAAAGAGCCTCCTCGCGGGCCGAGTAAACAACGCGAATGGCGGTGTGTCAAGGTGACGGGAGCGGGAAAATGGAGGCGCCCTGAGGGCTTCGTTGACACCCTTGAGTGCGGTCGTTAGACTAACTTGTGTAGTTGTTCCGACCGTACCTGCCTGCACGGTTCCCCGGTAGCTCAACGGTAGAGCATTCGGCTGTTAACCGAAGGGTTGCTAGTTCGAATCTAGCCCGGGGAGCCAACTTCTTGAAATTGAATTGCTTGCGAAATGTCATTCTCTCGTTTTGCTTTCCAAAAATCATAGTGTCATGTAAGAGTGCCGGGCAATAAGGGGCTTTGGCCCTAGCAGCCCTCGGTGCGGTGAGACGCCGTGTGGTCAAAGTGTTGCAAAATTGGGATGTCTTAGAGTATAGTCGTTTATCGATATACTGATTATCGATTACTTATGCCCAAACGAAAACTCGACCCACTGCCTTCTGCTGCATTTCAAATCCTGCTCGCCCTGGTTGGCGAAGACCTACATGGGTACGGCATTATGAGGCAAGTCGCGGAGCAAACCGACGGTCGCACGCGATTGGGCCCCGGGACGCTATACAGTTCCATCCGGACTCTACTTGAGGCGGGTCTCATCGCAGAGGTTGACCTGTGTGAGGACGAGAGACTCGGCCATGAGCGGCGCCGATATTACCGGTTGACTTCGGCTGGACGCAAACTGGCACGCTCAGAGGCCGAGAGACTGGCTTACGTGTTGCGCGTCGCTCGCGCCAAAAAAATCTTGAGGGGGCATTATGTCTGAGCGGATCTATGCTTGGCTGCTGCGCCTGTATCCTTCTCATTTTCGCGCGGCCTACGGTGACGAAGCCCTGCAATTGTTCCGAGACCGCACACGCGACGAAAAAGGATTCTTCCCAAGCCTGCGGCTTTGGCTGGACCTGCTAGCTGATTTAGCAATCTCCGTCCCACGAGAGTACGGCTATGTTCAACCGGCACTTACCGGCGTTTCTGCTCAACAGCGCTTAGACGGCATTCCTGCCTTCATTGTTCTAGAAGGCGAATCGCCCCGTCCCGGAGCGCTGCTTTTCGGAAGCGTATTGTCGTTGGTTGCCCTCGGTACGTTCTGGATGGTACTCAGCCATGCCGGAAGCAATGCAGGAATAGGGTTCATGGCGTCTGGGCAATCGCAGGGCGACTCCAGATTTGCTCAACAACAAACTCCGCAAGCTGGTACCCGCGCAACGAATCGTACGGGCGAGGCTTTCAAGCTAGACGCAGCGGAGCGCCAACGCGTGATTGATGCCATGGTCGCGAATCTAAAGGAGCACTACATCTATCCGGACATTGCCCAGAAGATGGCCGAGGCGCTTCTGGCGCACGAAAAGGCCGGCGATTACGACGCGATAACGGATGGCGCGGACTTTGCCGCTCTTCTAACCGAGCAGTTGAGGGATGTGAGCCATGATCTGCACCTGGACGTGGTCTATAGCCAGGCCCCCTTGCCTAACGGCCCGCCGGGACTAACGCCAGATGGCATTGCGCGTTACCGGGTCGCAATGGAGCTGCAGAACTGCACGTTTGAAAAGGTCGAGATCCTGCCGCACAATATCGGCTATCTGAAGCTCAATTCGTTTCCTGATCCTTCCATATGCGAATCAGCGGCGAAGGGTGCCACGGCTTCTTTGAACAACGTGGGTGCGATCGTCTTTGATTTGCGGGACAACCGTGGCGGATACCCAAGCATGGTCATGCTGATCGCGGCCTACCTCTTCGACCATCCGGAGTACATGTACAGCCCGAGGGAAGATACGAGGGAGCGGTCCTGGACGCGGT
>WNFA01003971.1_pt1 | contig 16056 bp, 9 predicted proteins | sample 5400481 | NCBI WGS metagenome assembly WNFA01 (sample SAMN13153340, study PRJNA577476) | soil metagenome | isolation source: 120 cm saprolite under Douglas fir tree site 2 hole 1 replicate 2 | place: USA:California | collected 2015-04-18
GGCCGGAAGCAGCACGGTGTGGGATGGAGCAAGCTGGCTGGCCTGCTCGAAGGCCGTGGCAAAGTCCTGAACCGAGGCGAAACGCGCTTTGGGGTCTTTGGCCAGCGCCCGCAGCACCACCTGCTCGATTTCACGTGGGATCGTCGCCACTTTCTCATGCAAAGGCGGAGGTGGCATCGTCAAATGCTGCACCATCACCTCGGTCATCGAGCCTTCAAACGGGCGTGCGCCGCAGAGCCATTCGTAGATCACCACGCCGAGCGCGTACTGGTCACTGGCCGCACGGGGATGGCCCTCGATCTGCTCGGGAGCCATATAGGGCAGGGTGCCCACGGCCTCCTGAGCACTGAGTGAGGCGCTGCTGTGCGCCAGGGCCGCCAGCCCGAAGTCTGAGAGCAGCACCTCGTGCTGGCGTCCCAGCAGCATGTTCTCCGGCTTGACATCGCGGTGGATAAACTTGCGTTCGTGGGCATACTGCAAAGCGGCCGCCATCTGCTTGACCGCAGAGAGGATTTGCGGGAGCGGCACGACCTCACCCTTGGGATAGCGCCGACGCAAAGAGCCATTGGGGGCGTAATCCATCACCAGGAAGGGCACACCGTCTTGCACATCAAAATCGAAGATGCGCACAATCGCGGGGTGCGTCAACTTCGCAATGGTCTGCGCTTCCTGCTGGAATTGCGCTGCCTCGCTGCCGGTCAGATAAGTATGCAGCAGCTTGATGGCCGCTTGCAGCTCCAGCCGCACATGCTGGCCCAGGTACACCTCCGCATAGCCGCCCTGCCCTAACAGCGACACCAGACGATAGTTGCCAAGCTGCTGGCCTACACGGTCACTCATCCTCGCACCTCCTTAGTACAGCCTATCATTGAAAGGCTGTACCCAAATATGCCTCTTCAGACCTTTTTGCCCATCATGAACTGCCCTTCCTGCGCCCGCAAACAGCCTGTGAAGGCTTCTCACAGCTTACGGTGATTTTGGTTCTCTTGCTCCTCAGAGGCCGAAATCCCCTGCATGCCTTGCTGCCGCCACCGCTGCCGCACCAAGGCCACGGCTGGTTGAGCGCCGAGCCGCTCAAAGAGCGCGAGGGCGCTTCGCTGGGCCGAGGCATCCCCCTCGGCGAGCGCCAGCGCCTGCTCATAGGGGCAGCCAATCTCTGCCCACAGCGCAGCGGCACCCCGCCAATCCCCGGCGATCTGTCGTGCAAACGGCTCGGCAATCGGCCCAGGCGCGCTGCTAAGTTCCCCCGCACGCCACATCCAGACGCACAGTTCGCCGAGCATCCACGGATCCGCATCATGCGCCAGCGCCAGGTCGTAGCCCACGCGCGCTTCAGCCAGGCACTGCTCCTGGTTTCCGCGAAGCCATGCCGCCTCGGCGCGTGCTGCCGCCACGGGCGCAATGTGTTGGAGTGCTCCATTGGCCGACGCCAGATCGCGGGCCTCGTCGAGCACCGCTGCACTGTTCGGATCGCCACGCCGCACCCCTACCCAGCCCAGGACGACGATGGCCAGAAGTTTGACCACAGGAGGCAGTCGATGCCGCTCGAGCAAGCGCGTTGCCTCCTCGGCAGCGTCATCCCAGGCACCCTGCTCAAACTTCGCATGGGCCTGCTCGGCCATCAGATAGGCTCCCCTGCCATCGAGATCATGCTTGGCGCAATAGGCGAGACCTTCCTGCAGGTAGCGGGAGGATCGTGCATAGTCACGGACATCGACGGCTTGACCGGCCAGGTTGATGTACGCGCGAGAGGCATGGTCCTCCCACCCCCGCTCTAGGGCGAGCCGCAAACTTCGTTCCAGCTTGGCACGCCCTTGCTCCTCCTGGGTATAGAGCTGAGCAGTTCCCACAGTGTTCAACGCATGCACCAGCGTCTCGGCATCCCCCAGGGACTCGGCCAGTGCAATGGCCCGCTCTCCCCAGAGCATCGCCTCAGTGTAGTCGTTAGCGGTCATAGATAATCGCGCTCGGTTGCTGTAGGCCATCGCTAATTCGGCAGCAGGCGGAAGGGTTTCGAGCAAGCGCACCGCTTCCATTGCATACTGCTCAGCTTCTGCTGAATTGCAGAGCGTCCAATGGATGCTGGACAGCCAGCGGAGTGTATCACCGACTTTGTCTGGTCGTGCGCACTGCCGCCAGATTCGCAAGGCCGCCTCGCGCTCCTGCAGGGCTTCCTCCACCTGGCCGGTGAGATAACATTCATTGGCACGTCCTTCGAACAGTTCGGCCTGGCGCTCGGGAGGGAGCTGGTCAGCATAGCGCAGCGCCGTCGCGTACTGGGCTGCTGCCTCGCGATGAGCGCCTTGTGCTGACGCCTGCTGGGCTGCCAGTGGCGCATAGCGTAGCACCAGCGCCCCATCGTGGGCCCCAACCGCATGATGGACCAAACGGGCTGCCTGGGATGTGTCATCTCCGTGGCTGAGCAAGGCCTGCAGCACTTGTGTATGCAGTGCTTGCTGACGGAGCTGGGACAGCGTGCTTTCGACAGCCTGGCGCGCGATCTCGTGCCGGAAGGCTACCATCGTCTGATCCAGGGACAGCATACCACTGGTGAGACATTCCTCCAACGCCGAGACAGCCGCACCCAGGACCGCGTCCAGCAGCCAGCGTTCGGTTCTGGTGGGGACGACGGAAGCCAGTTCGAGGAGGGTACGCGCAGCCGGTGATAAGCGAGCAATCCGGGCGAGGACAGCATCGCGCACCGTCATGGGGACACCAGGGGTGTCACCGGCCAGGACTTCGGTCACAAAGAAGGGGTTCCCACCGGTGATAGCATACAGCTCTTCGATGGATCGGTGCGCCTGCCGGGCCAGGCGCGTGACGGCGTGCTCAGAAAGGGGGACGAGCCTCAGGCGTGCCACAGCTGTGCTTGGCAGATCGCCAACCACCGACCACAGCGGATGATCGGGGCTGAGTTCGTCCTCGCGGTACGTGACGATGAACAAGGCGGTGAGGCGCGGGATGCGCCGTCCCAGGAACTTGATCAGATCCAGCGTGGCTTCATCAGCCCAGTGGACATCTTCAAACACCACCACGGTGGGGATAGCACTCTTCTGCACTTCATCAAGCAAAGCCGAGAACAACATTGGACGCGGGGTGTCGCGACTCATGAGCGTAGACAGGGTGCCCCGAGTCTGAGCAGCAATATCATACAGCGGTCCAAGCGGGCGCGGGGTAAATAAGGCTTCGCAGGCGCCCCACAACTGCCGGGCGGCTCTGCACTGCTGGCTCACAAACTGCTCCACCAACGCGGTTTTACCAATCCCGGCCTCCCCACTAACGAGCACGGTACGCCCATTGCCGGTAGTGGCTGTGTGAAAGAGCTCCGACAACTGCTCGAAATAACGGTCACGTTCGAGCAGTTCCAGGCTCTTCTGGTCGCTTCTCGCCGATCCCTGCGAAGCGTGATCGGGGGCTCCAGATGAGTCTGGTGGTGCGACGAGTTCGCTGGGCAGCCGCGGCGAGTCTGCTGCTAGGGCAAGCTTCGTTCCCCTGGCCGATTGGCTCGTGGGCGGTATCGCCTCTGTGGCATAGAGGGACGGAGCAGGCGAAAGCAGCCCGATCTGGCTGGCCCGCTCGAACGCTTCGGCAAAGGCGGCCAGCGAGGCAAAGCGCGCTTTGGGGTCTTTGGCCAGGGCATGCAGCACGACTTGCTCAATTTCCAGTGGGATCGTCGCCACTTTCTCATGCAAAGGCGGGGGAGGCATCGTCAAGTGCTGGACCATCACCTTGGTCATCGAGCCTTCAAAGGGACGCGCTCCGCAGAGCCATTCGTAGACCACTACCCCCAACGCATACTGGTCACTGGCAGCACGCGGGTGCCCCTCGATCTGTTCCGGGGCCATATACGGCAGCGTGCCCACCGCCTCCTGCGTGCTCAGCGAGCCGCTGCTGTGCGCCAGGGCGGCCAGCCCAAAATCGGAGAGCAGCACCTCCTGCTGGCGTCCCAACAGCATATTCTCCGGCTTGACATCCCGATGAATGAATTTCTGCTCATGGGCATACTGCAAGGCCGCCGCTACTTGCTTGACAAGCGAGACGATCTGCGGCAAGGGCACCACACTTCCCTTGGGATGGCGTCGGCGTAAGGAACCACCCGGAGCATAATCCATCACCAGAAAGGGCACCCCGTCTTGTACATCGTAATCCAGGATGCGCACAATCGAGGGATGCATCAGCTTCGCAATCGTCTCGGCTTCCTGGTAGAAGTGCTCAGCCTCTTGATCAGTCAGGTGCCTATGCAGCACCTTGATGGCTGCCTGCAGACTGAGCCGCACATGCTGCCCTAAATAGACTTCTGCAAAGCCTCCTTGTCCCAGCAGGGTGACCAGCCGGTAGTTGCCAAGTTGCTGCCCAAGACGGTCGCTCATTTTCGCACCTCCTCAGGGGAGTATTGTGTTGCTTTCACTAAGGAGTTCAAGAGAGGCCTGGCGCCCACAAGGGGCGCCACTACGCTGCGAAATGCCAATGATGTGGTGAATTTTGCCACACTCACTATACTCCACTGTGGGCTGAACTTCAACATTCTCACGTCATTCTACCTGAGCAATTAAAAAGTCCTGCTGATTGCCCTCAGGCCTGCTGATTGCCCTCAGGTTATTTCAAAATCTGACAAAATAAAGTAAAATTGAGGCATAGGAAAATCCAGGCAAGAGCCCACGTGAAAAGTGCAGGGGGTGGTGACCTTCACCTGCGCCTCTCAAACGTGGGACGGCAGACTTCACCCACAGCACAAAAACGCCCTTCGTCCCAGTCTCCAAAGGCACAGTGATCAGTGACCTGAAACTCTGTCCAAACGTTTCACCTCCCGTACCAGAACAGTGCCTCCTCGCTTTCTCAGCTTCATCTCAGTCTTTTCACAGGTTCAACTCAGAGAACCAAGCTATACTTGTATGCGGTACATCAAAACAAAGGCGTTGACAACTGCTTCCTCACAAGCACAGAGAAACTGAGAGAAGGAACCAGCTTGTTGAAGCGCGATGCCTCTAAGAAACACAGAAGAGGATGAAAGGGATTTTCACAGGAAGAGATCAGGAGGCAAAGATGGCGAATCAAGATCAGAATCAGATCATCGCAGACGTTGCCCGTGAGGTTATCAGGCAAACGGCACCAGAAGAACTTCCCCTCTTTCGATCAACCAGTACCACCTATTTTCAGAACCCTGAACGTGTGAGAAAAGAGGAAAAAAATCGGGACGAGGCACTGAGTTTTGGCGCAGGCGAAGCAGTTATTCTCCTGACACCATATGTACTTCAAGTCATGACTGAGGTAGTCAAGTTCGTCGCAGGTGAAGTACAGAAATCTCTTGCCACTGAAAGCGCCAGTCTCATTAGCGATATTGTGAAGAAACTCTTCAAGAGGGTACGGCCAGAAGAGAACGATCTGGCACCGCTCACAGCAGCGCAGTTGGCACAGGTGCGCACAGTAGCCTATGAGAAAGCGCGCAAGTTGAAATTGCCAGATGGTCAAGCCAACTTGCTAGCCGATGCAATCAAAGGAACCCTTCTTTCATAATCCGAGGTGACTTATGGCCGCTGATTATAGGATGGCTATCCGTTCAACGCGTCTTAGTCCATTTGCGTTTCCATCGGACACAGACTTTCGCTTTGTCCTCTTGATTGTGGTCGTCATTGGAGCTAGCCTGCTTATTTATACCACACTGTATAATGATATTCCTTCCAATTGGAATCGCCTGCAGGCTACCCTTGCACAATGTACAGATACAGCCACGAAAATGTTTCCTGCTGATTCCGTAGAAGATATAACGGCTCGTACTACGGCTATCAATCGATGTATGGCCCCACTTTACCAGGAAAGGGCTTTAACCATTGCAGGCTGGGTTATTCTTTTATTAGCTCTAGCCGGGGTAATCTACCTTATCTTTCCCAGATGGAAAATCTATCGTAATAAACTGGTACCGCTCGCTGAAGACGATGCTCCTGAAATGGTTGCGTACCTGGCGGATCTGTGTCGCCTGGTGGAGCTTACTACACCCCCGCAATTCTTATTGAAGCCGCTGGGAAAGGCAAGTAGTGGGCACGCGTTTGGCCGTAGAGGGCGCTATTATGTGGTGCTCAATGGTGGTTTAGTAACCAGATTTTACAAGGATCGCTCTGCTTTTCGTGCGATTATGCTACATGAGCTGGCACACTTGCGCAACGAGGATGTAGACAAAACTTACTTTAGTCTCGCTGTTGGATTGGCATTTTTACTGGTTGCATTGCTCCCCTTCGTATTTGTACGAGTGGCATTTGTTCTGTCTGAGGTGCCACTTATTGATACGTTCAATCTGGGATGGCGTATTCTCGTACTGACTGTATTTGTTTATTTGTCTATCCTCGCCATTCTACGTTCTCGTGAAGTCTATGCTGATGTGCGTGCCTCTGTCTGGGATGGTCCAACAGGTGGACTAAGTCGAATCTTACATGACATGCCTCGTTCCCGTGGTGGTCGTGGAACACAGCTATTGCATCTCCACCCTGACCCTGAAGATCGTCTTCGATTGCTCCATGAAACGTATCGATTATTTCCTCTAGGGTTCTGGGAGGCATTTGTTACTGGTGTAGCGACTTCTGCTACCTGGGATGCTCTCGATAACATAATAAATGCGCTCCTTCCAGGAATAGATGCATTTTTGCTTGAATTAGCAGTATGCCTCCCCTTCGGAATTTTGATTATAGGTATAATAGGAGTTGGCATCTGGAGAGCAACTTTTGCTGGTATGATCGGCGGACAGCCATTCCAGGGGATCGGTCGCCTGGGAATAGGATTAGGGGTGGGTTTTTTGCTGGGACAATTTCTGTCTCTCGCTGCGTATGCATACTTAAAAAGTGGGGAGGTTTTGACTGGTCTTGACGCGCTCATCTTCTATGCTCTCTGGATCCCTATAGTAATGCTCGGGTTCTGGGCTTTCCTTTACTGGATAGCAGCTTGTGCCTCTACCTGGTTAGAAGTAGCTGCTGGAAGTCATTCGCCACGCTTTACGTATCGCTTAGGGCTACCCCTTATCGGTCTCTGGTTGGCTGCGTGGTTAGCTGTATTGATCTATTATATATACCCATCATTTACGGCTGGCAAGATTATTTCCTTTTCTAGTATTCTTGACTATGTGGCCCAGCCGGGTAATACGTCCATTCCTCAGTCTATCATCGTACTTTTTATGACGCTCCTTGAAGGAGTCTCACAGAATCCATTTATTCTCCTTGCATTGGCATGCTTATGGGCCTTTCCTTTATCTGCCTGGCTCCGACGTAAAAAGATCGGCTTACCTTTTCGGTCAAGTTGGGCATTTCTAGACCCATCAAATCAGCCCCTTGTCATGCCGCTACAGCCTCCTCTACGTCCCGGTCTTGCACTTGTTATTGGTACAATTGGTGGCTTCCTCGCCTCTCTTTTACTCCTATTACTCAGTTTGCTTGTATGCTCTATTAGACCCGGAGACGAAAGTATAGTATGGCTACTCCGCTGGCAACCAGTAGTAGCTGCGCTCATGCAGGTAGTGATAGCTGTAGTAGTAACCTGTTGGGTGAAAAGATTGGGGAGCCTGCATGGTCTTCTCGCGGCTTTTATGGCTGGTTGTATCCTGTCAATAGGAGCAATTGTCAACTTCTTCCTCTATTTTTCTTTGCGAGGAGTAAATTTTCTTGCTATATTCCAGCCCTTCGCCCCGTTGGCATGGGGGATGTTCAGCAAGGTAGTGAACGAAGGGGCATTGTTATCTCTCCCCGCAGTGCTGGTTGTATCATTTTTTGCCGTACGGTTGCGTGAAAAAGTTATACATCCTTAACAGGTGGAAGGATTCGCCAGCGGCATCAATGGGATGACTCATGTTTTGTCTTGTTGGGATGGGCGGGGTAGATTTGCCTAACACTTCCCGTTATCGCACCACCACTCCCCGATGTTATAGGTATCAGTATAGGGTCCTGGCAGGTAGTTGTGCGTCCCCTTGTGCACCAGCCCAAAGAATGTCGGACTGTAGAGCACGATGAAGGGGAACTGCGTCAAGTAGATCTGATGATGAACCTTGTTTCTGTCATCAGAACATCCTCGCCGATTGGAGAGATACCTCTCACGGCACCTCTTTGTATGGGGCAGGTAAAGCCCATTGCAAGCTTGTCTCCTTCGGCGATGATGTCATCAATTGTACCAGGTGTTGAGGACGTGGGTCCAGGATTGCAGCGAGGAACAGGTCCCATCATGAGCGGAACTGCTACGGCTCTCACTCACCTCATGGCTCCCTGTCCTCCTTTCTGTCTGCCGCCATCTGTTGCAATCTTGCTGCCGCCTGTGCTATCAGGTTCTTCGCTGTGTTGCTGTGCTCAAGCCACCATTTCGCTTCTGGGTGGAGATTGCAAGCCACGACCAGTGCTTGTTCTGCCTTCGTCCCTTCTGCAATGTCAGGTAACAGCGACAACATGACCTCATCTCGAATGTGCCTTGCCCAAATGATTTGCTTGGCTGGTACGCCAGTCCTGCTAACAAGGGGCACTAGTCCAAGGGAGTCGATCCTATGCTGAGTAATAGTTGCGATAAGACGTGCCGCAGGAGATTGCTGATGCACATCGAGGCCAACGGTCTGCTTCGTGGTTGCCTGAGTATCCATGGGGTTTCCTCCTTGGGTGTACGGCTCCCGATCATTGCCGATTGGTGAGCAGAGGTGAATCGTTTTCGTTCTGACCGATACACTCATTGTAGCCAAAACGTCTTGCCGTGCCATCAGGAAAAACACAGAGATTGTGAGGAAACGACCCAGAGATTTTTGTGCACAGGACACGGAGAAAATTACGGCCTCGGGACGGGTGAAGCGTGGCTGGTCCCTCCCCCCGACGTGATGCTGAAAAGATATCTTATTCGCTGTGTTTCACGAGTGCTCTTTCAAGGGCCCACACTGCGATCTGCGCACGCGAGGTCAAGCTGAGCTTGGACAGGATGGTGCCCACGTGGGTTTCGACCGTTCGGTAGCTGACAACCAGCGCGTCAGCGATCTCACGATTGGATTTGCCCTGGGCAATCAACGTTGCCACCTCGCGTTCGCGTGCGGTCAGTCCCCCAAAGGCTTGCTTGGCGGCGCGGTTTGGAGAGAGCGGACGCACACGAGGAAGCATGGCCGTCGCCTGACGCAGGAAATTGTGCCGTACACGGTCATCTGGTACAGTAGTGGCTAGTTCTTCGATGAGCGTTCGGGCAGTCGCAAACGCCTGGTTGGCTTCAGCGTGACATGCTTGAGTGTGATAGAGATGACCGAGGTCCACGCAAATGCGCCAGAGCATTGGCCGAGCTCCTTGTGCAGCGGCAATCTCTCGTGCGATTTGCAGTGCGGTTTCGGCTTCCGCTTCCCGGTGCAGTGCCGCGAGCGCTTCCCCGCGTAATTTCGACACGCGGAGCATGTTCCGTCGTGCGGAAATGTTCGGAGCGAACGCGATCAGTTGGTCGGTGATTGCTAATGCTCGGCTCGGTTTCCCACTGGCGAGCGCGAGCTCTGCACGTGCACACCAGACCAACCGTTGTGCCAGTGTTTGGGCAGGGGTATCGGGACTGGACACGGTCGTGAGAACGGATTCTGCCTGCGCGAGGTCATGCAGCAAGATTGACGTCGAGGCGAGATACCCCGCTGCGAACCCAGTCCAGAACTGTGAGCCCAGTTCATGGGCCAGTGCCAATGCTTGTGTGAGGTGCTGCTGCGCTGCTGACAACGCAAGCAGATCGAGATACAACGGCCCTAAGGCACAATGGGCTTCAATCATCCACTGACGATGCTCCAGATCTTCTGCGATGGCCAGGCCCTCTTGCATCGCCTCCAAGGCACGCGTATACTCCCCCTGCGAACCCAGGCATTCCCCTAACAGGCAAAGCGCGTAGGCTTCGGCGGGACGCTGACCTGTCTCGCGTGCAATCTTGAGCGCCATCTCGCCATCAGGGATCACCTCCGCCAAACTTGTCGCGGCTGCGACCATCATATTGGTGGAATACGTCGTGCCGCGCATAGTCAGCGTAGCCAGACTGGACGTCAGCCCCTGCAGATCGCCGAGCTCGCGAAAGAGCGCGACAGCTTGTTGGTAATACACCGTGCCTTGCAGCAGATCACCCCCAAGATAACTCGTCATACCTAAAAGATCCAGTGTCTCGGCGAGGCCGTGCCGATCATGCACCTGCTGAAACATGGTCAGTGCCTCCTGATGGTAGCGCAGAGCCTCGAGCGGCTGCTCGACATTGAGGTGCCAGTTCCCCAACCGGTTGAGGCTGTGGGCATGTAATGTGGGGTCGCCGAGCGCTTGCGCGAGGTCAAGAGCACGGCGAAAGAATACTCCAGCTCGTTCATAATCACGTCCCGCCCACAGAAGGCCGAGGTCAGTCAGGCTCTGCCATTCCGCCATGCCATCACGAGCGGCGTCCAGTGCCTGTTCGTAATCGGCTCTCGCCTGTTCAAATGCGCCCAGGGTTTCGTATGCCTGTCCTCGTGCGCGATACAACGTGGGAGGGGGTACGAGAGCCAGGTGGCGTGCCGCATCCAATGCTTGGGTATAGTGTTCGATGGCAGTGCGCGACGCGTAGAGGCTTTGGGCTCTTTCTCCAGCACGTTGCGCATACTCCAGCGCTTTGGTCCACACACCCGCTTCGTAAAAATGGGAGGCCAGATCCGCCAGGTGCGCATCGAGCGCAGGCGCATAGAGGTGCTCCATCGTGACGGCGATGGTGCGGTGCAGGATCTTGCGCTCACGTACCAGGAGTTCTGCATACACAGCTTGCTGCGTCAGCGCATGGCGGAAGGCAAACTGCTCAGCCGATTCTTCAACGACGAGTTGGGCGACGATCAGTTCCTTGAGCAACTGGAGCAGTTGGTGCTCGTCCTGTTGCAGCATGTGCTGCAGGAGGGCGAAATTGAAGCGGCGCCCGGCGACCGCTGCGAGGAGTAACACCTGCCTGGCAGCTTCGCTCACGTAGTCGGTACGTTGCTGGACCGCATCCTGCACACTGCGTGGGATGCGCAATTCGCCGGGTGGCTTGCGAGTCCAGGTCCCCTTGGCTTGAACAAGCTCCCCCATTGTGATCAGCGAGGTGAGAATCTCTTCGACGAAAAAGGGATTGCCCTCAGTGAGGGCATACACGGTATCCAGCAGTTCTCCATGTACCGAGGGATGTACACCCAAGATGGCACGAAGCATAGCCGCGACATCACTGCGCGTGAGGCGCGCGAGCGAAACTTCTTGGGTCAGGCGCTCGCGATCCAGTTGCGCCAGCCAGTGGTTCAGGCTCGGGTGAACCTCATCGCTGCGGTAGGTCACGAGCAGGAGGAGGGGCTGAGTGGGGCAGCGCCGCACCAGGTAATGGAGAAACTCCAGACTGATGTCGTCGCTCCAATGCAGGTCTTCAACGACGAGCAGCAGGGGTTGTTGGGCTGCCTGGCTCGTGAAAAAGTGTGCCAGAGTCATGAAGAGGCGACGTTTCTCTTGCTCAGGGTCAAGTGGTGGCTGTGGAGGAGGGAGAGCCAGATCAGGCAGCAAAGACACACTAGCGGGAAGCAAAGGAAATAGTGCCTGTATGACAGGTCCCATAGCAGCAGCTATCGTTGCAGTGGCAGAGGTTGCCAAGTAGGAGCGCAAGAGGTCGAGGAGAGGAGCATACGGACAGGAGAGATCCGCCGGGAAGCAATTGCCCTGAAGGAGCTGAAAGCCTTGGGTCGTGGCATAGATTTTTATCTCAGCCGTCAGACGTGATTTGCCAATCCCGGCTTCACCCGCGATCAAAGCAATTTGGCCTTGCCCCCCTTTGGCTTGCTCTACAAGCAAGCGAAGAGCCGCGAGTTCAGAGATTCGACCAATGATTTTCGGGCACAAGGGAGGTCGATTGACCGAGCTTTCCATAGCGTTCATTCCCTTTCCGTCTCCTCTGAGGAAACTACGCTTTCCTTGTCGATCGGCAGCGGGAGTTGCCTCGGTGGGCGTAGCGAGCTGATGCGCCAGCACAGCGACCGTGGTGTACCTGGGTGCAGCGGCCACACTTGGAGCAGGCTGCTCGGCAGGAAGCGGCACCGCCTGGCCTGGGGCAAGCTGGCTGGCCCGCTCGAATGCCATGGCAAAGTCCTGCACGGAGGCAAAGCGCGCTTTGGGGTCTTTGGCCAGCGCCCGCAGTACCACCTGCTCGAGTTCTGGTGGAATCGTCGCCACTCTCTCATGTAATGGTGGAGGAGGCATCGTCAATTGCTGGACCATCACCTCGGTCATCGAGCCTTCAAAAGGGCGCGCTCCACAGAGCCATTCGTAGACCACCACACCCAGCGCGTACTGGTCACTGGCAACACGCGGGTGTCCTTCGATCTGCTCGGGAGCCATATAGGACAACGACGTGGCCCTTGGGATAGCGCCGACGCAAGGAGCCGTTGGGGGCATAGTCCATCACCAGGAAGGGCATGCCATCCTGCACGTCAAAATCGAAGACGCGCACAATCGCGGGATGAACCAGCGTCGCAATCGTCTCGGCTTCCTGCTGGAAATGCGCGGCCTCCCGGTCGGTCAGATGGGTATGCAGTACCTTGATGGCCGCTTGCAGATCCAGCCGCACTTGCTGGCCCAGATACACCTCCGCATAGCCACCCTGTCCCAGCAGGGACACGAGCCGGTAGTTGCCAAATTGCTGGCCTATACGGTCGGTCATGCACGCACCTCCTTAAGAAGGGTATCGCATCACATTTACTCACAGCACTCCATGGCTACACTTCCCGTTGTCACACCACCACTGCCAGATGTTGTAGGTATCGCCAAAGGGTCCTGGCTCGTAATTGTGGTTCCTCTTGTACGGCAGCGCAAAGTATTCCGGGCTATAGAGCACGATGAAGGGGAACTGCGTCAGGTAGATCCGATGGATCTGGATGAAGATCTGCTGGCGCACCCCCGGATCCGTCGTTGCCTGTTCCTGGGCAAACAGGTTGTCCAGGGCCGGGTTGCAGTAGGAAATGACATTGTAGCCGACGGGGGGAAACTTGTTGCAGGCGAACAAGGCGGAGTCATCCGGGTCGTAGGACCACCAATTTTCAAACTCGGCGATGTCGTACCTACCCGCCATGGCTCCTGTGTGCGGCGATGCCTTTCCCCCGGTCAAGAAGGGGCCATAGAACGTATCGTCGGGATAGTTCTGGATGTCGAGCTTGATGCCGATCTGCCGGAAGTCGCGCTGGATGATCGGTTGAATGTCATTGCGCCAGTAGGAGCCTACCGCCGTCGTCCCTCCCGTCGTCGTCGAGTACTCGAACTCCAGGCGCTGCCCGTCCCTGGTACGCACTCCATCGGGGCCTTTCACCCAGCCGTTGTCATCGAGCAGTTTATTGGCCGCCGCCAGCTCAAACACCGAGCAGGGTGGATACGGGTCGTAGCCCGGATGATAGGCCGATGGATGGTCGGTGCACAGCGGAGTGCCGAGCCCCTGGAGCGCTCCAGCGATGATGGCCTGCCGATCCACCGCCATCGCCATCGCCTGGCGCACTTCCAGGTGGCTGGCCAGAACCATGTTGTGAAAGTTGAAGTACAGTGCCTCGAAGCTGCTCTGTATGGGAGGAATGACGAGCGTATAGTCCTTGAGGTGCTGAAACGCCTTGTAATTCCGGATATCCACAAATATGCCGCCGGCATCGAGGGAGCCTGCCTGATTCTCCTTGAGACCGAGGTCATAACTATCGATGACGGTGAAAACGACCTTGTCCAGGTAGGGCAGCCCTTCGCTGGCGCGGTAGTACCTGGGGTTACGTACCACGGTGTAGTGGTTGCCCGGCACGCTCTCACGCATCATGAAGGGACCGCTCACAACCTTGGGGTTCAGGTTCTCGGTCGACTTCACGATGGCCTCCGGAGCCATACTGCTGAAATGGTGCGCCGGCAGCGGGGCAAATGCGCCATCCACCCACAGATCCGCGAGGAACGGTACGAAGGGCCGCTTGAGGTGGAAGGTGATCGACAGGTGGTCCGCCGAGACCTCCGTCGAGCTGATCAGGTTCAGCCCCAGGGTACTGCCGGCACCGAACTTGGGGTTGGCCCACAGCTTCCAGGTGAAGTCCACGTCGCGCGCATCGTAGGGCTGCCCATCAGACCAGATCAGGTGCGGTCGCAGATGGAACGTCCAGGTGGTCGCGTCGGCGCTCACGCCCCCATTCTGCACGGTAGGCACCTCGGTCGCCGCCTCAGCGTGAATCACGCCTTGCGCATCCCCGTAGAAGAGCGGCAGGTACAGTGCTTGATCCACCGGAGCAGGGTCCCCGTGGTTCGGGCCATTGGGAATGAGCGAATAGACATCTCCAGTCAGGCCGTACGTCCAGGTGCCTCCCCGGGCCACCTGGATTGCCGGGGGACCGCTGCGTGCGCCGAGCACCCCGAAGTGCGCGAGCAGGCTGAGGCTGCCCAGCACACCTCCTGCGAGAACCACGACCACCAGTCCGATGAGCAGTCCTGCACTGATTCTCGGCAGGCGCCTGATCCTTTGCCGGATGGGGAGAGTTGGCTCAAAGGGAGATGACAGGACAACGGGTGTGGCGGCAGCCTGGCTGGGTGGCGTGGTGAGGTCAGCTGGTGATGAGGAGATCGGTAACACGGTCGGCTCAAGTGCCTCCCTTGGCACATCAGCAGACGGGGTCGCCTCCGTGGGATCGCCCAGTTGACTCGGCGTTGGCACGGCGAGCTGAATGGCTGCTGAGTCCACCTCCGTGGGTTCTCCCAGTTGACCGGGCGCAACGGCCACGGTGCTATAGGTGGCAGCGGCTACTGGAGATGGCGCGGGCTGCTCGGTCGGAAGCAGCACTGCATGGGCTAGAGCCAGTTGGCTGGTCTGCTCCAGAGCGGCCGCAAAGTCCTGCACCGAGGCAAAGCGCGCTTTAGGGTCTTTGGCCAGCGCCCGCAGCACGACCTGCTCGATTTCACGTGGGATCGTCGCCACTTTCTCATGCAATGGCGGGGGAGGCATCGTCAAGTGCTGGACCATCACCTCGGTCATCGAGCCTTCAAAAGGGCGCGCTCCACAGAGCCATTCGTAGACCACCACACCCAGCGCGTACTGGTCACTGGCAACACGCGGGTGTCCTTCGATCTGCTCGGGAGCCATATAGGACAGACATCGCGGTGAATGAATTTCTGCTCGTGAGCATACTGCAAGGCAGCGGCTACCTGCTTGATCGCAGAGAGGATCTGCGGGAGCGGCACGACTGTGCCCTTGGGATAGCGCCGACGCAAGGAGCCATTGGGGGCGTAATCCATCACCAGAAAGGGCACACCGTCTTGCACATCAAAATCGAAGACGCGCACAATTGCGGGATGAGCTAGCGCCGCGATGGTCTCGGCTTCGTGCAGGAAGTGCTCAACTTCTTGGCTACTCAAGTGGGTGTGCAGCACTCCTCAGGGGAATATTGTGTTACTTTCACTAAGGAGTTCAAGGCGTAAAAAGGGCGCTTCTACCAAGGAGAATTATGATACTCTCTAGTGAATTCTACAATACTCACTATACTCTACTGCGGGCTGAACTTCAACACTCACGTCATTCTACCGGGGCAATTACTAAGTCCTGCTGATCGCCATCAGGTTATTTCAAAATCTGGCATCATAAGGTAAAATTGAAGCAGAGGAAAATCCAGGCAAGAGAAAGGAAGTAGCCTGATGCCTCGTATAGGTCCGATCTTCCCTTTATGGCGTAGACCACACTTGCACGGTCTTGTCTGCTGAACCGAAGGCAAGATGTGTGCCATCGGGCGACCAGGTAACGGACTCAACTTCCTTAGACGCATGAAATTTTTGGAGTAGCCCACGATCAATGACACGCCAAACTTGCACCGTCATATCTTCTGAGCCAGAAGCAATGCATGGAGTCACACTCCCAAGCCTCCATGCGACAGACTCGACCTCTTGGGAGTGCCCTCGATAGATCGTAGCATTTGCTCCAGTGAGAGCATCCCACACCTGTACGGTTGTATCAACTGAGCCAGAAGCAATGCGCTTCCCATCAGGTGCCCAGGCAAGGCCCACGATCCGATCAGTATGCCCAGGATAGGTGTAGATCAGGTTTCCATTCGCAGGATTCCAAACG
>WNFA01002180.1_pt1 | contig 16055 bp, 14 predicted proteins | sample 5400481 | NCBI WGS metagenome assembly WNFA01 (sample SAMN13153340, study PRJNA577476) | soil metagenome | isolation source: 120 cm saprolite under Douglas fir tree site 2 hole 1 replicate 2 | place: USA:California | collected 2015-04-18
GACGCGTCGTCCCGCGGCCCATTTGTCCAGCACCACTCGTTCCTCGGGGGACAAGAGGATGGCTTCGGCGACTCTCACTGGTAGACAGCATAAGAACGCGGCAGTTATAAGTCAAGCTATTTATGCGACACTACACTAGGTAAACAGCCTTGGTGCCTAGTTCGGCAAAGCGACCCCCATACAGCGCTGCTCCACGTCCATTGAGGACTTCGTCCGGATTCATGAAACGGTATTCAACACTCCGGTAGTATGTTCCTCTCAAGGGACGAGCCGTTTTGATCCAGCGTCGGAGTTCCGCCAATTCCTCTGGCGTCAAACTCACAGAGGTTGCCCTTCACGCAACCTTTGGAATTCCACGATCAAGTCGCGAAGCTTGCCCTCCGCAATCAGATCGATCGGCCTCTGATTCTGCAGCGCGACCGACGGAGCATTCAACCAATTTCGTTCTTCCGCGGACGCGACATAATCATCCATGAGTTCCAGCAGCTCGCGCAGGTCACGCGTCTTCCGCATGAGTTGGCTCACGCCAACGTTCTTCTCCCAGTTTTGGAGCGTACGTGTTGTTAAATTCAATGCGTGCGCCATTTGCTCCTGCGTCAGCCCTAGACGCTTGCGTGCCGCAGCGATGTCCAGACAGCGCGTACCAGGCTCGGCTCTCTCCGGTATGAAAAGCAGGTTTCGAGCGCGCAAGAGTTTTCGTACGCCGCGAAGATCAAAAGCCCAATCGGCACTGCCACCCACTTCGCGGCCAACCATCATGCCAGCCTCGAACGCGAGATTGGCTGCATGATGGGGCGTGTAGAAGACAACCAAGTCAAGGGTCTTCTTCTTCCACGACTTAAGAATCCGGATGGCCGAGCGGAGGTCACTTTCCGGCTCGGGTCCTTGCAAATAGAAAATGAACACTCTGGAATTGGGCAGTTTCCTAGACGATTCGAGGGGAACCGCCCGCACGGGTGTGCCCAATTGGGAAAAGACATGTTTTGCTTGGGGCAATGCGTCTTTGTCGGCCCAAACGACCAACTCTTGATTGACGGCGGCGGTGCTCATTTCTTCCTCCTAGATGTCTCTTCGCATCCACTCCATGGACTCACTCAAACGCCTCCGAGAGAAGCGTGTTCATCTGCTCTAAGGACAAAGCCATTTGGTCATAAACCCGGTCCAGCGCTTTTCCCCACCCTGCCCGACATTGCGTTTCATCAATCCCGAGTACTTCGAGTGCATCCGCAACCTTCGCGCGAGTCGATTTTGTCAATTTGTGCGCCTCGGCTGTTCGCAGTGCGTTCACCGCGAAAAGCGGCCGAAGTTGCGGTATGACCCGGTTCACGTCCCACATTGCAGATACTCGCGCGCTGTCGGAAACCAGAGCGAACCCATTCTCCTTCGAGATGGTCGCTAATTGACACACGGTAGCGAGTAACTTGACGCCGCCGAACTCAGCGATTGCATCCTTATTCACTCCGAGTCGAATCAAGATTTGACGGAGAGGGGCTGGTTGCAAATTCTCGAGGAGCTTGAAATTCTCTTTGCAACGATTCAGGAAGTCAGGAAGCGTAAGCGTCATCGGAACAACGTGACCCAGGGATTTCAATCCGGCGAACGTCCACCATCCCCTGTACTCAACCTCCGCGGCGTCGAGGTGCCCAATCTCCTTCTGCGAAAAGGACAACTCCGTCGCTTCGCACAAACGCACCAGCGTCGCCGTAAGCCCCAAGAACGCTCGTACCAAATCTCTTGCTCGAATACCAATATGACGCTCTCCGTGGGTTTTCCGGTCTTTATCGGCCAGAGCTGCGGATACCGCGAACTTGTTGAAATGCCGAATGACCTCGAACGGTGCGCCTTCATAGAGTTTCCGAAGCTCAAGCTCAAGGTGATTGCGTCCCACTCGGCTACAGTGACTGACGGACCAGCGGCCGTCGTAGCTGACAAATCCGGGTTCCGGTGAGATCTCGAATTCTTCACGGTTCTCATATGCCGTTAGAACTTCATCTTGAATATAGACAGTTTCGAAAGGTTCAAACGACGGCTGCCGTCCGCCACCTTGAATGGGCAGACGACGGTCGGGCCACGTCAGTGAGGGTTCGATAGGGTTCGAAATGGGCAGTCCCTTCGGGGACAGCACGAGCGCGCAGCCCCACACTTGGGAAACCTGATTGGCGGAGTCGCGCTCTGTAGGCAGGAACCACAATTCCCGGCCCGGCCGCTCAAATTTCGCTCCCTCCTTACCGATCAGAGCGGCTACTTCCGGATCATCCGATGAAAACCGTTCATCCCAATAAGTTGCGACGGCACACTCCTTGAGACTAAGGTAGTCCTCGAGATACTCGCGCCGAATGGTCACTCTGGCCGTGGTCGACCCTTCCCGGATCGTATAAGCGGATAGCGGAATGACCCGCACAACGTCGTAGGCAAGCCGGTCTGGGTCATCCCACGAAATACTACCGTCCTTCAGTGTCCGTGGGACTAGTCCGTAACACATCAACAGAGCGCTGTCCGGCAGGAACACTGTTTTGTTATGGTTCAGCCAGGTGTGGACAAGACTCTCGAAGCACTTCGGGCCGGGCCCGTCGATCGAGAAAGCCGGAAAATAGCGATCGGCCGTCCCATAGGCAGGCTGCCTCGGTTGTACCCTGACCCCATGACCGATGCCCCCCACCGTTTCCAGAACGGACGCCACGTCCGTGAGAGGCACCATCGCGGCAAACAACATCCGGTTACCCGTGAACCCGTCCACCGGTTCGTCGCTGACTTCCCCGATGGTGATTTCCTCGTCAGCATCGCCAACCAAAGGTAGTGCACAATGTTTCAGAGGTGCAGGCCAGAATCCATCCTCGAGTGCGGTCGCCCTGGAACCTGTCTTCATGCGCGACTTTCCGGTCATGTTGAAAGTATAATACGAAATTCTTCGCTCTACACGAAGAATTTCGCCTCGCGCCACAATCGAGTCTCCTGCTCCCGATGGCGGCATACGCATTCGGCTCCTTCAACAAGCGTCAGCGCTCTACACGCTGTAACTCCTCCGCCAACTCCAAAAAGTGACTGCGTTCCATTTCATCAATCATCGACAGGCAGCGTGACTGAATCGCAGCGTCTCTGGTCTGCGCATACAAACGAATAACGACCTTCGAGAGGTCCATGGCGATCCCACTTGCCGATTTTGTAATGTCCCCCGCCTCGTCCCGGTAGGCTTCGACACATAATTCCGCAAGCCGGCAAACAAGATCTGGCAGTTGAACCGTCGAGTTTCCCAGAGCGCGCACGACCGGGATCAGCGCCAGTGGTCCCGGCTTGCTCTGCAAGAACGCCTCCAGCAGATCAGCCTGTGCGAAGGTGTCTAGGCTGGCGATGTACTGGAACGCCGTTCCCGCTTGCACTCGCACGGACTCTTCGGGATCCTCAAAGAAACGCTTGATCCTCCGGCGGCATATCGCCCCCACCGTTTCGTGCGAGACATGCCGAGCATAGGCATTGGCTGCGGCCACTCGCATCGAAGTGCTCCCCGTTTCTACTCGCTCCACCAGCGGACCGGCCTTTTCCACATCCAAACCCAGCAAACAGATTTCTTGGGCGCCGGTCGAGAGCACTCTATCGTCCGGAAAGTCCAGCATCCGTTCTAGGACTGGCCACATTCGTTCATCCCGATACGTCGCGTAATGCACAAATTGACCGGCGTATCGTGTCCCCAGCACGGAAGGCTGGTCCGAAATGCTTTCCAAGAACCATGAGACCGCCTTGCCAGGCGCAACGTTCAATGACGCCAACAGTGCAAGGACCGCGCACGAGCGCACCGGGAGCGAAGGGTCGTTGGCACCTGAATGAACTGCGTCTTGCAACTGTTCAAACAACTCCGGTTGTTTAAACAAAAGTTCACCGATGGCGTCGACGGCGCCTCCGCGCACCGAGTTGATGCCAGCCGTGTCTGCGTCCATTTCGCGAGTTGTTCCCTTGCTCTCCGGCAACAACTCTTCAAACGCGTCCTTCGGACGCCCTTCCGGAGATTCCTCCGGAGGGCGAGGGTCAGGATCCCGAACGGCGTACCAAGCCAACACCTCGACGACATCCTTCGGCCATTTGAGGTTTTGCCCCTTGGTGAACAGCCACGCCAAAGCCCGACCGCACGGCCGTCCCGGTAACGCGTGGACTCTACGGACCAAAGCCGCACATTCCTGTGCGGTACTTTGCGGGTCCGCTTCGCCTCTCGACTCCACAGCTTCAGAGACGCCTCGAACGATGGCATCGAAATACGAAGGAGACGCGGTGTCTGGCATTTGATCTGCCAAAGCCCTGAACCTGCCTGGATCCTTCTTCGCGCGAGACATCAAACCTAAGGCGAGTTGCTGCTCGCCTCCCGAGAGCCCTCGCTTCCTGCTCGTCCAAATTCCCGTACCGGCGTACTTCTCCATCGCGCTTAACCATTGCTTGTCGGTCATCTTGGTCTGCGCTACCTCCGGAATCGGAGAACCGACAAATCCTCCGGCCCCCTCCTCTGGTTTTTCGTAGCGTGTCTCCGGAAACTTTCTTTCAAGTTCAGCAAGCTTGGCTTTCCCGCTTGCGCTCAAGCGTGAGATGTCCATGGCCCGCAACAAGTCCAATTGTCTTAATCCGCGGAACGGCGGATTCTTGGCTTCCCAGTCATCCTTGAGATCAACTATCGCCTGTTCCAATGCCTCCAATTGATCGGATGAACATTTCGCCGACGCCGCTCTCACCGCCTCGGTCGATACATAGTTCTCATACGAGCCCGAGCCAGCCGACTGGTAACCGATTTTTAGCCGCCGTGGTTCCGAAGCTAGGTAGCGGGCAAGCCGGTCCGCATATCGTTCCGGCGCGGCGGTCCAGGCTCGAAGTACAAGGAACGCGACCGCCTCACACGGGGACTCTTCGACGGGTGCGAGCAGGGCGTCGAGCTTCTCTGGCGCGGTCCGCGCGATTTCTTCGAGAGCCTTAGCCAAAGCCGCGTAGAGATCTTCGTGCACCCAGTAATGGGTATCCCCAAAGGAACGATGGCACCATAAAGGATCGACCTGCAGCCGCCCAGGGTACTCGTTGGCGGTGGCCGTCGCCACCTGGGCAATGCGGGGCAGCATTTCTGTTGCATAGCTCAGTGCGGCCGCAGAAGCTTTACCGACCACGCCAAAATGCTGCCCATCGCGATTGAACTCAGACGCCAGGCTCACCGATGATGCGCCTTCGCCGGCAGAATCGGCCTTGCTTTCCTCCTCAGTCCGCCAAATCGCCATGTGACGATCGAACCAGTGCGCAATTGCCTCGCACGCTAGATCCGGCCTTTTCTCCGTCAATCCATAAAGCAAGCTCCACCAGTTGTCGTTCACCGCGACTCCCGGACGCGCGCCGTCCAGACTTCCATCATCGATATGCGAAAGAAAGAGGTCGAACATCTCACGGCTGTGAAACACGTCGCCGCTGCGCACGATAAGTCTGAGATATTGCCTCCACGGCACCCCGGGCTTTTCATGCTTCCGAAACAGTTTCGATACCCGTCTCGAACGCTCCTCCAAGATGCCCCTAATCCCCATCAACCAAATCGCTTCTCGTTCCTTCTGCTCATCGCCGCTCGAGAGCGCCGCGTCAAAGAAACCTGCCTCGTCGAGCACATCAAACCAGCCCACGCGTCCCGTGGTGATGCTGAGAAACTCGTTCCGCAGTTCCGTGACCTGAGAAAACGCATTCTGCAGGATCTGCCACTCGTCGAGTTGCGGGTCTGTGAGAGAAGAGAGCCATTGAAAGAGTAGCCGCTTGACATGGAAACGCACCTGCGCGTGAACCAGCACGGACTGCACTTCTTGCAAGTACCGCGGCCGGTCTTCGGCGCGCAGGAACGCCAATATTTGACGCACCTGCGCCCGCCGAAAAAGGTGCTGCTCACTCCCCAGCAACAGGTCGATGATACGGCCGCCCTTGGCGGAGAATCTTCTGGCATAGGCGTAGTCAAAGAGTGATTCGTGGAAGAACCGGTATTTGTTCTCCGCCAACACTAGGAAGTGCTCGGAGGCCATCGCCGCAGCATCGGCCGAGAACTCGTCGAGGACATAGCGCGGCGCGGCGAGCTCCTGCTTCTCACTCAACCAATTCGACAGCTGGTCAATGACCTGAGTCCATGCCGCTTTGCGTCCTAAACGCAGGTCGACTTTCCGTTCAGTCTCGATCCAAAATTTGCCGAACAACTCGTCATGGTTACGAATATGCGTTCGCATCTCCGACGGAAGCCTGAGAAACAGGGCGAGATGCAAAGGAACCCGAAGAATGGGCTTAAGAGCCGCCTGAACATCATCTGGGTTTGTGCCGCCTGCTCGCAAAGCACTTTCCAGTTGCGCTTCGGAAAGGGCACCCAATTTGACAATCTCGAACCCCTGCCCTTCCGCGCTCAATCCACGAATGCGCGGGTCGTGTTCCAAATCAAACTCGCGGCAACCTACAACAATCGACATGTTCGGAACGCGGCGGACTTCGCGTTCGAGGTCGTCGAAAACTGTCCACATCTCTGTTTTGCGCCCCGACGCGCTACTGACGGCGTCGAGTTGATCGACAACCAGAACCGACCGGCCACCCTCGGACACGCCTGCCAGGCTCAGGGCGGGAGATTCAGGTAACAGCAGCTTGGCTCCTAATTCCCGTGTCGACAGAATTCCTTCCGGCAGCTGGTCAAACCTGACCGGCAGCACTGCGATACCGGATGCGCGCAGCTGCTCCATCAGGTGAACTAGGGTGCTGCTCTTGCCCGCTCCCGCACCCGCGACCACCAACACTCGCCTGCCCCCCGAAGTTTGACCGACTGTTTGGAGAGGCTCTGCCCCTTCGAGCGGTAGAACGCTTCCCTGGATCAACTCGGACCGCAAGGGGCTCGCATATCGCTCGCAGAGCTCCTCCAATCGTTGACGAACCGAGGGATCGAGGGCCCAATCTCTTACGCCGATCGAGTGCGAGGCCAATGCTTGGAGGATTGTCTGTCGGTCAATCGGCCGATGAATCTGGTCCAAAAGAAGGTCGCTCAAATAGCCCCGCACCGCATCTTCGTCCATCCGTGCCCCGTTGGTCGCGTAGAAGAGTTTTCGAATTGTGAAATTCACTCGCTCGCGAAGTTGCGTCTCATCACTAGCGTGGGTCTGTAATTGCACAAGGAGGGTCCGCGCTCGTTCTCTGTCGCCATCGCACAGCGGCACGACATATTCGAGAAATCCAGACCGCAAGTCGTTTGACCGGGTGAGTCGCCCCTCAAACACCTCCTTCGTTGCAGCGTGCAACCTAAGTTCTTCAAGTTCTGGGGCTCCCAAAGTCGAAGCAAAAACGCCGCGGTGGGAGTCACCACGCGCCGCATGCGTTATCAGGTCACTCAGTATCGCCCTCCCACGGCCATCGCTTGCAGACAACAAGCCAAGCGTCCACCCCGAGGCTCTGGTCGTTTGGCGTTTCACCGACCAGTATTCCTTCGACCCGTCGAAAAGATCGACGGTGAACTCAATTCCGCGGGATTCATCCCGATCAAGAGGCTCCAGCGTCAGATGCATTGCGGCTGCGTCAACGATGCGAAGCAGGCGATCAATCGCCCAGAGGGTTTCGTACCGGTTGCCAAATTTGTCTGCGGGTCCGCCGGGCGCTGGCATAACAAGGATTCTAAAGCAGAAAAGACATGAGCGACTATGAAGGTGAGAGACAGCGCTTTTCGTTCCCCGATGCTGCTATCGACCACAGACGGACCTTCCCTTGTTCCATCCACAATTTCATTCCTTCAGACCCTTCCCCACTTCTAGAACAGCTTGGTGGATTTTCCGATGTTCCTCGTGAGCCGCCATTTGATCGGTGGCGCTACGCGAAAGAACGCAGTTCTGGAGAATTGACCACCTAGTGCGGCACTAGGCGCTCCCTCTTGGATGGTCTCAGATGCGCGGACCGAAGGAACATTCTCAATTCCACCATTGGAGCAGGCTCGAACCGGACCGAGCATGTTGTAAGTGATCCGGGTCGTGGGGTGCTTGCCAACCGCCCTTAGTGACTTGCACATCGCTATTTGATGGCTACGCTGTGTTCACGAACCTGTGAAAAAACCGGGGATGAGCGACTGCTTCTTGAGCAGGCGCGCTATTTCCAAGAATTCCAATGCGAAGTTAAGGTTCGAATCCTCGGACTTGTTTTCAATGACTTAGGGACGTGTTTTTTGATGCGCGTAGCCATCGAGAGCGTAGATTTTAGGCATTCTGGCACACTTCCGGCACACTGAAGAGTTCGAATCCTCAAGACAACAATTGCAAGTTCCAGTAGAATAAGAATTTATTACTGTCGGGGCGTAGCGCAGCCTGGTAGCGCGCCTGCCTTGGGCGCAGGAGGCCCCCGGTTCAAATCCGGGCGCCCCGACCAAATTTTTCAAATACTTAGCCGAGCCATCTCGTGGAGTGAACCCCTGGATTGAGACACTCTCCTAAGGCACACTTTGCAGGAAAGGAGCTGCAAATGGCAAAGAGACGAGTGGGGCGGTATCCGAGGGAGATCCGTCGAATGGTCGTCGAGCGGTTCCGGACCTGCAAGAACATCGTGGCGCTGTCACGAGAACTCGGTGTACATCGACGACTTTTATACAAATGGAGCGATCAATTTGATTCGATTGATTGTGGTGAGGAACCGCCGCAAGAGAAGCAGCGCGAATCCACGCTCCGTGTGGAGGTCAATCGTGTGAAGCGATTGCTGGCAGACAAAACATTGGAGCTGGATTTTTTCAGAGGTGCCTTGCAAAAAGTCGAGGCTCGACGCCGGCAGAGTGGTCTTGTTGGCGAGAAGGCATATACGACGAAATTCAAGAAGTGATGCCGTTGCAAGGCAGTTTAAGAATCGAGCGAATGTGCCAGCTCGCGCAGGTCAGTCGCGCAGGTTTCTATCGCTGTCTAAAAGGCCGGGCGGGGATAAAGGAAGAAATGGAACTGCGGTCCGAGATTCAAGAGATCGCCGTCGAGCATCGACGCAGGTACGGTTATCGGAGGATCACAGCCGAGTTGCGTAGGCGCGGGATGCTGGTCAATCACAAGCGCGTCTTGCGCATGATGCGCGAAGATAGCCTACTTTCCGCACATCCGCGCGCCTTTTCCGATACACATTCCAACCGTAATCTAGAGGTTTACTTAAATCTTGCCAGCCGCATGACGCTGACGGGAACCAATCAGCTCTGGGTGGCGGATATCACCTACATCCGTCTCCAACGCGAGTTCGTATACCTGGCAGTGATTCTCGATGCATTCTCACGCAAGGTGGTCGGATGGGCACTCGACCAGACGCTCACGAGCCGACTGCCGGTCGCGGCGCTGCAACAGGCGATTGACCAACGACAGCCAAAGCCAAATCTGGTACATCATTCGGATCGTGGCGTGCAGTACAGTTCCGGAGATTATCTGAAGATCTTGCAAAAAAATAGGATGATTCCAAGCATGAGCCGGCCGGGGAACCCATACGACAATGCAAGTTGCGAGAGCTTCTTGAGGACGCTCAAGCGGGAAGAAATTCATGCCAACGACTACCAGGACCTGGGGCACCTGTACGCGAACGTCGAAGCATTCATCGAACAGTACTACAATAGGCGCCGTTTACATTCGGCTCTGGGCTACCGCACGCCAGAAGATTTCGAAAAGGGATTTGAACAACGAAACGCTCTGCCGAACTTTTCGGGGGCAACCGTGAGCTTTCTCCAGGCATCGGGAGAGCTACGGATTTCATTTGAAAAGGGTAGCGCGAGCGGCTTGCCGACGCGCCGCGTAGTCCTGCCCGGCGAAGCCTCAGCCGACTTTTGCTCGGCGGGCTGCTCCCCATTGGAGCCCGCTTCTACTTCACAAACTAAGACTTATCCCGAAGCTTAAAATCAAATTTAAGGATAAGAAAAGATTTGGCTGGCAAGTTTGCCCATTCCAAATTGTCTCGCCGAGGGGTTCACCGCCGACCTCCGTCGCGGAACTGTGCCAAGACGTCACTGTCTCTCCAGAAGAAGGCGCGGTCATTTCCACACATCACACTGAGTTGCGTGTGCTCGGCCCGCCGGTAGAAGGAGCAGACTGGCTCGCAGAAGACGGGCCCAGCAACGATCAGGAAAATCATCACCGGCGTGGAGTTGTCATCCTCAATGGGCAACCGGTCGACTCTCGCCGATTCGCCATTCTGGCCGCGTGACGACAAACCTTCCATTACACCTTTTCAGGGAAGAGTTGCCGACAACTCGCCCAGAACCTCATCTTTACGCTTCCCAGAACCCCGGTTGCGCAGGTAGAGGAAATTCTCAAGCACCTAACTGTTCTGGATGCTTCTGAAGTAGAAATGTCAACATCGCTGAGGCTAGATCGACTGGTTTTTCGAGAAAAGACAAGTGTCCGGAAGAGATTTCGGCCCTCTTTGCAGTGCGGATCGAATCAGCCAACTCCTGAGTATAGAAGGGTGGCACAATCTGGTCGTATTTCCCGGTGATTGATAATGTCGGTGCCTTGATCTTCTTGGCCTGCTCTCGCACATCGACGGCGAGGTCGACCCTGATATTCTGCTCGATCAGAGGCCAGTCACTCATCGCCACAAAGCTCTGGATGATTCCGTTGATGGTATTTTCGTCGAACGCTGAGAGGAACTCGCGGCTGAGACCGCTTACGAGAAGTAGCTTTCCAAGGGCAATCTTGTCCGTCCGCGCCAGGTGCAGCCAAAGATCGAACTGTAATCTCATTCGCGGGTCACCCCCGTAACTGAAACCTGATACAAGAACCAGCGAACGAACCATCTCCGGATACTCCGCCGCAATGAATGTGGCAACCGCCGCTCCAAGGGAAAAGCCAACAAGGTCAAAGCGATGCCTGCCACCAGCCCCGGCTGCTGCCACAACTCGATCTGCGAAATCGGATACTCTCGCTGGATTTGCCGAGTCAGTGCCAGCGACCGGTTCAGCATAGTTCAGGCGAATTACCGGGCGGTGCCTCGTCAGCTGTTCTACTACCTGAGACCAGTCTTCTGACTGTCCTGATGTACCGTGTAGGAGCACTACCGGTAAGTCTTCTTCGTTGTTCGGTCGGTGCTTTTCTGGTCCTGAATTTGTCATGTTTCTTTTCGCCTCGCAGTCTCTCATCGCTCTCTCTCCCGGTGCCGCTCCTAGCTATTCATTCAGTTCATTTATCGGGCTAATGGAATCGACGCTCACGAAACTCCTTGATCGCCGGCGGCAAGACATGAGCGGCGACCCATGGGGTTGTGCGAATTCAAATTACTGATTGAAGAAAGTTCTCGATTTGCGAATCTAGATCTCGAGCAACGGCGATAGCGAAAGGAAGAGCCTCTTGACTCTGCCTGCCGTCACTTGGAGGAATACCTCGAATTGAGGGTGCGTGCGCAGAAATCGAGGGGTTCAACAACCTAGTCTTGAATGGACTCGCTCCCGTCACTAGAATGACTTTGCGACCTACCCCGCACTCAGATTCCGGCTTCATGTTTCACGCCAACGACTACCAACGTCATATCGTCGCCTTGCGCAGTGCCTTTAGTAAAAGCCAAGACCCCATCTACGATGCGGGTGAGTATTTGAGCGGGCGAGCAGTGACGGCAATCTCGCAGCACGATTTTGAGCCGCTCCTGTCCCCACGATTCGCTTCCGGGGCTCTCCGCCTCCGTCATTCCGTCCGTGTACATGACCAACACATCGTTGGTTTCAAGCTGCAAGGCTTGCGACGTGAACTGAGATCCGTCCAGAAGCCCGAGGGGCGGCCCGGTGGATTCTAAGGTGAAGATCTTACATTCATTGTCTTTCCACCGAAGCACCATTGGGGCATTGTGTCCGGCATTGACGTAGCTCAATACGCGTGTCACAGGATCGTATTCTGAGTAGAAAAGGGATGCGTAAAGATGTTTTGGTGAGGCCGCGAGAATAAGCCGCTCAACACCATCGATAAGGTTTGAAAGGTCCGAATGGGCGTGCATGGCCTGAGCCCGAAGCGAAGCCTGGAGGCTAGCCATGAGTAGTGCGGCGCCGATTCCCTTGCCGCAAACGTCTCCGATCGCGATTCCCCAGCACTCATCCCTCAACGGAAGGAAGTCATAGTAGTCGCCACCGATGCTATGGACGGGCTTATAGAAGCTCTCGCAGACCAAGCCGGGAATTGAAAGTTCTTCGTCGGGGAAAAAAGCCTTGTGAACTTCCCGAGCTCTCTCCAGATCATCGCGGATTGCTCTGTGAAATCCAGAATCCGATTCCGACTTCTTGAGAAATTCCAAAATCGTCTCTACGTGATTCCGCAAGAGGAGTCCTGCCTCTCTCCCTCGCCCTTTCTCAAGAGCATCGACGATTGGTTGGTGTGATTCGACGACGTCGGGAAAATCCCTTGAAACCGTTTCGAACACCGCTCTGATCCGCTGATCTACAGCCAAACTGTCCCAGACGCGAACTAAGGTTTGATTCTGAGACGCTTGCAAGATGTGTCTATGGAACGCTACATCGTGCTCTACAAAGCAATCCAAATCGCGGCAGCGAAATGCGGCGCGCATCTCATCCACTTCGCGACGTAGTGCAGATGTGTTTCCTTTAAGAGCTCGCGCGGCTGCGCGGCCCGCAATCTCCTCCAATGCTGCGCGTATTTCATACACCTCTTGTATTTCTTCCGGCCTCGGGACAGGAACTGCTGAAGTCATTGTTTGGGAATCCATAGGATAATTTTCCGCGACCTCGAGATCACGAACGGGATTGCTCGACATAAGACCTCACTCAGCCGAGCTTTCATTCCTCCTTAGAAAAGATAGTTTCGGCTTCCGCGATCAGCTGAGTCATAAACTCGGTTGCGTCGGTAGAATGGCAAAGACTTGCGTTTTCCTATATAGATTATGAGTATAATCTTTGCTTCAGCTTCGATTCCTAGCGTGAGCACTTGGTTGCAAATTTTTCGTTGCCACTAGGATTTCTTGCGAAGCTTCGTGTATCAGGGCGCGGCATCGCGTCCGGCAATGCGATACGCCTGAAGCAGCAAGTCGTCGACGCGTGGCATTGAATTTGGTTGATGAGTTACAGGCCGTCTACCGGACGCGTAGGGGTGTTGCCGAGGAGAAAACATCGTCCTGATCAAACCGTTTCTTTGCCGCGATCAGCCGTTCCGCATTGCTGCCATAGGCAAAAGGAATCTGTTCCGAATCGTCAGGACCCAACATATTCGGGTAGCCGCCGGGCAACGCCATTGGCGCCAAAGTTTTCGATAGGTCCTCTGCCCACTGACGGTGATGTTGGCTTTTTTTCTCGGAGGTGGGATCCCAGCAGCAGATCACATCCACCATAAAATGCTCAGCGCGAATCCCGAACGACGTGGCCCCGATGGGAATGCGCGTAGCTCTTCCGCGTAAGTGATGCCAGAGAATTCTAGTATGAGGAGAGGTTCTAGCGTTACCGGCTGCAATCAACTCCGAGATGGCTTCCGTGCTCAACGTAGCCAATGAGCGCGTCCGCAAAAAGTAATGTCTACCCTCCACAAGCTGAGCATCAAACAGGGCAAGCATGTCTTGGAACTTCATCCATGAAAGTTGAGTGAACAACGGCGTACCGAGGCGCAGCAAACCTGCTACGACTTCCTCACCGCGCTTCGACTCCCCACTCCATGTGGGCGCCAATAGCACACAAGGCTTGCCATCCGGCGCCGAGACAATACCCCCTAAAACCGAAAGCTCTTCTGGAGCTGAACTGGCAAACTTGCAGTAACCAGTCAGCACTGACATGGCTTCGTTCAATGGAAATAGAATGAATCCAGCCAAGACTTTCTCGATCGGATGCAGACGCACGAGCATCGAAGTCACTACTCCGAAATTGCCGCCGCCACCGCGAATAGCCCAAAATAGTTCGGAATTCTGCGAGCTGTCCGCAAATACAACCTGGCCATCTGCCAGCACAATTTCCGAGCCGAGCAGATTATCGAGCGCCAAACCGAATCGCGGCAAAAGAGGGCCGTAGCCGCCCCCGGTCAGCAATCCGGCCAAGCCAACTGTGCCGGCTACTCCGGTTACTGCGGCAAGCCCATGTGGGCCCGCGGCAGCGAAAACGTCGATAGCCCGTGCGCCACCTGCGACTGTGGCAATTCGGCGTCGAACGTCCACCTCGACTTGCCGCATCCGAGAGAGATCTACTACCAGCCCATGGTCCCTCAGCGCCCTTCCTGCCCAATCATGCCCCCCACCGCGCACGGACAGCGGAAGACCATACGCTCGAGCAGCACGCACCGCCTCCTGCACATCTCTCGCGCTCTCACAGAAGGCAAACAGCGCTGGCCGGCGATCAACTGCGCCGTTGAAAACTTGCCGGGCCCCCTCGTAGGAAGCCTCACCTGCGATTGCAACCTTGCCTTGCATTACGGTGCGCAAGTCTTCTGCTACCGTGGTCCCTAATTTATTTGTTGTGTCCGTTGTGATCATTGTTTGTCAGTCCCCTTTCTGGTTTTGCAACTCTATCGACTACAGCGCATACGACACGCGAGCACGTGTTGTATTTCCGGCACGCACATTTCTCGCCAGTTATGCTGACTCTCGTCCTACTCTCACCCGTTTCTCGCGCGTGTAAAGGTACGTTGACCGAAGTCGGCATCTCCGATCGCCCGATGACGTGAGCGACGGCGCAATCGGGCCGACCGGAATAACTTCACATCGTCAAAACGACGCGGAACTGTGCGTCACCGCTCATCATCCGCGCGAATGCTTCCTGCGCTCTTTCGAGTGGATAGGTTTCAATCATGGGACGCACGCCACTCAACTCGGCGAAGCGCAGGGTGTCCTCGGAATCCGTTGGTGTTCCCACCGCCGAGCCTTGGATGGCACGCTCTCCGCTGATGAGTTGTAACGGTGTGACCGCAATCGGGTCAGACGATATCCCGACGACTATGAACTTCCCATTCGGTGCCAAGCCGTCGATCAACTCGGACATCGCTTTCGAGTTGGGCGCTGTCGCAAGAATGGCCTGTGCGCCGCCCAACTTTTGGAGTTCCGCTGCTGCGTTCACCGCTTTGCTGTCGATGTACACGCTCGCTCCGAGCTTCTTTACGAGCACAGAATTTTCAGGTCCACGGCCGATCGCGGCAACCTTGTAGCCAAATTTATTCCCGAATTGGATTCCAAGGTGGCCGAGGCCGCCAACGCCCTGCACCGCAACGAGACTGCCCGGCGATGCGCCGCTATGTCGCAACGCGTTAAATGTCGTGACCCCCGCGCACAGAAGGGGCCCTGCTTCAGCATCGCTAAGTATGTCCGGTATCGCCGCGAGCGCTTCGACCGGAGCGACCATGTATTGCTGATATCCTCCGTCGTAGCTGATGCCTGTAACTTTGGGGTTGCTGCAGTAAAGGAAGTGTCCACGCCGGCATTCGAGACACGTGTTGTCCTGCCCTCCATGCCAGCCCACACCCACGCGCTGGCCTACCTTCCATCCAGTCACACCGGCGCCAATTTCATCGATTACGCCAGCGACTTCGTGTCCAGGAACCCGCGGATACTGAATTCCCGGCCAGAGGCCTTCCTTCACAAACACATCGCTATGACAAACGCCGCAAGCCTGCACCTTGATGCGTACTTCTCCTGCACCCGGGTTCGGAATCTCACGCTCGACAATTTCGAAATCGCCGCCTGGCTTCGAAATCTGTGCCACTTTCATTGGCGCTATTCCCACTTTTGTAGTTGCCATAATTCCTCCTTTGAATTTTCAGTTGTTGTCACGTGGTCCACGGGAAGGCCACCCTGGGCATTCGAGCCAGTTATGCCGACCTTCGCGCTTGATTCCTGTAGCGGGGCGCGGGGACGGAAGTGCCAAACTGTGGCAACATACCGCGGCGTATGGCCTCAAAACGTGTCCACTCGTCGCCATTATGAAGGCCGGGAATTGTGACCAGTTCGCCCTGATCGAGACCGACCAGCGCTGCATCGACCATGTCTTCCACCGACATGACGATCGACGGAGGTTGCTGTTGCCATGGGAGGCCGGCGACCTCCCAACCGTCGGTCGCGGTCCTACCAGGTAACACCGCTTGGATGCGGATGCCTTTGCTGGTGAGTTCGTGCTGTAGCGAAAG
>WNFA01002546.1_pt1 | contig 16046 bp, 11 predicted proteins | sample 5400481 | NCBI WGS metagenome assembly WNFA01 (sample SAMN13153340, study PRJNA577476) | soil metagenome | isolation source: 120 cm saprolite under Douglas fir tree site 2 hole 1 replicate 2 | place: USA:California | collected 2015-04-18
ATGGCCAAGCAGAAGTTTGACCGGACGAAGCCGCACGTGAACATCGGGACGATTGGGCACATCGATCACGGCAAGACGACGTTGACGTCGGCGATCACGAAGGTGCTGCACACGAAGTTCAGCGGGGTGGCGGTGCGGGACTTTGGGACGATCGACAATGCGCCGGAGGAGCGGGAGCGGGGGATCACGATCGCGGTGTCGCACGTGGAGTACGAGACGGCGAACCGGCACTACGCGCACATCGATTGTCCGGGGCACGCGGACTACATCAAGAACATGATCACGGGGGCGGCGCAGATGGACGGGGCGATTCTGGTGGTCGCCGCGAACGATGGGCCGATGCCGCAGACGCGGGAGCACGTGCTGCTGGCGCGGCAGGTGAACGTGCCGCACCTGGTGGTGTTCATGAACAAGGTCGACATGGTGGACGACCCGGAGATCCTGGATTTGGTGGAGCTGGAGGTGCGGGAGCTGCTGAAGAAGTATCAGTTTCCGGGGGACGACATTCCGGTGATTCGGGGCAGCGCGCTGGGGGCGATGGAGAAGCCGGAGGACGCGAAGGCGGCGGAGAGCATATGGAAGCTGATGGAGGCGGTGGACAGTTATATTCCGACGCCGCCGCGGCCGGTGGACAAGCCGTTCCTGATGCCGATCGAGGACATTTTCACGATCACGGGGCGGGGGACGGTGGTGACGGGGCGGGTGGAGCGGGGGATCGTGAAGGTGGGGGAAGAGATCGAGATCGTGGGGATGCAGGCGGAGACGAAGAAGTCGGTGGTGACGGGGGTGGAGATGTTCCGGAAGCTGTTAGATGAAGGGCGGGCGGGGGACAACATCGGGGCGTTGCTGCGGGGGATCGACAAGGACGAGGTGGAGCGGGGGCAGGTGCTGGCGAAGCCGGGGTCGATCAAGCCGCACAAGAAGTTCAAGGCGGAGGTGTACGTACTGGGCAAGGACGAGGGGGGGCGGCACACGCCGTTCTTCAATGGGTACCGGCCGCAGTTTTACTTTCGGACGACGGACGTGACGGGGGTGTGCACGCTGCCGGCGGGGGTGGAGATGGTGATGCCGGGGGACAACGTGACGATGGCGATCGAGCTGATCCAGCCGATCGGGATGGAGAAGGAGCTGCGGTTTGCGATTCGGGAGGGTGGGCGGACGGTGGGGGCGGGCGTGGTCGCGGAGATCGTGGACTACAACTATTCGACGACCAAGAACCGGCGGACGCATCCCGACCGGATGGAAATCAAGAAGTTCTGCAAGTGGTGCCGGAAACACTTCGTGCACAAGGAATCGAAGTAGCGGACGGTTCGGAGGCGTGTAGCTCTAACGGCTAGAGCACCGGACTCCAAATCCGGGGGATGGGGGTTCGAATCCCTCCACGCCTGCCAGACTGCGAGATCGTGAGCAATGGATTTCTTGAATCGGGTGAAGGAGTTTTTCCAGGAAGTGGCGGCGGAATTCCGGCGAGTGAACTGGCCCAGCCGTAACGACGTGGCGGCGTCCACGATGGTGGTGCTGGTCGTGGTGTTCGTCCTCGCGATGTATCTGGGAGCGGTCGACGTGGGCCTGTCGCGGCTGGTGGAGGTCATGCTGAAATGAGCGAGACGGGTACCACCGCGAAGCAGTGGTTCGTGGTCCACACCTACTCGGGCTTCGAGAACAAGGTGGCGTCCGGCATCGAGTCTCGCGCGAAGATCTTCGGGCTGCAGGGCATGATCGGGCGCGTGATCGTGCCGACCGAGAAGGTGCGGGAGATCCGCAAGAGCAAGAAGATCGAGACCGAGCAGAAGTTCTTCCCGGGCTACCTCCTGGTGGAGATGGACCTCACGGACGACACGTGGCATCTCGTCCGCTCCACTCCCAAGGTCACCGGGTTCGTGGGCTCGGGCAACAAGCCGGTGGCGCTGCCCGCGGAAGAGGTCGAGGGCATCCTGCGGCAGATGGAGGAGGGCGCCGAGAAGCCCAAGCTCAAGTCCACCTTCCAGAAGGGGGACAAGGTGCGGGTGATCGAGGGGCCCTTCGTGAACTTCCAGGGCGCCATCGACGATTTGAATCCGGAGCGCGGCAAGCTCAAGGTCATGGTGGCCATCTTCGGGCGGCTCACGCCCGTCGAGCTCGAGTACTACCAGGTGGAGAGGCTCTAGCATGGCGAAGAAAGTCCAGGCGATGGTGAAGCTGCAGATCACGGCCGGGAAGGCCAATCCGTCGCCGCCGGTGGGCCCCGCCCTCGGTCAGCACGGCGTCAACATCATGGAGTTCTGCAAGGGCTTCAACGCCCAGACGAACTCCCAGGAAGGCCTCATCCTGCCGGTGGTGGTCACGATCTACCAGGACCGCTCGTTCACCTTCGTGGTCAAGACGCCGCCGGCCCCGGTGTTGCTCAAGCGCGCCGCCGGCATCGCGAAGGCCTCGGCGGTCCCGCACAAGGACAAGATCGGCAAGGTGACCCGCGCCCAGGTGCGCGAGATCGCCCAGACCAAGCTGGTGGACCTGAACACGGACTCCATCGAGTCCGCGATGCGCACCATCGAAGGCACCGCCCGCAGCATGGGGATTGAGGTCGTCTAGGGCGAGGTGAAGCCGAAGGCGAGCCGAGCGAATATAAGAAAAGAGGCGGATCCGATAGACAGCACGAAACGGGCGGATCCGATAGACAACAGCACAAACGGGAGCTCGAGATGGCAACGACGACGAAGAAGCTGAAGGCGGCCGAGTCGATCTACGACCGCGAGAAGGACTACTCGGTCGAGGAGGCGTTCGGCATCCTCAAGAAGCTGCCCAACGCCAAGTTCGACGAGTCGGTGGACATGTCCCTGCGGCTCGGGGTCGATCCCAAGCACGCCGACCAGATGGTGCGGGGCGCCATCGTGCTGCCCCACGGCATCGGCAAGGCGGTGCGGGTGGCCGTCTTCGCCAAGGGCGAGAAGGACAAGGAAGCTCGGGATGCGGGGGCCGACGTGGTCGGCGCCGAGGACCTGGTCGAGAAGATCCAGGGCGGCTTCATGGACTTCGACTCGACGATCGCCACCCCCGATCTCATGGGGCAGGTGGGCCGGCTCGGCAAGGTGCTGGGGCCGCGCGGCCTCATGCCCAACCCGAAGCTGGGCACCGTGACCTTCGACGTGGCGCGGGCGGTGCGCGAGGTCAAGGCGGGCAAGGTCGAGTTCCGCGTGGACAAGGCGGGCAACGTGCACGTGCCGGTGGGGAAGAAGTCGTTCGCGGAGCCGCACCTGGTCGCGAACGCCCTGGCTCTCCTCGAGGCCATCGTGCGGGCCAAGCCCGCCGCGGCCAAGGGGCAGTACCTCCGCTCGGTGACGCTGTCCTCCACGATGGGGCCGGGCATCCATCTGGACCCGCAGCGCGTGGCGAACCTCTTCAAGAAGGCGCTGTAGGGAGCCCGGGACGTGCCCACTCAAGAGAAGACGCGGAGTGTCGAGGCCCTGCGGGAGCGGCTGGGGACCGCCAAGACGGCGGTGCTCACCGAGTACCGCGGGCTCACCGTCCGCCAGCTCGCCGATCTGCGGAAGCAGCTCAAGGCGGCGGCGGCCGAGTACAAGGTGGTGAAGAACCGGCTGGCGCGGCTGGCCGTGAAGGATCTGGACCTCGGCCCGCTGGGCAGCCACTTCAAGGGGCCCATCGGGCTCGTGTTCACCGCGAAGGATCCGGTGCCGGTGGCGAAGGCGCTCCAGAACTTCGCGAAGGCGAACCCGCTGCTCACCATCAAGGTGGGCTTCGTCGAGGGCGAGCTCGTCCAGCCCGCGGAGTTGAAGGCGTTGGCCGACCTGCCGTCGAAGGAAGCGTTGCGGAGCCAGCTGGTGGGGGCCCTGCAGGGCCCCGCCTCGCAGCTGGTGTCGCTCCTGACCGCTCCGCAGCGGGAGCTGGTCCGGGTCCTGGAGGCGCGGAGCCAGAGCGCCGCTCAGTAGCATGACCGAGTCGTAGTCAACCACGACGTAGCATTCACAGGAGGCAGGCGAGATGGCGGCGAATATCGAAGAGATCGCGGAGAAGCTGGACACGCTGACGCTGCTGGAGGCGGCCCAGCTTTCGAAGCTGCTGCAGGAGAAATGGGGCGTGTCGGCGGCGGCGGCGGTGGCGGTGGCCGCTCCGGCGGCGGGCGGCGCGGCGGCGGGCGCGGCGGCCGAGGAGCAGACCGAGTTCGACGTGGTCCTCAACGCGGCCGGCGAGAAGAAGATCCAGGTCATCAAGGTCGTGCGCGAGCTGACCGGTCTCGGCCTGAAGGAGGCCAAGGATCTGGTGGATGGGGCGCCCAAGGCGGTGAAGGAGAAGGTGGCCAAGGCCGAGGCGGGTGACATGAAGAAGAAGCTCGAGGAGGTCGGCGCGACGGTGGAAGTCAAATAACCTCCGCTGCGGAGTGACTCAGACGGGGAATCGGTGTCGGTTCCCCGTTCACACCAACGTGTCGTCGCCGGGCGCGGCTCCGGACTCCCCGGAGTGCGTGACGGCGGCGGGTCGAGCTCAGCCCCGCGGTAACGGGGCGCGGAGGGTGTATGGCGCGCAACATCGAGTGCGGGCGCCGGGTCCGCAAGGACTTCGGTAAGATCCCGTCCGTCGTCGAGATCCCGAACCTCATCGAGATCCAGCAGCAGTCCTACGAGCAGTTCTTGCAGAAGGAGATCGCGCCCGAGCGGCGCGACGAGACGGGGCTGCAGGCGGTCTTCAAGTCGGTGTTCCCGATCCAGGACTACAACGGGAACGCCATGCTCGAGTTCCACAGCTACCACTTCGGCGATCCCAAGTACACGGTGGAGGAGTGCCACGACCGGGGCATGACCTTCGCGATCCCGCTGAAGGTCACGCTGCGGCTCAAGGTCATCGACAACGACAAGGAAGCCAAGACCCAGACCGTGCGCGAGGTGCGTGAGCAGGAGGTGTACCTGGGCGAGCTCCCGCTCATGACCGAGAAGGGCACCTTCATCATCAACGGAACCGAGCGGGTGGTCGTCTCGCAGCTCCAGCGCTCGGCGGGTGTGTTCTTCGACGACGACAAGGGCAAGACGGTCGCCTCGGGCAAGCTGCTCTTCTCGGCCCGGGTGATCCCCTACCGTGGCTCGTGGGTGGAGTTCGAGTTCGACGCCAACGACATCCTCTACGTGCGGGTGGACCGGCGGCGCAAGATGCTCGCCACCGCCTTCCTGCGCGCCTTCTGGTTCCTCGAGAAGGGCGTGATCCTCTCCGACGAGGAGATCCTCGGCCAGTTCTACGAGGCGGAGGAGGTGCTCTCCTTCGAGGACCGGATGGCCTGGGTGAAGCTCTCCCCCGAGGTTCACAACGCGGCCAAGGTCGGCGACGACGTGAAGGCGCCGCGCGCCAAGGAGCCGATCGTCCAGGCGGGCAAGACGCTGAACCCGAAGATCATCGAGAAGCTGGTCGAGGCCGGCATCACCAAGATCCCGGTCAGGGCGGAGTCGCTGGTGGGCCGCCGGACCGGCGGTCGCGTGGTGGATGCCGAGACCGGCGAGGTCCTGGTCGAGACGAACCAGGAGATCACCGCCACGCTCCTGGCCCAGATCATGGGCCGGCGGGTGGCCCCCTTCAAGCTGCTCGCGATGGTGCCGGGCAAGACGGACGGCTCGCTGTACGAGACGCTCTCGCGCGATCACTTCAAGAACCCGGACGAGGCCCTCGTGGAGATCTACCGGCGGCTGCGCCCGGGGGATCCGCCCACCGTGGAGTCGGCGCGCGCCCTCTTCCGCGGGATGTTCATCGATCCGCGCCGCTACGACCTGGCCCGCGTCGGGCGCTTCATGATCAACAAGAAGCTCGGCATCGGGGCCAACCTCAACATCAAGACCCTCCGCAGCGAGGACGTGGTCTACGTGGTGCGGCACCTCTTCCAGGTCAAGCTCGGGAGCAAGTCGACCGACGACATCGACCACCTCGGCAACCGGCGCGTCCGCTCGGTGGGCGAGCTGCTCGAGAACCAGTTCCGGGTGGGCCTCACCCGCATGGAGCGCGCGGTCAAGGAGCGGATGTCGATCTCCGACATCACCAACCTGATGCCGCACGACCTCATCAACGCCAAGCCGGTCTCGGCGGTGGTGAAGGAGTTCTTCGGCTCGTCCCAGCTCAGCCAGTTCATGGACCAGACGAACCCCCTGGCCGAGCTGACCCACAAGCGCCGGCTCTCCGCGCTGGGTCCGCGCGGCCTGTCGCGGGAGCGCGCCGGATTCGAGGTGCGCGACGTGCACCCGACCCACTACGGCCGCATCTGCCCGATCGAGACGCCGGAAGGCCCGAACATCGGCCTGATCTCGTCGCTCAGCACCTACGCGCGCATCAATGAGTTCGGCTTCATCGAGACGCCGTATCGCAAGGTCGAGAAGGGCAGCGTGCTTCCGGGCGACCCGGTGTACCTCAGCGCGCTGGAAGAGGAACGCTACGTCATCGCGCAGGCCAACGCTCAGATGGACGAGCGCGGCCGCTTCCTGCAGGACCGCGTGTCGGCCCGGAAGGGCGGCGAGTACAAGATGGTGTCGCCGGACGAGATTCACTTCATCGACATCTCCCCCAAGCAGCTCGTCTCGGTGGCGGCGGCGATGGTGCCGTTCCTCGAGAACGACGACGCCAACCGGGCCCTCATGGGCGCGAACATGCAGCGCCAGGCGGTGCCGCTGCTGCAGCCGGAGGCGCCGCTGGTCGGCACCGGCATGGAGCACATCGTGGCGCGGGATTCGGGCGCGGTGGTGCTGGCGCGCCGGCCCGGCGTGGTCGAGTACGTGTCGGCCAACCGCATCGTGGTGCGGGCGGAGACGCGCTCCAAGAAGGCGGATCCGGTCCAGGACCTGCCGCTCGACATCTACAACCTGACCAAGTACCGCCGCTCGAACCAGAACACCTGCATCAACCAGCGCCCGATCGTGGGCAAAGGAGATCGGGTCAAGGCGGGTGACGTCATCGGCGACGGCCCGGCCACCGACCAGGGTGAGCTGGCCCTCGGCCGCAACGTGCTGGTGGCCTTCATGCCGTGGGGCGGCTACAACTTCGAGGACGCGATCCTGGTCTCGGAGCGCCTGGTCAAGGACGACCGCTACACCTCGATCCACATCGAGGAGTTCGAGGTGCAGGCCCGCGATACCAAGCTGGGCAAAGAAGAAGTTACTCGGGATATTCCGAACGTTTCCGAGGAGGCCCTCAAGGACCTCGACGAGTCGGGGATCGTGCGCATCGGAGCCAAGGTGAAGGCCGGCGACATCCTCGTCGGCAAGATCACCCCGAAGGGCGAGACCCAGCTCACGCCGGAAGAGAAGCTGCTGCGGGCCATCTTCGGCGAGAAGGCGGGCGACGTGCGCGACACCTCGCTCACGGTGCCCCCGGGCATCGAGGGCACCGTGGTGGACGTGAAGGTGTTCTCCCGCCGCGGGGTGGACAAGGACGACCGCGCCAAGTCCATCGAGGACGAGGAGATCGCGGGCCTGGAGAAGGACTACCAGGACGAGATCGCCATGGTCGAGATGGAGCGCGACCAGAAGCTCAAGAACCTGCTGGTGGGCAAGACCCTGGTGCAGGATCTCGCCGACCCCACCACCAAGGAGCGGCTCGGCAAGAAGGGCGACAAGATCGACCGGCCGGACATGGACAACCTGTCCTGGCACGAGCTGAAGAAGATCAAGATCAAGGAGGACGAGGGCCTCGCGGTCACCGTGAAGAAGATCGAGGACCTCGCCGACGACCAGATCGCGTTCTTCGACCGGATGCTGGAGGAGCGCGTGGGCCGGCTGCGCCGCGGCGACGACCTACCGCCGGGTGTGATCAAGATGGTCAAGGTCTACGTGGCGGTGAAGCGCAAGCTCTCGGTCGGCGACAAGATGGCGGGCCGCCACGGCAACAAGGGCGTGGTCTCGCGCATCCTGCCCCAAGAGGACATGCCGTACCTCCCGGACGGCACGCCGGTGGAGATTGTCCTGAACCCGCTCGGGGTGCCGTCCCGCATGAACGTGGGCCAGATCCTGGAGACCCACCTCGGGTGGGCCGCCCGGGCCCTCGGCCTGTGGGTGGCGAGCCCGGTCTTCGACGGGGCCACCGAGGCGGAGATCACCGCGCACCTCGGGGATGCCGGACTGCCCACGTCGGGCAAGACCCGGCTCTACGACGGGCGCACCGGCAAGTCGTTCCATCAGGAAGTCACGGTGGGCTACATCTACATGCTCAAGCTGGCCCACCTGGTCGACGACAAGATGCACGCCCGCTCCATCGGGCCCTACTCGCTGGTCACCCAGCAGCCCCTGGGCGGCAAGGCCCAGTTCGGCGGCCAGCGGTTCGGCGAGATGGAGGTCTGGGCGCTCGAAGCCTACGGAGCCGCCCACACGCTGCAGGAGATGCTGACCGTCAAGTCGGACGACGTGGAAGGGCGGAACCGAATCTACGAAGCCATCGTGAAGGGAGAGAACTTCCTGGAGCCGGGCACGCCGGAGTCCTTCAACGTGCTCGTGAAGGAGCTGCAGAGCCTGGCGCTGGACGTGGAGCTCATCCCGAAGGACGGCAAGAAGCCGTCGTAAGGAGATTCATCGAATGCTGACGGACCGGCCTTTCGGCAGCCTGGTACGCGAGGACAAGCCTGCCAAGGACCTGTGGGGCATCCTGGACCGCCACCCGAAGCCGCTGAGCTTCGGGGCGATCCGTATCAAGCTCGCATCGCCGCAGAAGATCCGCGACTGGTCGCACGGGGAAGTCAAGAAGCCGGAGACCATCAACTACCGGACGTTCAAGCCGGAGCGCGACGGCCTCTTCTGCGCCCGCATCTTCGGCCCGACCAAGGACTACGAGTGCGCCTGCGGCAAGTACAAGCGCATGAAGTTCGCGGGCGTCATCTGCGACAAGTGCGGCGTCGAGGTCACCCGGGCCCGCGTGCGCCGCGAGCGCATGGGCCACATCGAGCTGGCCTCACCGGTCTCCCACGTCTGGTTCTTCAAGGGCCTGCCCTCGCGCATCGGGCAGCTCCTCGACATGTCGCTGCGCGAGCTCGAGAAGATCCTCTACTTCGAGGAGTACGTGGTGGTGGACCCCGGTCGGGTGCCCGGGCTCAAGAAGAAGGACCTGCTGTCGGTGGACCGTGTCCGCAAGCTGACCGAGGAGCACGGCCACGAGGCGTTCTCCGCCGGCATGGGCGCGGAGGCCATCCGGGAGCTGCTGCGCGGCATGGACATGGACGTGCTGGCCCGCGAGCTGCGCGCCGGCATGGGCGTGGAGACGTCGGCCCAGAAGAAGAAGAAGATCGTCAAGCGCCTCAAGGTGGTGGAGGCGTTCCTCAAGTCCGGCAACCAGCCGGAGTGGATGATCCTCGAGGTGCTGCCGGTGATCCCGCCCGAGCTGCGCCCGCTGGTGCCGCTCGACGGGGGCCGCTTCGCGACCTCGGACCTGAACGATCTCTACCGGCGCGTGATCAACCGCAACAACCGGCTCAAGCGCCTGATGGAGCTCCGCGCGCCCGAGATCATCATCCGCAACGAGAAGCGGATGCTGCAGGAGGCGGTGGACGCCCTCTTCGACAACGGGCGCCGGGGCCGGGTCATCACCGGGCCCAACAATCGCCCGCTGAAGTCCCTGTCCGACACGCTGAAGGGCAAGCAGGGCCGCTTCCGCCAGAACCTGCTCGGCAAGCGGGTGGACTACTCCGGGCGCTCGGTCATCGTGGTGGGCCCGTACCTCAAGCTGCACCAGTGCGGCCTGCCCAAGAAGATGGCGCTCGAGCTCTTCAAGCCGTTCATCCTCCGCAAGCTGGAGGAGCGGGGCATCGCCTCATCCATCAAGGCGGCCAAGAAGTACGTGGAGAAGGAGCGGCCCGAGGTGTGGGACATCCTGGAAGAGGTCATCCAGGAGCATCCGGTTCTGCTGAACCGGGCCCCCACCCTCCACCGGCTGGGCATCCAGGGCTTCGAGCCCATCCTGGTCGAGGGCAAGGCCATCGAGATTCATCCACTCGTGTGCACGGCTTTCAACGCGGACTTCGACGGGGACCAGATGGCGGTGCACGTGCCGCTCTCCATGGAAGCCCAGATGGAGACGCAGGTGCTGATGCTGTCCGCCAACAATATCCTGTCGCCCTCCAACGGGGCGCCGGTGGCGGTGCCGACCCAGGACATGGTGTTCGGCATCTACTACATGACCAAGGAGCGCCCGGGGTCCAAGGGCGAGGGCCGGCTCTTCGCGGATTCGGAGGACCTCCGGATCGCCTACGACAACGAGGACGTGGACCTGCAGGCCCGCATCCGGCTGCGCTACAACGGCACCATCATCGAGACCACGGTCGGCCGCACCCTCTTCAACGAGGTGGTGCCGGAGCCGCTCCGGTTCCTCAACAAGGAGCTGAAGAAGAAGGAGATCGGCCAGCTGATCTCCGACTGCTACAACCGGCTCGGCAACGAGGCGACCGTCACCTTCCTCGACGAGCTGAAGGACGTCGGCTTCCGCTACGCGACCCTGTCCGGGCTCAGCATCGGCATCGTGGACATGCACGTGCCCTCGGCCAAGGGCGAGATCATCGCGCGCGCCCGTCAGAACGTCAACGAGGTGGAGCAGCAGTACCAGGACGGCGTCATCACCAACGGCGAGCGCTACAACAAGGTGGTCGACATCTGGGCCCACGTGACCGAGCAGATCGCGGATCAGCTCTTCAAGGAGATGGAGGTGCGCGCCGACAACGGCGACTTCAACCCCATCTTCATGATGGCCGACTCCGGGGCGCGGGGCTCCAAGCAGCAGATCCGGCAGCTCGCGGGCATGCGTGGCCTCATGGCCAAGCCGAGCGGCGAGGTCATCGAGACGCCCATCACGTCGAACTTCCGCGAGGGCCTCACCGTCCTCGAGTACTTCACGTCGACCCACGGCGCCCGCAAGGGCCTGGCCGACACCGCGCTGAAGACGGCGGACTCCGGCTACCTGACCCGCCGCCTGGTGGACGTGGCTCAGGACGTGATCATCTCCGAGTACGACTGCGGCACCGTGAAGTACATCGAGGCCTCGCCGCTCATCGAGGGCGGCGACATCATCCAGTCGCTCCGCGACCGGGTGCTGGGCCGGGTGGCCGCGGGCGACATCCGCGACCCCTACACCGGCGAGATCATCGTGCAGGCCAACTGCGAGATCGTGGAAGACCTGGCCCAGAAGATCGAAGATTCGGGCCTCGAGCGGGTCCGCATCCGGTCCGCGCTCACCTGCGAGTCCAAGCGCGGCATCTGCGTGATGTGCTACGGGCGTAACCTGGGCACCGGCAACCTGGCCGAGCTCGGGGAGGCGGTCGGCATCATCGCGGCCCAGTCCATCGGCGAGCCGGGCACCCAGCTCACGATGCGGACCTTCCACATCGGCGGCACCGCGAGCAAGGTCGTGGCCACCTCCCGGCACGACGCCAAGAACCCCGGCGTGTTGACCTACCACAATATCCGGTGGGTCGAGAACCGCGACGGCGAAGTGGTGGCCCTGAACCGAAACGGAGAAGTGATCCTGCACGACGAGAAGGGCCGCGAGAAGGAGCGGTATCCGGTCGTCCCCGGCGCCAAGATCAAGTTCCGGGACGGGGCCCGGGTGCCGAAGAGCGGCGTCACCATCGTGGAGTGGGACCCGTTCACGACCCCGATCCTCACCGAAGTGACGGGCACCATCGCCTTCCGGGACGTGGTGGACGAGGTCACGATCCGCGAAGAGATCGACGAGGTCACCGGTCTGGCCCAGCGGGTCATCATCGAGGATCCGGAGAACAAGCTGCAGCCGCGGGTGTCGGTGAAGGCCCCCGCGGGGAGCGCCGAGGCGCCGGGAGCGGTGGATGCGCTCGGTGAGACGCGTGGCCGCTACATGCTGCCGGTGGGTGCCTATCTCCTGGTGGCCGACGGAACCGACGTGCACGCGGGCGACATCATCGCCAAGATCCCGCGGGAGTCGACCAAGACCAAGGACATCACCGGCGGGCTGCCGCGGGTGGCCGAGCTGTTCGAGGCGCGCAAGCCCCGCGAGCAGGCGGTCATCACCGAGATCGACGGAGTGGTGGAGTTCGCCGGCTTCGTGAAGGGCATGCGGAAGATGATCATCCGCGCCGACGACAGCGAGACCAAGGAGTACCTGATCCCGAGCGGCAAGCACATCTCGGTCCGCGAAGGCGACCGGGTGAAGGCGGGCGAGGCCCTCATGGGCGGCTCGCCCAACCCACACGACTACCTGGCCGTGCTCGGCGACCGGGAGCTGCAGCGGTACCTCGTCAACGAGGTGCAGGAGGTCTACCGGCTGCAGGGTGTGACCATCAACGACAAGCACATCGAGATCATCGTGCGCCAGATGCTCCGGCGCGTGCGTATCGAGGAGGTCGGCGGCACCGAGTTCGTGGTGGGCGAACTGGTCGACAAGTTCGTCTTCCAGGACGAGAACGACAAGGCGGTCGCGGCGGGCAAGGCGGCGGCCACCGCCCAGCCGGTCCTGCTGGGCATCACCAAGGCCTCCCTGTCCACCGACAGCTTCATCTCGGCCGCGTCCTTCCAGGAGACCACCCGGGTCCTGACCGAGGCCGCCATCAGCGGCAAGGTCGACGACCTGCGCGGGCTCAAGGAGAACGTGATCGTGGGCCGGCTCATCCCGGCCGGGACCGGGCTCAGCAACTACACCCGGGTGGAGGTCCTGAGCCAGGGCGGTGAGGAGGAGGCCCCGGTCGAGGTGGCGGCCGCGGCGCTCCCGGAGATGGCGGAGGCGGTGGACGGAGAAGACGACCCGGTCGCCGAGGCCGGGTAGAAACCCTGTTCCGGAACGGACAATTGACAAAAGTGGTCCTGTCGGATATAAAGTTAGGGTTTTGGCCCTATTGAGGCCATGAGAAAGCCGACGACGAACTATGCCGACGATTAACCAGCTGGTACGGCAGGGCCGCGAGGCGGTGCGTAAGAAGTCCAAGACGCCCGCCATGGAGTCCTGTCCTCAGAAGCGTGGGGTGTGCATTCGCGTGTACACCACGACGCCGAAGAAGCCGAACTCGGCGCTTCGGAAGGTCGCGCGCGTCCGCCTGACCAACGGCCTCGAGGTGACGTCCTATATCCCCGGGGTCGGCCACAACCTGCAGGAGCACTCGATCGTGCTCATCCGCGGGGGCCGCGTGAAGGACCTCCCGGGCATCCGGTACCACATCATCCGGGGGTCGCTGGATACCGCGGGGGTCGCGGGCCGCCGGCAGAGCCGCTCCAAGTACGGCGCCAAGCAGCCGAAGGCCAGCGGAGCCTAGGATGCGGCGGGCGGGGGCGGCGCGGCGCGAGATCCTTCCGGACCCGAAGCACGGCAGCCGGCTGGTGGCGAAGTTCGTGAACATGATGATGTACGGGGGCAAGAAGAGCACGGCGGAGCGGATCATGTACGACGCCCTCCAGGCGATGGAAGAGCGCGCCCGCCAGGACTCGCTGAAGCTCTTCAAGAGCGCGGTGGACAACTGCAAGCCGGCCGTCGAGGTGAAGTCGCGGCGGGTCGGCGGCTCCACCTACCAGGTCCCGGTCGAGGTGCGGCCGGACCGGCGCACCGCGCTCAGCATGCGCTGGCTCATCGGCGCCGCGCGGCGGCGGGCGGAGCGGAGCATGGCCGACAAGCTGGCCGCCGAGCTGCTGGACGCCGCCAACAACCGCGGCACCGCCGTGAAGAAGCGAGAAGATACTCACAAGATGGCGGAGGCCAACAAGGCGTTCGCGCATTACCGCTGGTAGCGACGAGATGCACAGAGGGGGGCGGTCACCTCGCCCCCCTCTTCTCTTGAGTCCCGCCGCCAACCCTAGGGAGAAGACGAGCAGTGGAAGCGCAGTACCCTCTGGAAAAGACCCGGAACATCGGTATCATGGCCCACATCGATGCCGGGAAGACCACGACCACCGAGCGGGTCCTCTACTACACCGGCCGATCCTACAAGATCGGCGAGGTGCACGAGGGGACCGCCACGATGGACTGGATGGTCCAGGAGCAGGAACGCGGCATCACCATCACGTCCGCGGCCACCACCTGTTTCTGGAAGGACTGTCGGATCAACATCATCGACACTCCGGGCCACGTGGACTTCACGATGGAGGTGGAGCGCTCCCTCCGGGTGCTGGACGGGGCCCTCGCCATCCTGGACGCGGTCTCCGGGGTCGAGCCCCAGACGGAGACGGTGTGGCGGCAGGCCGATAAGTACCGGGTGCCCCGCATCGTGTACGTCAACAAGATGGACCGCGTCGGGGCCGACTACCGCCGGTGCCTCGACATGCTGAAGGACCGGCTCGGGGCGCACGCGGTCGCGATCCAGGTGCCCATCGGCCACGAGGACGGCTTCCTCGGCCTGGTAGACCTGATCGACCAGGTCGCCTACGTGTGGGAAGACACCGAGAACCTGGGCGGGACCTTCAACACCGCGGACATCCCGGCCGACATGCGGGATCTCGTCAAGGAATACCGGGACAAGATGATCGAGGGCCTCGCCGAGGTGGACGACCACCTCATGGAGAAGTACCTCGGCGGCGAGAGCGAGAAGATCACCCCCGCCGAGATCAAGGCGGCGGTCCGCGCCGGCACCATCAGCATGAAGCTCTTCCCGGTGATCTGCGGCGCCTCGTTCAAGAACAAGGGCGTGCAGGCCATGCTGGACGCGGTGGTGGACTACCTGCCGTCGCCGCTGGACATCCCGCCGCTCACCGGGATCAATCCGGACACGGGACAGCCCGAAGCCCGGGAGGCGGACCCCAAGGCCCCGTTCTCCGCCCTCGCCTTCAAGATCATGAACGACCAGCACGTCGGCCAGCTCACCTTCGTGCGCGTGTACTCCGGCACCCTCAGCGCGGGCACCGGCGTCTACAACTCCACGCGCGAGAAGAAGGAGCGGATCGGGCGGCTGCTGCGCATGCACGCCAACAAGCGGGAGGACATCGAGTCGATCTCGGCCGGCGATATCGCGGCGGTGGTCGGACTCAAGGACACGCGCACCGGCGACACCCTGTGTGACCCGGCCAAGCCGGTCGTGCTGGAGGCGATGGACTTCCCGACCCCGGTCATCGCGGTGGCCATCGAGCCCAAGACCAAGGCCGACGAGGAGAAGCTCGGACAGGCGCTGGCCCGCCTCGCGATGGAAGATCCGACCTTCAAGGTCAACGTGGATCCGGAGACCAACCAGACCCTGATCCACGGCATGGGCGAGCTACACCTCGAGATCATCGTCGACCGCCTCCTGCGCGAGTTCAAGGTCGAGGCGAACGTGGGCAAGCCCCAGGTCGCCTACCGGGAGACGGTCCGACAGAAGGCGGAGGCCCAGGGCCGGTTCGTCCGCCAGACCGGCGGCCGCGGCCAGTACGGCGACGTGTGGTTCGAGGTGGAGCCCGGCGAGCCCGGCTCGGGCGTCGTGTTCGAGAACGAGCTGAAGGGCCCGGCGATCCCACGCGAGTACGTGCCGGCGGTGGAGAAGGGCGTGCGCGAGGCCGCCGAGACCGGCGTGCTCGCCGGCTATCCGGTCGTGGACGTCCGGGTGGCCCTGACCGACGGCAGCTATCACGAAGTGGACTCGAACGAGATGGCGTTCAAGATCGCCGCGTCGATGGGCTTCAAGGAGGGCTGCCGCAAGGCCAAGCCCGTCCTGCTGGAGCCGGTGATGGACGTCGAGGTGGTGACGCCCTCGGAGTTCCAGGGGGCGGTCGTGGGTGACCTCAACAGCCGGCGCGGCAAGATCGTCTCGATGGAAGCGCGCGCCAACGCCCAGGTCATCCGCGCCAACGTGCCGCTGGGCCAGATGTTCGGTTACGCGACCGACGTGCGCTCCATGACCCAGGGACGGGCCACCTACACGATGCAGTTCGCCCGCTACGAGGAAGTGCCGCGCAACCTCGCCGAAGAGATCATAGCGAAGAACCGCGGCGAGGGCCCCTCCCGCGGTGGTTCCCGCTAGCCCGCTACAGGAGAGCGAATCATGGCCAAGCAGAAGTTTGACCGGACGAAGCCGCACGTGAACATCGGGACGATTGGGCACATCGATCACGGCAAGACGACGTTGACGTCGGCGATCACGAAGGTGCTGCACACGAAGTTCAGCGGGGTGGCGGTGCGGG
>WNFA01002318.1_pt1 | contig 16042 bp, 8 predicted proteins | sample 5400481 | NCBI WGS metagenome assembly WNFA01 (sample SAMN13153340, study PRJNA577476) | soil metagenome | isolation source: 120 cm saprolite under Douglas fir tree site 2 hole 1 replicate 2 | place: USA:California | collected 2015-04-18
ACGCTCAGGATTCGGAATTGCGCGTTTGGGCGGCAGCGGCAAGAGACTGCGTCGAAAGTCACGCCAGGGACGTAGAAATTCTGATCCCCTGGGCCCGATTGCCTTCGAAAGAAATAGCAGCCATGGCGGAACGACCCCTGCAGCAGGCGCCAGAATGGGGGGTCATCGAGCCTTATTTTCGCACGCTGCCCACATTGGCGGAGGCTCCCGAACGATTCGAGGCCGCGCTTAGGGAACTCGGTGTTCTCCGCGCAAACTTGCACCCAGACTCTGCTACAGACCGGGACGCGGTGGCGCGGATCGACGCGCTGAGTAGGGCGGTAACACAATCCATTACTGAAGCTGCGGCGCTGACTCGCCGCCTTCTAGACGTTTCTCATGCGGCGGAAAAATTGTTTTACGCGATGGATTTCACATTCCTGTTCGATAATACGCGAAAGCTCTTTTCCATCGGGTACCGCGCCACGGATGGCAGCCTGGACCCCAATTGCTACGACCTGCTGGCCTCGGAGGCCAGGCTCACGAGCTTCATTGCCATCGCTAAGGGAGACGTCCCTTCCTCGCATTGGTTTCGCCTGGGCCGCTCGCTGACGCCGGTGGGCCGTGGGTCCGCACTCATCTCCTGGTCGGGATCGATGTTCGAATATTTGATGCCGGCGCTCGTGATGCGTTCACCCACCGGGAGCATGCTGAACCAAACCTATCGGCAGGTTGTGCGCCGCCAAATTGAATACGGGATTGAGCGCTCTGTTCCCTGGGGAGTTTCAGAGTCAGCCTACAACGCGCGCGATCTCGACCTCACGTACCAGTATTCCAGCTTTGGAGTGCCTGGCCTGGGACTCAAACGCGGCCTCAGTGAAGACCTAGTCGTCGCGCCGTATGCCACGGCGCTGGCAGCAACGGTTGATCCGTACGCTGCCACCCGAAATTTCGCGCGCCTGGCCGAAGCCGGCGGCAGAGGGATCTACGGCTATTATGAGGCCCTCGATTACACAAGTAGCCGTGTGCCCGAGGGAAAGGATGTGGCCGTCGTCCGTGCTTATATGGCGCACCATCAGGGCATGTCTTTGGCGGCACTTGCGAATGTCGTGCTGGATGGCGTGATGCTCGGCCGTTTTCACGCCGAGCCAATCGTGCAAGCCACCGAATTGCTCCTGCAGGAGCGCACGCCCCGCGACGTGTTGGTGGCGCGGCCCCGCGCGGAAGAAGTTCACGCGGCGGCGCAGGTTCGTGAACTTATCCCGCCGGTCGTGCGCCGTTTCACGACTCCGTACGAGGCCACGCCGCGGACGCAACTCCTCTCCAACGGCCGGTATGCCGTGATGTTGACGGCAGCGGGCTCGGGGTACAGCCGCTGGCAAAACATTGCGATCACTCGTTGGCGGGAAGACCTCACGCGGGATTGCTGGGGGACCTACATTTTTGTGCGTGACGAGCAGAGCGGGAATGTCTGGTCAGCCGGCCACCAGCCCGCCGGCGTTGAACCTGATTCCTACGAAGCGGTGTTCTACGAAGACCATGCGGAATTTGGAAGGCGCGATCGTTCGTTGGCTACCTTGCTTGAGGTCGTTGTCTCTTCCGAAGACGACGCGGAAGTCCGGCGTGTCTCCATCACGAATCTGGGGGCACGCGCGCGCGACATCCAGGTCACCTCCTATGCGGAGATTTCACTCACTTCGCAGCCAGCGGACGTGGCTCATCCGGCCTTTTCCAATCTGTTCGTGGAGACTGACTTTGTCCCCGACGTTGGGGCGATCCTTGCGACGCGCCGCAAGCGATCCGACGACGAGCCATCAGTATGGGCCGCGCACGTGGTGTTCGCGGAAGGCGAAACCGCAGGCGACCTGCAATTCGAGACGGATCGCGCCCGATTCCTGGGGCGCGGGCATGACCTGCGCAACGCAATGTCGATTGCCGATGGCCGCCCGCTTTCCAACACGGTAGGCCCCGTGCTCGACCCGGTGATGAGCTTGCGGCGCACGGTGCATATTCCTCCCGGAACCACGGCGCGGCTCGCGTTTACAACCATTGCAGCTCCTACCCGCCAACAAGCTTTGGACCTCGCAGACAAGTACCGCGACGCCAGAGCCTTTGAACGCACCCTTACGCTTGCCTGGACGCAGGCGCAAGTGCAACTCCACCATTTGGGCATCGGCTCGGAAGAAGCCCACTTGTTCCAGAGATTGGCCAACGCCGTGATTTATTCCGACGCCTCTCTGCGGCCCACTTCGGACGTCCTCGGCAGGAGCAATGTGGACCTTGCCACACTCTGGGCGCAGGGAATTTCCGGCGATCTGCCAATCGTTCTGGCGCGTATCGACAATGAGCAAGACGTCGAGATAATCCGGCAACTGCTGCGTGCCCATGAATACTGGCGGATGAAGCATCTATCGGCGGACGTGGTCATCATCAACGAAAAACCTCCGTCCTACATGCAAGATCTCCAGGGCTCCCTCGAAGCGCTCGTTCACGGAAGTCAATTGCGGCTCTCCCCGGATACCAGTAGCGCAAGCGGCCGCATCTTCCTGTTGCGCGGCGATCTGATTTCCCCGCAGACGCGTACGCAGCTCCAAAGCGCCGCACGTGTAGTTCTGCTAAGCCGGCGCGGGACTTTAGCCGAACAAATCGGCCGGTCGCAGCACGAAGAAGTTCGGGGAGTACCTCAACAGTGGCCCGCCCGATCGGCTAAGCACCCGGACGTGCCTTTGTCCGAGACGCCTCTCGAATTTTTCAACGGGCTCGGTGGTTTCGCCGAAAATGGACGTGAATATGTGACTGTACTCAGCGAGGGATTGCGGACGCCCGAACCCTGGGTCAATGTGATCGCGAATCCTGATTTTGGATTTTTGGTTTCAGAATCGGGTTCCGGCTTCACTTGGTCGCTGAACAGTCATGAAAATCAGCTCACGCCCTGGTCCAATGACCATGTCATGGATACCCCCGGAGAAGCGATCTATATCCGCGATGAAGCCACGGGCGAGGTGTGGACTCCCACGGCGCTGCCGATCCGGGACGAAACCTCTCCCTACATCGCACGGCACGGGCAAGGCTACAGCCGTTTCCAGCATGGATCACGCGGCATCCTGCTCGACTTGGTGCAATTCGTAGCGCCCGACGATCCCATCAAGATTTCGAGACTCACTCTCCAGAATAACTCTTCTCGATCCCGCCGCCTTTCCGTGACTGCGTATGTCGAATGGGTGCTCGGCAACTCACGCAGCGCTTCGGCGCCCTACGTCATTACGGAAGTTGATCCGCAAACCGGAGCGCTTTTTGCACGGAACGCCTGGAATGGAGAATTTGGCGAACGCATCGCCTTCGCGGACCTCGCCGGGAAGCAAACTTCCTTTACGGGTGACCGTACTGAATTTCTGGGCCGCAATGGCTCACCTGACCGTCCAGCAGGGCTGGAACTGGATCATCTTCTCTCTGGAAAGGCAGGAGCGGGGCTTGATTCCTGTGCGGCGTTGCAAACCTCGGTTGATTTGCGTCCAGGTGCGAGCGCCGAGATCGTGTTTTTCCTGGGCCAAACGGAAAACCGGGATCAATCGCGCGGATTGCTCCGGCGCTATCGTAAAGCGGACTTGAACGAGGTCCTGCGCAGTGTCACGACTCGGTGGGACGACATCCTCGGCGGGGTGCAAATTTCAACACCCGACCGAGCCATGGATGTACTCGTCAATCGCTGGCTGCTCTATCAGACGCTTTCCTGCCGTATCTGGGCGCGAGCGGGATTTTATCAGGTGAGTGGCGCATATGGCTTTCGCGATCAACTCCAGGATGTGCTTGCGCTAACGATCGCAAAGCGGGGACTTACCCGCGAGCATCTTCTGCGGGCCGCCGGCCATCAGTTTATCGCGGGCGACGTTCAACATTGGTGGCATCCGCCTTCCGGGCGAGGAGTACGCACGCGCATCTCCGACGACCGTCTGTGGCTGCCCTATGCCGTCATCCAATTCCTTGAGGCCACTGGCGACGCGGCAATCCTGGACGAAGTCATCCCATTCCTCGAAGGCGAGGTGTTAGCCGAAGGGCAAAGCGAATCGTATTTCCAGCCGGTTGTATCTAAGACAACCGCCTCGTTGTTCGAACACTGCGCGCGCGCCCTCGATTGCAGCCTCGAGGTTGGCAGCCATGGTCTCCCCCTTATGGGTACAGGTGACTGGAATGACGGCATGAATCGCGTGGGCCAGAACGGTAAGGGAGAAAGTATATGGCTAGGCTGGTTCCTGCACACGATCCTCTGGGAATTTGCAAAAATCGCGGATGCCCGAGGCGAGCCTGAACGCGCGGAGACTTGGCGGCTGCATGTCAGCGCGCTGAAAGCGGCGCTGGAGCGCGACGGCTGGGATGGAGCATGGTATCGCCGCGCGTACTTTGATGACGGTACGCCGATCGGCTCAGCCACGAGCCCGGAGTGCCGCATCGATTCCATTGCACAATCCTGGGGAGTGCTTAGCGGCGCGGCAGAATTTGGCCGCGGTGTGCGAGCCATGAGCGCGGTCGAACAGCAGTTGGTGCGCCGGCCGGAGGGTTTGATTCTGCTTCTTTCGCCGCCATTTGACCATACGCCACTCGATCCCGGCTACATCAAGGGCTATGTTCCCGGCATTCGCGAAAACGGCGGACAATACACGCATGCAGCCGTGTGGACTGTGCTGGCCTTCGCCGCGCTCGGGGATGGCGACAGAGCGGGCGACTTGTTCCGGATGCTCAATCCGATCAACCGTACGGCTTCCCGAGCCGGTGTGCAGCGTTACAAGGTAGAGCCGTATGTGGCTGCGGGCGATGTTTACGCCGAGCTTCCGCACATCGGGCGCGGTGGATGGACCTGGTACACCGGATCGGCGGGCTGGCTCTACCGCGCCGGAATGGAGTGGATTCTCGGATTCCGCGTGCGCGGAACGACGCTTAGCATTGATCCCTGCATCCCTCGAACTTGGTCCAACTATTCGATACTTTTCCGCTATCACTCGGCGAGCTACAAAATTGAGGTGCAAAATCCCCGAGGCGTTTCCCGCGGCGTATCTCGAGCTGAACTGGACGGGAAGCCCCTGCCCAACTCCGCGAACGTTCCGCTCGTCGATGACGGCGTCGAACATCGTGTCGTTGTAGTTCTCGGGTAAACGTGCACCGTGGCCCGCTGGTGACATCGAATCAGCCAATCTGACAGGACTTGACCCGCTGGATCGGAAGGGTGGTTGAGGGATAAAACCTCAGTGGTTATTTTGTTTCAATGGCTTTTTGATTCTGCGTCCGCGCCTGTCTGGCGGGGGGCGCCAGATTCTTTGACCTAACTCTGGTGGTAGTGGCGTATAATCCGTACGGCTTTTGGAGATATCGTCTTGCTTTGAGGCGTGCTTGCCGGCAAACATCTTTCCTAGTGGCGGTTGGGGGAAATAGCCCCCGGCTCAAGGGAGAATATCGTGAAGCCCCTTCGAATCCTGATTGCTGACGACCACGACCTAATGCGGCGCGGAGTCAAGACGCTGCTCCTGTCGCATACGAGTTGGGAAATCTGCGGAGAAGCCAAGACCGGCCGCGAAGCGGTCGCCAAAACCGAGGAGCTAAAGCCCGATATCCTAATATTGGATATCAGCATGCCGGACCTGAACGGCGTGGAAGCGGCGAGAAGAATTCGAAAGGTATCGTCAAATACGGAGATCCTTATTTTGTCGATGCACTACTCCGATCAATTGATACGCGAAATTGTGGATGCCGGCGTGCGCGGGTATATCGTGAAATCGGACTCGGACCGTGATCTCATCATCGCCGTTGAGAACCTCGCCAGGCACAAACCGTTCTTTACTCCTCATGCCACTGAAGTGATTCTGGGCAGTTTTAATGTGGGTGGACCCATCAGGGACGTTCCGGAGTTGGTCAGCGAACGCCTCACTTCCCGCGAACGGGAAATCGTTCAGTTGCTGGCCGAAGGCAAGAGCAGCAAGGAAGTCGCTTCCTCCCTCGGGATTAGTGTTAAGACGGCCGAAACACACCGCGCCAATGTCATGCGCAAGCTGGAACTGCATAGCGTGAGTGAGTTGGTGCGCTACGCAGTACGCAACCAGATTATCGAGGCCTGAACGCCGCCATTCTTCCGGAATGCATTGACGAGAGCTTGGCTCATAAATCCCCTCATGCATGCCGTGATTCGCCCTTCAGGGGCTAAAGCCCAGTTTTTGTTGGTGTTTTGATGTCGCGGCTGAACAGATTGCGGAAAAAGTCAATTCAAAGCGGGTTTTAGTAGCACAGGCACTCTTGCCTGGGCTGGTTTTGCTGCACTTATCATCGATGCACAGCCAAGAGTGGCTGTGCTACTCGACTTTTTCCGCAACCTGTGAAGCCGCGACCCACAAGGCCTGTTTATGAGATGGCTTCGAGTATCTGTTCTTTGAGACCGCGGAGTCATCCCCGCCCGATTGCACGACAAATAGCAGGCATTTAACGCAACATGGTTCCCTCCGCTGCGTTGTGGGTTCACACGCAATTCCCGGAGACAACGCCGGATACAAGCGCAATGACCACCACAAACCTCACGAGGTCCAATCTACAGTGATTTCACGATCTCACTAACGTATTGACCGTATTGCGCTGGAATTCGTTCTTGAGGATAATCGCCTTGCGGAATAGGTTACCCACCCAACATGCCGGCCGTATTTGGAAAATCCGGCGGTCCGCGAAATCCAGCCCCAGCCGAGTTCCCGCTTTTTGTCTACGCGAAGGAAGGATCGACCAATGAACCCCGCTGTGGCATTGAAACAGAGAGTCGAAAGTATCCTCAGGAAAAGTTCCGACATGGACGTCGAACATGCTCCTGGACGGCCTAATGTCCTGGTAGCCACGATTGACCCGGAGATTCGCAGTGGTTTGGCAGAACTCCTTGAAGCATTTTCCCTCAACGCGATTTGGTTGAAGGGCGTGGAGACCGCGAAGAACACGCTCTCCAAGGAGAGCATAGCCGCTTGTCTCTGCGGATTCTGGCTCCAGGATGGCACATACCGGGAGCTGGTCCGGCACGTCAGACGGGAGCGGGTGGAAATCCCGGTGATTATCGTATCGGCGCCCGCTTGCCCCCATGAATACCGCGACTATCTTGCGGCCATGAACATTGGGGCCCTCGACTTTCTCTGCCACCCTTACAGAAAGAGCGATCTGGAGAGAATGCTCCGATTGGCGATTGAAACGCATTCGCGATCAGTGCGCCAGCAGGGGTCCATGATTGGCCCGATTTGCAGGCGCCTGGGGCCGCCTAGTAACGAGAGAAGGCGTTGGTTGTCGCGCGCGGGGGAAACGACCGCGCCATTTGGGTTCCCCTGAGTGCAAGATTGTAATGGCTCGCCTCTCGCCGCTTGCGACCAGCGGTGCCTCTACGCGTTCTTGTCTTCTGAAGGATTCCGACGATTGATGAAGTTTCATGGAGCGCCTTTGATTTTCAGCAGGCCTGCTTCATCGCCCAATCCTTGAAGCCACTTCAGCCTTCCCGTTCGCATTTGTGCGGTCTGCTCGAATCACTAACCACGAGCCGAGTGTGAAAAACTTGCTGATCGAGCGAAAAAGCTCGTATGTACAGCCCGCGCCACCCAAATATAAGTAGCGATTTTAGAGCACGTTAGGGTCCACGTTTACGTGGTATTCTACGTGCTCACCCACTGTTGTTGGCGAGCCAAAGCTCGCAGCAGAAAAAGGGAGAACTGTTCGAACAAAATCTGGTGGCCAGGAAGCCACCGGGCGTGAGTTTTCAATTAGGATCCGATCCCCAGCTTACCCCTCCACGTCGCGCGGATAAGCAGCAAATAACTAGATTTCGAATATGCGAGATCAAATATCAGCCGGATATCGCATCGAAGTCAGGGCCCCAGGAGCGCGAATCTCTCATGGATACACCGATGAACGAAGCACCGCCACCCGCTAAACCTAGCTGGCGTGAACGCGTTAGTTCGCTGAAAAACGTTCCCCCCATCTTCAGGATGGTGTGGGATGCCGCGCCTGGAGTGGTCGCGTCCAGCGTGCTTTTCCGTCTGATGGCCGCGGTAATTCCGATCACGATGCTTGGCGTTACCCGCAGAATTATAGATTCCATTTATGGAGTGACTTCGCATCAAAAACCTCTGTCGGGCGGTTTCTGGTTCCTGGTTGCGCTTGAATTCGGGCTGGCAAGCCTGGGGATCATTATGGCCCGGCTGATCGACTTCTGCGACAGCGTGATCACGGAGCGATACACGCGCCACGTCAACACCCTGATCATGCGGCATGCCGCGATCCTCGACCTGACTTCGTACGAAGATCCCATTTTTTACGACAAGCTGGAACGCGCCCGCGTACAAGGAGCGGACCGCATTGGAATGATCCAGGCGAGCGGACGGTTGATCCAGGAACTCATTACGACCGCGACGCTGGCCGCGGGCATTTATATGATCTCCCCGTGGATACTGCTTGCGCTTATAACGTGCGTCGTGCCGGCGTTTCTCGGTGAAACCCACTTCGCCTTCCTGGGGTATTCGCTTAGCGTGCAGCAGACTCCAGCGCGGCGGGAGCTGGATTATTTGCGAATTCTAGGCGCGAGCAAGGAGAGCGCGAAGGAGCAGAAACTTTTCGGGTTGGGAGGGTTCTTTGTGGGGCGCTATGCGGCCCTTTCCGATGAACTACATTATCAGAACGTAGTATTGGCGCGGCGCAAGCTGTTTGTCGGATCTCTTTTGTCCCTTCTCGGAACGGCCGGATACTATGGAACCTATGCGTATGGAATTTATCAAACAGTTAATGGAGCGCTCACGCTGGGAACTTTGACTTTTCTGGCAGGCGCCATCGCCGGAGCCAGCGCCAATATTCAGGCCTTCTTTTCCACCTTCTCCCATATCGCCGATCACGGGCTGTTCCTGACGGACTTGATCGAATTCTTCTCCGTTCGGCCGAAGATTTATTCAAAGCCCGACTGCTTGCCGGGTCCCCGCCCGATCCGCCAGGGATTCGAATTCAAAAATGTTTCCTTCGGCTATCCCGGAAGGTCCAAGCTGGTCCTGGAGAACGTCAATTTTCGCCTGGAGCCCGGCGAAAGGATAGCCCTGGTAGGAGGAAATGGTCAGGGGAAAACCACCATCGTCAAGCTTCTCACGCGATTGTATGACGTTGCGTCCGGTCACATACTCCTTGACGGCGTCGACCTCCGCGAATACGACGTCGAAGATCTTTGGAGTGAAATCGCCGTCATATTCCAGGATTTCATGCGCTACGAGATGACCGCGTCGGAAAACATCGCCATGGGGCGAATCGAAGAGCGAAACAATCCATTCCGCATCCGCGCCGCAGCCCTCAAGAGCCTCGCCGAAGAGGTTGTCCACAAGCTTCCGAAGCGCTACGAGCAAATGCTCGGTTGCCGTTTCTCGGGTGGAGTCGATCTTTCCGGCGGCGAGTGGCAAAAGATGGCCCTGGCGCGCGCGTATTTGCGCGATGCGCAGTTGCTGATTCTGGACGAGCCGACGGCGGCGCTGGATGCGCGGTCAGAGCACGAAGTCTTTGAGCGCTTCGCCGAACTAACCGCGGGAAAAATGTCCGTGTTAATTTCGCACCGCTTTTCCACGGTCCGCATGGCCGATCGCATCCTCGTGCTGAAAAACGGGACGATTGCCGAGCAGGGACCGCACTATCAGCTTCTCAGGAGTGGCGGATGCTATGCCGAAATGTTCGAACTGCAGGCGGCACACTACCGATGAGGCTTGGCTATTGGCCGGAATTTTTTTATGCCCGAGTGCGGTCCGTCGAAATAGTCCAAACGGACAACGGAGGTCCGAAGAGACTCTAAGGTGACAACGCTTCCCTGAAGTTAGGCCCTTAAGAGTCCGTTTGCCACCCGGATTTCGGGCGCTCTTGTAGAGCCAGCCTTTAGGCGGGCGCTGCAGATTCAAGCACCTGCTCACCTAAAGGTGAGCGCTACATGGCCCGGATTCTCAGGCAGAGTCTTGAGTCGGCCCCTTCCCCACCCAGGAGCGCAAGCCCTTGAACGAGAGCACTCGGAAAAACGCCGTCTTCCTTCTGTCATGGACGCTCTCTATCTTTCTGATCTTCGAAGCGTGCCCATCCGGAGCACAGACTCGAACGGAAACGATCGAGGTGGACATGCATGCGCCGACCCATCCGTTTCCCCACTACTGGGAGCGCATGTTTGGATCAGGGCGAGCGATTCTGTCTCTGCGAGATAGCTATCGCCGGGACCTCCGCGAGGTCCAGAAGGCGACCGGATTCGAATACGTCCGGTTTCACGCGATTTTCCATGACGAGGCCGGCCTGTACGATGAAGATGCCGCCGGAAAGCCCATCTATAATTTCTCTTACGTCGATCAGATCTATGATGGACTCCTGGAAAATCATGTCCGTCCCTTCGTAGAGCTGAGCTTCATGCCGCGGAAGCTCGCCGCGCAACCCGTCGTTCATTCGTTCTGGTACAAGCCGATCGTTTCGCCTCCGAAGGATTGGAACAAGTGGGACGACCTCATCTCGCATTTCGCGCGGCATCTTGTGGACCGCTACGGCATCGATGAAGTCTCCCAATGGTATTTCGAAGTCTGGAATGAACCCAACATTGATTTCTGGGCAGGCGATCCCAAGGAAGAAACGTATTATCAACTCTATGATGCAACCGCGAGAACGCTGAAGCGAGTCAATCAACGTCTCCGCGTCGGCGGGCCGGCGACGGCGCAGGCCGCCTGGGTCGATCGCTTCATTCAACATACGGTGGAAAATGACGTTCCGGTGGATTTTGTTTCCACCCATGCCTATGGAAACGATTCGAGCGAGGATGTCTTTGGCACGCACGAACCGATTCCACGCACGGAAATGGTCTGCCGTGCGGCCCGGAAAGTTCACGACCAGGTAGAGGCCTCCGCGCGGCGCAATTTGCCGATTATCTGGAGCGAATACAACGCGAGCTATAAGAATGAGACCGACGTCACAGATTCGATTTTCATGGCCCCGTGGCTTGCCGACACGATTCGGCAATGCGATGGCCTTGTCGCCATGCTGTCCTATTGGACGTTTTCAGACGTGTTCGAAGAACAGGGAGTCGTCACGCAGCCTTTCTATGGGGGGTACGGGCTGATAGCGGAATATGGCCTGGCAAAGCCATCTTTCAACGCGTTCAAATTATTGCATCGGCTCGGGGATCGGAGAATTACGGTTAATTCGAATTCCGCTCTGGCGACGAAGCGCAGCGACGGCGCCGTGGCGATGGCTCTATGGAATCAATTCTTGCCGGAGCAAGCGGGTGAAGCAAAACGAGTCAAAGTCATCGTGAAGGGGTTAACGGGAAATCATAGCGCCGTGATGACTCGTCTCGATTCGACCCACGGCTCTGTGCTTAGCGCATACGCGGCGATGGGTAGGCCTATCAATCCAACCCGGGCTCAAATCCAAGAGCTTCGCCGCGCGGCAATTCTCCCTCAGCCAGAAACATTAGACGTTCACCAGGGCCAGGTTACGGTGGTGCTCCCGCCGCAAGGGCTGGCCTTGATTGAATTTCATTGACCGGTCGTCCGAGCCAATTTGCCGGGCGTTGCGGGAGAAGAGGCATGGCGGCTTTCCTGCGTTCCTGTGGCCGGGAGAGCTTTGAATCCCGCGCGCTCCATTCCCCGCTGTGCTTCCGGGTTTTTCATGAAGGTATCCCATACGAAGCCGGAACGAGCGTTTTCGACCATCACCATCGTGATTCCGGTGTCGATTCCGATCACGTCGTGATCGTACCAACTCGTCAAGGGGTTGAACGCATCCACGAATCCATAGCGGCACCAGGCGCCGTTTCCGTAGCGATCTTTAATCGTGCGAAGCACGCGCATCGCGGCCTCCGGCAAGAACGGCAGCGAGCCGGCCGCAGCGCAGGGAACAACTGTTCCATCAATCGGTCCTGTCGAAGGCGGACCGCCCCACACGGCGTAACCTTTGGCGGAATCCGAAGCCGTGACTCCCCACAAGTCGTCACTGTAGTCGGGGAATTGCTTTGCCAGATCGACACAGAAGCGGCGATGCACGTCCGTGGCAATGGCCGAGTTCCGGAAATAGTCCGTATATTTATCGCGCTTTCCGCGGAAGTCAAACCAGGCCTGTGAATACTGGTGTACAAACAGGGGCGCAAAGGAACCGATATAACGGATGCCATCGTATTCGAATGTGGTTCGCTTCCAGGCGTTCCAACTCTCCGCGGGCAGCGGGTGAGACAGGGAACCTAGTCCCAGCAGATACATCATCATCATTTCGTTATAGTTGTCCCAGCGATTTTGCAAGAACCCGCTTTCCGGCCTCCATCCGTGCGGCAGAATCGAAGTATCCTCCGACAGCCAGTTCCAATCCACACGGTTGAATATCTCGGATGCCAGCGAGCTGATTTCGGAATGCTGGAAATACTGCCGGCATGTGAGAACTCCGCAGAGCAGGATGGCCATGTCGATGGATGAGACTTCCGAATCCCACAATCTTTCGCCTGTGTTGATGCTGGCCCAATGATAGAAAAACCCGCGATGATGCGGCAGTTTCCTCGATAAGAAGCGCAAGGCATTCAGGGCGCGTCCACGCGCCTCGGCGAAGGAAACGAACCCGCGCTTTACCCCGATACAAAGGGCGGTCAGCCCAAAACCCGTGGCCGCAATACTTCCCAAATCGCTCTTATCGAGAGACCGGACGTTGCATCGGTCTCTGACAATTCCAGTATCCGGATTGGCCTGCTCCCAAAAATAGAGAAAATTCAGAGCTTCCAGCGCCTCCAGGAGAGCGTCATCACTGTCGGAAAAGAGCTTGGGACCGACAAATGTCTGTTCTCCCGAGACAGGCGCGAAAAATAGAGGGTTCAACGTTGCTAAAGGAATACAGGCGGTCGTGCCGGCGATTCGCTTCAATAATTCCCGGCGGGACAAACAAACGTGGCTGCGACTCTCGCCGTGCATGGAACCAATTATATGCATTCTCCTGTACAATTGAAGCCTTAGGGTAAGAAATGCATCAGCACCTCGATCGCCGAAAGAAACAGTTCGGGTCAGAAGGCCAAGTAGGTTTTCCCATCCGCGCGCATCCGCATTTGCGGCATCCCGTTCCCTTTACGCATCAAAGTATCGGGGTGATCTGATGCTTGACAGAAGGGAGGCTGTCCGGCTGGCAGCAGTTGTCGTAGGTCTCGCGGGAATCCTGGCCGCATCCTTGGCGGTCGCCGTGTCTCATTACAAAAAGAGGCAACCCATATCGTTAAGAGGCGCGGTCGTCAAGCAGGATGGCGATCCGATGAAGGAATCGCCGATCACTGACGTAGAGATCAGCGTGGCCGGTGGCCTCGCCACAAGCAATGCGAAATCCAACTTCACGGGCTTTTTCACGATTCCCCTGCGCCGCGGAGTCGGTCGAAACCAATCCGTTACGCTCATGTTCAGGCATCCGGATTACCAGCCGCTGGACCTTACGGAACTGGTGGGAGACAGACTGTCCATCGTTCACCTTGCCCCAATTCACAAAGATGCCGGCGTTCCAACCGATCGTCCCATCACTCCAATCTCCAACGTCCTCATAAGATATTCGACAGTGACGACTGACCAGGAAAATATAGGAACGGGGGCAAAAACTTTTCAAATCCCGAACATTGGCAACGTGCCTTGTAAAAACAGCCCCCCGTGTTCACCCGACGGCAAGTGGAAGGCGTCTATCACCTCCGAGTCTCTCGATGCCGAAGAAGGAAGTGTGTTTCGCAACGCCAGGGTTTCATGCATCGCCGGACCCTGCCCCTTTACGAGAATTGACGACGACGGCTTTTCGCGAGGAGGGCGCCACATCAATGTCTCTGTCCGCAATTGGTCCGATACCACCACATTCTTGCTGCAAGCAGAAGTTTTTCACCCCCAGATCAACAACACCGTCCGTATGGCTTACCCCGTCATACTAGGCACGTCGCTGAATTTTACTTTGCCGCCATCCGCGGACGGGCCGAGCATCCAAGCTGAAGTAAACGGCGAGAACATCATATTTCCGCTCGGGCCGAAACCCGTATTGAGCTGGGCCGAATGCAATGTCAGCGTTGACAAGAATCAAGCGAAGATCTACCGGTGCGATCTCAAGAGCGAATACCGGTTTCGAGAATCAAAATGAGGCGATCGCTTCCGTTGAAGTGAGGCTGAATATGTTCCACCCGGCAAGATGCCTTCAGATATTCCTCTCATTGCTGGCTCAGGGGACCCTGCTTATGTCAAACCATCCAATCGTTGCGTACGGCCGTCAGCCAGGGTCTCCGATCTCTCCGGGCGCGACCGCCCCTGGCGATCTGAACGATATCCTGCAGTATATTTCCGACGGCTGGGATATTTTGACGCGCACGATGAATCGGTGTGAGAGCCTGGGGGATAGCAAGACAGACGGGGAACCGGTGTTGTATCTTCCCGCCGAAATGGCGAACCCACCCTCGATAACCGAATTGCAGGATCACTGCCGGATACGCGTGGAACATCTTCCCGCGAGAATCACCGGGGCCAGTGAAATTGACTTGAGCAAGATCCGCACCGGCGGCCTTCTGTATCTCGAGAATCCGTACGTCGTGCCGGGAGGTCAATTCAACGAGATGTACGGGTGGGACAGCTATTTCATCATTCGGGGCTTGCTTCGCAATCATCGCACGGAGCTGGCTAAAGGAATGGTGGAGAATTTCTTTTTCGAGATCAATCACTACGGCGGGATCCTGAATGCCAATCGAACCTATTACTTGACCCGCTCTCAGCCCCCTTTTCTCAGCTCCATGATCATGGCTGTTTATGAAGCAGAAAAAGCTGGGGGAAAACAAAATCTTCCGTGGCTGGAAAAGGCGTACCAATTTGCCGTCCGCGACTACGAGCAGTGGAACCGGCAGCCGCATCTGGCGGGCGACACCGGCCTCTCGCGTTATTTCGATCGTGGAGAAGGCCCGGTCCCGGAAATCATGGGCGATCCTAGCCACTATTACCGCGGGGTCGCTTACTTTTTCTTGATTCACGGCGGCTCGTACGAGTCCTATCTGGTCCGCAATGCGGATGAACGCTCCGCCGCCGCTGCCCCCGGCCCGCGCTTTCCTGTATTTGTCTGCGATCCTGAATCGGCAGGCACGGGGAAGGCCGACTGCGCCCCTGCGGATCGGATGGCCTTGACTGCTGACTTTTATAAGGGCGATAGAAGCATGCGCGAGTCTGGTTTCGACGTGACGTTTCGGTTTGGGCCCTTCGGCGCTGAAACCCATCACTATGCCCCGGTTTGTCTGAATAGCTTGCTGTATAAAACTGAGAAGGATTTCGAAAGGATGAGCATTCTCCTGGGTCATCCGGAGCAAGCCAGGAACTGGAGAGCGAAAGCGGCAGAAAGACAACGGCGCATGGTGAAATACCTTTGGGATGGAAATCGAGGCCTTTTCTTCGACTACAACTTCGTTACCCGCAAACGATCCACTTACGAGTATGCCACGACGTTTTATCCTCTCTGGGCCGGCCTTGCCTCAAGAGTGCAGGCTCGGGCCATCGTCAAAAATCTTCATTTATTTGAGCAGCCGGGAGGGCTGGCCATGAGCCGAACCGAGAGTCAGGCACAGTGGGATTTCCCTTACGGGTGGGCTCCGATCCAGCTCCTGACCGTGGAAGGTTTGCGGCGCTACGAATTTGGCGTCGAAGCCGATCGAATCGCGGGCAAGTTTCTTTCGACTTGACGCGATCTTCGGAAACAAGCGTCGTGGCGGGATATGCGCAAAATGTAACCGGATTCGGCTGGACTAACGCCGTGTTTCTGGAGCTGTTGCACGAGTCGCCTGGGGCGCTTGCCCTTTTAGACGGAAACTAACACTTGGTTCATGAATCCGCGCGGGCTTAGTGTGGTTCACGCTTCATGGGCTAAAGAGTCTGTGTGGCAGCGCGGTTTTTGAGCGCTTTTGTAGAGCCCGCCTTCAGACGGGCACTGTAGATTCAAGCACATGCTCACCTAAAGGTGAGCGCTACATGGGGCCGGCGCGGAGTTGCCACACAGACTCTAAAGCCCAGTTTTTAATGGGGGTTTGATGTCGCGGCTG
>WNFA01003026.1_pt1 | contig 16042 bp, 26 predicted proteins | sample 5400481 | NCBI WGS metagenome assembly WNFA01 (sample SAMN13153340, study PRJNA577476) | soil metagenome | isolation source: 120 cm saprolite under Douglas fir tree site 2 hole 1 replicate 2 | place: USA:California | collected 2015-04-18
CGCGCGTCAAGATCGTCGCCGAGCCGAGCGAGCCGGGCAAGGGTTTCGAGTTCGAGAACGAGGTCGTCGGCGGCTCAGTGCCGAAGGAGTTCATTCCGGCGGTCGAGAAGGGGCTCGAATCGGTGCTCGGCTCCGGCGTGCTCGCGGGTTTCCCGGTGGTCGACTTGAAGGTCACGCTCATCGACGGCGCCTCCCACGACGTGGATTCGTCGGCGATGGCGTTCGAGATCGCAGCGCGCATGGCGCTGCGCGAAGCGCTGCAGAAGGGCGCGCCCGTTCTGCTCGAGCCGATCATGAAGGTCGAGGTGGTGACGCCGGAGGATTACACCGGCTCCGTCATCGGCGATCTCAATTCGCGGCGCGGGCAGATCCAGGGCCAGGACATGCGCGGCAACGCCAACGTCATCAATGCGATGGTGCCGCTCGCCAACATGTTCGGCTACGTCAGCAATCTGCGCTCCATGTCGCAGGGGCGGGCCACCTTCACCATGCAATTCGATCATTACGAGCAGGTGCCCTCGGCGGTCGCCGCCGAGATCCAGGCGAAATTCGCCTGACGAGTTCGAGCGAAAAGGTCACGAGACGGAGAGCCCCATGGCCAAGCAGAAATTCGAACGGACGAAGCCGCATTGCAACGTTGGGACGATTGGTCACGTGGACCACGGCAAGACGACGCTGACGGCGGCGCTGACCAAGGTGTCGGCGGCCAAGGGCTGGACGGCGAACTTCGTGAGCTACGACCAGGTGGCGAAGGCGTCGGAGGCGCAGGGGCGGCGCGACTCGACCAAGATCCTGACGATCGCGACGAGCCACGTGGAATATTCGACGGCGAAACGGCACTACGCCCATGTCGACTGCCCCGGGCACGCCGACTACGTCAAGAACATGATCACCGGGGCGGCGCAGATGGACGGGGCGATCCTGGTGGTGTCGGCGGCGGACGGACCGATGCCGCAGACGCGCGAGCACATCCTGCTGGCGCGGCAGGTGGGGGTGCCGTACATCGTGGTGTTCCTCAACAAGGTGGACGTGGTCGACGATCCCGAGCTGCTCGACCTGGTCGAGCTCGAGGTGCGGGAGCTTCTGACCAAGTACCAGTTCCCGGGCGACAAGGCGCCGGTGATCCGCGGCTCTGCGATCAAGGCGCTCAACGGGGAGAAGGGGGAGACGGCGGACGAGGCGGTCCTGAAGTTGTTCGAGGCGCTCGACGCCTATGTGCCGTTGCCGGAGCGGCCGATCGACCAGCCGTTTTTGATGCCGATCGAGGACGTGTTCTCGATCTCGGGACGCGGCACGGTGGTGACCGGTCGGATCGAGCGGGGCAAGATCAAGGTCGGGGAGGAAGTCGAGATCGTGGGGCTGCGGGACACCCAGAAGTCGGTGGTGACGGGGGTGGAGATGTTCCGCAAGCTTCTGGACGAGGGGGTGGCGGGGGACAATGTGGGCTGTCTGCTGCGCGGCATCGACAAGGACGCGGTCGAGCGCGGGCAGGTGCTGTGCAAGCCGGGGTCGGTGAAGCCGCACAAGAAGTTCAAGGCGGAGGCCTACATCCTGACCAAGGAGGAGGGCGGCCGGCACACGCCGTTCTTCAACAATTACCGTCCGCAGTTCTATTTCCGGACCACCGACGTGACCGGGCAGGTGACGCTGCCGGCGGGGACGGAGATGATCATGCCGGGGGACAACGCGGCGATGGACGTCGAGCTGATCACGCCGATTGCGATGGAGGAGAAGCAGCGCTTCGCGATCCGCGAGGGCGGCAAGACCGTCGGCGCCGGCGTCGTGGTCAGCATCACCGAGTAACGGACGACAGACGACAGAGAACAGAGGACGGAGGACAGACGACAGACGACAGACAACCGACAAATGTAGGGGTGACGGGACCGCTTATCCGTCGTCTGTCGTCCGTCGTCTGTCATCCGTCATCGGAGAGATCATGAACGGCCAGAACATACGGATCCGGCTCAAGGCGTTCGATCATCGCATTCTCGATGCTTCGACACGCGAGATCGTGGCGACCGCCAAGCGCACCGGCGCGCAGGTGCGCGGGCCGATCCCGCTGCCGACCAGGATCGAGAAATTCACCGTCAACCGATCGCCGCACATCGACAAGAAGAGCCGCGAGCAGTTCGAGATGCGCACGCACAAGCGCCTGCTCGATATCGTCGATCCGACGCCGCAGACGGTGGACGCGCTGATGAAGCTCGATCTCGCCGCCGGCGTCGACGTCGAGATCAAGCTCTGAGCCGGGCAGGACGAGGAAGACGAGGACCACGAGCATGCGTTCCGGGGTGATCGCACAGAAGGTCGGGATGAGCCGCGTCTTCACGGACGGCGGCGAGCACGTGCCGGTGACGGTGCTGCGCCTTGCCAATTGCCAGGTCGTCGCCCACCGCACCAAGGCCAGGGACGGCTACGTGGCGCTGCAGCTCGGCTCCGGCAGCCGCAAGCCGAAGAACCTGACCAAGGCCGACCGCGGCCATTTTGCGGTCGCCAAGGTCGAGCCCAAGCGCAAGCTCGCCGAGTTCCGGGTCGAGGAGGACGGCCTGATCCCGGTCGGCGCCGAGATCACCGCCGACCATTTCATCGTCGGCCAATTCGTCGACGTCACCGGCACCTCGATCGGCAAAGGCTTTGCCGGCGGCATGAAGCGCTGGAATTTCGGTGGTTTGCGCGCTTCGCACGGCGTGTCGGTCTCGCACCGCTCGATCGGCTCGACCGGCGGCCGGCAGGACCCGGGCAAGACCTTCAAGAACAAGAAGATGCCCGGCCATATGGGCGTCGATCGCGTCACCACGCTCAATCTCAAGGTGGTGCAGACCGACGTCGAGCGCGGCCTCATTCTGGTCGAGGGCGCGGTCCCCGGCGCCAAGGGCGGCTGGATCACGCTGCGCGATGCCGTGAAGAAGAAGCTCCCGAAGGAAGCGCCGAAGCCCGGCAAGTTCCGGCTGCCGGCCGCCGAGGCGGGCCCGGCCGAGGCTGCCCACGACAAGCCCGCCGAAGGCGCGCAGCCGGCCGCACAGGAGGGCGCGTGACATGGAGCTGAAGGTCATGTCGCTCGACGGTGAGGCGGCGGGCTCGGTCGAGCTGCCGGACGCCATCTTCGGCCTCGAGCCCCGTCCTGACATCCTGCATCGCTGCGTGCGCTGGCAGCTCGCCAAGCGCCAGCGCGGCACCCACGACGTCAAGAACCGCGCCGAAATCCATCGCACCGGCAAGAAGATATATCGGCAGAAGGGCACCGGCTCCGCCCGCCACGGCTCAGCCCGGGTCAACCTGTTCCGCGGCGGCGGGCGCTCGTTCGGGCCGACGCCGCGCAGCCATGCGATCGATCTCCCCAAGAAGGTGCGCGCCCTCGCCCTCAAGCACGCGCTGTCGGCCAAGGCCAAGGACGGCGGCATCATCGTGCTTGAAAAGGCGAGCGTGAAGGACGCCAAGACCGCCTCGCTGCAGAAGAACCTCGTCAAGCTCGGGCTCAAGAGCGCGCTGATCATCGACGGCGCCGCGGTCGAAAGCAGCTTCGCCCTGGCCGCGCGCAACATTCCGGACGTCGACGTGCTGCCGGTCCAGGGCATCAACGTCTACGACATTCTGCGGCGACGTACCCTGGTGCTGACCAGGTCGGCGCTGGAAGCGTTGGAGGCGCGGTTCAAATGAGCACCACCGATCCGCGCCATTACGACGTCATCATCGCGCCGGTGATCACCGAGAAGGCGACGATCGCCTCGGAGCGAAACCAGGTGATGTTCAAGGTCGCCAAGCATGCGACGAAGCCGCAGATCAAGGAGGCGGTCGAGAAGCTGTTCGACGTCAAGGTCAAGAGCGTCAACACCCATCTCCGCAAGGGCAAGATCAAGGCCTTCAAGGGGACGGTGGGCGAGCAGGTGCAAGTCAAGCGCGCGATCGTGACCCTCGAGGAGGGTCATCGCATCGACGTGACCACCGGTCTGTAAGGGAGCGGCGCGATGGCACTCAAGTCCTACAACCCCGTCACGCCGAGCCAGCGCCAGCTCGTCCTGGTCGATCGCACCGGCCTCTACCGCGGCGCGCCGGTCAAGAAGCTGACCGAGGGCAAGAATTCGAGCGGCGGGCGCAACAACAACGGCCGCATCACCGTGCGCTTCCGCGGCGGCGGTCACAAGCAAGCCTACCGCAAGGTCGACTTCAGGCGCGGCAAGCGCGACATGCCGGCCAAGGTCGAGCGCATCGAATACGACCCCAACCGCACCGGCTTCATCGCGCTGATCAAATACGACGACGGCGAGCTCGCCTACATCCTGGCGCCGCAGCGGCTGGCGCCGGGCGACACGGTGGTCGCCGGCGAGCACGCCGACGTCAAGCCTGGCAATGCCATGCCGGCCGGCAATATTCCGATCGGCACCATCGTCCACAATATCGAGATCAAGATCGGCAAGGGCGGGCAGATCGCGCGCTCGGCCGGAACCTATGCCCAGATCGTCGGCCGCGACGGCGACTATGTCATCCTGCGGCTCAATTCCGCCGAGCAGCGTCTGGTCCATGGCCGCTGCATGGCGACCATCGGCGCGGTGTCGAACCCGGACAACATGAACGTCTCGATCGGCAAGGCGGGTCGCAAGCGCTGGATGGGGCGCATGCCGCACAATCGCGGGGTGTCGATGAATCCGATCGACCATCCCCATGGCGGCGGCGAAGGCCGCACCTCGGGCGGCCGCCACCCGGTGACGCCGTGGGGCTTCCCGACCAAGGGCAAGAAGACCCGCCGCAACAAGTCCACCACCAAGTTCATCATCTCGAGCCGCCACGCGCGGAAGAAGAACTGAGGACGGCATCATGGCGCGTTCGATTTGGAAAGGCCCGTTCGTCGACGGCTATCTGCTCAAGAAGGCGGACGCGTCGCGCGCGTCGGGCCGTCACGAGATGATCAGGATCTGGAGCCGGCGCTCGACCATCCTGCCGCAATTCGTCGGGCTGACGTTCGGCGTCTACAACGGCCAGAAGCACATCCCGGTGCTGGTGACCGAGGAGATGGTCGGACACAAGTTCGGAGAGTTCTCGCCGACGCGGATGTTCTACGGGCACTCGTCCGACCGCAAGGCGAAACGTGCCGCCGGTCCCGCCGCGCCGGGCGCGGCGGCGGCGCCCGCGGCGGCGGCCACCCCGGCGGCGGGCGGCGGCGGGTAAGGCTGGAGAAGGCGAACATGGGCAAGAAGGCACGCGGGCGCGCGCTTGCCGAGAACGAGGCTAAGGCGGTCGCCCGCATGCTGCGGGTGAGCCCGCAAAAGCTCAATCTCGTCGCGCAGCTCATCCGCGGCAAGAAGGTGGCGAGCGCGCTCGCCGACCTCGAGTTCTCGCGCAAGCGCATCGCCCGCGACGTGCGCAAGTGCCTGGAATCGGCGATCGCCAACGCCGAGAACAATCACGACCTCGACGTCGACGATCTGGTCGTCGCCGAGGCCCATGTCGGCAAGGCGATCGTGATCAAGCGCTTCCACCCGCGCGGCCGCGGCCGCATGGGCCGGATTTTCAAGCCGTTCGCGAACCTGACCATCGTCGTGCGTCAGGTCGAGGCGGCGGCTTCTTGAGGAGAATGCAATGGGTCAGAAGGTCAATCCAATCGGCTTGCGGCTCGGCATCAACCGCACCTGGGATTCGCGCTGGTACTCCGGCAAGGGCGAGTACGGAGAGCTGCTGCACGAGGACATGAAGATCCGCGCGGAGCTGATGAAGGATCTCAAGCAGGCGGCGGTGTCCAAGATCGTGATCGAGCGGCCGCACAAGAAGTGCCGGGTCACGGTGCAATCGGCGCGTCCGGGTGTCGTCATCGGCAAGAAGGGCGCCGATATCGAGAAGCTGCGCAGGAAGGTCACCAAGCTCACCCAGTCCGACGTCGTCATCAACATCGTCGAGATCAGGAAGCCCGAGCTCGATGCCCAGCTGGTCGCCGAATCGATCGCCCAGCAGCTCGAGCGCCGCGTCGCCTTCCGCCGCGCCATGAAGCGGGCGGTGCAGTCGGCGATGCGGCTCGGCGCCGGCGGCATCCGCATCAACTGCTCGGGACGGCTTGGCGGGGCCGAGATCGCGCGCATGGAATGGTATCGCGAGGGCCGGGTGCCGCTGCATACGCTGCGCGCCGACGTCGATTACGGCACCGCCACCGCGTTCACCACCTACGGCACCTGCGGCGTGAAGGTCTGGATCTTCAAGGGCGAGATCATGGAGCAGGACCCCATGGCGCAGGACAAGAAGATGGCGGAAGGCGATGCCGGCCGTCCGCGTCGCGACGCATCCTGAGCGGCGCGATCGAGGAATGAGAAGGGCGTAGAGCGATGCTGCAACCGACGCGCACGAAATTCCGCAAGGCGCACAAGGGCCGCATCAAGGGTGTTGCGACCTCGGGCATCGACCTCGCGTTCGGCCAGTTCGGGCTCAAGGCGCTGGAGCCGGAGCGCGTCACCGCGCGGCAGATCGAGGCAGCGCGGCGCGCGCTCACCCGCCACATGAAACGCGCCGGTCGGGTCTGGATCCGCATCTATCCGGACGTGCCGGTGTCGAAGAAACCGCTGGAAGTACGCATGGGCTCGGGCAAGGGGGCGCCGGAATTCTGGGTCGTCCGCGTCAAGCCCGGGCGGGTCCTGTTCGAGGTCGACGGCGTGTCGGCGGCGCTCGCGCGCGAGGCGCTCGAGCTTGCCGCCGCCAAGCTGCCGGTCAGGACGCGGTTCATCGAGCGGATCGCGGAGTAGGTTGAGGAGAGAGCATGAAGCCTGGCGATCTGAGGGCCATGACCGTCGATCAGCTCGACGACGAGGTGCTCAAGCTCAAGAAGGAGCGCTTCAACCTGCGCTTCCAGCGGGCGACGGGGCAGCTCGAGAACACCGCTCGCGTGCGCCAGGTCCGTCGCGACATCGCGCGCATCAAGACCATCGCGGCGCTGAAGCGCGCCGCCCGCTCGAAAGCCAAGTCGGAGTAAGCAAAGATGCCGAAGCGCACGCTCCAGGGCGTCGTGGTGAGCGACAAGCAGGACAAGACCGTGGTGGTGCGCGTCGAGCGCCGCTTCACCCATCCGGCCATGAAGAAAACGGTGCGGAGCACGAAGAAGTACTACGCCCACGACGAGACCAACGAATACCACGTGGGCGACCTCGTCTGGATCGAGGAGCGCCGCCCGCTGTCCAAGCTCAAGCGGTGGGAAGTGGTGCAGGGCGAAAAGAAGAAGGTCGTGTGAGCGCAACGCGCGCGAAGCTCGAGAGGACGGCGTCATGATCCAGATGCAGACCAACCTCGACGTGGCGGACAATTCCGGCGCGCGTCGCGTCATGTGCATCAAGGTCCTGGGCGGCTCCAAGCGGAAGTACGCCACGATCGGCGATGTCATCGTCGTGTCGGTGAAAGAGGCGATACCGCGCGGGCGCGTGAAGAAGGGCGACGTGATGAAGGCGGTCGTGGTGCGGATATCGAAGGACATCAAGCGACCGGACGGCTCGGTCATCCGCTTCGACCGCAACGCCGCGGTGCTGATCAATCCGCAGATGGAGCCGGTCGGCACGCGCATTTTCGGGCCGGTCCCGCGCGAGCTGCGCGCCAAGAACCACATGAAGATCATCTCGTTGGCGCCGGAGGTGCTGTGATGGCGGCGAAAATCCGCAAGGGCGACAAGGTGATCGTGCTCACCGGCCGCGACCGCGGCCGCACCGGCGAGGTGATCGAGGTGCGCGCGGAGGGCCGCGCGCTGGTGCGCGGCATCAATCTGGTCAAGCGCCACCAGAAGCAGAGCGCGCAGCAGGAGGGCGGCATCATCTCCAAGGAGGCTTCCATACACCTGTCGAATCTTGCGATCGCCGACCCCAAGGACGGCAAGCCGACGCGCATCGGCTTCAAGTTCGTCGGCGCGGGCGACAATCGACGCAAGGTGCGCCTCGCCAAGCGTTCGGGAGTTGAGATCGATGGCTGACAAAGAAACCAAGGCCAAACCCGAGGGCAAATCCGGCAAGGCCGAGAAATCGGACAAGCGGCCCGAGCGCGGCGACAAGGCGCAGCAGGCGCAGCAGGGGCAAAAAGCCCAGAAGCCCGACAAGGGCGACAAGGCCGGCAAGGGCAAGGGCGAGGCCGCACCAAAGGCGCCGAAGGCGAGGACGCCGGAGGAGCGCGTCACGCCGCGCTTGAAGACCTATTTCGAGGACGCGGTGCGCAAGAAGCTCGCGCAGGAGTTCGGCTACAAGAACCGCCTGCAGGTGCCGGTGGTCGAGAAGATCGTGATCAACATGGGCATCGGCGAAGGCGTCAACGATCGCAAGAAGGTCGAGTCCGCCGCCGGCGATCTCGGCCTGATCGCGGGGCAGAGGGCGGTGATCACCAAGGCGAGAAAGTCGATCGCCACGTTCAAGGTGCGCGACGGCCAGGCGATCGGCTGCAAGGTGACCTTGCGCAATACTCGCATGTACGAGTTCATGGACCGGCTGATCAATATCGCGTTGCCGCGGGTGCGGGATTTCCGCGGCCTGTCTCCGAAGAGCTTCGACGGCCGCGGCAACTACACGATCGGCATCAAGGAACACATCATCTTTCCCGAGATCGACTACGACAAGGCGTCCGATATCTGGGGAATGGACATCACGGTCTGCACCAGCGCGAAATCCGACAACGAGGCGCGGGCGCTGCTGGCCGCATTCAACTTCCCGTTCCGGCAGTGAGTGACGCTCCTCAGACGCGGAAAGCCAGGAGACATTGATGGCGAAGAAGAGCTCGATCGAGAAGAACAGCAGGCGGCGCAAGCTGAGCAAGAAGTATTCGGGCCGGCGTTCCCGCCTGAAAGCGATTGCGCGCGACAAGAACAAGCCGATGGAGGAGCGGTTCGCGGCGACGCTCAAGCTCGCGGAGCTGCCGCGCAACTCGTCCGCGACCCGCATCCGCAATCGCTGCGAGATCACGGGCCGGCCGCGCGGCTACTATCGCAAGCTCAGGCTGTCGCGCATCGCGCTGCGCGATCTCGGCTCCCGGGGGCTGATCCCGGGCCTGGTCAAGTCGAGCTGGTAAGGAGGTCGCCCGATGATCGATCCGCTCGGCGACATGATTGCCCGCATTCACAATGCGCAAATGCGCAACAAGCCGAAGGTGTCGACGCCGGCGTCGAGGCTGCGCGTGAGCGTGCTCGACGTGCTGAAAACCGAGGGGTTCATCCGCGGCTACGCGGCGGTCGAGCATTCCAACGGCCGCAGGGAGCTCGAGATCGAGCTGAAATATTTCGACGGCGAGCCGGTGATCCGCGAGATTTCGCGGGTGTCGAAGCCGGGGCGGCGGGTCTATGCCTCGGTGAAAGCTCTCCCGCGCATCAATAACGGGCTGGGCGTCGCGATCCTGTCCACGCCCAAGGGCGTGATGGCCGATCACGATGCCCGCGAGAACAACGTGGGCGGAGAGATTCTCTGCACCGTGTTCTAGGCAAGAACCAGCGGATCGGGAAACCAGGCCATGTCTCGTGTCGGAAAAAAGCCCGTTGCCATACCCTCCGGCGTCACCGCCAGCGTGGAGGGCCAGACCGTCACGGTGAAAGGCCCGAAGGGGGCGCTGTCGCTGGTGCTGCATGGCGACGTGGAGGCCAAGGTGGAGAACGGCGAGGTGCGGGTCGACCCGCGCGCCGAGACCAAGCGCGCCCGTGCGATGTGGGGAACCTACCGCTCGCTGCTCGCGAACGTGATGGAGGGAGTCACCAAAGGCTTCCAGCGCCGGCTCGAGATCGCCGGCGTCGGATATCGCGCCGCGGTGCAGGGCAAGAACCTGCAGCTCCAGCTCGGCTACGCCCACGACATCGCTTATCCGATTCCGGACGGCGTCACGATCGCAACGCCGAAGCCGACCGAGATCGTGGTCAGCGGCATCGACGGGCAGAAGGTCGGCCAGGTCGCCGCGGAGATTCGCGCCTTCCGCAAGCCCGAGCCCTACAAGGGCAAAGGCGTGAAATACGCGGGCGAAATCATCTTCCGCAAGGAAGGCAAGAAGAAGTGACGGGAGCACGCCATGGCGACAGTCGCTGATCGAACCACGCGGCGGACGGCAAAGGTGCGGCGGAACATCCGTCGCGCCGCCGGCGCCCGCGCGCGGCTCTCGGTGTTCCGCTCGTCGAGGTTCATCTATGCGCAGGTGATCGACGACGCCAAGGGCGAGACGGTGGCATCGGCTTCCTCGCTCGAGAAGGACATGCGCGGCAGCCTGAAGACCGGCGCCAATGTCGAGGCGGCGAAAGCGGTGGGCAAGCGCATCGCCGAGCGGGCGGCGGCGAAAGGCGTCAAAGAGGTGGTCTTCGACCGCGGCGGCTATCTCTACCACGGCCGCGTCAAGGCGCTGGCCGAGGCGGCGCGCGAAGGCGGATTGAGTTTCTGACGACAGATGACGGACGACGGAGGACGGATGCCGGCGATGAATGTGGAGTCGATCGAATCCATCGTCCGCCGTCCGTCATCCGTCCTCTGAACACAGCAGACAGGATCGGAACCAAGTCATGGCACATGGACCACGCGGGCACCGCGAGCGGGAAGAGCGCGACAGCGAATTCACCGACAAGCTGGTCCACATCAATCGTGTGGCCAAGGTGGTGAAGGGCGGACGTCGTTTCGGCTTCGCCGCGCTCGTGGTCGTCGGCGACGAGAAGGGTCGCGTCGGCTTCGGCCACGGCAAGGCGCGCGAGGTGCCGGAGGCGATCCGCAAGGCGACCGACGCCGCCAAGCGCGGCCTCATCCGGGTGCCGCTGCGCGAAGGCCGCACGCTCCACCACGACGTCGCCGGACATCACGGCGCCGGCCGGGTCTATCTGCGCGCCGCCCCGCCCGGGACCGGCATCATCGCCGGCGGGCCGATGCGGGCGGTGTTCGAGACGCTGGGCATGCAGGACGTGGTGGCGAAGTCGCTCGGCTCGTCCAACCCGTACAACATGGTGCGGGCGACCTTCGACGCGCTGCAGCGCCAGGATAGCCCGCGTTCGGTCGCCGCCCGGCGCAATATCAAGGTTTCGACGCTGCAGGCGCGCCGCCGCGACCTCGGCGAGAGCGAGCAGGCGACCGACTGAGCGGGTCCGGGCGCCGGGAGACCGACATGAGCAAGACCGACAAAGTGATCAAGATCGAGCAGATCGGCAGCCCGATCCGCCGGCATCATTCCCAACGCGAGACGTTGATCGGGCTCGGACTGAACGGAATCGGGCGGGTCACGGAGCTGCCGGACACGCCGCAGACCCGCGGCATGCTGGCCAAGGTCAAGCATCTGGTGCGGGTGGTGGACGCAAAAGGAGACCACCGATGAAGCTGCACGAGCTCGCCGATCGTCCCGGCGCGCGCAAGAAGCGCGCCCGCATCGGCCGCGGCATCGGCTCCGGCATGGGCAAGACCGGCGGCCGCGGCGGCAAGGGCCAGACCGCGCGTTCCGGCGTGCGCATCAAGGGCTTCGAGGGCGGCCAGATGCCGCTGCATCGCCGACTTCCCAAGCGCGGCTTCAGGAACACGTCGTTCGCGCGCAAGCTGAACGAGGTCAATCTCGGCAGGGTCCAGGCGGCGGTCGATGCCGGGCGGCTCGATGCCGGTGCGCTCGTCGATGCCGCGGCGCTGGTGAAGGCGGGGGTGCTCCGGCGCGCCAAGGACGGGGTGCGGCTCCTCGGCGCGGGCGAAATCAAGGCCAAGGTCGCATTCTCGGTCTGGGGGGCCTCGAAATCGGCGGTGGCGGCGGTGGAGAAGGCGGGCGGCTCGGTCACTATCCTGGCACCGGCGCGTCAAGGGGGCGAACAGGCCGCCTGATCCCTATATAGCGCTGACCTTCTCCGAATCGGGGGCGCAACCGGAGCTTCGAGCGATGGTCTCTGCAGCAGAACAACTGGCCGCCAACCTCAATTTCTCGGCGCTCGCCAAGGCCGAGGAGCTCAAGAAGCGCATCTGGTTCACGGTCGGCGCGCTGCTGGTCTATCGTTTCGGCACCTATATCCCGCTGCCCGGCATCGACCCTTCGGCCTGGGACCAGATCTTCCGATCGCAGGCGGGCGGCATTCTCGGCATGTTCAACATGTTCTCCGGCGGCGGCATCCACCGCATGGCGATTTTCGCCCTCAACATTATGCCGTACATCTCGGCCTCGATCATCATCCAGCTGATGACCACCGTGTCGCCCACGCTCGAGCAGCTCAAGAAGGAAGGCGAGCAGGGCCGCAAGGTCATGAACCAGTATACCCGCTACCTCACGGTCGGGCTCGCCGGCTTCCAGTCCTACGGCATCGCGATGGGCCTCGAGGGGGCCGGCAACGTCGTCTCCGATCCCGGCTGGTTCTTCCGCCTCGAGACCGTGATCACGCTCACCGGCGGCACCATGTTCCTGATGTGGCTCGGCGAGCAGGTGACGTCGCGCGGCATCGGCAACGGCATCTCCCTGATCATCCTCTCGGGGATCGTCGCGGAACTGCCGTCGGCGATCGCCGGCACGCTCGAGCTCGGCCGCCAGGGCGCGCTGTCGACCGGCCTGATCCTGGTGGTCCTGGTGATGGCGGTCGCGGTCATCGGCTTCATCGTGTTCATGGAGCGGGCACAGCGCCGGCTGTTGATCCAATATCCCAAGCGCCAGGTCGGCAACCGCATGTTCGAGGGGCAATCCTCGCACCTGCCGCTCAAGCTCAATACCTCCGGCGTGATCCCGCCGATCTTCGCCTCCTCGCTGCTGCTGTTGCCGACCACGGTCGCCAATTTCAACGCCGGGCAGTTGCCGGACTGGGGAGCGGCGATCGTCGCCCAGCTCAGCCATGGGCGGCCGCTGTTTCTCGCACTTTACGTCGGGCTCATCGTCTTCTTCGCCTTCTTCTACACGGCGATCGTGTTCAATCCGACGGAGACCGCCGAAAACCTGAAGAAGCACGGCGGCTTCATTCCCGGCATCCGGCCGGGCGAACGCACGGCGGAACACATCGATTACGTGCTCTCGCGCATCACCGTCATCGGCGCCGGCTATCTGGCGCTGGTCTGCCTGTTGCCCGAGATCCTGATCTCCTATGCCGCGGTGCCGTTCTATTTCGGCGGCACCTCGCTGCTGATCGTGGTCAGCGTGACCATGGATACGGTGGCTCAAATCCAGGGATACCTGCTGGCCCATCAATACGAGGGCCTGATCAAGCGATCGAAGCTGCGGGGGCGGCGTCGATGAGATTGATCCTGCTCGGCCCGCCGGGGGCCGGCAAAGGCACGCAAGCCCAACGCCTCGTCGCCAAGCATGGTCTGGCGCAGCTTTCGACCGGCGACATGCTGCGCACCGCGGTCGATGCCGGCACGCCGGTCGGCCGGCGCGCCAAGGAGATCATGGCCCGGGGCGAGCTGGTGCCCGACGATGTCGTGGTGGGCATCGTCTCCGACCGCATCGACGAGCCCGATGCGCGCAAGGGCTTCGTCCTCGACGGCTTCCCGCGCACGGTGCCGCAGGCGCACGCGCTCGACCGCATGCTCAAGGAGAAGGGGCTCGCGCTCGATGCCGTGATCGAGCTCAAGGTGGACGAGGCGCTCCTGCTCGAGCGCATCAAGAAGCGCATCGCCGACATGAAGACGCGCGGCCAGGCGCTGCGAGCCGACGACAATCCGGAGGTGTTGCGCCGCCGGCTGCTCGCCTACCGGGATCAGACCGCGCCGCTGGTGACCTACTATCGGCTGCAGAGCGTGCTGCGCTCGATCGACGGCATGGCTTCGATCCCCGAGGTGACGAGCGCGATCGATCGCATCCTGCAGGAGGCGACAACGCCGGCTGCCGCGACGAGGCGTCCCCCGCGCGCCGCCAAGACCTCAGCCAAGCCTACGACGGGCCGGGCCTCCTCGAAGGCGGCCGGGGCAAAAAAGTCCGCCCCCCCGCGGGCGCCCGGCAAGACGGCCCCTTCACTGCGGAAAACGAAGGGCCGCCCCGGCGCCCGCCGCAAGGCTTCCCCCCGCAAAATCGGCCGCCAGCGGAGGTTGACGAAACGCCGTTCCAACAAGCGCGTCGTCATAGCCCTGCAATACATCCATGGGATCGGGCCCAAAAAGGCCAGCGAAATCATGGCGAAAGTCGGGATTCCGGACAGTCGGCGGGTAGCGCAGCTGACCGACCAGGAAGTCCTCCAGATCCGCGAAATGATCGACCGGGACTACATGGTTGAAGGCGACCTGCGGCGCGAGGTTGCCATGAACATCAAGCGATTGATGGACCTCGGCTGCTACCGTGGGTTGCGCCATCGCCGCGGCTTACCCGTCCGCGGCCAGCGCACCCATACCAATGCGCGCACCCGCAAGGGTCCGGCCAAGCCGATTGCCGGCAAGAAGAAGTAAGCCCCCGGGCCATAGGACCAGTCATCGGCCTGGCGCGCGCCGCGCCGAGCCGCAAGAGGATCGAGAATGGGCAAAGAAGCCACCCGCGTCCGCCGACGAGAACGCAAGAATATCGCTTCCGGAGTCGCGCATGTGAACGCGACGTTCAACAACACCATGATCACGATTACCGACGCGCAAGGAAACACCATCGCCTGGTCGTCCGCCGGCACCATGGGCTTCAAGGGCTCGAGAAAATCGACGCCCTATGCGGCGCAGGTGGCGGCCGAGGACGCCGCCAAGAAGGCCCAGGAGCACGGCATGCGCACCCTCGAGGTCGAGGTTGCCGGGCCGGGCTCCGGCCGCGAATCGGCCCTGCGCTCCCTGCAGTCGGCCGGCTTCACCATCACCTCCATCCGCGACGTCACGCCGATCCCGCACAACGGCTGCCGTCCACGCAAGAGGCGCCGAGTATGACCGATGACGTTCTCATCCGGCGGGCTCCCGAGCCCGCCGCCGCCGATCATTCCCCCGGGGCGGAGTGGGGTGCGCGGCCCGCCCCCGCGCCGCTCAACGCTATGGGTGCCAACGTGACGATCCAGAAGAACTGGCAGGAACTGATCCGACCGAACAAGCTCGAGGTGACGACGGGCGCCGATCCCAAGCGCGAGGCCGTCGTGGTCGCCGAGCCGCTCGAGCGCGGCTTCGGCGTGACGCTGGGCAATGCGCTGCGACGCATCCTGCTGTCCTCGCTGCAGGGCGCTGCGGTCCAGTCCGTGCATATCGACGGCGTGCTGCACGAGTTCTCGTCGATCCCCGGGGTGCGCGAGGACGTGACCGACATCGTGCTCAACATCAAGGACATCGCCATCAAGATGCAGGGCGACGGGCCCAAGCGCATGGTGGTGAAGAAGCAGGGGCCGGGCACGGTCACCGCCGGCGACATCCAGACGGTGGGCGATATCGTGGTGCTCAACCCCGATCTCGTCCTCTGCACGCTCGACGAGGCCGCCGAGATCCGCATGGAGTTCACGGTCAACACCGGCAAGGGCTACGTGCCGACCGAGCGCAACCGGCCGGAGGACGCCCCGATCGGCTTGATCCCGGTCGACAGCCTCTATTCGCCGGTGCGCAAGGTCTCCTACAAGGTCGAGAATACCCGCGAGGGCCAGATCCTCGATTACGACAAGCTGACCATGCAGATCGAGACCAACGGCGCGGTCAGCCCGGACGACGCGGTCGCCTACGCCGCGCGCATCCTGCAGGACCAGCTCAACGTCTTCGTCAACTTCGAGGAGCCGCGCAAGGAGGTGGTGACGGAAGCGATTCCCGATCTCGCCTTCAACCCGGCCTTCCTCAAGAAGGTCGACGAGCTCGAGCTGTCGGTGCGCTCGGCCAATTGTCTCAAGAACGACAACATCGTCTATATCGGCGACCTCGTGCAGAAGACCGAAGCCGAGATGCTGCGCACGCCGAACTTCGGGCGCAAGTCGCTCAACGAGATCAAGGAAGTGCTGGCCCAGATGGGGCTCCATCTCGGCATGGAAGTGCCGGGCTGGCCGCCCGACAATATCGACGAGCTGGCCAAGCGCTTCGAGGATCATTACTAACCGAGGACAGAGGACGGACGACAGATTGGTCGTCCGTCGTCTGTAGTCCGTCCTCCGAAACCCGAAAGGTTTCCCATGCGTCACGGCAAGGTCCATCGGAAATTCAACCGCACGGCGGAGCATCGCCGTGCCATGTTCGCCAACATGGCCGCGGCCCTGATC
>WNFA01003628.1_pt1 | contig 16040 bp, 20 predicted proteins | sample 5400481 | NCBI WGS metagenome assembly WNFA01 (sample SAMN13153340, study PRJNA577476) | soil metagenome | isolation source: 120 cm saprolite under Douglas fir tree site 2 hole 1 replicate 2 | place: USA:California | collected 2015-04-18
GATCGCTTCGGAAGGCGAGCGGTCAGCCGCGGGTTGTCCCTTCTGGCGGTATGGGCGCCGATCAAGACTGCATCCACCTGGTCGCGCAAATGATGGGCCCGACGCCGCGACTGGCCTCCGCTGACCCAGCGGGAGTCACCGGTCAGGGTTGCGATCTTCCCATCGAGCGACGCTGCCGCCTTGAGCGTCACCCAGGGCAATCCGGTGCGGATGGATTTGACTCTCCGAGACGGCAGTCCCTTATCGCTCTTCACTGCTTTGAATCTTCGCGTCCTTGTTCTTTCCCTGCCCGTCGATCAGTTCCTTGAGCTCGTGCATGAACTCGCTGATGTCACGGAAGGAACGGTAGACCGAAGCAAATCGCACATACGCAACCTCATCGAGCTTCTGGAGGCGGCCCATCACCTCTTCTCCGAGGAAACTCGAGGCCACCTCCTTCTCACCCATTCCCTGAAGCTTTCGCTCGATCTCGGTAACCGTGCTCTCCAGTTCGTCCACTGAAACGGGGCGCTTTTCGCACGCCTTCTTCAGCCCGACGAGAATCTTATCCCGATCAAAAGCCTCCCGGCGCCCATCCTTCTTGACGATCAGCGGACTCAGCTCCTCCACTCGCTCATAGGTGGTGAAGCGCCGACGGCAGTCCAGGCACTCTCGCCGCCTGCGGATTACCGCCCCCTCGTGAGACTCCCGGGAGTCGATCACTTTGTTTTCGGAGTTCTGACAGAAGGGGCAGCGCATCGCGATCGAGAAGGATGATCAGCTCCGAAGCCGAGAAGCGTACAGCGGAAACTGCTGAGTCATCTCCCGCACTCTACCGCGGATTCGGGCCAATGCTGCCGGATCGTTTGGATGATCCAAGGCGTCTCCGATCATCCCGCCAATTTCCTGCATTTCCGCTTCACCCATGCCGCGAGTGGTGACCGCCGGAGTTCCGATCCGGATCCCGGAAGTGACGGTGGGCTTCTCGGGGTCGAACGGAATGACGTTCTTGTTCACGGTGATATCCGCTTTTCCGAGCACTTCTTCGGCCACCTTGCCGGTCAACGACTTCGGCCGCAGATCCACCAGCATCAAATGGTTGTCGGTTCCACCGGAGCAAAGCCGCAGCCCACGTCGTCGAAGCGCTTCGGCCAAGGCCTTCGCATTGGCGACGATTTGCCGTTGATACTGGCGGAACGCCGGGGTCAACGCCTCCTGGAGAGCCACCGCTTTGGCCGCAATCACGTGCATCAGGGGCCCCCCCTGAATGCCTGGAAAGATCTGGCTGTTGAGCGCCTTCGCGAAGGCCTCCTTGCACAGCACCATGCCGCCCCGAGGCCCGCGCAGCGTCTTGTGCGTGGTGGTGGTCACGAGCTCGGCCACGGGAATGGGCGAGGGATGGATTCCAGCGGCCACCAACCCGGCAATGTGAGCCATGTCCACCACCAAAACTGCCCCCACCCGGTCGGCGATCTCCCGGAACTTTGCGAAGTCGAACACCCGAAATCGATCGTCTCGGTCTCACGAGAGAGCCCATAGTGGACGACCCGGTATAACTTTCCGGAAAAATTGAACGGGGCTCCGTGAGTAAGATGTCCGCCGGAATTCAGATCGAGCGACAACATCGTGTCCCCAACCTTCATCACCGCCATGTAGGCGGCCATGTTCGCCTGGCTTCCGGAATGGGCCTGGACGTTGGCGTGATCCGCGCCAAACAGGGCCTTCGCCCGATCGATCGCCAACTGCTCGGCGACATCGACGAACTGGCAGCCGCCATAGTAGCGCTTTCCCGGATATCCTTCGGCGTACTTGTTGGTGAGTGGAGAACCCATCGCTTCGAGTACCGCAGGGCTGACGAAGTTTTCGGAGGCGATCAGCTCGATCCCCTCCTCCTGGCGCCTGGTTTCGTCGCGAATGGCGCGAAAAATTTCCGGATCTACCTCCTCTAGCCGAGCCGTGTTTTCCATCGCTCACCTTCCGCTTTGCCCGCCATCATTCTCGGCGTCTCGAATCTTTTGAACTCGCCGCTCGTGCCGCCCGCTTTCAAACGGCTGATCGAGAAATGTTTCGAGTATTGTTTTCGCGATCCCCGGTCCGACCACCCGTTGGCCCAGACACAGCACGTTCGCGTCATTGTGCCCGCGCGCCATCCGGGCCTCGAATTCGGTGGTGCAAACCGCGGCGCGCACCCCCTTGTATTTGTTTGCGACGATGCTCATCCCAATCCCGGTCCCGCAGATCAGGACCCCGAGCGAACACTCGCCCGTTCCGACCGCTCGCGCAACCTGCCCGGCGAAGTCCGGATAATCCACGGAATCCCCGGTATAAGTCCCGAAGTCCACCACCGACACCTTGCGGGCGTGAATCGCCTTGAGCAATTCCTGCTTCAGCTCCAGACCCGCGTGGTCCGATCCGATCGCCAGCTTCATCGAAAAATGAGTCTACTTGAACCGCTTGAACAAGAGCACGGCGTTGGTGCCACCAAATCCGAACGAATTGCTCATCGCTGCGTTGACTCGTATCTCGCGGGCCTGGTTGGGGACGTAATCCAGATCGCAAGCGGGATCGGGGGTGGTATAGTTGATCGTGGGGGGAATCGCGTTGCGGGCAAGTGCCAACACGCTGATCACCGCCTCCGCTCCCCCGGCCGCGCCGAGCATGTGGCCGGTCATCGACTTGGTCGAGCTGACCGCGAGCTTTCGCGCGTGATCTTTGAAAACAGTTTTGATCGCGGTGGTCTCACTCGCATCGTTGATCGGCGTAGAGGTGCCATGAGCGTTGATGTACCCAACCTCTTCAGGTTTCATCTGGGCGCTTCTGAGCGCCAGCTCCATGCACCTCGCGGCGCCCACTCCCTCAGGCGAAGGCGCAGTGACGTGGTATGCGTCGGAATTCGCGCCGTACCCTACCAACTCGGCCAGGATCACCGCGCCGCGGCGCTTGGCATGCTCGAGCTCTTCAAGAATCACCACCCCGGCGCCCTCTCCTTCCACGAAGCCATCCCGATCGAGATCGAACGGCCGACTGGCGAGGGTCGGCTCGTCGTTCCGAGTGGAGAGCGCCTTCATCACCGCGAACCCGCCGATTCCCAGAGGCGTAATCGCCGCTTCCGCCCCTCCGGCAATCACCGCGTCGGTCTCCCCCAACCGGATCGATTTCCATCCTTCACCGATCGCATGCGCGCTGGTGGAACATGCGGAAACCGGCGACCAGTTGGGGCCCCTGGCCCCAAAGCGGATGCTGATCAGTCCGGGCGCCATGTTGATGATCATCTGAATGATGAAAAACGGCGACAAGCGGTCGAAGCCCTTCTCCAGCGCCTTCTTGTGCTGTTCCTCGAGCGAGCCAATCCCGCCGATCCCGGACCCGATGATCACCCCAACCTTCTCGGGATCGTAACCGTTTGGCTTGTCGGTTCCGATCATCATTCCGCTTTCGGTGACCGCCATGTCGGCCGCGGCAATCGCATACTGGGTGAAGAGATCCATTCTTCGGATCTCTCGTTTTTCGATGAATTGCTCGGGATTGAAGTCTTTCACTTCACCGGCGATGCGTGCGTCCAGATCCTCGGCTGGGAACCGGGTGATCGGACCAATCCCTGACTTTCCGGACAGGAGGGCGGCCCAGTTCTTTTCGGTTCCCGTTCCCAGCGGAGTGACCAGCCCGGTTCCGGTAATCACCACTCGACGATTGGACAACACGTTCTCCTCCGAGCCTGGTCGTTCCCCTCCGTCGAAGACGCAGCTTCGCCGCTATTTCTTATGGGTATTGATGTAATTGATTGCATCCCCCACGGTCTTGATGTTCTCCGCTTCTTCGTCCGGAATCTCAACCTCGAACTCCTCCTCCATTGCCATCACCAACTCCACGATATCGAGGCTGTCAGCCCCAAGATCCTCGATGAATGAGGACTCAGGTTTTATCTCGTCTTCGCCCACCCCCAGTTGGTCGGCGATGATCGACTTCACCTTACCCTCGATGTTACTCGTCGGCATTTGCAACCCTCCAAGAGCGACCGCGTCCGGATAGCAAAACCCATTCAAACGGCGGGGCGCGGTATATCCCACGCCGCCACCCAATCCAACTTTGGCTTACATGTACATGCCACCATTTACTCTTAACACCTCGCCGGTGATGTATGACGCCGCATCGCTGGCGAGAAATGCCACCGCGTTGGCTACCTCCTCCGCAGTTCCCAGTCGCGCGAGCGGGATCGCCTCCATCAATCGCGCTCTCACCGGCTCGCTCAATTCAGAGGTCATGTCGGTGTCGATCAGACCGGGGGAAACGGCATTCACCCGAATCTTCCGGGAGCCCAATTCCTTGGCGATCGATTTGGTCAGGCCGATCAATCCGGCTTTGGATGCGCTGTAGGCCGCCTGACCGGCGTTTCCTGTTTCTCCCACGACCGAGGCGATATTGATAATCACACCGTGGCGCTGTTTCATCATTGGACGGCAAGCCGCGCGGATCAGCGCGAAAGCCCCCCGCAAATTCGCGTTGAGTTGCCGGTCCCACTCCTCGTCCTTGACGCGCGCCGCCAAGCCGTCCAACGCGATCCCGGCGTTATTCACCAGCACGTCCAGCCTTCCGTGCTCGGCCACCACCGACTCCACTGCTTTGGTTGCCGCCGATGTGTCCGCGACATCGAACCGAATCGCCCTTCCCGGCGCGCCGACGGCCGAGATCCGCTTCAATGTTTCGTCGGCTGCCGCCTGATTCGAGGCATAGCCGATCACTACCGCGGCTCCCCGCTGCGCGAATGCCACCGCGCAAGCTCGGCCGATCCCGCGAGATCCCCCGGTGACGAGCGCCACTTTCCCGCTAAATTCGCTCATAGGCTCGCGCTGGATCGAGAAATTGCTCAACCGTCTTGCGGTCCTCAACATTGAGCACCGAAAACGATTTTGAGATCCGCTTCACCAAACCGGATAGCACCTTGCCGGGTCCCACTTCGACGACTGTCTTGATCCCCAGCCGCTCGAGTTCCCGGACGCAATCTGTCCAGCGAACGGGTCGACTCACCTGTTCGATCAGCAGCGGGACCACGCGATCTCGATCGTCGTTCGCGGCCGCCTCCACATTTGAAATCACCGGGAATTTCAGACCCTTGAATTGGATGCCTCGCAGAATCTCGGCGAGCCGGGGCTTCACCGGATCCATCAGAGCGCAGTGGAACGGGGCGGAAACCGCCAACGGCAGCACCCGCTTGGCACCGGCTTGCTTCAGCTTGGGCTCGGCCCGCGCGACCGCTTCTGCGTGTCCGGCAATCACGGTTTGCTCGGGAGAATTGTAATTGGCGGGGGCGAGGACCTGCCCATCTGCCACCTGCTCGCAGATCGACTTCACCACTTCGGGAGCGAGTCCCAATACCGCCGCCATTGCGCCCACGCCCTCGGGAACGGCTTGCTGCATCAGTTGGCCTCGCTCCCGCACTGCGCGAACGGCATCGCGAACCCCCAATGCCCCCGCCGCGACCAGCGCCGAGTACTCTCCCAGTGAGTGGCCGCACGACGCCGCCGGCAGCGGCACCCGCTTGGCGAGCACCGCGAACGCTGCGATCGAAACGGTGAGAATCGCCGGCTGGGTATTCGCGGTCAGCCGCAGACGCTCCTCAGGACCCTCGAAGCACAAGCGCGAGAGGCTTTCGCCGAGCGCATCGTCTGCCGCTTGGAAAACCTCCCGGGCTTCGGGGAAACAGTCCGACAGCTCTTTCCCCATGCCGACGCCCTGACACCCCTGTCCCGGAAAAACAAATGCGACTGTGGACATTGCTACCAGCGCACCACCGCGCTGCCCCAGGCGATCCCGGCTCCGATCGCCATCATCACGATCAGGTCTCCTGGCTTGAGCCGCCCCGCTCGGTTGGCCTCGTCCAGAGTCATCGGGAGAGAAGCCGACGAGGTATTTCCGTACTTGGAAATATTCAGCCAGCATTTCTCGAGCGGAATTCCCAATCGCTGCATCACCGATTCGATGATCCGGAGATTCGCCTGATGCGCGATCACATGGTTGACCTGTGAGGCGGTAATCCCATTGGCCTCCAACGCCTCGACCACGCTCTCATACAGCGCCCGGACGGCAATCTTGTAGACCTCCCGCCCATTCATCGAAACCTTGTGGAGTTTTTGCTTCAGCATCTGCTCGTCGGGAGGATGTTTCGAACCCCCACCCTGAATCCAGAGAATCTCCGCTGCCCTCCCATCGCTGTGCAGATGGGTAGAAAGAATGCCTCGCTGTTTGTCGGAGGTGGGAGCCAGGACCATCGCGCCCGCCGCGTCGCCGAAGAGGACGAGGGTATTTCGATCCTCCCAGTCGATAATCCGCGTCAGAAGCTCGACCCCGATCACCAGGGCACGGCGGATTTTGCCGGTTTGAATGTACTGGTCCGCAATTCCCATCGCATACAGCGAGCCGGCGCAGGCGGCGGACAAGTCGAACGCGAAGGCGTTGTTCGCTCCCAGCTTGGCCTGAACGAAGGCCGCACAGGACGGCATCGGCATGTCCGGTGAGATCGTCCCGAGCGCGATCATCTCGACCTCCTCGGGGCGGGTCTTCGCCATTTCGAGCGCCCGGATCGCCGCTTTGACCGCCATGTCGGAGGTCAGCTCACCCTCCGCCGCTTGCCGGCGCTCCTTGATTCCGGTGCGCTCGGTGATCCAAGCGTCGGAAGTGTTAACGATTTTTTCGAGGTCGGCGTTGGTGATGATTTTTTCAGGCGCGTATCCGCCGGTCCCGATGATTTGTGTACTCGCCACGTGAATGTTCCTCGTGAACATGCCTCTCTAATCAGAAACCCTTGGTTCTGTCGCCTCTTTTGCCCGTTTCCTGGAATGTGAGGGCAACCAGGCCTGAGCTTGCTCCATCCTCATTAGAATCTCTTCCCGCACCTTTCCCTCGGCGGTTTGCAGCGCCGCGCGGAGCGCATTCTTGATCGCCTTCGGGTTGGAGCGGCCATGAGCGACAATTCCAACTCCGTCGATGCCGAGCAAGGGGGCCCCGCCGTATTCCGCATAATCCACAACTTTTCGCAGACCCGCGAGAGTCGGTTTGAGCAACATCGCCCCCAGCTTCTCGGAGAGTCCGGCGCGCTCGATCGCGGAACGGATCAGGCCGGCCACAGCCATCCCCGTTCCTTCCGAGGTCTTGAGCACGATGTTGCCGGTGAATCCGTCCGTTACCACCACGTCCACGTCCCCCGAGAAGATGTCCTTCCCCTCGACATACCCGATGAAGGCCATCCCGGAATTCTTCAACAAGGAAGCCGCTTCGCGGGTCAGCGCGGTGCCCTTCGTTTCCTCCTCGCCATTGGAAAGCACCGCGACTCGCGGTTGCAAAACGCCCAGGAACTTGCGGACGTAGGCTTCTCCCATCACCGCGAACTGGGCGAGATGAGCCGGCCGGCATTCCACGTTGGCTCCGGCGTCGAGGAGCAAGCACCTTCCGCCGCCCTTGAGTGAAGGAAAAAGCGCGGCGATCGCCGGCCTTTCCACTCGGCGAATTCGTCCCAAGACGAGAAGCGCCCCGGCCATCACCGCTCCCGAGTTTCCTGCGGACACCATCGCCCCCGCCTCGCCGCGGCGAATCAGCTCGAAGCAGACCCGCATCGACGAGTCCCTTTTCTTGCGAATCGATTCGCTGGCGTGGTCATCCATCTCCACCACCTCCGAGGCATGGTGGATGGACACGTTGCGCTGCACGGCCTGCCCCGACAAAGCCTCGCGGATTCGGCGCTCGTTTCCGACCAGCACCAGTTGGTGCTGTGGGAATTCCCGCGCGAACAGGAGACCACCTTCTACGACCGAGGCGGGGGCCAGATCGCCGCCCATGGCATCGAGCGCAATCCGCACTTACTCGACCGCAATGACCTCGCGCCCTCGGTAATAACCACAGGCAGCACAGGCGCGGTGGGGCAGTACCGGCTCATTGCATTTGGGGCACAAAATCACCTGCACCGCCTCGCGCAGCTTGCTGTTGGCAGCGCGCCGACGATTGCGCCTCATCTTGGATGTTCGTTTCTTGGGGACACCCACGTCAAAAACCTCTAGTTGAGTTTGATGTATTTGAGCTTCGCCAGCCGAGGATCAACGACCTTCTGCTCGCAGCCACAACTCTTTACGTTCAAATCCTGCCCGCATACCGAACACAGGCCCTTGCATTCCTCGCGACAAACCACGTGCATGGGCAAAGCGAGGAGCAGTTGCTCACGCAAAATCGGATCGAAGTCAATCGTTTTCCCGTTGAACCAATCCTGATCCGCATCTTCGAGACCAAACGACCCAGCGGAGACTAACCCATCGTCCTTTTCCCCGCCTGATTCCTCATCTTGCTCGCGCGATGCGCGATTCATCAAGTTGAGGGTGAAGGGAACTGGAATTTCAGTAACTACATCCACCAGGCAGCGTTTGCAGGGACCGGTCAGGTGGACGGTGAACTGCCCCCGGACCAGCACTCCGTCGCGCATCTTGCGTAGGGTGGCGTTAAGTCTCGAGGGCCGAATCGGGCGAAAGCCGGTGTCGCCGTCTTCGGAAAGCATGCTGGTAAGCCGCTCCAGACCAATCGATTCGTTGAGCTGGAGCCCTTCTTCTGCGATTTGTTCTACTTTGACGACCATCGACAAATACCGAAAAACACAACCGTATGTAGGAAGACATGCGTCTCAAGTCAATCAATGCATATGCTAGGTAGGGCGGGCTAACCAAATGTCCGCGAACAGGTAGAATCGCCCTTTGCCGATGCGAGTAGCGATTCTTGCAGACATCCACGGCAACCTGCCTGCGTGCGAGGCCGTACTGCAAGACATCGCTCGTTACTCCCCGGATTTCATCGTAGCCGCCGGCGATCTTGCTCTGCGAGGAGCTTACCCGAGGGAAACGTTAGAGCTCCTCTTCGAGCGCTGCAGCGTGCAGCTGATGGGCAACACCGATTGCTATCTCTCAGGTAACTACCTGGGTGGCGGCTATCGGGACCGTGTGAACTGGAAGATGGACCTGCTTCTTTGGACGCGCGATCAATTGGGTGAAGCAAACGTCCGCAAACTTGGCCAGCTGCCCTTCTCGGTCCGCTACTCGCCCCGTCGCGGACAAGATCTCTACATTTGCCATGCAAATCCTCGAAATCTGGAGGACGCGCTCGAGCCGACGCTGGATGATGCGGTATTGCGCCACTACTTCCAGAACCTCGAGGCGGCGGCCTGCGCCTTCGGCCATCTGCACTTTCCCTATCGCCGTCATCTGGGCCGGCTGCTGATCGCCGATGTCGCGTCGGTCGGAATTCCAAGGGATGGGGACGTTCGGGCGGCGTACGGCGTTTTCACCTTCACGCCCAAGGGTTGGCGCGTGCAGATCCGGAGGGTGCGCTATCCGATTCGGCGGGCAACTCAGGCGATTGCAGCTCGACACGTTCCCGGCGCCTCGCTCTTGATTCACAAAATGTTGGAGGCCCGCTACCGTCATCACCAAGTGCTGTTGACTGCGGCTCGCAAGCACTCCGGCCTGCCCTTGCCTGCGACGTCGGTTCATCCGCTGATCCCCGCACGGGCTGCAACGGGCACGCTACCCTCCCCACCTCTTTCCAACGACGTGCCCTCGGACACCAGCTTGGCCCCCGACACTTTGGCGGACGCCACGACGCAAGTCCGCAGCACCGATGAGTGACGCAAGGCGCCAATTGGTGACGCACAGCGGCAAAATCCCCTGGAGATGACTACTGTGGTCTCGGGCAAGCGGGCGACTCATTTTTGCTTTTGGTACACTCCGGGCTACGTACCCGACGCGAGTGGCCGACCGACCTCACAAGATCCTCGTGGTGGACGACGACGCCGATTGGCGCCAGTTGCTCAGGCTGTGTCTCGCTGATCTCGGCTACCATACGCTTGAAGCCTCGAATGGGAAGGAAGCTCTCGAAACCCTCTCCAAGGAACCTTGCTCGGTGATGCTGCTGGACATGCGGATGCCAGAAATGAGCGGCGAAGAAGTATTGCGGCGATTGCCTGACGATCCGCCCCGCGTGGTCTGCCTCACATCCGCTCCGGCGCACGAAGTCGGCAAGGCGCTGCAGAGCGGACCGCACTACTATCTGCCCAAAGGCGCGAGCCGCGAGCAGCTCGCACTGCTGCTGCAATCTCTAGAAGAGTAAGCCTTCCCGAGGCAGCGCGTGCAGGTTGGGTGGCTTCTCGCCGTTCTGGCTTTGGGACTCGCGGCGTTTTGGCTGCGCTGGTGGCTGCTGCGCAAGGGGCTTCCGGTCATAAACGGCACTTTCGCGGTTGCCGGGCTGCGCGGGCCAATCGAAATTCTGCGGGACGAACATGGCGTACCGCACGTGTTTGCCAGCTCCTTGGAAGATTCCGCGTTCGGCCAGGGATTTGTTCATGCTCAGGATCGGCTCTGGCAGATGGAGCTGAATCGCCGTGTCGGGTCGGGTCGGCTCTCGGAAATCTTCGGGCGGCGAGCCTTGGAAGCTGACCGCTTCTTGCGCCGCGTGGGGCTTCGCCGAGCGGCAAGGAGGGAGGCTGAGCAGCTCGGAACCGAGGAACGGGCAGTGCTCGAGGCATACAGCCGCGGCGTCAACGCGGCGATCCAGATGCTACGCAACAAACTCCCGCTCGAAATGCGCTTGTTGCGGATTCGGCCAGAGCCCTGGGAGACGGTCGACAGCCTCTCCTGGGCGAAGGTGATGGCTTTGAGCCTTTCGACCAATTTCGAATCGGAGCTTCTTCGTGCGCGAATCGTCGAGAGAGTCGGTCATCAACGCGCGGCTCAGCTGGAAATGCGCTATCCACAGGGCCACCCGTTCATTGTTCCAAGCGGCAAGCCGGCGCCACCGGCGCAACTCGATCGAGGCGGCGAAACCGAGGCGGCGGTTGTCGCGAAAGCGGTGCGCGAGCTCTCCCTCCTCTACCAGCAGCTGAAAAGCTTCCTGCCGATGGGCGCGGGTGGAGCGAGCAATAGCTGGGTGGTTGCGGGCAACCGGAGCACGAGTGGAATGCCGCTGCTCGCCAATGATCCTCACCTGGTCCTTCAGTTGCCCTCGAATTGGTACGAAGCGCACCTGATCGCCCCAGGCCTGGATGTTTATGGCTGCACTCTGCCTTGCGTCCCTGGAGTGATCCTAGGCCATAACCGCGGCGTCGCCTGGGGTTTCACCAATTCCGGCGTGGACGTACAGGATTTATTCATCGAGCGCTTCAATGAACGTGGCGAATACGAGTTCCGCGAGGAGTGGTTTGTTCCGGAACGGATTCGCGAGGTGATCAAAGTCAAGGGTGAGCCGGACGTCGTGGAGGAAGTGATCTCCACCCGCCATGGCCCGTTGCTCTCGAGCAACCCCCCACTGCCGGGCACTGCGCTCGCCCTGCGATGGGCGGCGCTGGATCCCGCTCACACCACTTCTGCGCTCCTGGTAATGAACCGGGCCGCCGATGCCAGCTCATTCCGCGAAGCGCTGCGTGAATGGCATTCGCCCTCGCAGAACATCGTGTTCGCGGACATTCACGGAAACATCGGGTACGTGATGGCGGGTGCGGTCCCAATCCGAGCCAAGGGTTCCGGCTTCGGCCCGGTTCCAGGCTGGTCTGGGGAGTTCGAGTGGACAGGATGGCTGGCGTTCGAGGACCTTCCACGGCTTTGGAATCCGCCGACTGGACTCATCGTCACCGCCAACAACGCGGTCGTTGACCAAAACTTTCCGTGGCATCTGTCGTGGGATTGGATGAACGGTTTCCGGGCGATGCGAATCGAGCAACTCCTCTCCGAACGCACCATCCTTTCGCCGGAGCACTTCAAAAAGATGCAGATGGATGTTCATTGCATTCCTGGACGACTGTTCGCCGGCTGTTGCACCAATCTCAAGCCAACAGACTCAATCGAAACGGAAGCCCTTCGAATTCTTCTCGCCTGGGACGGCGAGGCAGGCCCCGCGAGCGCCGGCGCAGCGATTTACGAGGCGATGATTCTCGCGACGATTCGACGCGCTCTCGAACCCGAGCTTGGAACAGAGCTGATCTGGGACCTGCTCGGTCGATCCAGCACGCCGATTGCGCCAATGAATCTCATGTTGGGCCGGTACACTGGATTTTTAATCGAGGCGCTGCTTCGCAATGATACGTCAATGCTTCCGGCCGGGAGCCTGGGTTGGCAGGCCATTCTCTCCGATGCCCTGAGCGACGCCGTCAAAGCGCTGAAGGAGAACCTCGGGGGAAGTCCCGCTCGCTGGCAATGGGGACAGCTCCACCGGCTCAAGCTCAAGCACCCGCTCGGCAGCGTCAAGCCGTTGAACCTGATCTTCAATGGGCCGGACGTTCCCGTCGGTGGAGATACCGATACCCCGTTTCAAACCGCGTTTGCAGCCCACGAACCGTTCGCGGCGACGGCTTGGGCCCCATCGTGGCGCCAGATCGTCGATCTTTCATCCATCGACCGCACTGTCTCCGTGTATCCAGGTGGACAGTCGGGACATCCAAGGAGCCGGCACTACCTCGATCTCTTTCGCCGATGGTACCAAGGCGATTATCACTCGCAATGGATTGAACGATCCGAGATCGAAAACCACTTGGAGGGCCGGCTCAAGCTCGAGCCACCGCCGGAGGACGTGTGACGTTTCCCATTTCATTGCTTTGCTCCGTTCTGTTGGCCGTCACCGTCTCCCTGGGGCAATCCGCAGCTGCGGAGCCGGTCGACGGCGGTGCCTCGCCGCCGGTGGAGACGTGGACCCAGCGCTTTGATCGGCGCTGGTCCCAGCGGGACGAACGAAATGTTCTTGAGGAGCTCTACAACCTCGCCAAGGACGCTCAGAAGAAGAACGCGAATGACTTCGACGCAAATTTGCGGCTCGCCGCAGTGCTGGTTTGGCAAGCCGATGGCCTGGCCGACGGCACCAATGCAAAGGCGCAATCGGGAAAGCAGGGATGGAACCTGGCGGAGAAGGCGCTCGCAGTCAATCCAGAGGATGTCCGCGCGCAGTATTACGGCGGAACCGGCATTGGTCTGTATTCGGAGGGCGTTGGGATTCTGACCGCGCTCGGTGAGGGTCTCGAGGGAAAATTTCGCAGCCGGGTGGAGGCCGCTTTGAGGCTCGACAAGAATTTCCTCGACGGCGCTCCGCAGGTGCTTTGGGGGCGTTTTTTCTTCAAACTTCCCTGGCCAAAGCGCGATGTCGCCGAGTCAATCAAGGTCTTGCGCACTTGCATTCAGGAGCATCCCCATAACTTGCGCGCCAAGCTCTACTTGGCGGAATCGCTCCTGGATGACGGAAAGAAGCAGGAGGCCAAGCAGCTGATCGAACAGATTGACGTCGCTCCGATTGGCGTCGACCCGCCCGAGGATCGGCGAATCAAAGCGCGAGCCCAACAATGGGCCAAGCAACACCAGGGCGACCTGGGTTGAAGCGCCTCGGCGGCTTACTTCTTTTGCTCTCCCTGCCCCTTCTGAGACACCGATTTTCCGGTACCCTTGCCATCCTGCGCCGGCTTGGCCTGGCCGCCACCCTTCGTATCCTTGTACTGATCGTTGTACATCCGGATTAGCTCGTTGGTCAGATCCAGGTGCGCCGGGGCAAATACCAGTCCAGCGCGCGACTTATCGAAAATCATCGTAAAGCCTTCGCGCTGCGCGATCGTCTGCACCAATGGATCCATTTTGCTGACGATCAGATCGATTTCATTGCGCTGCCGCGTTTCCATGTCGCCCTGAAACTTCTGAACCTTGGAATTGAAATCGAGCATTTTTTTCTCGAACTCGGTGGCCTTCTGGCGGCGAGCGGCCTCGGTCATCGTCGCGGACTGTTTGTCGAATTGGTCCTTTTCCTTTTTCAAGGCATCCTGATCCTTTTCGATCTCCTTTTGCGTGTTCTCGCCGAAGGACCTCAGCCTTGCTTGGGCCGCGCGCCCCTCTTCGACTTCGACCAGCGCGCGCTGCAAGTCCACGAACCCGAGCTTTTGCTGGGCGTTCGCGCCAAAGGCGATGAAACTAGCTAGGACCGCACCCCGGAACGCCATCATTATTTTCGACTCCTGAAGACAGGTGGAAGCTTTAACTTCGGGCGCTCCTTACCATGGCCTCTGCGCATTGTCGCGTGCCCGGCCGCCAATTTGACGTGCAAGGGAGCGACCGCGGGGGTCAGTAGGTATTTGACGTGCAAGGGAGCGACCGCGGGGGTCAGTAGGTTTTCGCCTCGGCTCGGTCCGCAACCCCGTGTGTCGCCGAGACTTGCTCGGGCGTGGTCCCCAGCGGCAAGGCGACCACGAAGGTTGAGCCGGAGTTCGGCACGCTCTGCACGGTTACCGAGCCCCCGCTCGCCTCGACGATTCGGCGGACGATCCGAAGACCCAGCCCGAGCCCGCCGAATTCTCGTTCTGATACGGCGCGCTCGAATCGGTCGAAAATTCTGGTCAAGTTCACCGGGTCAATGCCGATCCCGTAATCCTGCACTCTGAGGATCGCTTTTCCAGAGTCGTGACTCACCTCGATTTCCACCGGTTTGCCGCGTCCGTACTTGAGCGCGTTGGCGAGTAGATTGGTGATCACCTGTTCCATCCGCAGCCGGTCCCACTGTCCTACTACTCTTTCGGCCGCACGGACCTCGACCGGACAACCCATCTTCTGCGCGGTCTCTGGGTACTGCGAAACGACCTCATTCACCAACTGCGTCAAGTCGACTGGCTCAGGATGCAAAATCAGCTTTCCGGCAGTCATTCGAGAAACATCCAGAAGGCCGTTGACCAGTGGTTCCAACGCGTGCAGCTGGTGGTTCGCTCTCGAGAGTCGCTCGATGACTTTGTTCATCCCTCCCGGCTCCAGTCCCTTGGAGATGAAGCGCTGCATGCTTTGCACCAGCAACTGCAGCGAGGCGAGCGGGGTCTTCAGCTCGTGCCCAGCAATCGATAGGAATTCGTCCCGGACCTCGATTGCCCGCTGCAGCTCCGACTCCGCGCGCTTCATCTCCTCGACATCGGTGCTGGTGCCAAACCATTTGAGATTTTTCCATTCGGATCGCGCATCGCCACCGCTCGAGCCAAAAACCAGCGATAAGCGCCGTCCTTGCTCCGGATCCGAAGTTCCTGCTCGTACGACTCGCCGGTTTGCACTGCGTATGCCCAAGTCACTTTGGCGTTCGCCGAGTCTTCCGGATGGACAAAGTCCGTCCAATCCAAGGTGATCGCTCCTTGCATGGTTAGGCCCACGTAATGCGCCAGCACCTAGTTCAGGTAATCCAATCTACCGTCCGGTCGGGCAGTCCAGACGATTTGGGGCATTGATTCCGCGAGGAATCGATATCGCCGCTCGCCGCTTCCTGCCTTCTGGCCCGTTCTTCCTGGTTGAGCTTTTCCTGCAATTGGAGCTTGGCGGCGGTCTGCGCGTAGAACTCGCTCGAAATTCCCACTCCGAGCGCGGCGGCGAGAAATATGTAGATGATTCGAACCGCGGCCTCGTCCCAGTGACCGCTCAGATCGCCAGTCAGCAAAGAAGCGCAAAGTAGCTTCCTGAATAGACCAGGGAAGCGAACAAGGTTTGTCGTGCGGGGTAGCGGAACGCAATCGCCACCATCGAGATGTAGAGCAGAAGATAGAAGGGGGAGGCGATGCTGCCGGTCGCGTACAGCCACACCATGATCAGCGCCGAGTCGCTCAACGAGGTGAAGTAGCTCGAGAGCAGGATCGGATAGCGGCGGTAAGGCTCGGCAAACCAGACGTACAGCCCATAAAGCGCGGCAATGCCGATCACCGCATTGGCCAGCCACGGAATCGTTCCCTGCTTATCCAGGACCAGCCAGTACAGAACGCTGTTCGCCGCAACGACGATGAGTCGGATCAACTGCCAGCTTCCGCTCCGCGGCGAACGCCTTTTCCGAGAGCGCCTGCTGTTCAACCCGCGAAGGGCCGGCGGCCCCGGGTTTTTCAAGACCAGTCAAGGGTTCCAGTCAGCCGAGCAGCGTACCAAGATTGCTCTCGTTCTGGCAGGTCTGGTACTAGAGCGACGAACAAGGGGCTCAAGCGAGGGGAAGATGACCTGCAGCGCGATTGGAGTAGCGATTTCTTTCGTCCTGGGAGTCGGTGTCACGGCATT
>WNFA01002191.1_pt1 | contig 16021 bp, 13 predicted proteins | sample 5400481 | NCBI WGS metagenome assembly WNFA01 (sample SAMN13153340, study PRJNA577476) | soil metagenome | isolation source: 120 cm saprolite under Douglas fir tree site 2 hole 1 replicate 2 | place: USA:California | collected 2015-04-18
AGAGCGGACCCATTCAGGAAGGCCAACTCTTTCTACTTGCAGGAGATGGCCTTTATCACCGGCATACCCTCAATCTGTGCGGCGGTATCGTAGGTGACTCTGCACTCTGTCAGACCTGAAGGCAACGCGCGGGCAAGAGACAGCGACGTTCCGGAGTAACTGCATCCCAGCCAGTATGCGCGCTCAGACTTTGCATTCAGGAGCCATACCGCCGTTTTGGTTTTTCGAGCGCCTGTTTCGTGATCGGGAACCAAGGACGTCTGCGCCTCGACTGGGCCGTCGTAGAAGGTAACCCTGCTCAGACGGTGGGGAATGTTACCCACTGACACCTTCCATCCCTGCAGCGGCTTCGCCAATTGCGGATCTACGACGCGAATGCTATCGGGACAGCTGACCTTCGGCGCATCTTGAGCAATCAATCCCAACGCAAAGAACAGTATCAAACAACAATGGAGTGCGGCTCTTGCTTCAGGTCTCATGGATCACCACTCAATCACCGAGAATGCCGCGCCGTTGTTGCTGAGGTTGGAAGTATCAGAAGGCCTCCAACGAATGGTTCGTTTCTGCACCGATCCCTGGCTTACCCACTGATCTAACACGATAATTCCAGATCCGTCCTGGTCGAGATAGATCGCCGCATGTTTTCCCGAACGACCGGTTTGTGCATATTCACCGTTTACAAAGGTTGCAATGGCTGTGCCCGTTAGGACGCTCTTATCGCCTTGAGTAACTTTCTCTCCTTCCTTCCACAAACGGGTAGGAGGAGCGTTGAGTGTTTGCCTGATAAATTCCACACACTCAGTGTCGCCTTTTTCGTTCTTGTAGGCTTTACCGGCGAAGGTTCCCTCCAAGGACTTACCTGAGTGAGGTTTTAAGATGTGCGCCACGGCTTTCTCCCGAAGCAGATAAAGGCGCCGAATATTATCACATGATCGTGATGTGGCTCTGGTCACATCGGCCGACCCTCATTTTCTTCACACGCACCGGTCGCGGCTCGATTCTGTGGGTATGGAGGCATCACAAAAGACATGAGGAAAGACTGCGTGACTTATTGTTGAGGTGAGTGCTCAAGGCTTGGGGTGGGAGACGGGAATTGAACCCGCAACGTCCGGAGCCACAGTCCGGTGCTCTACCGGTTGAGCTACTCCCACCGTATCTTGTCGATTATAGCAACTGGGCTAAGAGGCTGTCCGAACGGAGAGGGAGAGATTGCGCGGGCTAAACTTCCGGGCCAAACTACTGCCAAAACTACTAAAGACCTTAGGGACGGCCGACGCCTACGTATTCGAATCCCATGGCGCGCAGCCGCACGGAGTCGAGAAGATTCTTGGTGTCCACGATGACGGGTCGTTTCAGCAGGTGCTTGATGCGATCGAAATCGAGGCCGCGGAATTCAGGCCAGCCAGTGCCCACCACCAGCGCGTCCATACCCTCGGCGGCGGCGTAGGGCGTCTCGCAGTAGTGGACGGTGCCATTCAGTTCCATGCGCGCCTCCGGGATGGCTACCGGGTCGTAGGCGCGAACCCGGGCTCCCTTGGCGATCAGGCTCTTTGCCAGATGCATCGAGGATGAGCCTGCAACCGAATTGGTATTGGGCTTGAAGGCCAGGCCCAGGATTCCAACGTCTTTGTTCTGCACCGACTTCACCATGGAGGAGATCTTTTCCACCAGGCGGTCAGCCAGACTGTGGTTCACTTCCCGCGCCGCAGTAAGCACTTTGAGCGAGACTCCCTTTGCGCGCGCCAACTCGGCCAGCGATTCCATATCAGATTCGGCAAACAGCCCGCCCATTCCGGCTCCCGGCTGCAGGCAACGGGGCGCGATTTTCTTGTCCAGCCCCAGCGCCAGAGAGAGACTGACGGCATCGGCATTGACGTGCTCGCATAATCTGGAGAGTTCGTTGATGAAAGAAATCTTGGTGGCGACAAAAGCAGTGGCCGATTCCCGCACCAGTTCCGCGGTTTCGTGATTGGTCACGATCACGGGAACACCGCGCATCACCAGTGGGTGCAGAATCTGTTTTAGCGCCAGCACCGCATCATTCGAGGACGTCCCCAGGATGATCCGGTCGGGCCAGTTGAAATCTTCAACCGCGCAGCCCGGTGTGATGAAAACCGGTTGCGATACGATGGTCGCCTGCAACCCGGCATCCTTCAGCCGCTTCTCGACGCTGGTAGCCGTTCCCACTCCGACTGGGGTCACAATCGAGAGGATGGGAGGCTTCGGGGCGAGGCGTGCGATCCGAATCGCCAGGTCGGCCAGGTGCTGCGGCGTGTCTTCCGCCAGAAAAATCACCTGCGCCTTGCGGGCAAATGACTCCATGTCGGTGGAGTAAGCCAGTCGCCCGGAGCGCACATTACGCTTAATTACTTCGGTCAGGTTCTTTTCGAAGAAGGGCACATTGCCCTGTGCCATTTCGACCATGCGAGAACTATCGGGGTGGCAGCAGGTTACTGGAGTTCCAAAGTCCGCCAAACAGGCTGAAACGATCGTGCCCAGATAGCCCGACCCGTAAACTCCTGTCTGCATAAGCCTCCTGGCAGTAATGTCCCGAAACCCGCGCGGGAAGGCCCGTTGACGGAGCAGCCCCACATCTTATGTACGCCCGGGAATGGCTGTTGGCAATAGACGAGAAGGACATGTCCTTCGGAGGAGAAAGGCGGGCGTTGGACTCGAAGGTTTGGCCTTCGGACCTCCGCGGTAATACCTCAGATCTCGACCGTAGCGCCGGCGTCCCGCCGGCTGTCCGGGCGGCGTCTCGCCGCCCGCTTCATGTGGCATCAATTTCGCGGACTCGCTCTGCTTCCACTTCCAGCCGCGGCGGGCGGGACGCCCACCGGACAGCCGGCGAGACCGCCGGCGCTACGATCTGACAGTCTTACGATCTGAGGTCTAAGGTCCGACACCTGACGCCCGCTTTACCGCGGCGTGACCAGTTGCCGGCCCAGAGGAACTCCGGCGAGGTCCACCCAGCGGTTCTGTTCCTCTTCGCGGACGAAGGTCAGTTCGCTGACCTGAATGTCACGGCTGCCGTCAAAGTGGGTCCAACGCTCGTAGGCCACTTGATAGGCTTGCTGCGCCAGGGGTTCGGCGCTCATCTTCACGATGGTCAAATGCGGCATGTAGGGCCATTCTTCCTGAGCCGCCAGAGCCTTGGTGTTCAGCCGGTCGTGCAGTTCGCGCATCCGGTAGGCGGCGTGGGCCACGCGGATGAAGACCGTTGGCGTTAACGGGCAGAAAGTCTCGACTTCACCCAGGGTCACCGTAAACGGTTCCACTTGACTGCACACTTCTTCCAGGGTTTCACGCGCTGATAATTCGGTACCCTGCAGAACCCGGGGCGGAAGCACGGTCAGATGAGCCGCGAGATGGGGCAGCTCTGGGTGCAACCGGCGCCGGAGGTGCTCGACAAATTCCCCGACCGGATTTCTGACGTAGGCCACTAAGGCGTAGCGAGGAGTCGGCATTGTCAAAAGCAAATTATACGCTGTGGCGGCAGCCGGGGCGGGGATTCCGGCTGAGACTTGCAGGAAAGTGGTCAGATATAATCAAGAAGACGTTCTACACAGTCGGGGCGTAGCGCAGCCTGGTAGCGCACCTGCCTTGGGCGCAGGGGGTCGTAGGTTCAAATCCTATCGCCCCGACCAATATCTCCCGTAGTTGCAACAACCGCGGGAAGCATCAGCCGTCGAATTTCACAATTTGGGTCCAACTTGGGTCCAAATAGATGCGCTTCCAACTTCTCCGCTGCCACCTGCCGATCTTCCGGCAGCGAATGCAAGTACCCTTGGCGCGTGATCTCACTCGAAGAGTGCCCCAGCAGAGCCTGTACGGTTCCGAGCGGCGTTCCGAGCGGATCATGCAGCGTAGCGTTCGCGTGGCGCAACAGGTGCCAGGTCACGTTGCCTGATCCCGCAGCTTTCGCTACCGGCCTGAGCTGACGGGACAACAGGGTGCGTCGGTCCAGAGTGCCTCCCAGACGACTGGGAAACACCAAGCTCGACGGATCCACAACTCCCTGCTTGCGCCTTTCCGAAAGAACGGCGACCGCGAGCGGTCCCAACGGAATTAGACGCATACTGTGCCTGCTCTTAGGTTCATCGAAGTGACCCTCGTAGACGGTCTCTTCCTGTTGGGTTTTTGCATTGATCTGTTTAGCGACGACTCTGTGGCAAGCAGACTTGCGGAAACGGCGTTTACACATTCATTGATAACTCCCCCAGTTGTTTCCCTCCCAGCAAGACTTTCTCAGGCTCTTGAAAGACGCCGAACCTAGCCGAGTCGATGGAAGAATAGTGCACAGCGTTTACCCCTTACTGGGGCTGCCCTTGCCCTAACTTTGTCAGTCGTGTCGAAGGGAAAACGTTTCGGAGAGCGGTTGCGAAGGGTACGATTGCCGGCTACCACGTCTTGCGCTGCCAGGGAAGTCCGCTTGCGACGCCATTTTGCCACAATTTGCACATTCCACATTGCGCCGGGACATGTCGCGGATGGGTTTCAGGAGGTGGGAACGACGCGAAAAATCAGGCCAGCACCGTTTCGATAAGCAAAGCCATCGAAACGGCTGCACAGTTTCTGGTCATGGGGCTGTGGAGGGGATGTGCATGTAGTGGAAAACAAGGCAAATAAAGTCGCGGATTTTGGGGTGGACTTCAAGAGCCAGCGGACGTAGAAAAAAGCCTCCACGTGAAGCTCTGCGCTGCCTTGCGAAGAGCGGTACACGTCGCAAGGCTATGCGCCCGAGTTTCGGTCTCGGCGCAAGGAGTTTGACATGGCCAGGCGGCAGAAAACTCTCCTGTGTGTCGACGATAATCAGACTAGCCTGAAGATCTGCAAAATAATTTTGGAAGACTTCGGCTACAAGGTCTTAACTGCCAGCAGCGGCCGTGAAGGACTGGAAGTTTTTGCGTCGAATGCGATCGATGCGGTGATTCTCGACTATCAAATGCCGGAGATGAACGGCGAAATAGTTGCTGCTGAAATGAAACGGACGAGTCCGCAAATTCCCATTCTCATGCTCTCGGGCTGGGCGTCACTGCCAGAAAGCGCGTTTGTCCTAGTTGACGAGTTTGTCGCCAAAGGAGATCCAGTCGAGTTCTTGCTCCTAGCAGTTCAGCAAGTCTTAAGTCGTGGCGAAAAGCGAAAGCCTGTGAGAGTTGTTACTCGGCCTCGGATGGCCTCCTTCGACTCTGAAGCCAGAATCGTTTGACAGCCAACACACCCTGCTATGGTTTCGTTGAATACGCTAGTGCGTTCCAGCCCTCGTAAGATGTAATGTGCATTTTCTTGGATAGCGAGTCTTCCCCAGGAGCCCCAAAATGAATCCTCGAAAACCGGCCAACGCGAAGTCGCGCCCCGTCAAACAATCTTCGGAACCTCAGCAGGCCAGACGCGCCTTATTCCCGATCGTCGGTGTCGGTGCCTCGGCCGGTGGCTTGGAAGCATTCACGCAATTGCTCAAGGCCTTAGAGTCGGGGACAGAGATGGCGTATGTACTTGTTCAGCATCTGGACCCGAGCCACAAGAGCGCACTGACTGAGCTCCTTGCGAAGGCGACCGAGATGCCTGTGCGGCAAGTAACTGATGCCACGCCGGTGGAACCCAACCGCGTGTATGTTATTCCGCCCAACGTGGACATGACGATCTCACGGGGAATATTGCGGCTAACACCCCGTACAGAGACGCGTGGCCATCACATGCCGATCGATAGCTTCTTACGCTCGCTGGCGGAGGACCAGAGGAGCAATGCAATTGGAGTAATTCTTTCAGGGACTGCTTCTGACGGTACCCTGGGGTTGGCAGCGATCAAGGCAGAGGGGGGCATAACCTTCGCCCAGGATGAAAAATCGGCCAAATTCGATGGCATGCCACAGAGCGCCATTGCTGCCGGCTGCGTGGATTTCGTTCTCTCCCCCGACGCGATTGGCAGGGAGCTGGCGAGTATTCGTGCCCATCCGTATCTCGCGCCTTCCTCGTCCTCAAGAACGGCTGAGTTAGTACCCGACGGCGATCCCCAATTAAAGGACATCCTTCATTTGTTGCGGGCGGCAAACGGAGTCGACTTTTCCGATTACAAGCCCGCCACTGTCAAGCGGCGCATTCTCCGCCGCATGGCTTTGCACAAGGCAGGGGAGTTGAAAGACTACGTCCAGTTTCTTCGGCTCCATCCGGCTGAAGTGGAGGCCCTATACGGGGACATGCTCATCAAGGTCACCAGCTTCTTCCGCGAACCGGATGCTTTTGAAGCGCTAAAGACGGAGGTGTTTCCCACCATTCTGAAGCACAGGTCACCTGAGGAGCCCGTCAGAGTTTGGGTGCCTGGGTGTTCAACGGGCGAAGAGACCTACTCCCAGGCCATTGCGCTGCTCGAGTTCTTGGGAAATAGACGGGCCGATATTCCCGTCCAGCTTTTTGGCACTGACCTCAGCCAGGGTAGCATTGAGAAAGCCCGCGCAGGGATCTACCCAGAGAGTATTGCAGCCGACGTTTCGCCGGAACGGCTGCGACGCTTTTTTGTCAAAGTGGAAGGTGGCTATCGTATTAACAAAACGATCCGTGATGTGTGTGTTTTCGCTAGACAAAACCTTCTTCAAGATCCGCCTTTCTCTCGCATCGACGTCATTAGTTGCCGTAACGTGTTGATCTACCTCGGGCCGGTTTTGCAGAAAAGGATCATGCCCGTCTTTCATTATGCCCTGAAGCCAAGAGGGTTTCTGATGCTGGGGGGAGCGGAAGGCGTCATGGGCACGGCCTCGGATCTGTTTGAGTTGATGGATAGGAAGCATAAGATTTATTGCCGAAAATCTACTGCATCTGGGCCGCACTTCGACTTCGCCGCTAGCCCATACTCGTTCGAAGCAGGAAACATTGCGAGCCGCAAGGAAGCAAACCAGCGTGAGGGTAGTGTGCACCTCATGGATCTACACAAAGAGGCCGATCGTCTCCTCTTAGCGAAATATGCTCCCGTCGCCGTGGTGATTAATGACGATATGGATGTTCTTGAATCCCGTGGACACGTAGGCCTCTACCTTGAACTTGCGCCTGGCAGAGCCAGCTTCAACATTTTGAAGATGGCTCGAGAAGGCTTGCTGTTTGATCTACAAGCTGCGATCAACGATGCAAAAAAAGAGAAGGAGGGCGTTCCGGTCCGAAAGGAAAATATACAGATCGAACGCAATGGTGAACTCAAGGATGTGAACCTCGAAATCACGGCTTTCAAGGCCGCTTCCAACAGTGGACGCCATTTCTTGATCATGTTCGAGGATTCGAGACTCACGAGTAGGGGTGATTCAGTGGAAACCACGGCCGGAGAGGCAAGACTTGGCAAAGGAGGAAAGGAAAAACGCAGTAATCAAAGCAGCCGCTTGAAGCAGGAACTTGCTGCCACCAAGCGATATCTACACTCCATTGTCGAGGACAAAGAAGCCAGTAACGAGGAACTCCAGGCCGCAAATGAGGAGATTCTGTCGAGCAACGAAGAGTTGCAGAGCACAAACGAGGAGCTACAAACTGCCAAAGAAGAGCTCGAGTCCACGAATGAAGAATTACATACTGTCAATGAGCAACTACACAATCGAAATTTTGAATTGACGGAAGCCAACACTGACTTGGTTAATCTGCTCAGTAGCGTCAATATCGCAATGGTTATGTTGGGACGCGACCTGAGAATTCGGCGTGTTACCCCCGGGGGGGGCCACCGGTTCGGTTTCCTCCTGACGGACGTGGGACGGCCGATCACCAATATCAGGCCAAATATTGACGTACCCGACCTAGAAAAGATGGTTTTGGAAGTGATCAACACCGTGAGCGTAAAAGAGCGAGATGTTCAGGATCGGGAAGGGCGCTGGTATTCGCTCCGTATTCTGCCTTACAAGACTTTGGAGGACACCATCGAAGGCGCCGTCCTAACGCTGGTCGACATAAATGATCTCAAAAACAACCTACAGGAGATCAAACAATCCCACGATCAACTGGCGGCGGAGCGGGCGAAATTAGAGGAAGTGCTTCGGCAAATGCCCTGTGGGGTCATGATCGCCGAAGCTCCGTCAGGAACGCTACTGCTCGCCAACAAGCAGGTAGAAGAGATCCTGCGTCAGCCATTCCCTCAGGCCGCTAACATTGAGGAACATAGAGCTCTGCATCTCAATAAGCAGCCCTTCAAACCTGAAGAGTGGCCGCTCGCACGTTCTCTCACCACAGGCGAAGTGGTCACGAATGAAGAAATTGAGTACGTACGGGGGGACGGCACCCCGGTTTTCTTAAGTGTCAGCTCTGCCCCAATTCTCGACCGGGAAGGTCGTATCATCGCGGCGGTGATTACCTTCTTTGATCTCACGCATCGCAAAGGAACCGAAGAGGTACTGCGTTCCACAGAAAAGTTGGCGGCTACTGGACGCTTGGCAGCTTCTTTTGGCCACGAGATCAGCAATCCGCTGCAGACACTGGGTGGTGTGTTGTATCTGCTCGGTCAAAGCACCAGCTTGGGAGACGCGGAGCGCCGACATTTGGCCACGGCACATGCCGAGCTAGAACAGGTCGCGCACCTAACAACAAGTCTGTTGGGTTTCTACCGCCGCTCAGCTTTGCCGGCCGACGTCAAGATCAGCGATGTGCTCGATAACGTGCTGAAGTTTTACAGCCCGGCCATTCGGTCTGGCAAGGTTATCATCGAGAGGCGGTACGACTCGGAGGATGTGATTCGTGGCTTTCCCAGCGAGATAACCCAGGTATTCTCCAATCTTGTGGTGAATGCGCTGGAAGCCTTAAGCCCGGAAGGAACAATCAAGTTGCACGTTTTAGCCTCTCGAGACTGGAGAAACCCGACAAGCCGCGGAGTCCGTGTTTTCATTGCAGACAACGGACCGGGTATTTCTCGTGAGAATCGGCGAAGAATGTTTGAGCCATTCTTCACCACAAAAGGTGAGAAGGGTACTGGTCTTGGTCTGTGGGTCACAAGTGGGATTGTCGACAAACATGGAGGCTGGATTCGAGTACGCAGCAGCACGCAGCCTCGGCGAAGTGGCACCTGTTTTGCCGTGTTTTTCCCCGACCAGAAAGTATCAGCAATGCGCGATGTTGCTGTCGCGTTAGACAAAAGCGCATGACATCTGAACCCGTAGGCCGACCCCGATCGTAATCGATGAGTTTTTGTCACAACCGTTTTGAAGGACCTGGGGGGCCGATTTGGCAGTATTTACTGATCAGAACCTGAACGGGTTTTTGGCACACGTGAGGTCGGATCTGACCATCGGTCTTTTGTGCCCTGACAGTCTTATTGAATTCTCGTGTAAACGGCGGTAGAGTCGCTACTGTCTCGGCCCGCGGCCGCTCCGGAGGCCAGCGATGATCCCCGCCAAACCAGCAAATGAGCAACAAAGACTTGCGACACTACGCGGCTATGAGATTCTCGATACGGAACCAGAAGCCGCGTTCGACGATCTCACATTATTAGCTTCCTACGTATGCCAGACGCCAGTTGCACTGATCAGCCTCATAGACGCTGACCGGCAATGGTTCAAATCGAAAGTCGGTGTCTCCGTTACCGAAACCTCCCGCGACATTGCTTTTTGCGCCTCGGCGATTCTACAACCCGATGTTTTTGTTGTGCCGGATACCAGTCAGGACGAGAGGTTTGCAGAGAATCCTTTGGTCGTGTCTGAACCTAAAATCCGTTTCTACGCGGGTGCAACTTTGATGACGGACGGTCAAGCACTCGGAACCCTGTGCGTAGTTGACCGTGTACCTCGGGAGCTGAGCCCTGAGCAGTTGGAGGCGCTCAGGGCTCTAAGCCGGCAGGTTTTGGCGCAATTTGAGCTTCGGCGTAACCTCATGAGGTTGGAACAATCCCTGGCAGCCCGTGATCGAGCCGAAGCCGAAAAAGAGCGCACGCTTCGAGAACTCAAGGCAGCTCTCGCGAATATCCACACTTTAGAGGGACTGCTGCCAATCTGTTTGTCGTGCAAAAAGATACAAGATCAAAGGGGCAATTGGCAGCCCTTCGAGTATTACGTGAGAGCGCACTCTGAAGCGAAGATCACCCACAGAATCTGCCCTGATTGTTCCAAAGCGATCTCGGCGTGAGTGTAACCTGCCGTGTCGCGCTTGCGACCCCTGCGGTCACGTTCTTGTTGCAGGGCCAAGAACCCCTGCATCGCACTCGTAACCCTGCCATAACAGCTTCGAATCGGAACCATAATGACGCGGTGCCCGAACGACATTTTCCAAAAAACGTTCTGGAAACCAGCGATCCCAACCGATCGATTCTTCTGTGGTCGTGTCTGGGCGCAGTGGCTTTCCGAAAAGACGTTTTTGGAAAACTGCTTATCTCAGAGTGCGAGGGCTCCCGGTCAGTGGACTAGTTCAGGGATGCTTACTCCATTCGTCGTACATCTGGGGACGCTCTTCCAATCATCCTCGAAACCGAAGTGCTTGGTTACTAAATTTGTGACCATGAAGATGGCGCTGGTTGTGACGCGGACTACCTCGATGATTTCCCCATCCGAATAGTTCGGCTTGATGTCATTCCCATCGAAACGCTTTCCGAGTTGGAGAAGTCCCGAGTGCGTGTAGCTGTGAAGAGCGGAGCGCGTCACGTCATTCAGGAAGTTCTCCATCAGTCCTTCCAACGCGAACGCTGCGTCAATCTTCCCGCCTATCTCTTTGAAGTTAACCTTATACTCGTCTTTCTGGATGCTGCCTAGATCTTCTTCCGAGCCCATCAAGGTCACGTGAGCGCGCACCACAGCTTCGACCACCGGCCGCGCCACAGCGAACGCCGCGGCGAAAAACTCGGATTGCAAGAGGCTCAGTATTCCCTTCTGGTAGTCGAACATTAGAGCCCAGTACGCATTGAGCAAGACGTTGCGATCACCGGTGGGAAATTCATTCTTGCTGACGACAATATCCTCCAGCTGCTCACCGAATTTACGGGTGCTGTCGATCTCCTTCTGAACCTTCTCGCTATTCATTCATAGATTGTACGTCGGTAACTGCACCGTGTTAAACCGTATCCTTTGCCGCCACTCGCGAGTTAGGAAATCGCTGCTCTGTCCATGCGAGCTACCGGCTCAACTCGTTCCTGTTGTACCAAGAATAAGTCGTTCTGGAAAATCTGAAACGCTCGAGATGGGCGCTCCAGATTCAACCAGTCGTACAGTGTCGGCGAAGGGTTTTGGAAAAACTACCGGCGCGGACCAACGTCCCTGGGGGTGTGCCGGAAATCTCTGCCGGGCGGAACCGGTAAGCCACAGGTTTTAGGGAGAAGATTTTGGCCGATGCATTGCGCCGAAACCGCACAGTTTCCAAACACCGGTATCAGCCGGATTGGTGGCGTAAACGCCCGTTTACCGTCAACTACCCGTTTGAAGACTCATTCGCGTTCGCGCTTCTGTTTGAATGAGCTTCGCCTGGTTGGACGTGAAAAGCAGATCGCCCGCCAGTGCCTGGTGGATTTGTGTCTCTCCCCACCCTGCCTGCATTAGTCCCTGGTGGGAATGGCTGTTGGAGCCAAGCATCAGATGCCCGACCTCATGCGCGATGAAGCAACCGAGGATCCTGGGTAGTCCTAGGCCGACGTCGTCGGCGACAAAGCGCAGTCTGTGATCGTAATAAACGCTGGCGAGAGCCGGGGAAATTGCAAAACCGAGGGGATCGCCTTGGAACCGGTTGTGAAACACTGTTGGCAAGACCAGTATCCTAAGCCCTATGTTGATAGGGCCCCACCCATTCTGACAGATCTCTTTCACCTCGGCATCAGAATGCCCCGCCGAACACTCGATCCAGCTTACCTGCACGCCAGCTTTGGAAAGAATGCGGCCTGCTTCGCGTTCGGCTTCGGCAAGCACCGCACGTGGGGCTTGCGCAATGTTGTAAACCAGGATCTTGATTGCAGGATCTGGCTTCGCCTTTGGGTCCGCCTTGCCATAGCTAGCTAACCTCTCCCGCATGAATCGACCTTGCTCCTGCGAGAATAGTAGAGCTCCCATGCTCGCGAGATGCAGCTCGTCACCATGCCAGCTTGGGCACATGATGCCCTGGCGTGAGTGCGCATTCGAACCCAGCAGCAGGTGTCCGAGTTCATGCGCCATTACATGGCCTAATACGCGTACTAGACCCACATTCCAATCTCGGTCTAGTTTCTCCACTGAATCGTAGAATACGTCGCTGTAAGCCCCCGTTCCTTCCGCAGAGAGGAATGCAACACCGAAAACCCCGTCGCTCGATTTCCGGGCGTGGGGGACAATTCGCAGGTTGAGACGCATTGCCGAAGGCGGATCCTGGCATCTCAAATCAGGCTCGGCATCCATTTTCGACGACTTGCACCGAATCCAAATGATAGCGACTCCAGCCTTTTGGTAGACCCTTGTCGCCTCATCTTGGGCGTCGGCCAGTACTCGCGGTGAAAGGTGCACATCGTCGTAAATGGCAACAGTGAACGCCGGGGTAACCGCTGGCGGAATTGGGACTTTGACCGGGAGGTGAGCCAGGGACTCTGCTTCCGCCACTGCAGAATCAGCGGGCGCGATAGTCGGTTGAGGCCAACTAAGGTCGGCGTGTGACAGTGTAAGAATTGCCAGCAAACAACTGGAGAAGAGCGGTCGGTTCATGGCGTTCACCCCTTCGGCTTTCGCGGTGACGCCAACCCTCAACTACGCAAGCAGGTACCTCAATGAACGCTGCATGGATTGCTTAGCTATTTGTTCGCTAGAGATAAGTTGTTGTCGGTAAGGGGTTTGCATGAGGCGCCTCCACTGGTACGAGTTGGAGCAACTGACCAACAATGCTAGAGTTCGAAGTCACACGCAGGTGTTTCATATGGCCGATGGCGACCGTCCTGGGCGGATTGTTCATTTCGGAGTCTTTGAAGCGGACCTACAGACTGGGGAACTGCACAAGAATGGGGTCAAGGTGCCATTGCAGGGCCAGCCGTTTCAGGTCTGCGCCATCCTGCTGCAACACTCGGGCGAGTTGGTCACTCGGGAAGAGCTGCGTAGGAAGGTCTGGCCCGAAGACACCTTCGTAGATTTTGACCACGCGCTCAATACGGCGATTACCAAGATCCGGATTGCGTTGGGAGACGAAGCCGACAATCCCAGGTTTGTGGAGACCCTGCCTCGCCGCGGGTATCGTTTCATCGGCTCTTTGGACAAGGCAAATCCAGAGGCACCCTCACCGATGGCTCCGAGAGGGCGCCTTAAGAGCCGTATACGCCCGTGGATGCTCGCCATGGCAAGCTTATTGATCGCGGCCACCGCGATACTGTTGTTCGTCTCGCGCAAGGCGGTGCCTGCACCAAAGGCGCAGCCGCGGTTGGTCCCATTGACGACCTATACCGGCCGCGAGTACGAACCTGCGCTCGCGCCCGATGGCAACCGTGTCGCGTTCGCCTGGTCCGGGCCGGATCCGATCGGTCGTACTGCCAGCATCTACATCAAACAGATAGGAGAGGAACACGCGCTGCGCCTGACCTCGGTTCCTGGGGCGATCGACTTCGGCCCGGACTGGTCGCCTGACGGTTCCTATATCGTGTTTGGGCGGTTTCCGGCGCCGACCGCGGCACCGGGCACGGTTGAAGAAGGCATTTACATCGTGCCCGCCACGGGCGGTGCCGAACGTCGAGTGCATAGCACAAACTGGACATTAAGCCCGATTGTCGATTCGCGCGTGGTGTGGGCGTCCGACGGCAAGACCGTCGCGTTTTCCGACCGCCCCGTTGGACGAAGCCACTACGCGCTGTTCTCGCTTGACGTGGCGACGCTGAGTGCACGCCAGATCACCTTTCCACCGGAATCGTCAAATTTTGGCGACCTTCACGTTGCTTTTTCTCCTGACGCACGAACGCTGGCGTTCCTCCGCGGCACCAAGGATGGGATGGATGTTTATGTCATTCCCGCCGCGGGCGGCTCAGAGCGTCGGCTTACGTTCGACAACCGCGACTTGGCGGGACAGCGCAGCGTCTGGTTGGTCGGACTCACGTATACGAGTGACGGTCACGACATCATCCTCGGAGGCAACGGTCTGTGGCGCATCCACGCCACCGGCAAGGCCAAGCGGGCCGAGCCTGTTCGTGGGCTCGGCTTCACTGCGTTTAACCCGTACATCCGTGGCAACCGGCTGGTATATGGCGCGCCGACCTGGGACGCTAATGTCTACCTGTTGCCTCTAAGGAGCGAGACGGATGCCGGCGAACCGAGGAAACTGATCGCTTCCACCTTTCTCGACGCAGATCCGCAACCGTCGCCCGACGGCCGTCATGTCGTCTTCTTGTCGGATCGCACTGGAGCCGACGAAATCTGGAAGGCGAACTCCGATGGTTCTACCCCGATGCAGCTCACGTTCCTGTCCAGCTATTGCGGAACCCCGCGGTGGTCAGGGAGCGGGCGAGACATCGTCTTCAGCGCGGAACCGCAAGGTAACGCGGACCTATTCGTCATTTCTGCCGATGGCGGACAGCCGCGGCAGCTCACAACCGATTCGAGCAATGAAACTACACCGAACTACTCCCGCGATGGCCGGTGGATCTATTTTGCTTCCGACCGTGGCGGTTCTTGGAACGTCTGGAAGATGCCGGCCGAGGGCGGGCCTGCGACCCAGGTGACTCGCAACGGCGGGTTTTTCGCGTCCGAATCCCCCGACGGCAAATACCTCTACTACGCAAAGGCGCTAGACGCTCCGGGGTTATGGCGCGTGCCGCTCAGTGGCGGCAGCGAAGAGAAGGTCCTCGACTCTCCTCCCCCGGGGTTCTGGGGCTACTGGGCCGTTAGCGCGAACGGTATCTACTACGTGGATGAGCCTGCGCCCAGAGCGCGGATTCGGTTCCGCAACTTCCGGACGCGTCGTGATTCGGTGGTGAAGGTGATGTCGAATGCCGCCTGGATCGGATCTCCTGGCATGAGTCTCAGTCCTGACGGAAGTGCCATAGTGTTCGTTCAACTCGACCAATTCACCAGCGATCTCATGCTGGTCGAGGATTTCCACTGATCCTAGAACTCAAGGCGAACTGCGAACTGCACCTGCCGCTGCGGCGTGTTGTTGAGAGACGCAGTACTTGTAATCTTCCCGGCAGTGCCGAGGTTACAGTCAACGCAGACATCAGGCAGCCCAAGATTCACAACATTGAAGACGTTGAAAATGTCCGCTCGAACTGTCGCGCGGACTGACCGGGCAAGGACGAAACTCTTCATCACCGACAGATCAGCTTGAAAGAAGCCAGGACCGCGCAAGCTGTTTCGCCCGACGCTGCCGAATTGACCAACCTGCGGTCTGCGCCACGGGCCAGAAGCCATGCCATTCGCGACGAGCGGCTCAGTGGCTACCGCAAACCAGCTATCTCGGCCGCCGCCGACGCGCGCATCGCCCACTCGATCCGGGCGGCAGGGGCCGGTATCGCGATCAAAGTCGCAGAAGAGGTAACGAGGAGTGAATGGTAGTCCGCTTAACCATGTTGTTAGTGTAGCGAGCTGCCAACCACCGACAAACCAATCGAGCGCCCGAGGCGCCGACGAACCGAAACGTCGCTTACGGCCCACCGGCAGCTCCCAAAGTGCGGTGACATTGATCTGGTGGGCGCGGTCGAAATCCACGGGACCGTAGCTTACGCGGGGATCGATAGCAAAGTACTCGCCGCCATGCGTGAGCGCCTTCGACCAGGTGTAGTTGGCCTGAAACTGCACCCCGCGCGAAAAGCGTTTTTCGATTCGCGCCTGCAACGAATGAAAGCTACTGGACCCGTTGTTCAAATAACAGTTAAGGTCCTGCGTCCAGCCGAACTTCTGGAAGAAAGGTCTCCGCTGAGAACGCGGGACGCCTTCAGCAAAACCCTGGACCGTTGGTTCATTACAGTTGTAACTTGGCCCCTCAGCCACAAAGCCATTTGTTGTCTTACTTCCGACATATGCAAGTTCGGCGGTAAGTGCTGGCGCAATCGCCTGCTGCACGGAAAGGTTCCAGGAATCTACGGTGGGCCTTCGCATCTTCAGTGGCCGCAGCGTCTGACCGATTCCCGCTGGTAGCGGCAGGAGGC
>WNFA01002193.1_pt1 | contig 16018 bp, 16 predicted proteins | sample 5400481 | NCBI WGS metagenome assembly WNFA01 (sample SAMN13153340, study PRJNA577476) | soil metagenome | isolation source: 120 cm saprolite under Douglas fir tree site 2 hole 1 replicate 2 | place: USA:California | collected 2015-04-18
CCGTAGGAGGTCTGCGCCAGGGTTCGGTCGGCGAGCGTGTCCAGGCCAACCCGCTTCAACGCCTCGCGCGCGCGGGCGATGAGCGCCTCCTGCCGGTCGAATCGCGCGACGCAGTTCCAGCGCAGGGGCGACAGGCCCAGCAGCGACAGCATGACGTTGCGCAGGAGGCTCTCGCCCGGGAAGAGGGTGATGATCTGGTAGGTGCGGGCGAGCCCAAGATGCGCGCGCAGCCGACTCGGCGCGCGCGTGATGTCCTGGCCGAAGAGCCGGATCGAGCCGCCATCGGGCTTGAGCTCGCCGGTGATGAGGTTGAAGAGCGTCGTCTTGCCCGCGCCGTTGGGACCGATGATCAGTCGCCGCTCGCCGGGAGCGACGTCGAGGTTCACATTGGCGGTGACGCGCAAGCCGCCGAACGACTTGGCGAGGCTGCGCAGCTCGAGCGCGCTCATCCCGTTCTCCCGCCGCCGGCGCGCAGTGCCGCCCCGGCTCGCGGACGGCGCAGCAGAGACCAGGTCCAACGCCACATTCGCACCGAGCCCGGGACCAGCCCTTCGGGCATGAATACGACGATGGCGACGAAGATGGCGCCGAGCAGGAAATTCCAGCGCTCGATATAGGCGCTCGCCACGTTCTTCATGATCACGACGAGCGTCGCGCCGGCGATCGGCCCGAGCAGCGTGCCGGTGCCGCCGGAGATCACCATCAGCAACGCTTCCGCCGAGCTCGACAGCGCCAGCACGTTGGGGCTGACGAACTGGTTGTAATAGCAGAACAGCAGACCGGCGACGCCACTCCAGAAGCCGGAAAACAAGAAGGCGAGGAAGCGGATGAGCCAAACATTGTAGCCCAGCGCCGTCATGCGCCGCGGCTGGTCGCGCGTGCCCCTGAGGCTGGCACCAAAGGGCGAGCGGATGAACACCGCCATGGCGGCGACGGCCGCCAAGAAAACGACGAGCACGAAGAAGTAGAACGGGCGCGACAGCGTCAGCGAGAGGCCAAACGGCGCGGGCCGCGACGGCACGCTGATGCCGTTGTCGCCACCGGTGAGGCCGATCCAGCGATAGGCGAGACCCCACAGGATCTGCCCGATCGCTAGGGTGATCATGAGAAAGCCGATGCCCGTCGCGCGCAGCGACAGCACAGCGAAAGCCGCTGATGTCGCGATAATTACGCCGAGCGCGAGGAGCGCCGCGGGCAAGTGGCCCCAGCCGCCGGCCACGAGCCAAGCCGCGGCATAGCATGCGACACCGAAGAGCCCGGCATGGCCGAGCGAGACGAGCCCGGCATAGCCCACGAGTACGTTGAGCCCAAGTGCAAAGATGGCGTAGATCAGGATCTGGCTGACGATGTTGACGTAGTAGCCGTTGACGATCCACAGCGGCACGGTGACGAGCGCCAAAAGCGAGAGCGAGAGCGCGACCCACCGAGTCATGGCGCGTGCCTGCCGAACAGGCCCTGCGGACGGATGAGCAAGATGACCAGCATCGGCAGGAAGAGGATGATGTAGGCGAGCTCCGGGAAGAGCGCCTGGCCAAAATTGTAGAGAAAGCCGATGATGAAGCTGCCAAGCAGCGCACCCAACAGGCTGCCGGTGCCACCGAGGATGACGACGATGAGCGCGAGCGGCAGCATGTCGGCATCGAGGCCGGGATAGACCGAGAGAATGGGGCCGCCGATCACACCGGCGAAGCCCGCCAGCGCCGCGCCCAGGCAGAACACGATGGTGAAAAGCCGCGACACGCGGATGCCGGTGACGCGCGCCATCGGCGCGTCGTCGACGCCGGCGCGGATCATGGCGCCGAGCCGCGTGCGCTCGAGCATGACCCAGAGCGCCGCGGCGACCACCACGGCAATGATGACGATGACGAGCCGATAGGTCGGGAAGGTGATGATCAAGATCGGGAGCGCGCCGCGCAAGCCTGCGGGGGTATCGATCGGGATCGGGTCGCCGCCCCATTGCATCAGGCAGAAATCGGCGATCATGAAGGAGAGGCCGAGCGTCACCAGCACCTGCGCCAGCTCCTGTCCGCCCAGCCGGCGCAGCAGCAAGCGCTCGATGCCGCCGCCGATCGCGGCCATCGCCGCAGCACTGGCCAGCGCCGCCAGCCAGAGGTTGAGCCCGAGCGCGAGGAAGCTGGTGCCGAGATAGGCGCCGAGCATGAAGAACGAGCCATGCGTCAGGTTGGGGATGCGCATCAGCCCGAAAATCAGCGAGAACCCGGCCGACAGCAGAAACAGTAGCCCCCCGAGCGTGACGCTGTTCACCGCCAGCAGCAACCACAGGCTCATCGCTGCCTTCTCGCTCGCCGCCCTGGAGACCGGCGGCTCCTAGCTCTTCAACGGCGGGAATTCGCGCGAATACACCGGCTGCGCCAGGAACTGCTTCTCGTCATAGGTGAAGAACTGCCCGACTTCCGGGTAGGTCTTGAGGATGGTATTCACGAGCTTGCCGTTCTTGCGCTCGATCCGGCGGATGAAGATGTTACCGACGACATTGCCGAGATGGTCGAAGCGGAAGGCCCCACGCGGGCTGTCCGTCAGCGAGACGGCGCGCAGTGCTTCGATCAGCTTCTGCTTGTCCTCGGTCTTGCCGCCGGTCTTCTCGAGCGCGGCTTCGATGCACATGCCGTTGATGTAGCAACCCGCGGCGTAGCCGCCGGGAATGTTGCCATAGTCGCGCACCATGTCCTCGACGAAGCGCTTGTTGCTGGGTGTATCGAGATCGCTGGAATACCATGCGGCCGAGATGGCGCCGATCGCCTCGTCGCCGAAGCTCTTGAGCAGCGCGTCGTCATAGGCCGTCCAGCCGCCCATCACCGGATATTTGGGTTTGAGCCCAAGCTCGGCATATTGCTGGTTGAACTTGATCGGGTTCGATCCGGCGAAGCCGTTCCACACGCCGTCGACGTCGCTGATCTGCGCCAAGTAGGGCGTGTAGTCGGGCGTCGCGATGGGCGTCCACAGCTTCTTGACGATGCGCCCGCCATTGTCCTCGAACACCTTCTGGAAGCCGCCGCACTGCTCGTAGCCGTAGGCGAAATCCTCGCTGATCGTCGCCATCCGCTTGAGCTTCATCTCCTTTGCGGCGTAGTCGCCCAGGGGCTGGTTGCACTGCGACGAGGTTGCCGAGGCGCGGGCGAAATAGGGATTGGGCTTGCGCTGCGTCATGTCGTCGGCAGCTGCGAGGCTCATCATCGGCACCTTCGCCTGTTGGATGTAGTCGGTAATCGCCAGCAGCTCGAAGGCAGCGAGCGGGCCGACGACGAAGTCGACATGGTCGCGCTCGATGAGTTCCTGCGCCTTGGTCTTGGCGCCCGCGGGGTTGCCGCCGGTATCGGCCGAGATCAGCTCGACCTTGCGCCCGGCCAGCGTGTTGTTCTTCTGCTTCAGGAAGACGGTGATACCCTGCTCCATCTGGATACCGCCCTGCGCCAGGGGGCCGGTCTTGACGGTGAGCAGACCGATGCGGACCGGCGCGCTCTGCGCCACCGCCGGCGCCCACGGCAGCGCCGCCGCCATAGCCGTGCCCCACAGGAATTTGCGACGATCGACGGTCCGCGCCATCATATCCCTCCCTTTGGCGAGCCATTTTCTGAGTTGTATCCCGCTGCGGGCCGCCACGCCGGCCGCGGAGATTCGGGAAGCACAGTCTTGCCGCGGATCGCGGCAAAGGCAAGCCGCCGCGAGCCCCCCCGTTGATCGATCGACCAGCGATGATAGGGAGCGGCCGCATCTCGTCCAGCAAAAAAACCCGCTCGGAAGCCGAATGGCACAGGTTTGCGACGCCGACGGCTTGCCTTTCGCCGGCATCTTATCAGATGATAAGGAAGGCAATCTCGTCGACGGCGCCGGAGGCGATTAATGCAGCTCGGGTATTTCACCATGCCGCTCCACCCGCCCGAGCGCGACTATACGCAGACGCTGAAGGAGGATCGGGAGGCGATCATCCTGGCCGACAGGCTCGGCTACGCCGAGGCTTTCGTCGGCGAGCACGTCACGGATCGGGCCGAGACGATCACCTCCTGCCTCGTCTTCATCGCCAGCCTCATGCGCGACACGCGGCGCATCAAGCTGGGCAGCGGCACCGTCAACCTGCCGAACAGCCACCCTGCCGCGGTTGCGGCGCAGGTGGCGATGCTCGACCATCTGCTCGAGGGCCGCTTCCTCTTCGGCATCAGCCCGGGCGGCTTGCGCTCGGACGCCGAAGTCTTCGGCAACCTCGACAACGACCGCACCGCCATGTTTGTCGAGGCGATCGACATGGTGCTGAAGATCTGGTCGACGGAGCCGCCCTACGATCTCCAAGGCAAGTTCTGGAAAGTCACGACCGAGCGTACCCTCGACAAGGCGATCGGCCAGGGCGTCATCGTCAAGCCGTTCCAGAAGCCACACCCGCCGATCGTCGTCACCGTCGTGGCGCCCTTCTCCAAGGGCGTCATTGCTGCCGCCGAGCGCGGCTGGACGCCGATCTCCGCCAACTTCCTGCAGCCGCCCTGGGTTGCCTCGCATTGGCCGATGTACGAGCAGGGCTGCAAGAATGCCGGACGCGCGGCGCGGCGCAGCGACTGGCGCATCGCCAAGAGCGTGTTCGTCGCCAAGGATGAGGCGACGGCGCGGCGCTACGCCAAGGAGGAAGGGAGCCCCTATCGCTTCTACTACCGCAATCTGATGAAGAAGCTCATCGGCAACGGCAGGCCGGAGCTGTTCAAGCACGACCGCGCGCTGCCGGATTCGGCGATCACCCTCGACTATGTCGTGGATTCGCTGGTGATCTGCGGCACGGTCGATAGCGTCGTCGACCAGCTTCTCGCCTTCCACGAGCAAGTCGGCGACTTCGGCACGCTGCTCTATGCCGGGCACGACTGGGTCGACGCCGATCTGGCCAAACGCTCGATGGAGCTGATGGCGAGCGAGGTCATGCCGAGAATCAACAAGGCGCTCAAGAAAGCCGCCGCCGAGTAAGTGTCGGCGCGCCGGAGGCGGGGAGGCGGGATGGATCAGGCGAAGAGCGAGACGCGCGACGGCATGCGCATCGATTGGGACGTGCCGATCGCCATGGATGATGGGCTGGTGCTGCGCGCCGACGTGTTCCGCCCGCCGGCCGAGGGACGCTACCCGGTGATCCTGAGCTACGGGCCCTACGCCAAGGGCCTCGCCTTCCAAGAGGGCTATCCCTCCGCGTGGGAGCGCATGACCGAGAAGCATCCCGACGTGACCGCCGGCTCCTCCAACAAGTATCAGAACTGGGAGGTGGTCGATCCCGAGAAGTGGGTCCCAGAGGGCTATGTCTGCGTCCGCGTCGATTCACGCGGTGCCGGCCGCTCGCCCGGATACATCGACCATTTCTCGCCACGCGAGACCAAGGATTTCTACGACTGCATCGAATGGGCGGGCATGCAGCCCTGGAGCAACGGCAAGGTCGGGCTGAACGGCATCTCCTATTACGGCATCAACCAGTGGCATGTGGCGTCGCTGCAGCCGCCGCATTTGGCCGCCATGTGCGTGTGGGAGGGCGCTGCCGACTGGTATCGCGACATGACGCGTCATGGCGGCATCCTCTCCACATTCTGGGCGAATTGGTACGACATGCAGGTGCGCACGGTGCAGCACGGGTTGGGCGAACATGGGCCCAAGAGCCGCGTCACCGGCGAGCTCGTCTGCGGGCCGGAGACGCTGAGCGGGGCGGAGCTCGCACGCAACCGCTGCGATTTCGGCAGCGAGATTCTCGCCCATCCGCTCGACGACGACTACCACAAGGCGCGCTCGCCGGTATGGTCGAAGGTCACCGCTCCCCTGCTCACCGCCGCCAATTGGGGCGGCCAGGGCCTGCATCCCCGCGGCAATTTCGAGGGCTTCGTGCGCGCGGCATCGCCGCAGAAATGGCTCGAGGCGCACGGCATCGAACATTGGACCGAGTTCTACACCGATTACGGCGTGCAGCTGCAGAAGCGCTTCTTCGGCCATTTCCTCAAGGGCGCGGACACAGGCTGGGACAAGCAGCCGCGCGTGCAGCTCCAAGTGCGCCATGTCGACCGGTTCGTCGAGCGGCATGAGGGCGAATGGCCGCTGGCGCGCACCGAATGGACGCGCCTCCATCTCGATCCCCAGGGGCCCAGCCTCGGCCGCGAGCCGCCCAGATCGGCGCAGAGGCTCGCCTTCGACGCGCTTGGCGACGGTGTCACTTTCTTCTCGCCGCCATTCGAGCGTGAGACCGAGATCACCGGTCCGTCGGCGGTGAAGCTCTTCGTCTCGTCCTCGACCGAGGATGCCGATATCTTCGTGGTGCTGCGCGCCTTCGCGCCCGACGGCAAGGAAGTCGTGTTCCAGGGCGCGCTCGATCCGCACACGCCGATCGGCCAGGGCTGGCTCCGGGCGTCTCACCGCAAGCTCGACCCGGCGCTGTCAACGCCCTACCGTCCCTACCACACCCATGACGAGCGCCAGAAGCTGGTGCCCGGAGAGCCGGTGGCGCTGGACGTCGAGATTTGGCCGACCTCGATCGTCGTGCCGCCGGGATATCGGATGGCGCTCACCGTGCGGGGCAAGGACTACGAGCACCCGGGTCCGGGTGCTCGGCTCTCCAACATGAAGAACGAGTTCAGGGGTTGCGGCCCTTTCCTGCATAATGACCCGCACGACCGCCCGCGGGCGATCTTCGGCGGTCGGACCACGCTGCATATCGGACCGGAGCGGCCGGCCTATGTGCTGCTGCCGATCATTCCGCCGCAGGGGAGCCGACAATAGCCGCCTCAGACCATTTCGCCGCGCGCGCCCGGGACGGCGGTGCGCCGCGCAAACGCGGCAACGGCGTGGCTTCTGCCTCGCGGCGCAGCGCGCCCATGACGAAGCCGAACAAACGCCTCGCCGCGGCCGATCGCGAGCAGCAGATCCTGGCCGAAGCCGTGCGCTTCTTTGCCGAGGTCGGGTTCAACGGGCACACGCGCCAGCTGGCGCAGCGGCTGCACATAACTCAGCCGCTGCTCTACCGCTACTTCCCGACCAAACAGGATTTGATCGAGCGCGTCTTCAAGGAAGTGTTCTTTACGCGCATCGATCCGCAATGGTCTAAGCTCATCGCCGACCGGCCGCGGCCGCTCGAGGAGCGGCTGCTCGAGTTCTACAAGCATTATGCGCGGGCGACGTACACGTATGAATGGATCCGCATCTACATGTTTTCCGCGCTGATGGGCAACGACATCAACCGTCGCTACATCAAGATCGTCGAAGAGAAGATCTTGAAGCCGATCTGCAAGGAAATCCGCCATCATTGCGGCCTAGGGTCGAGCGATGCCATCAGCGAGGCGGAACTCGAGCATGTTTGGGTGATGCATGGCGGAATTTTCTATTACGCCGTGCGCAAATACGTCTATCACAGCCGCGTGGCCGAGGATTTGACCGCGATCGTGCGCCGCGCCGTCAGAGGCGTGCTCGCCGGCGCGAAGGCAAGTTTCGCGCCCGAGGCGCTCAAGGGAGCAAGGGAATGAAAGTCGGCATCGTCGGCGTCGGCATCATGGGCTCGGCGATCGCCCGCAACCTGATCGGGGCGGGCTCGACCGTGATCGGCTTCGATCTCGCCGCCCAGCGGCGCGACGAGCTCAGCGCCATGGGCGGCACGGCGGCGCGCTCCGCCGCCGAGGTCGCCGACGCCGCCGAAGTGATCCTCACCAGCCTGCCCAGCATCACCGCCCTCGACGAGACCGTCGCCGCCATTCTCGCCAAGCCGCGCCGGAACCTCGTCGTGGCGGAATTGAGCACGCTGCCGATCGAAGCGAAGCAGCGGGCGCGGGACGCCCTCGCCAAAGTCGGCATCACCATGCTCGATTGCCCCTTGAGCGGCACCGGTGCGCAGGCGGTGACGCGCGACCTCGTCATCTATGCCTCGGGCGACCGCGCCGCCTGCGAGCGCTGCGCCCCGGTCTTCGCCGGCTTCTCGCGCTTGACCCATTACGTCGGTGCGTTCGGCAGCGGCAGCAAGATGAAGTTCCTCGCCAACCTGCTGGTCGCCATCCACAATGTCGCCAGCGCCGAGGCCATGGTGCTCGGCATCAAGGCGGGGCTCGACCCGGACGAGATCGTCAGGGTCATCGGCAGCGGCGCCGGCACATCGCGCATCTTCGAGCTGCGCGCGCCGCTCATGGCCAGATCGGACTACCGGCCGCCGACCATGAAGATCGGCATCTGGCAGAAGGACATGGAGGTGATCGGCGATTTCGCCAAGAGCCTCGGCGTGGCAACGCCGCTGTTCGCAGCGAGCGCGCCGATCTACAACGCCGCTGTCGGCCTGGGCCTCGCCGGCGAAGACACCGCCGCTGTGTGTGCCGTACTTGAGACGATGTCCGGCGTCGAGCGGAAGCTGACACGCTGACGCGCCCCTCAGCCCGCGCGCTCGCAATGCTCCAGCAATATACTTATGCTGGAGCTACGGGAGGGCGCGATGAATTATTTCGATCTGACGGGAAAGGTTGCGATCGTCACCGGCGGGAATGGCGGGATCGGCCTCGGCATGGCGGAGGCGCTCGCTGCGGCCGGCTGCGCTGTCCACATCTGGGGACGCAACGCCGCCAAGAACGAGCAGGCGGTGACTCAGCTTCGCGCGCGCGGCGGACGCGCGGACTCGGCCATCTGCGATGTGAGCGACGGCAAGTCGGTCGAGGCGGCGTTCGGCAGGACGCTTGCGACGTTCGGCCGCGTCGACGGCTGCTTCGCCAATGCAGGTGTCGGCGGCGGCGGGCGACGCTCCTTCATCGAGCGCCCGCTCGAGGAATGGCGCCAGCTTCTCGCCGTCAATCTCGACGGCGCCTTCCTGACGCTGCAAGCGGCGGCGCGACACATGGTGGAGCGCGCCGGACGCGGCGATTCCGGCGGGCGGCTCATCGTCACCTCGAGCATGGCGTCGATCTTCGGCACGGCGCGCAACGAGCATTACGCCGCGAGCAAGGCGGCACTCAACGCCTTGACGCGCGCGCTCGCCGTCGAGCTGGCGCGCCACGGCATCACCGCCAACGCCATCCTGCCCGGCTGGATCAAGAGCGACATGACCGAAGGGCTGATGGCCAACGAGAAATTCGTCGCCAACGTGATGCCGCGCATTCCCATGCGCCGCTTCGGCGAGGCCAAGGATTTCGGCGGCATCGCCGTCTATCTCATGAGTGACGCCTCCGCCTACCACAGCGGCGACTGCTTCGTCATCGACGGCGCCTACTCGCTGTTCTGAGGCGCGAGCGATGGAAGGGCTCATCCCATTCCTGAGCATTCTCGGCGCCGTGACGCTTGGCGCCGTCAGCCCGGGGCCAAGCTTCGTCTTCGTCGTGCGCACGTCGCTCGCCCTGTCGCGCCGCGATGGCATCGCGGCGGCGCTTGGCATGGGTGCCGGCGGCGTCATCTTCGCCGGATTGGCCCTGTTCGGCCTGCAGGCGGTGCTGGCCAAGATAGCCTGGCTCTATGCCGCGCTGCGGCTCGCCGGCGGCCTCTACCTGCTCTATCTCGCGTTTCGTCTCTGGCGTGGTGCCGTCGAGCCCATCGTCGTGCCGAGCAGTGCGGAGCGTCGTGCTCCCGGCCCGCTCAGATCCTTCTGGTTGGGGCTCGCGACGCAGCTGAGCAATCCCAAGACCGCCATTGTCTATGGCAGCATCTTCGCGGCGCTCCTGCCGCCGGCGCCGCCGGCCTGGATCTTCGTCGCGCTGCCGCCGGCGGTCATGCTCATCGAGATCGGTTGGTACACGATCGTCGCCGTGACCTTCTCGTCGGAGCGCCCGCGCGCCGCCTATCTGCGCGGCAAACGCTGGATCGATCGCGCGGCCGGCGCCGTCATGGGCGCGCTCGGCCTGCGGCTGATGATCGAGACGGCGCGGCCGGGCTGAGCACGTATGGTCGCGACAGAGACACCCGCGCTCTGGCCGGCCGATCCCGAAGCGATGCGCGCGGCGGCGGCGGCTTTCGACATCAAGCGCCTCGAGCCGCGTTTCCTCGACGATCCCTATCCGCTCTACCGCGCTCTGCGCGAGCACGACCCGGTCCATCGCATGCCCGACGGCTCCTATTTCCTGTCGCGCTATGACGATTGCGCCGCGGTCTATCGCGATGTCGCGACTTGGAGCTCGGACAAGAAGGTCGATTTTCGACCCAATTTCGGCGACAGCCTGCTCTACGAGCACCACACGACGAGCCTCGTCTTCAACGACCCGCCCTATCACACGCGGGTGCGCAAGCTGCTGGCGCCGGCCTTTACGCCGCGCGCCCTCAAGGCGCTGCAGCCGCGCGTCGAGGCGCTGGTCGACCGCCTGCTCGACGCGGCGGCCGAGGGCGGCCGCTTCGACCTCATCGACGATTTCGCCTCGGCCATCCCGGTGCAGCTCATCGGCGACATGCTCGGCGTGCCGCAGGCGGAGCGCGGGCGGCTGCGCGACTGGTCGCTCTCGATCCTCGGCGCCCTCGAGCCCGTGCTGAGCCGCGAACAATTCGCCTGCGGCACCGCCGCCGTCGCCGAGTTCAAGGACTATCTCATCGACCTTGTCCGCCGGCGGCTGCGCGAGAAGAACAGCGACGAAGCCGAGATCCTCTCGACCCTCATCGGCGCCAGCGCCTTCGACCCGCGGAGCGCGGGCGAGCGCTTGAGCGAGGTCGAGCTGCTGCACAACTGCATCTTCCTGCTCAATGCCGGCCACGAGACGACGACCAATCTCATCGGCAACGGCATCGATCTGCTGATCCGGCATCCGCAGGCGATGCGGGAGCTGCGCGACGATCCCGCGCTCATCGAGGGGGCGGTCGAGGAATTTCTGCGCATGGAGAGCTCGAACCAGCTCGGCAATCGCCGCGCCGCCAAGGATACCGCGCTTGACGGCGTCGCCATGCCGGCGGGAACCTATGTCCATATCGGCATCGGCGCCGCGAACCGCGATCCCGCGCAATTTCCCGATCCCGAGCGGCTCGATCTGCGCCGCCAGCCGAACCGCCACTTGGCCTTCGCCACGGGCATCCATGCCTGCGCGGGAATGTCGCTCGCGCGCATGGAAGCGCAGGTGGCGATCGGGAAATTCGCGCGCCGCTTTGCCGAAGTCGAGCGCGACGGCGCCTTCGTCCGCGGCGGCCGCGCCCGCTTCCGCGGCTTCCTGCACTACCCTGTGCGGATCGGCTGAAGGCGGATAGCCGCCATATGACGGGAGATATGCATGGACAGCGCCGATCTCGTCTCCGCCGTGGAAGTCATAGTGGTCTTTCTTGCTCTCGGCCTCATTGTCGTCACGCCCATCCTACTTCTTATGCGCATCGACTGGACGCCGGGTCGATACAAGGTGATCTATCACCGCGGACCGACGGTCGACCTATCCACTCGAGTGTCGTCAGGGTGGCTGCGCATCGAGGACGGCGCGATCAAAGTCAAAGGCAAGAAGGAGGAGTTCGCCATTCCGTTCGAAGAGCTGCAGTCGGTGGAAATGTTCAGACTTCACAGGCTGGGCCGGATGATTCGAATTGTTCATGGCCAAAGCACGCTCTTCGTCAGTGTCGTTCGATTTTGTATCGCCGGTCGATTTGCCGTAATCAACTTTTTCAAGACAGGCGCCTTGGCTCGTCATTTGTCGCCGTCCGTCACCGCCTAAGCGAGCATTTTCTCCACCAGCGTCCATAGGTTCTCCGGCGCCTCGACATGCGGATTGTGCCCGGCGCCGGCGATGATCGCCGCCTGCGGATCGAAGCGCCGCATCTGTTCCAGCGTCACCATCGGATCGCGCTCGCCCGCCGCAAGGCGCAGCGGCGCGCGCATCGCGGCGATCACCGTCTCGATCGGCACGCCGACGACGCTGCTGATGCGGGGATCGGCGGCCAAGCGGAAACGTCCCTGTTCTACGGTGACGCCAGAAGCCGCTTCCGGCGAACCCGGGTCGACAAGGCCCTTGAGGCCGGAGACGCGGAGGTAGCGCTCGACCGCCTCCGTGCGCGTCGCAAACCACCGCACAGGCGCGCCGGCGAGCTCCTGTGCTTTCGCCACTTCCTCCACCGTCCAGACCAGCTTGACGCCGAAGGCGATGACCTGCCGCACCCTCACGCCGAACCATCCACTGGCCAGCGTCATCGCCACGCCGCCGCCCATGGAATGGCCGAGGATCACGACCTCCTCGTCCGCTTCGAGCAGCCCGGCGACGTCGGCGGCATGCATGGCCATGCCATAGGCTGCGGCGTGGCCGGAGCGGCCGTGGCCGCGCAGATCGGGCGCAAGCCAACGTCCCGGCCAGCGCGCCTCGACAATGGCCCGCAGGCGCTGCCACACCGTGGCGTTGGCGCCGAGACCGTGCAGCAATAGCAGCGTCGGCGCGCCCGCGCCGCCGCCCTCAACCCACAGCGCCGGGCCGGGCGCGCGCCTCATCGCCGCAGCTTGTCCTTCTCGTAGCCGGCAACGCGCTTGTAGGCGTCGGTGATGGCGACGAGCTCCGCCTGGCTGATGACGTCGTCGATCGAGACGAAGGGCTTGTCGCCGCTGCGCCGATGGACCTCGCCGAGGATGGCGTCGGGTGGCGTCGTGCGGTTGGTGCGGACGACGGTTGCGGTGGCCTCGCGGCGGCGTCCCTCATAGGCGCTCAGCGCGGCGATGGAATCGCCGCCGGCAGCGAGGCAATCGGCGAGCGCGCGCGCATCGAGGATCGCTTGGCCCGCCCCATTCGAGCCGCGCGGATACATCGGGTGCGCCGCGTCACCGAGCAGGCTGATGCGGCCGAAGCTCCAGCGCGGCAGCGGATCCTTGTCGACCATGGGATATTCCAGCACGATCTCGGAGCGGCGGAGGAATTCCGGCACGTCGAGCCAGTCGAAATGCCAATCCGCCATCGGCGCGATGAAATCCTCGAGCTTCGCCGTCCGGCTCCAGTTCCAGCGCTCGTATTTGGGTGTCGCGATCTCCACCACCCAGTTGACAAGCTGACGGCCGTCCGCATCGATATCGTTGCGGATCGGATAGATCACGATCTTCGCGTGGGTGAACCAGCCGGCGCGGATCATCGCCGCGCCCGACAGGATGGGCGGCCAGCGCGTCACGCCGCGCCACATATTGACGCCGGAATAGATCGGCTCGCCTTCGTCGGGGTAAAGCTGCTTGCGCAGCACCGAATGGATGCCGTCGCAGGCGATGACCGCGGCGCCGCGCTGCGGCGGCAGCACTTCCGGCGTCGCCATGCGCCGGAAATATGCGGTCGCTGCGCCGCCGGAATCCTCGACCTTGGTGCACTGCCAGCCCAGCATCAGCCGGTCGGCGCCGGCGCGCGCGATGAACGCGTCGACCAGCGCCGCCTGAAGGTCGCCGCGATGGATCGAGACCTGCGGCCAGTCATAGCCGGCGGCGCGCCCGAGCGGCTCCTGATAGATGAGCTGGCCGAAGCGATTGAAGAACACCGCCTCCGCGGTGAGCACGCCGCGCGCGGCGAGCGTCTCCTCGAGCCCGAGCGCCGACAGCTCCTTCATCGCATGCGGCAGCAGGTTGATGCCGACGCCCAACGGCTTGATCTCGGGCGCGGCCTCGTAGATGCGGCAGGGGATGCCGGCCTTGTGCAGCATCAGCCCGAGAGTAAGGCCGCCGACGCCCGCGCCGATGATGAGGACGTCCATGCGGCGTCAGCGCCCTCTGAAGACCGGCTTGCGCTTCTCGACGAAGGCGGCGGTGCCTTCGAGGTGATCGGCGGTGGCGGCAGCGACGGCAAAGGCTTCGGCCTCGCGATGGGAGTGCTCGTCCCAGGAGTTGTCGAGCGAAGAGCGGATGAGCTGCTTCGCCTTGCCGAGCGCCACGGTCGGGCCGTCCGCGAGCTTGCGCGCCATCTTCGCCGTCTCTTCCGCCAGCTGCGCGTGCGGTACGACCCAGTTGAGGATGCCGATCTCCTGCGCCTTCTGTGCGGTGAAGCGCTCGCCCAAGAGCGTGATCTCCAGCGCGCGGCGCTCGCCGACGATGCGCGGCAGGAAATACGTGGCGCCGCCATCGGCGGAGAGCCCGATATGGCGGTAGGCCAGCGTGAAATAGGCGTCGTCGCTGGCGATGGCGAGGTCGGCGGCGAGGATCAGGCTGAGCCCGAAGCCGGCGGCGGCGCCCTGCACCGAGGCGAGCACCGGTTTCGGCATGCGGCGGAGCTGATAAATCGTCTGATGCGCCTTGATGACGCGCATCTCGAGCTGGGCGATATGCGCCTCGCGGTTCTCGCTTAGCGATTTATGGAAGCCCTTGACGTCGCCGCCGGCCATGAAATGCTCGCCCGCGCCGCGGATCACGACGCAGCGGACATCCGCATCGCGCTCGAAGCGCGCCGTCGCCTCGATCAGCCCGTCGGTCATCTGCGGCGACAGCGCATTGAGCGCCGCCGGCCGGTTGAAGGTGATGGTGCCGATGCCATCCTTCACCTCGACCAGGACATGCTGCTCCGTCACGGGTCCTCTCCCTTTATGCCGAGTGGCGCGAGTACAGCATGTCCACGCCACCCGCGCCAGCCCAGGAGCCTGTCTGGGAAATGGGACGGGTCTGCGACATTCGGTGTCATTGCGAGCGCAGCGAAGCAATCTCCATCAAGCAGCGGCGTGGTGCCTGTGTGAGATTGCTTCGTCGCTTCGCTCCTCGCAATGACCACGACAGGGAAGGGGGAATCGAAATGTCAAAATCGATCTACCAGCCGCTTCGCGCTTGCCTTTTTGCAGCGCGCCCGCGACCCTATCGGCGCAAGAGGCCGCGAAAAGGAAAACCAATGCTGAGGACGCGCTTCACGGAGATGTTCGGGGTCGAACACCCCATCGTGCAGGGCGGCATGCAATGGGTCGGCCGCGCCGAACTGGTCTCGGCCGTGGCGAATGCCGGCGCGCTCGGCTTTCTCACCGGGCTGACGCAGCCCACGCCCGAGGATCTCGCCAAGGAGATCGCGCGCTGCCGCGAGATGACCGACAAGCCGTTCGGCGTCAACCTGACGATCCTGCCGACCATCAAACCGGTGCCCTACGACGAGTACATGGACGCCATCATCAAATCCGGCGTCAAGATCGTCGAGACCGCCGGCAACAACCCGGAGAAGTACATCCCCGTCTTCAAGGCGGCCGGCGTGAAGATCATCCACAAATGCACCGCCGTCCGCCACGCCTTGAAGGCCGAGCGGCTGGAGGTGGACGCCGTGTCGATCGACGGCTTCGAATGCGCGGGACATCCGGGCGAGGACGATATCCCCGGCCTGATCCTCATTCCCATCACCGCCGAGAAGCTGAAGATTCCGTTCGTCGCCTCCGGCGGCTTCGGCGACGCGCGCGGCCTCGTCGCCGCACTGGCGCTGGGCGCCGACGGCATCAACATGGGCACGCGCTTCATGGCGACGAAGGAAGCGCCGATCCATCCGTCAGTGAAACAGAAGCTCGTCGACAGCGACGAGCGGCAGACAGCGCTCATCTTCCGCACCATGCGCAACACCGCGCGCGTGCACAAGAACGGCATCGCCAGCAAGGTGATCGAGATCGAGCACCAGCCCGGCGCCACCTTCAAGGACGTGCAGGAGTTCGTTGCCGGCGTCAAAGGCCGCCACGTGCTCGAAGCCGGGCAACTCGATTACGGCATATGGTCGGCCGGCCTGGTCCAGGGCCTGATCAAGGACGTGCCGAGCGTGCAGGAACTCGTCCATCGCATCGTCAGCGAGGCGGAGGAGATCATCGCGGCGCGGCTTTCGGGGATGATGCAGCCGAAAGCCCAAGCGGCGGAGTAGGCGTTCTCTGCACGGACTCCGGGGCAGCCTTAAGGTAGTGTCTCAGTTTGAATTGTAACAAGCCTCTTCGCAGTCAGGACAACGTTCGGCTAAAATCGACATCCACCTGCGGCAAAGATGGCACCGCTTAAGCTCGGCCATCGCACCCAACATGGCTTGCGATGGCTCCTCGATTTCGAGCCCTGCCAATTCCATCAGCGTCATTTTCGCCTCTGCTAGATGATTCAGAAACGGTATGCCTGGCTAGGCTGGAAATGGCACTCGAAATGTTGGGGCGTTCGTAAGATACGGCCGCGAACTCTTTATTA
>WNFA01002198.1_pt1 | contig 16009 bp, 13 predicted proteins | sample 5400481 | NCBI WGS metagenome assembly WNFA01 (sample SAMN13153340, study PRJNA577476) | soil metagenome | isolation source: 120 cm saprolite under Douglas fir tree site 2 hole 1 replicate 2 | place: USA:California | collected 2015-04-18
CCTACGAGGTGCGCTTCGAGACGCCGCCGGGTGTCCAGGCCCAGGTCGACTTCGCGCGCTTTGTGGTCGACTTCACCGATGATCCGGGCGCCAGCCGGGTTGTCTGGCTGTTCAGCCTCGTGCTCGGCCACTCGCGTTTCCTGTTCGCACGCTACGTCCTGCACCAGGATTTACAGACGTTGTTGCGTTGTCATGTCCAGGCCTTCGAGGCGATTGGCGGCGTGCCGATCGAGATCCTCTACGACCGCATGAAGACCGCGGTGACCGGTGAGGACGATCAGGGCCACATCGCCTACAACCGATCGCTGCTCGCGCTAGCGCAGCATTATCGCTTTCAGCCTCGCGCCTGCCGACCCTATCGGGCGAAGACGAAGGGGAAGGTCGAGAGGCCGTTCAGCTATATCCGCCAGGACTTCTTTCTCGGCCGCAGCTTCCGCGACCTCGAGGACCTCAACGCTCAGCTCATCGACTGGCTCGGTACCGTCGCCAATGTCCGCGTCCACGGTACCACCCAGCGTGTCGTCGCCGAGGCTTTCGCGGCCGAGCAGCCCGAGCTGCAGACACTGCCCCAGCATCGTTTCGACGCCGTGCTCAAGCTGGAACGGCGCGTCAGCCACGATGGCTTCGTCGCGATCGGCGGTAACTATTACAGTGTGCCGGATCGGACCCGCAGGGTTGTCGAGGTCCAGCAGCTTCCCGATCTGATCCGTATCCTCGATCTCGGCAACGTCGTCGCCGAGCATCCCGTCCTTGAAGGTCGAAAGCAGTACCGCATCGATCGCAGCCACCGAACCGGCGGCAGCACGAAGCGCAAGATGAACACGCCGACTGGGGTCACCATCGGCCGCATCGGCGATCACGTACCGCTCCGGCCGCTCGCCATCTACCAGGCGATCGGCGCGCAGCTCGCCAGCGCAGGCCGGCCATGACGCCGGCCACGGCCTCCTTGTAGATCATTCCGACAAACGCGGTGATCTGTTTAGGTTGTCGGTCATAAAACGCCAAGATATCAGCTTAGGAAATTCGCCATCGAACGACAGACGGGAATACCATCACATATAGAGGGTCGCATGAGGAATCTCATCCCCAAGACTTCGCACGAAGGGCATAATGGCATTCCTCAATTCACAAGGCTGCTGCTCCAGACAGCATCTCGGCAATCGCAACTGAAGCGGGGGTGACTCGGCCATTTGCAATCTCCAGGATTGCATCGCAGTGACGAAGCGTTGACAGACGATGAGCAATCATCAGCGACGTGCGACCCTTCATCAGGTGTTCCATCGCTTCCACGATCAAGGCCTCGGTCTTTACATCCACGGAGCTGGTGGGCTCGTCCAAGATCAGAATTGGCGCGTCACTGAGGAACGCGCGAGCCAATGCAATGCGCTGGCGTTCGCCCCCGGAAAGCCGCATGCCTCTCTCGCCAACCAGCGTTTCATATCCGTCCGGCAACTTGCTGATGTATCCGTGTGCGTGAGCGGCTTCGGCCGCCCGGACGATTTCATCCTTGGTAGCGTCGGGCCTGGCATAGGCGATGTTTTCAGCTATTGTGGTCGAGAACAGCACGGGGTCCTGAAGCACGATCGCGAACTGCCGGCGAAGGTCCGCCAGCCGGTAATCTCGCAGATCGATCCCGTCAAGCAGGACTTGCCCCTGCGTCGGATCATAGAACCGAGACAACATGTTGACCAAGGTCGTCTTACCGACGCCGGTAACTCCTTTGATGCCCAATCGCATGCCGGCAGGAACATCGATTGAAACGTCACGCAAGACCGGATGGCGACCGCCAGAATAGGTAAATGAGACATTCCGGAATGCCAGTTCGCCTATGGCGCGATCCAGCGGGCGGGCATGCGGCCGCTCAAGCACATCGGGCAACTCGTCAAGCACCGCAAAAACACGCGCCGCACTGGCAAGCCCGCCCTGCATGTCGGTTATGGTCTCACTGATCAGCTGCGCGGGCAGGTAGAGTTGCGCGAGATATCCCATCGCCAGGACGAGATTGCCAACGGTCAGATCCCCGCTCTGCACGCGCAGGACCCCGATGAACAGCACCAAAGCCGTGCCAATGGCCGCCGTCATCGCGAACAGCACTTTGGAGGAGCCCTGAACAAATGCCAATCGCAGCCGAGCCGTCTTTCCCTCCTGCGATTGTCGGACGAACCGGCCGTGTTCTCGATCCTCTTGTCCGAACGCCTTGACGACGCGTAAGCCAGTTAGTGTCTCGTGTACGACGGATAACGCGCCGCTTTCGAGCTCCTTGGCAGTTTCCCAGCCCTTGCGCATATGGTTGCGAGAAAACGACGTGATCAGTACTAATACGGGACAGACCGCCAGAGCGACCAGGGCAAGGCGCCACTCCATCCGGGCAAGCACTACGATCATGCCGATGAGAGTAAATAGGGCGCCAATCAGCGGCGTCAGCGCATGCAGCAAAATCCACTGAAATGAGTAAGTGTCATTCTGAATGCGATAGATCGAGTCGGCTGTCCCTCTGGAATCATGGTACGCGAAGCTCAGCCGCTGCACATGACTGAACAGCCTTGCGCGGAATCCCAGGAGCAACTGCTCCCCCGCATAGCTGGTAAGCATCGTGTTGCAGAACCCGCGAAGTTGGTCGAGGAGTGCAATCGCAACCACCAGCCCGACCGCCACCAGCAGGATCGCGCCGCTAGAAGTCACATACATCTTGGGCAGCACAGCTGCGAGAAACTCCGGAGGTGGGCGCGCATTAATTACACTATCCATCGCAATTGCCAGCGGCAACGGCTGTAAAAGCGCGAACGGAGCGGCCAGCATGCTTGTCAGGAATGACGCTCCAATCCATCCCCAGTAAGGTCGGACCTCACGCGCCAGTCGGCGCCAAAAATACAGGAAATCGGCGCTGCGCGTGTCCCACATTACTTCGGTCCTCGGACTGTCCACACCTTCGGGCCTTCACGTCACCGTCCAGAAGACCGTGTTGTCACCGCCGCCACACCGAACCCATCGAAGTGAATCCTTCCGTCATAACCCGTCTCCACGATCTGATTGATTGAACCGTTGTCGATCTTAAGAACGGTTCCGAGACCCTTGATGTCAGGAACCAGCTTAGCAAGATCGTAGCTTGCGGCTTCTTCTTTCTGATGCACGACGAGCACGCTGCATCGGCTGGCCTCGCCGCGGGCGACGACGACGTCGATGCTTCCATTGCCGCTCTGGCCAGTGGGAAACGCGATCGAATCGCCATACCTGACGTGCTGGGCGCAAAGCTTTTTGGCATAAAAGGAAGGCCACGGATCGCCCTCCTCGTTCATCATTCCATAGCCGCCTTCGGCTTCGGTTCCCACCCAATACATCTCGGCATCCACGCCTTGCCTCATTAGTTGCAGCAGAGCAGAAATGTAAAACGTGGCAGCGAAGACGGAATAATTGAATTGTTCTCGTACAGGTTGCGTATAGTGCGAATGGCAGTTCAATTCGCCACAAATATTGAGTATTTGGCGCCCGGTAAGCATTTGCCCGATGACGCGTGCACGATTTCCGTATTCTCCGACCATGCCGATCATCAGCCGGCGATGAGCCGCGCCGTCGGCGGGCGCGTTGTTCTCACCGTGCTCGCGCCAGTCGCCGTAGCAATGCCAATCCAGAAATCCGATCAACTCGTCGTCGATTTCGTCCAGGAAGCGCCAAACCCAGTCCATCCAGAATGGCTGAAATCCCTCAACACCGGGGCCACCGATCAACGGTTTTTGTCCGCCCAAATGTGGTCTAAGCCAGCGTAGGCAGCGGTCGGCGGTTTGTTCATAGATGTGCCGATATTGCGCGAAGGTGACGGGCCCACTGATCCACTCATTGTTTGGCTCATTCCAGATACACCAATACCAGTTGCGCACGACTTCTCCGCCCCACTGCTCAATGCAGCGGCGAACGACATCGCCGCTGCGGTTGGCAAATTCATCAACAGCATCAAGATCGTCCACCGGCTTGTGCATTTTAGCGAACGTGATCATCGGCTTGGCGCCAACGTTTAGCACCGCCTCGACGTAAGAGATAAAGGTCGGCCACTGTGTAGTCGGGTCGGGCGCACCTTTATCGTAGAGAAACAATCGGATCATTCGCGTGCCGACGTCGCGCAGACGTTGCTGGATTCGCTCGCTGGAATCGCCGATTGCGAACGCCTGGCAGGCGTCGGCCTGGTTGACGCCGTACACCATCTGCATCTTCATTGGTCGTCTTACCTCGTAGGTCAATCGCCAACAATTTGAACCAATTCTCTGATCCGAACGGCGTAGGAATACCGTTGGTTCAAGACGTGTCGCAACTCGCGCACAACGTTCATATAATGCTGCGGCCGTTCAAACAGGTCGAGGATCTTGTCTTCTGGGCGCTCTCGCGGCAGAACAAGTTCCAGGCCTGCAGCACCGTATACGTCCGAGACGAATTGTTGCTCCTGACACAGCAGGGGGATCGTGTTGGCGGCCGGTGTCTCGAAGGAGCGGCAAGTGACCAGACTTAAGTGATCGAACAATGGCCGATAAATCACCGGACTGAACAAGCCGCGGCTCATCCATCCGATCACTTCCTCAAAGTGGATCGGAGGCAGGACTTCCACCCCCAGTCGCCTTAGGTATTCTGGGTCCGTGTAGTAGGCATCCTCGGGCAGGATGGGCTTAGCCCATGGTGCCGGACGGTCCCAGCCGTTTCCCACGATGGCAATTCGGCCGACGCGCTGGAGTACTGGCTCGAGTATGCCCAGGACGCCACACAGGCTGCGCCAGCGAAACCAGTTGTTGCCGACATACACCATCCCGAATTTTTTGTGGTCAAAGTCAAGCGGTACTTCCCATGAAGGGTCGTAGCCGTGAAAGAAAAATGACTTCACGTTGGAGCGTACCGGGTGATACGTCGGCTGGAGAATAGTATCGGAGATGCTGTCGCAGATCTCCAGCCACTGGCGACTCAGATCAGTGCTGGCGTGGTTCATATCTCCGGTGATCTGGATGGCGTCGTTGTATTTGCCGTCGCAGTCAATCACAACTCGGCGAGAGCGCGGGATTTGGGACAATAGCCTCGTCCAGGCCAGCAGATCGCCATATTGCAGTTCGGTCGTAAACTCGAAAATGAAGATGGCTGCGTCCGCCGATGACACGTCCGTCGTGTATTGGAATGCCGATGGACTCTCAGGAGAACCGAAGAGGACCACCTCATGACCCATGGATTGGGCAACGCGCGCATAACGGAGCATGTCCTGGGCGCTGCCGCGATCTTCAAGAACATGATGGATAAACATCAACCGCATCGGACGGGCGCCTTTATCATTCAGCTACGATTCCCATCAGTTCCTGTAAACGCACGGCATAAGAGTGCTTTTCAGATAAGTGCCGGCGAATATCAGACACGATCCGGGCATATTCCTGGGGTCGACGCAGCACGTCGAGGATCTGCTCGGAAGCCTCCTCCCCGTCGCGAAGGACCAGACTCGTTGCTCGCTCGCCGTAGATCATCCCGACATATTCAGCATCCTGGGCGAACAACGGGATCGTGCTGGCGGCGGGCGTCTCAAACGTGCGGCAAGTCACCAGGCCCAAATGGTCGAACAATGGGCGAATCAACACCGGATTGAGAACCGCGGTGCCCATCGTGGGAATGACCTGTTCGACAGGGATCGGCTCTCGCAACTCGATCCGAATGCGCTTCAGATAGTCGGGGTCAGTGAAATAGGCCTGCTCACGCAGAGGCGGCTGCACCCACCAGGGCATGGCAGCCCAGTCCTGCCCAACCAGCGCGGCCCGGCCGACTTGCTCGCGGATCGGTTCTATAGCCCGAAGCACGCGATGCAGCGCCTTCCATCGGAACCAATTGTTGCCGATGTAGATAAGCCCATACTCTTTGTGATCAAATTCCAACGGCTTTTCCCAGGCTGGGTCGTAAGCGTGGAATAGGAACGAGCGGACGTTAGGACGCAGCGGGCGGTACGTAGGTTGAAAAATCTTATCGGAGAGACTGTCACAAAGTTCAATGCGGCGACGACTAGCCTCGGCGTCGAGGTGATTGAAGTCGCCTCCGACCCGAATCGCGTCGTTGTACATCCCGTCACAATCGAGGATCACGCGGCGATTACGCGGAACGCGGCTAAAGAGCTTGGCGACATTCAGATGCCCGATCCCCATCAAGCCGTCCCGATAGACGCCGCCTTTCTTCTTGTCTCCGCCGGGAAACAGATACAGGTTCCATTCGAAGACAAAGATGACCGCGTCTGCCGACTCGAGATCGAGCGAGCACTTAAACGGCGAGCCCGGCTCGTCGGGTGCATACATCACGACCTCATGCCCCAACAACTTGGCGACACGGGCGTATTGAAGGATGTCCTGCGCGCTCCCGGCATTGCCGATGCGCCAATAGACGAACATCAGTCTCACCGGACCATCTCCAGTATCACAACTTAGGCCCACTTCTGAAACACAATCTCATCCCTTGGCAATCTCAACCATTTCCCGGAGGCGTGCCTTGAACGAGTGCTTCTCCGACAGATGCTTGCGAAGGCCCAGCACGATCTCAGCGTAATGCTCGGGCCGATTGACGATATCGGCGACCTTCGCCTGGGCGGCGGCGATGTCTTGCGGCAGCACGAGATCAACTGCTTGTGCGCCATAGATTTCGCTTACGTATTCCGCATCCAAACCAAGGAGCGGGATCGTGTTGGCGGCGAGAGTTTCAAAGGTACGGCATGTGACGAAACGCAAATGGCTGAAGAGCGGCCGGTAAATAACAGGGCTCAAGGTACCTTTGCTCATCCAGTGAATTACCTGCGCAAACGGAACCGGCTGGATGAATTCCACACCCATCTTTTTTAGATAATCCTGGTCTGTGTAAAAATAGTCCTCAATCTTCATCCAGCTAGCCCACGGAGGCATGGAGTCCCAACCATGTCCCACCACCGCGATTCTCCCAAAGCGATCGCGGATCGGTTCGATCGCCCGAAGCACGCGCAGCATCGGAAAGTAGCGGAACTTGGCGTGGCCGACGTAGGTCATGCCATAAGATTTACCCCCAAAATTCATCGGCCGTTCCCATGCGGGATCGTATGCGTGAAAGAAGAATGACCGAACATTCGGTCGGACCGGGTGAAGCGTTGGCTGAAAGATCTGATCGGCCAGACTTTCGCAGATGTCCATCCACTTGCGACTCGATGCGGCGTCGCGATGGTTGAGATCGCCTTCGACATGAATCATCTCGTTATATGCGCCGTCACAATCGATGACGAACCGCTTGTGCCTCGGCACTTTGCAGGCGAGGCGCGCCCAATCCAGCTGATCCCCAAACCGCAACTGCGTGGTCCATTCGAAGATGAAGAAGACGGCGTCGACCGATCCCATATCAAGAGAAAACTTGAACGATGGCAGCACTCCCGGACGACCGTAAAGAACCACCTCGTGTCCCAGTTCTTTGGCCGATCGGATGTAGTTATGAACATCTTGTGCGCTGCCGGCATCCTCAGCTATAAAGTAAACGAACATAATTCTCATAGATTGCCCTCTCTCGCACTGGCCAGTCAGCTTTCGATTATTTCGATCAGCCGGCGCAGCCGGGCCACGTGCGAGTGTTTCTCGCTCAGATGTTTTCTGATACCCTCCACAACGTCGCGATAGTGTTTGGGGTATTGAACGATGTCCAGAATTTTTTCCCGCGGGTTATCCTCGGGTAGAACCAGATCGAGCGCTTGCTCACCGTAAATCTCGCATACGTGCCCGGTATCAAATACAAACAGGGGGATCGTATTGGCCGCCGCCGTTTCAAATAGGCGAGGTGTCACGAGCCGAAGTTTATTAAACAAAGGTCGCAGCAGAACGGGGTTGAACCTCCCCTTGCTCATCCAATCGATCACGTATTCAAACCGGACAGGGGGTAGAGTCTCGATCCCAAGCTTTCGAAGGGTTCCAGCATCTACAAAGTAAGCTTGTTCCAACTGCATCGAGTTGGCCCAACCCGGCGGGCAATCCCAGCCGTAGCCGACTAACCCGATGCGCCCGAGCTGCTGCCGGATCGGATCGATTCCCCTGAGCACCTGCGTCATCGGACGCCAGCGGAATTTGCTGTGCCCGACATAAATCATGTCGAAATCGCAGCGGCCGAAATCTAGTGGCCGCTCCCAAGACGGGTTGTATGCGTAGAACAGAAACGGAACTACGTTGGGACGTATCGGATGCAGGGTTGGCTGGCAAATCTTGTCCGAGACGCTATCGCATGCGTCGGTCCAACGCCGGCTTGCGGTCGCATCGGCGTGATTGTGGTCGTCAGCCAACTCAATAACGTTATTGTAGTTGCCGTCCCCATCCACAATCACGCGACGACTACGCGGCACCTTGCTCACGATTCGCGCCATATCCAGCTGATCACCAGGCTTGAGTTGTGTCGTCCACTCGAAGATGAATACGACGGCGTCGGCGGAGTCGATGTCCACAGAATAATTGAGCGGAATAACTGGATTGACCTTCCCCGGAATCCATCGGCCATAAACCGATACTTCGTGCCCGAGCGCGCGCGCGGCTTCGGTGTAGCCTTGGATCACCAGGCCGCTCCCCTGATCCTCCATCGCCCAGTAAACGAACATTAGCTTCATGCGCCAAACCCATTCCTGCCCTCAGTCTCGGCTCATTCCTGCAGCGCCGCCACCAGCTCTTGCACCCGATTGAGGTAGGTGTGATTCCGTTGCAGGTGCTTTCGCACTTCGTCGACGATCTCCCGGTATTTCTTCGGCCGGCTCAGCACATCGACTAGTTTCTCGGCAATACCGTCGCACAGCGCCAGCTCGCGTCCCGCCGGGCCGTAGACCATTTCCGCGTGATCCGGATCGAGCATGACCAGCGGCGTCGTGTCGGCGGAAAAGATCTCGAAAAACTTGCTTGTCAGGAGCTTCAGTTCGCGGAAGAGGGGGCGTTGGGTCATGATATTGACTCGGCCGGTGCTCATGACGTTGACGACTCGGGTATAGGACACGGACGGTTTGATCTGGATGCGCAGTCGCTGCAACCATTCGGGGTCGGTGCCGAAAGCCGCCTCTACCTCCAGTTCCGCAGCTCCAGCTGGGATCGTGTCCCACCAAGAGCCGATGAATGCGATGTCTCCAATTTGCGGGCGGACGCGCTCGATCGCGGGTAGCAACTCGCCGCTGATCTGACGCCATCGCCACCAATTGTGCCCGACGCAAAGGATGTCATACGCTTTCGCCGGCGAGGCCTGGGCGGAGATCAGCTGACTTGGGTCATATCCGTAGAACAGAGCCTTGCGAACCCCTGGCTCCCGCGGAACGAAAGTGGGCTGAAAAATCTTATCGGCGACAATTTGGTAGTGCGCGAACCATTCCGCCCGCGTCTGCTCGTATAGGTAATTCCGGTCGTAGTTGTCAGGCGACACGATTTGGTTGTACATCCCATCGGAGTCGACGATGGCTCTCCGCTGGCGCGGTATTTCGGCGAGTATCCTCGGCATGCGCAGCGCGCTCATCCAGTGCCGCCAGGATTCCACGAGGAACACGGCGTAGTCGAAGCTGCCCACCGCCATCGAAAAACGAATGGTGGGAAACCTCGGATCAGTGCGCCCATATAAGGCAATCTCGTGCCCCGCTTTGTCGCCGGCGCGCACATAGTTGGAGACGGACTGAATACTGCCGCGATCAACCCGTTGGTCCATCACAAACAGGATCCGCATAAACACCCTCTCCTCGCGAGCGTGGCGGCTACTTCGCCGCGATCGCCGACAGTTCGTCGAACCGACGCTGGAACGAGTGGCGATCCGCAAGGTATGCCCGGGTTTTTAGAATTGCGTCCCAGTATATTTCCGGGCAGCGCAGGATGTCCTGGATGTGGCAAGCCACGTCATCGCCCACGGCGAGCACGCGCGCGGCAGGACCATAGATCGACTCGATCATTTGACTCGGCAGCATCAGGAGCGGGATTGTGTCAGAGCAGAACGTTTCGAACGTGCGGTTGGTTACGATCCCGAGATGATTGAACAGCGGGCGGTGGATTACCGGACAAAACTTCGCCCGGCTGACGAATGGGATAACCTGATCGAATGACATGTTGCCAGGCAGCTCCACACCCATCTGGCGAAGCATGTCAGGATCGGTATCAATGCCTGAAACTCCTAGCTCGGCGGCCCAATCGGGACGATGATCCCACGCCCAGCCCGCCAGACAAGTCGGCCCGACTCTCTGCTTGATCGCCTCGATCGATTTGAGCAGCGATCGCATCTGCGACCATCGTTGCCAATTGTTGCCGACATAGACCATGCCATATTGTTTCGGATCGGCGGTCGTGCCCGCCCAACTGCGGGCCGCCTGCTCCGCGCTGTCGTAGTGCCGGTCGACTGCCGCCGGATCAAAGCCATGAAACAAGAATCCGCGGGCTTCCGGGCGGATCGGAAGGAGCGTGGGCTGGAGGACAGTCCTGGCCACCGCGGCGAAGCCGTCGATCCACTCCCACCCCATATGGTTGTCCATCTTTTCCAGATGATTGAAATCGTGCTCGACCTGGATTGTTTCGTTGTATCGCCCGGTGCAATCGATAATGATCCGGCGTTCCCGTGGCACGCCGTCCAGCAGGTATGCAAGATAGGGCAGGTCCGGAAAATCCGGCGTTTCGTAGACGACGAACATCACGTAATCAAATGAAGTGGCATCGCGCGAAGTCGCGAGGTCCGGCATGTCGTCAATCGGTTCGGAGAACAACGCAACATGATGGCCGAGCTCGTTGCCAATCCTTACATACTTGGCAATGGTGTTGATGGCCCGAGCCGAACGATCAAACCTGGACACGATCAACAACTTCATCCAATCCTCCAATTCGATGCTCGCACTGACTGAGCGTTTGGATTGAATCCGCGAGACGCGTGTCAGCTCACCACCGCCGCCGTTCCCAGCGACGTTTTAGAGGGTAATGAAGAGAAGCCTAAACGCGATCATCCCCACTACGGACCCGACTGGCTCCGCGTGCTTGTGCAGCGCATCATCAACGCCGCTCCGCCTGTTGCACGGCCCAGAGCACCGTCGCTGCGAGCCCATCAGCGAAACTCACTCGCGGCACCCAACCAAGGATCCGTTGCGCCACCGTCGTATCTGCCTCTACGTGCCGCTGCTCGCCGGAGCGCCCGGGAGCGTAGCGCAGCAGCGGCTTCCGGCTGCGTCCGAAAGCGGCGAGCGCATGATCAGCCAAGTCGTTGATGGCTATTCGGTGGCCGCTACCGAGATTAAAGATCCGTCCGTAGGCGCTTGGGTTCTCGATCGCAGCGACCCACGCTTCTACGACATCATCGATGTATACAAAATCGCGCGACTGTCCGCCATCGCCGAAGATCGTCAACTGCTCGTCCCGCAGCAGGTTGCCGAGAAAAATACCGAGCACACCCTGATAAGGGTTATCGAGCGCCTGCCGCGGTCCGTAAACATTGAACATGCGAAACGACGTGACCCGGAACTCGAAGTCGAGATCGACGCGCTCTGCAGTGGTATGCACATAGCGCTCCGCCGCGTACTTGGTGATCCCGTAATAGGAAACTGGGCAGCACGGGGTGTCCTCGTCGATCGGCAGCGCTGCGGTGTGTCCGTAGACCGTCATTGAACTGGCGTAGAGGAGGCGCGGCACCCGGTGTTTCAGGCATAGCCTCAGCACGTTGATGGTGCCGCCGACGTTGGTCCGCAGATCGAGGGACGGATCGGCATAAGAGACGGCCAGCGACACCTGGCCCACTGTGTGCAGGACGACGTCGAGCCCATCGGCGAACGCCGGTTCGAGATCCTCGAGGCAGGCCGCGTTGCCTCGGAGATAACGCACGCCCGACGGCACGTTTTCGCGCCGGCCCGTCGACTCGTTGTCGAAGACCGTGACGGTATGGCCGTCGCTCACCAGACGGTGCGCGAGATGCGACCCGATGAACCCCGCGCCGCCGGTAACCAACGCCCTCAATTGGTTCTCCATACGTAGGCTCCAGGCCGATCGGCGCGCGCGGGCAGGCGCGGCGCGGCACCTGGATGGAAGAGGTCGGGATTGGCGAGGATCCAATCGGCCAGACGACGAACCCCGGTCTCAATGTCGACGAGCGGCGACCACCCCAGGAGCGAGCGGGCCTTCTCGATATTGCTGACATAGCAGGGCTGGTCGCCGGGCCGCCACTCCTCGAACTCGACCGGGATCGCTCGGTTGGTCAGTCCTCTCAGCAATTCCCCGAACTCGCCCCAGACCGATAGCGTATTCGGCGGACCGCCGCCGATGTTGAAGACCTCGCCGGCCACGGTGTCGATGTTATCGACCGCCAGGCGGAAGGCGCGAATGAGATCATCGACGAACAGCACGTCGCGCACCTGCTTTCCGTTGCCATATATTGTTATTGGCTTGCCGGTCAGCGCCGATATCACGAAATGCGCGACCCAACCCTGATCCTCGGTGCCGAATTGCCGTGGGCCGTAGATGCAGCTCATGCGGAAGACGACGGTCGGCAGTCCGTAGATCCGGGCATAGTCCCGGACATATTGATCCGCGGCGCCCTTCGAGCAGCCATAGGGCGAATGAAAATCCAGCGGCTGATCTTCGGAAATTCCGTCCGGGCGGTCGGCAAAGCGATAGCGGTGCCGCTCCTCGACCACCGCAATCTGCTCGAGCCCACCATAAACCTTGTTGGTAGAGGTAATGACGATCGGCGGCCGGCGGCCGCCGAGGCGCGCCGCCTCCAAGACGTTCAGCGTGCCGAGAGCGTTAATGTCGAAATCCGTGCGGGGATCGGTCACCGATGTCGTCACCGCTACCTGGCCGGCGAGGTGGTAGATCACCTCCGCATCGCTGACGGCAGCCTGCACGGCATCGAAATCCCTCACGTCGGCTTTGATGACGCGAAGCTGAGAGCTCTGCGGATGGCTCTGCAGCCAAGCGATGTTCTGAGCGGCCCCCGGTCGCAGCAGTGCGTCGAAGACCGTGACATTCTGTCCCGCGGCAAGCAGGTCGCTTACAAGATTGGAGCCGACAAAGCCGGCACCGCCTGTGACGAGAGTGCCAACACCCATAAGGTTCCTCCTTTGCGTGTGAGCGAGAGCCTACCTCCGCAAGAAAGAGCCACTTTCGAGGTTTGTACCGCTGAGCTGCCACGCTGATACGGCGCGTCCAACATACATCGAACTGTCCTGTAACGCAAAACTTTGGGGGAAGGTTCATAGACATAAAGTGCATATGCCAATCCGATGATCGCGCCGATGCCTGGCACCGGGTACGCGGAGCGCCGCGGCACTGGGATGCGGAGGATGCCGATGTCCATTTTGGCCGTCCGCTGCGGATCGCCTAATGACCGGCCATCTGACGTACGATGGCATGTTCGTTGCTCGCTCGTCCCGTCTCCTGGGCTATCGGATAGGCGAGCGTTTGTTCCCCTTGGATTTCTTCGAGGGCCACGGCGCCTTCTGGCAGGCGCCGCCGATCGAGGACATCGCCACCGAAATCACCGCGCTGCGCTATTACGTGGACGACCGATGGCAATTCCCGCTATTTCGGACGGTCGGCATCGCTCCGCCGCGGGGGATGCTCGTGTTCCTCGATCCGCGCTATGCGGCAGCATTCGCCGCCGGCCATGACGATTATCGGCAGCTCTGCCGAGCATTTGACAAGGGGATCGCGTGCTCCAAAATATGGTCCGACATCGAGCAAAGCGGATTGGGTGGAATATTCACGCCGATATGAACCATTCATGCGGTCATTTGGTCCCCGCAGGGCGGCGGCGCCGGCACAGAGTTCGATCGCCTGCCGCGTATGTATGGCAACCACCACAACGGAGGCTGACCATTTTAGACGAATTCCATTAACGCGTGGCTTGCCGGGGGCGGTGCAATGACGGCGGACGCAGCGATTTCCCTTGCAGGAACATTGGGCAGGCGGTCGTCCCTACGGGGCCGATCGCTGACGGGGCTGGGCGGCGGCCGACGGCCGAGGTCGCATGAGCTTCGGGAGGCACGATTTGCTGGGGCATAGAATGCGTCCGGTCCTTCTGCTGTTGCTGTTGCTGGGTGTGCTGATCAGCCCGATCTGGCAGCTCGCCACCCGTTCATGGGATGCGCTGGACCGGGGACGAGGCCAGGCTGACGCCCGGGACCCCCGCTCTGATGCGTCCGTCCCCTCCGAAAACCCCGCGGTTCCGATCGTCGCCGCGACGGTCGAGCGACGTGACGTCGCCGAGTACCTGTCGGGTATTGGGACGGTAGAGGCGTTCAAGACGGTTACGGTCGGTTCCCGCGTCGACGGGCAGCTCCTTACCTTGCAGTTCAAAGAGGGCCAGCCGGTGCATGCCGGCGACGTCGTGGCGCAGCTCGATCCGCGCCCGTTCCAGGCAACCGTGCACCAGATGGAGGCGAACATCCGGCGCGACCAGGCACACCTGCGGGGTGCGGAAGCCGAGCTCGGCCGGCTATCCAGCCTGGGGGCGCGCGAGTTCGCGAGCCGGTCGAGCATCGACAACCAGAAGGCGCAGGTCGCCCAGTTTGCAGCCGCGATCGATGCCGACGCGGCGCAGCTCGACCGCGCCAAGATCGAGCTCGACTTTGCGACGATCCGCTCGCCGATCGACGGGCGCGCCGGTCTGAAGCTCGTCGACGAGGGCAATCTGATCCACGCCGGCGATCGTGCCGGCATCGTCGTCGTGACGCAGATCCAACCGATCACCGTCGTCTTCGCGCTGCCGGAGAACGATCTGCCGAGGGTCAATCAGCGGCTCGCGAGCGGCGCCGCGCCGGCTGTGACCGCGTTCGGCCGCGACGGGCATACCGTGCTCGCCGAGGGAACGTTGGCGACGATCGACAACGTCATCGATCGCAAGAGCGGTACCTTCAGGCTGAAGGCGCGCTTTGCGAACGATAAAAGCACGCTGTGGCCGGGCCAGTTCGTCAATGTGCGGGTGCACATCGCGACCCGGCACGAGGGCGTCGTCGTGCCCGAGGCGGCGCTGCAGCGCGGCCCGCAGGGGCCCTATGTCTACGTCATCGAGCCGAACAGCACTGTCTCGATGCGCGCGGTCAAGACCGCGCCGTCGCAAAACGGCACGGTGTTGGTTGATACCGGGCTGGGCGCCGGCGAACGCGTCGTCGTCGACGGCCAATTCCGGTTGCAGCCCGGAAGCGCCATCGTCGAAGTCGCGCCTGGAGAGGTCTCGCGACCGGGTCGATCGGCTACGAACAACAACGACGCCACCAAATCGTGAATATCTCCGCGCCCTTTATTCATCGGCCGATCGGGACATCACTGCTTGCGGTGGGGGTTCTGCTGCTGGGCCTCCTCGGCCTGTGGATGTTGCCGATAGCGGCGCTGCCGATGGTCGATTTCCCGATCATCCAGGTAACGACCGCGCTGCCAGGAGCCAGTCCGGAAATCATGGCGGCGGCCGTGACGGCGCCGCTGGAGCGGCGGTTAAGCTATGTTCCGGGGTTGGTCTCGATGACCTCTACCAGCTCGTTCGGAAACAGCGCGATCACCTTGCAGTTCGGACTGACTCGAGACATCGATTCCGCCGCGCAGGACGTCCAGGCGGCGATCAACGCCACCACCCGTCAGCTTCCCGACGATCTGCCGAGCCCGCCGATCTACCATAAAGTTAACCCGGCTGACGCTCCGATAATGCTGCTGGCGATTACCTCGAAGACGATGCCGTTGCCGCATGTCAACGATTTCGCCGAAACCGTCCTGGTGCAGAAGCTGTCACAGGTCGAGGGGGTCGGGCTCGTCGCGATCGAAGGCGGCCAGAAACGCGCAATGCGCATCGACATCGACCCGACCACCGTCGCCAGCCTTGGGCTCGACTTGGAAGACGTCAGGAGCGCCATCACCCGGGCGAACCTGACCGGGCCGAAAGGCAAACTCGAAGGCCCGCGACGTTCCTACACGATTGCCGCGGGCGACGAGCTTTTCGACACCGAAGCATATCGCAATATCATAATCGCCTACCGCGATGGCGGCGCGGTGCGGCTGCGGGATGTTGCGTCTGTCGACGACAGCGTCGA
>WNFA01002201.1_pt1 | contig 16003 bp, 9 predicted proteins | sample 5400481 | NCBI WGS metagenome assembly WNFA01 (sample SAMN13153340, study PRJNA577476) | soil metagenome | isolation source: 120 cm saprolite under Douglas fir tree site 2 hole 1 replicate 2 | place: USA:California | collected 2015-04-18
TCGCTGTCCACCCAGATGGTAGAGAAGTCAGACGTCACCTGATCGCGCAGCACGCGCTCGACCACGTTGAGATCGTGATAGATCAGAGTCGGCCCCTTGCCGGCATCGGCGCGGCTCTTGATCTCAGCCCACAAGCCTTTCAGGAAACGGATGTCCGCGCGCAGGTCTTCTTCTGCCGCATTCATGGCCGCGGTACGCACGATAAATCCGCCGTGCCCGTTTTCGCGCTCGCTCTGAATGATGCGCTTCAGCCGCTGGCGCTCTTCTTCGGAGGAAATCTTGCGCGAGACCCCGGTATGATTCACGGTCGGCATGTAGACCAGGAAACGGCCCGGCAGCGCGATGTGGCTGGTGATGCGGGCGCCCTTCTTGCCGATAGGTTCCTTGGCGATCTGGACCAGAATTTCCTGCCCTTCCTTGAGCAGGTCGGTAATCTGCGGCATGTTTTGCTGCTCGTTGCGGCGGAAGCGGCGTCCTCCACCGCCACGGCGGCCGCCGCGCTGAGGACGGCGGTCGAATGCCGGACGCGGCGCACGCTGGGTATAGCCTGCGGTCCCTGCCGGCCCGCGGACTTCGGCCCGGGCTTCCGTCATCCCGACTCCGCCGGCTTCGGCGGCCAAAGCTGCTTCGGCTTCCGCCTGGGCTTCATCGAGTTCCGCTTCGTCTTCGGCCTCTTCGTCGACTTCCTCGGCCGCGGCTACGTCAACTTCTTCGGAAGAAATCGCGTCGGGTGAGAACGGCACAGCGTCCACCGCTGCGGGCTCTGCAGAAGCGGCAATTTCCTGCGTGTCCTCGTCTTCCCCAGTAGTATGGCTCTCACCGGCATGGCCTTCGCTGGCACGCTGTTCACCGGCGCGAGAGTCACTGGATTCGACTGTCGGCGCACGGTGCTCGCCGGATTCGTGGGTTTCCTCTTCGAGTTCTTCGAAGGCGGCGTCCTCCTCGAGCTCCTCCACGTAGTGGGCCAGATCAGCCTCTTCCTCTTCGATCTCTTCTTCTTCCAGAGTTCCGGCGGAAGCTACGGCTGAGGCATGGTCTTTATGCTCGGTGATCGGGGCGGGCACGCGGTTGCTCAGGCTGCGTTCTTCCTGCCAATGCGGTTCCTCCGTGACTTCGCCGCCGAATACCGCCGCCACATTCATCTGGTGCAAGCGCTTCTGTTCGCGGTCCCAGTCGGAAGATTCGGTATCGGCCGAAGGCTCTAATGGCTCCACCAGCGGTCTCTCATAGGCCTCAGGCTGTCGTCCAGCCGACTCGGCGAATAGCGGCTCGTCGGTGGAGAAAATCTCCGAGATAGGAGGAGTCTGTTCGGGAGCGGCCACTGGAGTCGCTCCGCTCCGGGGCGCCGGCCTGGTCTGCGCCAGGCGCTGATACTTGGAGATGGACTCTCCCGGCAGAATGATGGGCTGGTATCCCGGCGGCGGCCCGTATTCAGTGCGCTCCGAGCGCTCGTTACGCTCCGGTCGTTCCATCCGCGCTGACCTGTCTGACCGCTCGGGACGTTCGCTGCGCTCGTTGCGTTCCGGACGATCGTTTCGTTCCGTCCGATCTTTTTCGGCTCGATCGGGGCGCGCGGCCTCACGAGCCGTCTCCGTCCCCGGACGGGCAAACTTCGATTCTGGAAAGCGCTCGCCACGGCGGCCGCGGCGGCGGCGGCGGCCGCGCATTCCATCGCGCCCCTCGCCTTCCGCAGGAGTGGAGGACTCATGATGCTCGGTGCCTCCCGCCTCGGGGTGTTCATGTTCCTGGGGTCGCGACTCGGTCGCCGGGGTCGCAGCAGCCTCCACGGCGTGCTCCTCGCCTTGCGGTTGCGACTGATAAGGCGCAGGGCGGTTGGTGGGAACTTCGTCGAGGTCCTCGGCGTCTTCCAACTCCATAAAATCGGAGACGTAGAGGAACGCGTCGCGCTCCAGGCCAATGTCGACGAATGCCGATTGCATTCCGGGAAGAACGCGGGTTACGCGCCCTTTATAGATGGAACCTGCCAGGGTGTATTCGTTTTCGCGTTCCAGGTAGATTTCTGCGAGCAGATCGTCTTCGACCAGCCCCACTTTGGTTTCGTGAGGCGTGGAAGACACAAATAATTCTTTCGTCATGCGAACTCCGGTCCGGGCCGTCTAGCGGCCTCGGGATCACCGGATGGAAGGCAGGAAAACACCGGGAGGATCAAGCGTTGCGATGGCCGCCCTGGACAAGGGACAGCCCCAGCCCCGGAGTTCCCTCCGTGGCCAAATCGGTTGCGTAAGATTAGGAATCTTTTGCACTTATCGCATTGCGCTTCGCCAGGTTTGTGACCGCTCTCTCAACTTGAGGGGGCCGTTACCGGCCTGGCCGGCGCCTTTGCTTAATCCTGCCCGGCCTTAACTGCTTTTCTAGCCGGTGTGTGCCCTCTTTACGCGAGGGCGATCGTAATTAATCTTGTTTTCTGCCGCGGATGGCAAATCGCGGCTGCTCCCCTGCCATCTTCTTCCCGCTTCAGTTCACGAAACGGCGCATACGGACATTCATTACAATGCCCAACGCCAGAAATATAAACAGGACAGAAGACCCGCCATAACTCATCAGCGGCAAGGGTATTCCGGTGACCGGCATAAAGCCGACTACCATGCCGACATTGACCAGGATATGGAAGCTAAGCACCGCCACCACACCCATTACCACGAACGTGCCAGCGCGGTCGGGCGCCGTTTGCGCGTTCTGCGTCAATCTCATCAGCACTATAAAGTATAGCAGCAATACCGCCAAGGCACCCACAAATCCATGCTCCTCGGCGAACGCCGCGAAAATAAAGTCCGTTTGTGGGACGGGCAGAAAAGCCAGATGCGTTTGAGAACCCTCCGAATTCCCCCACACCCCTCCCGAACCCACGGCAATCAGCGACTGGTTTACCTGGTATCCGGAGCCCTGACTGTCGGCTTCCGGGTGCATGAAGCTGGTTAGACGATCGCGCTGGTAAGGCTTCAAAGTATGCCACGCCAGGGGCAGGAGCAAGGCAGCACCTAAAGTCACAATGGCTGCCTGCTTGAAGCGAACTCCGCCCAGAAACAGCCCGATCACCGCGATGGGCAGATAGGTCAGACTGGTTCCCAGGTCGGGTTGGCGCAGCACCATGAGCATAGGCACGATCACGATCGCGCCTGCCTTCATGAAGTCCGGCCAGGAAAGCTCTCGCTGGTGCAGGTCGGCGAAATACTTGGCCACCGCCAGAATCAGGATCAGTTTCACCCACTCGGATGGCTGGAAGTGCCCGCCGCCGGGCATTTTGATCCAGCGTCGCGCGCCCAGATACTTCTGCCCGAAAATCATCACCGACATCAGTGACGCGATGGCTGCGATGTAAAGCCAGTGCACCCGGTCCAGCAGCTTCTGGTAATTCACCAGGCTGACCAGAAACATGCCGACGACCCCGCCCACGATCCAGTAAATCTGCCGGATGTGGGCTCCGGCAAACTTGGTGTGCAGGGTCGCGCTGTGAATCTCCATCACCCCCAACCCGCAAATCAGCAGAATAAAGGTAAGGAGCAGCCAGTCGAAATCACGGAATGATATGTAGCGGGACATGGTTATCAGTCGTCAGTCTTCGGTCGTCAGTCGTCGGTCCTCAGTCGTCAGCCCTTCATATTCGAAGCGAGCTTTGTTTACTAATTTGGTCACCCGCTTTCTTGTAGCGCCGGCATCTTGCCTGCTGTCTCGAGGGCATCTTGCCCTCGGCGGTGAGGGCGGGACGCCCTCACGACAGCCGGCGTGACGCCAGCGCTACCTAAAATCCCGGCGCCTACTGCAACCCCGGCGCGGCCGTGGCCAGCGGAACGCGCTTCTCAGCCAAATCCAACACGAAATGGCCTCCGTGAATCGAGTCGTCAGCGTCGCCGTGCCATACCGCTCCCACATCCACTGGCCCGGTCCCACCGGCCATCTTGCTGGGCAATCGGCGTTGCTTCTCCACGTAGGCCTTGATCACCTGGGCCGCAGTGCGGGCGGCCAGGTATCCGTGCTCGCCTTCTTCCAGCAGGGTGCAAACCACAATCTCCGGATTGCGCCGCGGCTCGACGCCCGCAAACCATCCGTTGTCCTTGAAGTTGGCCTTGCCGACGGCTCCCAGCTTGGCCTTCAGCGCGTTGCTGATGGTCTGGGCGCTACCGGTTTTCCCGGCGAAATCAATGCCCTGCAGATGCGACAGGGCTGCGGTCCCGCCCGGATTCACCACCCCCGCCATGGCATCGGTAATCGTCGCCCAGTTATTGGGATCGATCGGAACCCTCACCTCATCCGGCACATTCGACGCTTGCACAATGCCCGGCGGCAAATCGCGTGGATTGGTGACATGCGGCCGCACCAGCAGGCCTCCGCTGGCAATGGCGCCAATCGCCCGCGCCAACTGAATCGGCGTGGCTGCGATCGCCCCCTGTCCGATACCGACGGAGATGGTCTCGCCGGCATACCATTTCTGCTTGAAGTTGCGGATCTTCCATTCTTCCGAAGGCATTACCCCGCTGACCTCCTGCGGCAAATCGATCCCGGTTTTCTGCCCCAAGCCAAACGCCATGGCGTATTTGGCAATGCGATCGATGCCCAGCTTCTCGGCCAGGGTGTAGAAGAAAACATCACAGGACTGGTAGATAGCCTTGCTGATGTCGGTGATCCCGTGCGTACGGTGCTCGGCCACCACCCAACACTTGAAATATCGTCCGTAGAATGACGCTCCCCCGGTGCAATTCACCTTCATGGCCTGCGCGATACCTTCCTGCAGGCCGGCCGTCGCCATGATGATCTTGAACACTGAACCGGGAGCCAGTTGCGCCTGGATAGCCTTGTTCAACAGCGGATGATCTGCATCATTGACCAGCTTCATCCACTCGTCATTGGAGATGCGCACCGCGAAATGATTGGGATCGTAGGTCGGACGGCTGACCAGGGCCAGAATTTCGCCGTTCCTCGGGTCCATGGCCACAATCGCCCCATTCCTGCCTTCGAGAGCCTGTTCAGCGGCAATCTGCAAGTCGATATCGACGGTCAGCTTGAGCTGCTTCCCCGGCACCGCCGGCTTCTCTTCCAGTTCCTTGACTTCCTTGCCGCGGCTGTTCACCAGCACCTGCCGGGAGCCGTTCTTGCCCATTAGAACCTGGTTGTATTCCAGCTCTACGCCGGACTTGCCCACGACGTCGCCGGGATTGTAGAGCTCCCATCGCGCCTGATTCAGCATCTGCTCGCTAACCTCGCCCACGTAGCCCACCAGGTGGGCCATGAAGCCGTTGCGTGGGTACAGCCGGCGGTGCGCCATGATGGTGTCCAGTTCCGGCAGTTCGTTGCGGTGAGACTCGACAAAAGCCAGCTCATCCGGAGTGATGTCTTCCTTGAGATAGATCGGCTGGTACTGCGGAGTGCCGGCAAATTTCCGCAGGCGCTCCCGCACTTCTTTGGGGTCAAGATGCAGCCCGTGCGCGATCAGGTCGGCGTCCCCGGTAAGATCGCGGGTGGAGTCGCGCAGCAGCAACGCGGTGAACGAAGGATAGTTGTCCACGATGACCCGGCCGTCGCGGTCCAGGATCTTGCCGCGCGGCGCCAGGATTGGAACTTCGCGAGTCTTGTTCTTCTCCGCCAGATCCGCATAGAACTCGCTCTGCACCACCTGCAGCCGCCACAGCCCGTAGGCCAGTACCAGAAAAACGGCGAGCACGATGTATTGCACAGCGGTCAGGCGGGAAGGCGAGACTTTTTCGTCGCGGCCAAACATGGGTTAGTCGTCAGTCGTCGGTCTTCAGTCTTCAGCAACCCGCAATCATCGCCAATTCCCGCGATCAAAGCGAAGGCCGCTTCCGACTAGATTCAGGTTAACTTCATTGTAGTCCCGGTTTAATGCGACGGGATTATTGTGGAGGGTAACCCAAGGCCATAGACGGTTGGGATTTCAGGCTGATGACTGACGACCGGCGACTGAAGACTTCCCTACGCTCTCTGTTTGAACCGATCCAGGATGGTGAACACGATCGCAGCGGTGGCGGCGTTGAGCAAGGCTGCGCCGATCTCGCGTCCCCAGTTCAAGTCGAGGGTCAGCCCGACCAGTCCGCGTGCTACCGTGAAATACACGACCTCATGCACCCCGTAGAAAAACAGGGTGACCAAAAAGCGGGCTCCGACGTTATCTACGTCCAGTTTCGCGCCCAGCGACGATGCCCCGAACCCTACCACCGTCTTGGCAATTCCGTACATGCCGATGGGTTGGTGAGTAAGCGAATCCTGCAGCAGGCCGATCAGCGATCCGGTGAGTAACCCCGCAACCGGGCTGCGCCGGGCCACCGCAAAGAAAATCACTACCAGCAAGGGCAGGTCAAACAGTGAAAAGAACGGGAACCGCAGGGGCATGAACGCCTGCAGGAAAAGCGCAATCACAGGAATGGCAATGGACGCCGGAAGACTGAACCGGTAAACCTCCACCTGCTCCTGAGATGTGTAGGTGATAGGCACGCTAGTGGGGTTTGTCCTCCGACGATGTCCCGGCAGCGGACGTTCCAGGCTTCAATGCATTGGGCTTCGGTGAACCAGGTTTGGCGGTGTCTGGTTCAGACGCCTGCGGAGCGGTTGTCGTAACAGCGGTCTTCGGCGCAGTGGCCGGCTTCCCTCCTCCGTTGGCGGGGTCAGCCGCTGGAAGATTTCCAGCGGGACGAGTCGCGCTTACCTCGTTGTGGGGTTTGGGACTTGCTGTCGGTGCCGATCCCGTTGCCGGCCCCGTGCCATTTGCCGAAGGAGGCTGAGCGGTAACCAGCGGTTTTGCCACAGTCGAGGGTGTCCCTTTTCCGCCCTGGGTGTTCGGAGCAACCGATTGCTTATCCGGAACCGACGGCAGTCGCTGGGTCAAAATATCCACCGCGCGCACCGTGCCAGTGGAGGCTACCGACGGCGCCCGATCCTCTTTTTTCGTGATCACCAGGACTTCTTCCAGGCGGTTCAGGTTAGCGCTCGGCTTTACCCGGATATTGAGAAAAAGATCGGCTCCCGGAGAAACCTTCATTACCGTCCCCACGGTAAGGCCCTTGGGAAAGATCTGGTCGCCGCCACTGGTGACTACCCGCTCTCCGAGCTCGACTGCTTCACCGGTCATCACGTTTTCCAGGATCAGCTCTCCGGCGGCCGTGCCCTTGACCACTCCTTGCAGGCGCGACTGGTCGAGAATGACGCCCAGCCCGCTACTGCGGTCGTTGACCATGAGCACCTGCGCTGTGGATCCGAACGTCAACAGGACCTTGCCGACCACACCATCGGCGGTAATCACCGGCATATCCTTCTCGACCCCCTCGTTCGAGCCCTTGTCGATAAAAACGGAGCGTGACTTTTCGCTGCCACTGGACCCGATTACCTGCGCCGCCACGGTCTTGGCGATGTACTGCTCCTTGAAGCCCAGCAGTGCCTGCAGGCGCCGGGCCTGCTGGGCGTCGTCCGCCAGGCGCACCTGCTGCAGCCGCAGCTGCTCGATCTCGAATTTCAGTTCGCGATTCTCCTGCCGCACGCCGCGCAGATAGATGTAGTTGTTCCAGAGACTGCCCACTCCGCCCTGGCACCACACGATCACTTTTTCCAGCGGGGTGACGGCGCTGACCGTCCACAGCCGGATCAGGCGGGTGGGTTCATCGGAGCCGGCGCGTTTGACTTGCACCGCCAGCCCCAGCACCTGCACAAACAGGATGGCTACCAGGATGGTGACATTGCGGTAGCGGGTGATCAGATTTTCCATAACGCCGGGTTACAGTTTCCGGTTTCTAGTTTCTGGTTTCACGACACCGCCGGCACGATGGATGGTTGCGGCAACTGGCGCGAGACGGGCGAGGACGCCCGTCCTCCATTGAACGCACAACTATTCGATAGATATTTTCCTGAGCAGCTTGAAATCGCTAAGCATCTTGCCCGTGCCCAGCACCACGCTGCACAGCGGATCGTCGGCGATGGAGACCGGCAACCCGGTTTCCTCGCGAATGCGTTTATCGAGATTTTTCAGCAGCGCCCCGCCGCCGGTCAGCACAATGCCGCGGTCGCTGATGTCGGCGGAAAGCTCGGGCGGTGTGCGTTCTAGGGCCACACGAATGGCATTCATGATGGTCGAAACGCACTCGCTCAGAGCTTCGCGGATTTCGCTGTCGTCCACGGTGATGGTTTTGGGCACGCCTTCGATCAGGTTGCGGCCCTTGATTTCCATGGTTAATGGTTTTTCCAGCGGATACGCGGAGCCAATCTCCATCTTGATCTGCTCGGCGGTACGCTCACCTACGAGTAAGTTGTATTTGCGCTTCAGATAGTTCATCACCGCTTCGTCCATCTGGTTGCCGGCCATACGCACGGAGCGGGAATAAACGATGCCACTAAGCGAAATCACGGCGATGTCGGTGGTGCCGCCGCCGATGTCGACGACCATGTTTCCGCTGGGTTCGGTAATGGGCAACCCGGCGCCGATGGCTGCCACCATGGCCTGCTCGACGAGATACACTTCGCTGGCTTTGGCACGATAGGCGGAATCCATGACTGCACGTTTTTCTACCTGGGTAATTTCCGAAGGCACTCCAATCACGATCCGCGGATGCACCAGCATCTTGCGGTTGTGGGCCTTCTGGATGAAGTAGTTGAGCATCTTCTCGGTGACTTTGAAGTCGGCGATCACGCCGTCTTTCATGGGCTTGATGGCCACGATGTTGCCCGGGGTGCGGCCCAGCATCTCTTTGGCCTCTTTGCCGACGGCTTCGACCTCGCCCGTGTTCTTGTTGATGGCCACGATGGAGGGCTCGTTCACTACAATGCCCTTGCCCCGCGCGTACACCAGCGTGTTGGCCGTCCCCAGGTCAATGGCAAGATCGCTGGAGAAAATGCTGAACAGCGACCTCAGGTTATGCAAGCGCGTCGAAGAATGAAATCCGTTGGATGACATACGCGATTTAGCTCTCTCGAACCGCCGTCATTGCCGGGCGTACCCGGTTGCTTCCGTGCGGATGGGGGGCCGTTCCCTAATTCTATGGGATAATGCCCGCTTCGCACTCAAACCAAAGTTCCAGCACCTCGGGGGTTCGTTCCCAAGGCGTGTTCTACCTATTGAATCACGATCTTTTTCTGTAACGTATTTACTCCGCCCTTGGCATTCTGGGCCGTAATGGTGATCAGGCTCTCCCCCGGCGGAAGGGGAGGCATGAAGTAGTGGAAACTGCCATCCACGCCGACCACGGGCACTTCCCGGCCGTTGACCATCACCCGCGCTCCAGCCTCGGTTTTTCCAGTTAATTCAATGACGTGACCATGCTGCATGAACGGATCCAGCTCCAGGTCGATGGCCGTCGTGGCTTTACCCTTGGGAATGATGGTGAAGCGGTTCTTCTGGCTTTCCAAGGATTCTTTGTCATTGGCGTCGTAGGATTGCACCAGCCAGTAATACGCTCCTTCGCCCAGTCCGGACACGATCACATCAGCCGTATTTACCTTTCGATCCACGATGGTCGAAGAGAAATACGGGTTCTGCGAAATACGCAGGCGGTATCCCACTGCATTGGCCATCGCGGTCCAGGAAAACTCCACCGGCTTGGGCGGGCCCGCGGTGAAAATCGGCATCATATTGGCCGGGGATATCGGCGTGGGCGGCCCGATTTCCTTTAACTTGGCCATGCGGGGGGACTGCGATTGGAAACCGACTTTCTCCCACTCCGCCAGGTGCACGACTTCGCCATTACGCGTGATTTCGCCGGAACCTTTCTTCACCAGAATCTCGTGCTGGTCCGCTTTGGGATCGTTGCGCACCATGGCCGCGCTGTCCGGGGCCAGAGAGGCGGTGGCTCCCGCGACGATTACCTGCGACTTCGATCCCTGGACGTAGGTTGCGGTGGTGAGATCCACGGTTCCGGTGCTCACCGCCACCGACACGTTGGTCTGCTGCTGGTCATTGGCCGAGTTTTCCTCAATCACGATCAGCGAATCCTGTTTTACCGTGTAATTAGTACCGTCATTGAATACGATCTTGGCCATGCCTTCCGAACCGGTCTGCACCACATCGCCTTTTTCCAGGGGCACATTGTAGTCGGCGGTTACCCAGCTGTTACTGCTCGCCTTCTTCACCCGCACCGTCCCGTCCAGAGCGGTGATATGCGCTTGCTGCGAGTTTGCCGCTCCGGCTTTGGCGGTTCCCCCGGCTCCGGCGACCATCTCCAGCAGCCGGCTGCCCAGGTTGCTGACCGATTTCACTCCCTTTTGTGTGAACTGCGGAAAGGCGAAATTCATCCCCGCGAACAGCACAATCACCGCGAACAGCACGGCCAGGGCCACGCTACGATACGTGACCGTCTTCCACGCTACATGGATTCCTGGCTTGCTGCTCGAAGACACAGATGGCACCGGAAACTAGTCAAACCCAAAGAATATGAGGTATTTGCGAGAGTATCACAAGCCCAACTGGCAGGGCAGCGTTGATTACCTTGGGTCACGCCTCCGTCGTTCATGTCCCGTGGTGCTCTCCAGGCAGAACCGAGGCTTTCCCATGAACAGGACTCACGCGAAGACAGCCGACGCCTTCGAGGTGGCGGGAGCCGGGGTAGTTGCCCCGAGAGAAAAGGAGAACGTCGCACCTTTCTCCACTTCACCTTCCGCACGGATCTGTCCCCCGTGTTTTCGGACAATGCGCTGCACGGTTGCCAGCCCAACTCCGGTCCCTTCAAACTCTTCGGCGCGATGGAGGCGTTGGAAGACACCGAATAGCTTGTCGGCGTATTTCTGATTAAAGCCGGCGCCGTTATCACGAATGAAGAGAACAAGTACGCCATCCGCCGTGGCCTGGCCAACCTCGATGGTGGCCAACTCTCGGCGACGGGTGTATTTGACCGCATTCGACAGCAGATTGGCGAACACTTGTTTGATCAAGCCGGGATCGCAATTCACCACCGGCAAGGCTCCGATCCGCCACTCAATTTGACGCCCCTCGCATTCCTGCTGAAGATCCTGCAACGCGGACTGCAGCAGGCAGTTCAAATCTGTTGGGCTGCAAATGAGTGTCTGACGCCCGAGCTGCCCGAGTTTCAACAGGTCATCTATCAGCACACCCATGTTTCTCGCCCCGTCTCGGATGCGCTGCAAATAGTCCTGGGCGGAACCATCCAACTTCGCCCCGTATTCTTCGTCCAGCAGCCGCGCAAAGCCGCCGATGTGTCGCAGCGGCGCGCGGAGGTCGTGGGAAACAGAATAGGAGAAGGCTTCCAGTTCCTGGTTGGAAGCGGCCAGCTGCGTGGTGCGCTCCTCGACCCGCCGCTCCAAATCGTCGCGGGCCTTTTGCACGGCCGTGTCACGCTCCTGAATCTGGGCCAGCATTTCATTGAACGTCCCGATCAGGATGGACAGCTCGTCGTGGTTCCCGGTTGTGGGTGCCCGCACCGAGTAGATTTTGTCGCGGGAAACGATCCTGGCCGTCTCAGCCAAACCCACGATTGGTTCCGCGATGATTCGCCGGAATATTGATGACATCCACATGGCAGCCATGAGGGATGCGAACAATACGACAGCGACGATAATCAGCTTCCGCTTCAAACGGTCGAACAACTCCCCGAGGTCGGATTGAATGTAGACCGTGCCAGCCGGCTTTTCCTGAAAGACGATTGGCCGCAGCACTACGATCCGGCTATCGCGGAAGGGAAGCTGTGTCTTTGGCGAAGGATCTGGAGGCAGTTGCGTCACTTCGCCTCCACCACCGCGGCCATACGCCGCGAATGGCCGGCCCTCCTTTGTGTAAATGCCGGCGGCAACGATGTTGGGAGAGGCGCTCAAAGCGGACAAGGTTTTTTGTGCCGACTGAGAGTCGTTGAACAAGAGCGCGGAGACGCTGTTGGAGCCAACAATTTGAGCCTGAATCGAAAGATTGCGCACCATGCTTTCCCGGAAACTGATCAAGTCGTAGGCAACAAAGGCTCCACACGCCAGCAAGAGTGCGACCCCACTCACCAGCATATTCATCCAGGTCAGTTTTCGGAGGATGGAGTAGTCGCGAAACCTAAGCATGCCGGTCAGTTTCCCGGCCTAGCATTCGGCCGAACGCTGACCGCCAGTTTGAGGAGCTCCGAGCTGACCGTCAGGCCCGCATGCTCGGTGGGCACCAGATTGACCTCGAAACGCACCCTGTTCCCGTCCAATACGAACTGCACCATGCCGCCCCGCCGCGAAAACTGCGGCATATCACTGACGGTCAGGACACTGGTGTTATCCAGCGCTTCGAGAATCTGTTTTAGTTGAATGTCTTCCGACGAACTGATGAAGAGAATGCGGCAGTTCACTGCGTCCTGCGGTTTCGAGACTCGATTCGCGACCACGTTCGTGCCGCCAATGGTCTCACCGGCCAGAGTTGCATTGAGCGCCGGGCCAAAGGGATCCTGGCCAAGCACGCAAATCGTGAAGGCGTCGCTCTTGGCCTCCCTGACTTTGGCAGGCCATTCGACGAACCTGCCGAAGTTGTAGAGATAGGCGGCCTTCACCTGATATTCGGAGGGTTTCGGAGCCTGCGCCTCGAGGCTGGGAACAGCGAGCAGCACCCACGCCGCAACCATGACCGTACACCAGCGCGGAAATACATGAATGCGCCGGGAGGCAGGAGCCTGGCGGACACGACCGTCGTCTGTGCTTTGATGCCTCATGGATATCAATCCGCGGCCCGTCTCCACGTGATGTTCGCGTAGATGCTTCGCTTGATCCCGACAATCGGCACGGTGTCATGTCCGAACTCGCCGTGATGAGGCTGGAACAAGTTCTCTCCCACGACAGAAATTTCCACATTTCGCGTCGACCGCCAAGCCACATGCACATCCCCGGTGCTATAGCCTCTCACCAGTTGGGCCGGCAAGGCGCTCACATAGCGGTAGGCCTGGTCAAACTCAAATCCTTTGGGCAGATTGAATCGGGATTGCAGGGTCAGCTGGTTATGCGGACTTGAACCCTCGTCTTTGCTCACATACCCGAGGGCGTCGACCATCCTCGGCTTGCTCTCCAGTTTCATGTTCAAGTATGAATATGCGGCCTTCATCTGCCACCAGCGAGACGGCTTCCAATCGGGTGCGATTTCGAAACCGTCAGTGCTGCCTTTGAGTCCATTGGCCCACGGAAGGCGAATGGTGAGGTGGGGCGGCGCCGGTGTGAGGTCGACGGTCACAGCCAGTGGTCCAAGATTTATCAGGTCGTCGTAGTCATTGTGGAAAACCGCAAAATCCACATAGAACTTGGAAGTCACCAGCGTCCGGTAGCCAGCCTCGTAGCCAATAAGACGTTCTGAAGACAATCGTTGATTGCCGTCGATCGCCACGTAGATCAGTGGACTGGCGATTCCGAAGTCTGTGAGATGAAAATCTTCCTCGATGCGAGAGGGGGTTCGGACGGCACGGGTGACGGCCATCCAAAATGCCTGCCGCGGGCCAATTGTCCACAACCCACGTAAGCTGGGCTGGATCTCGAAGCCGGTGTAATTGTTGTGTTCGAGCTTGGAACCAACGGTGAGCGAGAACTTGTTTGGCACAATCGCGATCTCATCCTGAACGAATCCACTGTAAACATTGTTAGCAATGTCACGAGGAACGAAATCAAGTGTGGGGACAGTCTGTACGAACTCGCTGGGGCTTAGACGGGCGCCAAGCCCCCAGATGAAATTCTGATGCCCGGGCAGAGTCAGATGGTGAATAAAGTCCAGGTCGAAGGTGTTGCGAGTCTCTTTGTAGTGAGGGGCCAGGGCATAGGTCCGGTCGTAGTAGGCCTGCACCTGGATGTCGGACCCTTCTTTCAGGTCGTGCCGCCACTGCACCAGCAGGTTGCCTCCCGACACCGCCACTGCTTTGTCCGAGGTAATTTGCTCCGGTGGCGAAAACGACCCGAAGCTCACTGTCTCCCCAACTCCGCCTTTGTAGACATCGCCCTGTATTGTCAGATGATCGGCGTTCTTAACATCCCAGTCTGTTCGGAAGCCCATCTGTCCGAGTCGCCAGGCGTCGAACTCCATTTCGTCGGAATGAAAACCCGCTCCGCGGCTGAAGCCCTTACCATAGATGCGGTAGTCAAACTTGCCATTTCCGGTTCCGTAGCGGAGTCCGCCGATACCCTGATCGACATTTCCACCTCCGACGGACACAAGGGCCCCGTGCGTATCTTTTGCATTCTTGGTAATGATGTTGATGATTCCAGTGACGGCGTTCGCTCCCCAGATAGTGCCGCCTGGTCCTCGAATAACCTCGATACGCTCAACATCTTCAAGTAGCGTGTCCTGGAGCGCCCAATAAACACCGGCAAAGAGCGGAGTATAGAGACTCCGGCCGTCGAGGAGCACCAGCATGGATTTGGAGAACTGGTCGGCAAATCCGCGTATGGCTACTGCCCAATGATCGTTGTCAATGCGGCTCACCTGAACCCCGGGAACTAGCCGCAGGACCTCGGGAATGCTGGTGGCCCCGGATCGCCGGATGTCATCCTGCGTCAGGACGTAGATAGCCGCCGGAGTGCGCCAGACTTGTTCCGGCTCTTTCGACGCGGTTGTAACTTCAGTATTTCCCAATTCCGCCAGGCTCAGTTGGGTAAGACGCGGCTGGCCAGGCGGGATCGCTGGCGGCGGATCCGCCCGGCTCTCCTGGGCCGACGCGAACGTCCCTACGATAAAGGCCAGGATCGCCAACAAAGCACAGAGTTGAACAAGGCCCAACCCTGAGCGACTGAATGCCGACGCCTTGCCCGGATTGTTTTCCTGATCGCGTGTGCGGACATGAGCGGAGCGATGTGGCTTGTTCATCGGTAGTCTCACGATCCTGCGCCAAGCTGTTTTCAGCGGAGTTCGAGGAAGCAGCTGGCTGTTGGTGGCCGAGCCTCTGGTTCGATGGCGAGTCGGTTTGGAACTCTTGTGTTCTAATCGGCAAGGCTGCATTTTCCTTCAGCCCACCTCCCTTGCCGCGTTTCACCTCTCGCCTGTAGCATGGAGAGTCCAGGAAATTCATCAGGAGGCATTTATGGCGACCGATACCTTAACCAGCCCAGCCATGCTTGGCACGAGCACTAACACCAAGGTTTATAAGAACTTCATCGACGGCGAGTGGGTGGAGTCCTCGACCGGAGAGACTTTTGAAGATCGCAACCCCGCTGACACTCGCGATGTGGTCGGCATCTTCCAGAAATCCGGCAAAGCTGATGTAGACGCCGCGGTCGAGGCCGCCCGCCATGCCTTCGCCAAATGGCGCCTGGTGCCGGCCCCGCGGCGCGCTGAAATCGTCTTCCGCGCCGCTGAGATGCTGCTGGAACGCAAGGACGAATATTCCCGTGACATGACCCGCGAGATGGGGAAGGTCCTCAAAGAGACTCGCGGCGACACCCAGGAAGCGATCGACACCGCCTATTACTTCGCGGGCGAAGGCCGCCGCATGTTCGGCCCCACCACGCCTTCGGAGTTGCCCAATAAGTTCGCCATGGCGGTGCGCACCCCGATCGGGGTTTGTGGAATGATTACCCCCTGGAACTTCCCCATGGCGATTCCGTCATGGAAGATTCTTCCCGCCATCGTGTGTGGCAACACTTGCGTGATCAAGCCGGCGCAGGACACACCGCTTTCGACGTTCAACCTGGTGCGCACCCTGGCCGATGCGGGCGTGCCCCACGGCGTGATCAACATCGTGACCGGATTCGGATCGGCGGTAGGCACACCGCTCACCGAGCACCCGCACGTGAGCGCCATTTCACTGACCGGTTCCACTGCAGTGGGACGAATCGTTGGCACCACGGCCGCCCAGAGCTTCAAGCACTGCTCACTGGAGCTGGGTGGTAAAAATCCCATGATCGTGCTCGACGACGCCAATCTGGACCTCGCCATTGAAGGCGGACTCTGGGGCGGTTTCGGCACCACCGGCCAGCGCTGCACCGCCACCAGCCGCATCATCGTACAGAAAGGCATCTATGCCGAGTTCGTGGAGCGTTACGTAGATCGCGCCAAGCGGCTGAAAGTCGGCAACGGCATCGATGAGAGCACCGATATGGGCCC
>WNFA01006966.1_pt1 | contig 15996 bp, 14 predicted proteins | sample 5400481 | NCBI WGS metagenome assembly WNFA01 (sample SAMN13153340, study PRJNA577476) | soil metagenome | isolation source: 120 cm saprolite under Douglas fir tree site 2 hole 1 replicate 2 | place: USA:California | collected 2015-04-18
GAAACTAGGGCTCATCCGATGCACGGTTGTGTGGAGCGGACACTCCTGTCCGCTGCCTTTGACTCAAGTCCGAAGAAGAGGGAGCAGTCGAGATCGAATCGCACCGGACAGCAACCAGACGCGAGAACCAGAGAAGTTCGTTTCGGCGCTCCACTACGGCGTGATCCGTTTCGCTTTGAAGGCATATTTGAAGGTATAGATGACTGCCAGCAGCGGAGGCGCAAGCAGGAATCCCCAAAACGGAATGACAAACCCAAGAACCAGCGGAGCGAGAATCGACGCCCACATGGGCACTCGCGCCACGCGGCGCATGATATAGGGCTGGAGCAGGAAGCCGTCGACCACGACGATCACTGCATAGAGAATGAGCACGTAGAGCGGATGCTGCCAGTCTTGCCAACGGAGCGCGGCGGAGAGGACCGGGCCAAGCAATCCGAGGATGGGTCCGAAATGAGGAATGATCTGCAACACTGCGGCCAGCACGGCCCACAGCGGAGCCCATGGGACGCGGATGATCCACAAACCGAGGAGCCAGAGGACGCCTACCGCGAGCGAGTCCTGCAACTGAGCGATGGCCCAGTGCTTGAGGGCGGAGGCGGTGATTCGGACATGATCGGCTGCGGGCACTGTCTTTGTAGTCTTACTGCGTCGTCTTACTGCGGCGGTGTCAGATCGAAAATCTTTGCGCAAATTCTATGGGCAAAGCTGGCGTCGCGCCCGGTTGCGAGCAAACGTAGCGTGCCACTTCGTTGGCGATGGTATTGATTTCGTCGAGGTCCATTTTTCGGAGTGATCCGAGAACCAGCGCGGCGGTGAATGAATCGCCGGCGCCCACGGTATCAACGACCTTTACTGGACGAGACGGGCAATCGGACCACCGCGCGTCATTATTATCACTATCCTTTTGATAAAGCAGACTGCCGTTTGCGCCACGCGTCAATGCGACCAATCGCAAGCTGAATGTATGCGCCAGCCATTCGATCTGATGCTTGATCTCGCGTGGCCCGGCAACTCCTGTCGGCGCAGACGGCTGCCTCGCGGCGAACACGCGGACAGGAGTGTCCGCGCCACACGAATCATCTTCAGCCGAGCTGGTGAGGTTAAACATCGCTGCCAGTGTTGGCAGTTCGTCATCATTCAACTTGAGCACGTTTGCCAGCTGGAGCGACTGTTCAATCACATCACGCGAATAGAACTGTTGGCGAAGATTGATGTCAAAGACGCGTAGCGCGTCTGGCGGTGTCGCTGCGACCAATTGCTGAATTGTATTGCGCGAAGGTTCGCTACGCTGGGCCAGACTTCCGAAGGAGATTGCGTGCGCCTCGCTGGCGGCGCCAAGAGCCTCCGTTGTTACAGCAATATGGTCCCACGCCACATTTTCCTGGATGGTGAAATGGGCAAGCCCATCGCCGGAGAGTTCGACCTTCGCAGTCCCCGTGGGCGCGGTTTCATCAATTTGTACGGTGGTTTCCGGCAGGCCCATCTCGTGAAAGCGGCGAATGACTTCGCGCCCGTGGTCATCCTTCCCCACGCGCGTGATGACCTGAGCGTGCGCGCCCAGCGCGTGCGCGTGATAGGCGAAGTTCGCGGGGGCTCCTCCCAACTGTGGTCCGGTGAGAAGCAAGTCCCACAGCACTTCTCCCACGCCGATGATGTTAGAGTTCATGGCAACTTATTCGATGCCCAGTTGTTTCTGGATTTGCTCCAGCGGCACGCCCTTCGTCTCTGGAACCATTGTCTTCACCCAAATAAGTTGCAGAACCATCATGCCGGCGAAGAACGAGAAGACATAGCCAGGCGGAAGGGCGGAGACCATCTTTGGGAAGAAAGTCGTAAGCAAGGCGGCGAAGATCCAGTGGGTGAAGCTGCCTAGGGCCTGACCTTCGGCGCGATGACGGTTGGGAAATATCTCGGAGATGAAAACCCAGATGACCGCGCCTTGACCGATGGCGTGCGCGGCGATGAAGGCGAAAATGCAAACCGGCACTATGCTGTAATGCTCCGTGAAAAAAGCCCATGCAACTAGACCGAGCGAAGCGATGTAGCCGAAAGATCCGATAAAAAGAAGCGTGCGACGGCCCAGCCTGTCAATGAGCCAGAGGCCGACAAAGGTGAAGACTAGATTGGTGACGCCAATGCCGATGGATTGGAGCAGCGCTGCTTTCGCACCCAGCCCGGTAAGTTCAAATATGCGCGGCGCAAAATAGAGAATCGCGTTGATGCCGGAGAGTTGGTTGAAAAATGCAATCAGGATGGCGAGCAGAATCGGTCTGCTAAGGCGACGCGTCCAGAAATGCGACGACGATGCTCTTTCCGAGGACGCAGCCATAATCTCGTCCGCCTCGGCTTCGATCTCGGCTTTCGAGGCATCAGGTTCGATGCGTTGCAGGACCTCCAAACCGCCCGCGCGATCGCCCTTCCTGCCCAGAAGCCAGCGCGGGCTTTCGGGAAGACCGAAGCACAGCGCGGCGTAGAGGAGTGAGGGGAACGCGGCGACACCAAGCATCCAGCGCCAGGCATTCTCGCCGATGCCCGTGAGCAGCGCATTGGACACGAAGGCGATCAGGATGCCAAAAACAATGTTGAACTGAAACATACCGGCAAGGCGTCCACGGTATTTGGGCGGCGCAATTTCCGAGATGTAAAGCGGAGCTACTACGGTGGAGATGCCGATGCCCAGACCTCCGATGACACGCGCAGTGATGAAAAGAGAAACATTTGTCGCCAAGCCCGACCCGACTGCACCGACAAAGTAAAGGACGCCGATCCATAGCAGTGTGGCTTTGCGTCCGAATCGGTCAGCAGGCCAGCCGCCGATGAGCGAACCGACGACGGTGCCGTAGAGGGCGGAAGCCATGGCAATGCCGTGGAGTCCGGGACTGAGCCCCCAAAGCGACTGAATTGTTTTTTCCGCGCCGGAGATGACGACCGTGTCAAAACCGAAAAGGAATCCGGCGAGCGCGGACGTGAGCGACCAGAAGAAGACACGAGCATTCATAGATGGAAGGAGTCCGAACAGCGCATCTCACCATAAACGCATCGCGGACGCCACGCAAATGCTAGGTCTGCCCTTCGAGCCCCTAGCTATCGGCGAACTTGAACCCCCTCGTTTGACCGTGTATAAAGACTTAGGACGCACGATGCTGGACAGTGTTGAATTTGGGGCTTTCGGCGCGGGTCATGCAGACTTCGGTGTTCCCTCAAACGGTCTGCAAAATATTGTTTTTAAAGCGGAAGTGGTGGAACTGGCAGACACACCATCTGCCCGTATTGCTATAGCAATTCTCTACAAACTTTTGATAATAAAACTTCTACCTTTCGCCTCAATCACTTCGGTTGACGTCGCCCAGAGCGGCCAGTAACCCACGGTAAGCGCCGTATACAGGCAGTCGGTGCAAAATCCGGTGCAGTTTTCGTACTTATTGAGACAGGGCGCCTTTCGTCGATTACGGGTGAATCAGAGTCGGACAGTGCAGCGTTCCTGAGCGTGACTTCTACTTTTTCTGGTTCGCAAATGTCACCGGCCACGGACAGCAAACAATCGTCTCGCTTCCGCCCTTGCCTGGCCATCGCGGTGTACGCCGAACAAACCATGCAACTCTCCCATTAGCTCGATGGCAAGCTCCCGGCAACGACTCGGAGGCAATTCTCAGTTAGTGTAATTGATTCCATAACAATGTCGGCTCCCACGCCCGAGTAGACTTTGGTGGTGCAAACCAACCAAGGCCCGGGAGAAAGGAGCCGAACAATGATCATTATAGGAGCGGATTACCACCCGGGGTTTCAGCAAATTGCATTTGTGGATACAGACACTGGGGAGTTCCAAGAGCGTCGATTGGAGCACCGTGAGGAAGCCGAAGAGATTATCGCGATCTCGGGGCGCAAGGACTGAGGGTGCGCGTGGGGATGGAGGCGAGTGGGCATGCTCGCTGGTTTGAACGACTGCTCTCGGAACTGCAGTTTGAGCTGTGGATCGGGGATGCTGCCGAGATCCGCACGAAGCGAGTGCGCAAGCAGAAGACGGATCGCCAGGATGCGCAGCTGATTCTGCGATTGATGCTCGAAGATCGCTTTCGGCAAATCTGGGTACCGAGCTGGGAGAATCGAGATCTGCGGCAACTGCTGTGGCATCGTCACCGAATGGTCCAGGCGCGGACGCGAATCATGAACCAACTGCAAGCGGTGGCGCTCAACGAGGGGCTGCGCTGCAAGAAGCGGCTGTGGCGCGAAGCGGGACGGGAACAACTGGAATCGTTTCCGTTAGCCCCGTGGGCAAGCCGACGCCGGCGCGATCTGCTGGGGTTGCTGGACCGACTGACGCCGACGATTGCCGAGCTGACGCAAGCCATCGAGCAGGAAGTGGAGAAATGTCCTGAGGCGCAGCGGTTGCAGACGCATCCCGGAGTGGGCGCACTGACGGCGTTGGCATTCGTGTTGATCATCGGCCGAACGGATCGGTTTCAGTGTGGCAAGCAGATCGCGAGTTATCTGGGGCTGCTGCCGTTGGAGGAGTCCAGCGGGCAGCGGCGACGGCTGGGACACATCACGAAACAAGGTAACTCTCTGTTGCGCTTTCTGCTGGTGGAAGCGGCGCAAGTTACGGTGCGCAGCGACCAGGAATGGCGTAATAAGTACTTCCACCTGGCGATGCGGCGGGGACGGAAAATCGCCAAGGTCGCCATGGCGCGGCGACTGGCGGTTCGCATGTACTGGATGTGGCGCAAGGGATGGGATTACGAGCAGTTGAAAAAGTTCGGTTCGCACGCGGGACAACCCGGACATCGCGATGGTGTGCGGTAGAACACCGAGAAATTGCTTGGGTATCCCGCTCCCCTTCACGGGGAGTTCGAAGTAGTAATCATGATCGAGGGTGTGACCGAAGAGATGCATGGGTCGGACTGAGTTCCTGGCCTGAAAGCGATTACGAGGCGAGCCTTGGTTGGTAGGAGCAAAACCTTCAACGAGAGCGAAATGGCGCGCTCTTCGGAGTGCACGGGCGAGTGCGCCCTTAAAGTGCTTGACACTGCCGACATTGTTAGAGACGCGATGTTTCGCCAACAATCTTCTTGGAACGCGCAATTCCGATAGTCCACCATATAATCATTCCGCGTTTAACTCAGGATAGAAAATCCCAGTACGGTGAATAATTCAGGAGGGGCGATCCAGGTTTTCCCAGCGCTTAAGAGCTGGGAAAAGTGGAACAAATCAGTCAAGTCCCGGAGAGCCTGCCCTGAGTCCCCATGGACTTTTGGCCCACCGAAATTCATGAAACTCGCGGCATCGTATCCTATTGAAAATAATGGATGCGTAAGCGGAGTTTCGACAGAGCGAAGCCGAAGGGACCGAGTCCTCACGCACCACACCTTTTGGGGGCTGGGTGTCGACGCGCGGCTTTTTCCGCAGCCAGGCTAGTCTTTCCACATCCTCAGAGTAGCGTCTTAATTCCCGCATCCACCAAGGTTCGAACTACTGCCCGCTTTCGGTGAAGACGGCGGAGGCGGCTACTCCGGTGGCGGTGGCGGTGATGGTGATGGTTCCGGGGGACGGCGGGAGCGTATAGAACTGGGTTACCGTTCCGGAGTTGCTGGTGATGCCGGGATTGGCATAGGCGTAAGTGCCTCCTGCGCCGCCGTCGTTAAAGTCAACGTCGACGCCGGGAACCGGGTTGCCGTATTGGTCGGTGACAAGCACGGTGAGGCCCTGGGGCAATTGCGTTCCCGCAGGAGCGGACTGATTGTTGCCGCCGGTGATGGCGATGTTGGCGGCGGGTCCGGCAACAGAATACTCGATGATGTTTAGGTTCTTCAAACCGGTGGAACTGGCGGTGACCGTCACGGTAGAGACGGTGGTGGGCAACCGCAGCGTCGTACGCGCCAAGCCGTTCGCGTCGGTGACCACGGAGGACGGTTTGGGAACGGCTCCCTTGTTGGCAGTGAAGTTGATAGTGACCCCGGGGACGCCGTTCTTGTAGGCGTCCTGAGCCTGCGCGATGATGGGGTTGGCGAGATATGAACCGGCGGCGCCAGTCTGGTTTCCTCCGCTCCAGGCAACGATCCTCGTCGCGGCGCCGGGCGTAGCGGTGGCGGTCGTGGTGACATTGCCGAAGCCGGTCCCGGAAATCGTCAGGGTGTAGGTGCCAGCCTTTTTGGGAACCGTGTAAGTCGTGGAAGCGTGGCCATTGGCGTCGGTGATTGCGGGGTTGGGACTGAATGTGCCGCAGCTGGTGGTGCCGGGTTTGCATCCATCACTGAAATTCACGGTGGCGCCGACATCGGGTTGTCCGGTGTATGGGTTGGTGGCCTGCACCTGGATGGGCGCGGCGAGCGTGGTGGCAACGGTAGCGGTCTGGGCGTTGCCTCCAGTGATGGTGACGACGTGAAACAGTCCGTAGGCTTCGAGACTATTTCGGGTGCCGACATAGACCTTGCCGTTGGTCACGGTCTGCGTCACAAAATGACCGATGGGCGGCAACGTGTCGCGTCCATTGGGGGCTTGATTCGTCGTGTAGAGCAGCTTGAGAGACACCGCGTCAAAGGCGAGGAGTTGACCGGTGATGACCCACAAAACTCCGTTGCTGTTGCCATTGGCGGAAACGGATGGAGAATGACGGCCGGCATAGCTCCCCACCGTTTTCAGCGGAGTGCCGAGCAACCCCCCGGACACCGGAAAAGCCATGAGCGGAGAAGCGCGCGGGGCGAAGTACACGGTGTTGTTCCAGTAGGCGGGAGACCCGAACAGCACGTCGTTGGTGACGTTCGGTTCGAGTGCGACCTCCTGGAGAACCTGACTGTCGTTCGCAGAGAACATTCCCAGGCTGTCGCGATTGAGAACATAGACGATGCCCTGCTTGCCGCTGGCGACGAGTTCATGGGGATAGGGGCCGTCTTGATCGGGAAGGATGACGGCTCCGGTGGAACTCAAATCAAAATCGTGGGAGTTGAGGTAGGCCACGCTCCACGGGGTGAAATAGTCGGCCAGCGTGAGATCGGGGGCCAGCTTCAATACGCTGTTGCAGTAGGTCTGGCCACCGTTGGGGACATCGTACGGGGCGCCCGTTTCGGCGGTCTCCACGAAGATGTTGCCGGCCTCGTCGGCGGCGAGACCCACGCCCGCCTGCCAGATGGAAGCCAATCCGTGGTCGGGCGAGGTGTTGAAGACGGCGAGTTGCGACAAACTGGTAGCGTCGTAGGAAAGGACCCAGCCGCTGTTGCCGTCGTTGCAGGAGTTCGAGCCGAAGCCCAGATAAAGGACCCCGTTGAGCAACAACAGGCCGGGACGGTTTTTCTGGTGCTTGCTGTTGAAGACGGTGACATGTCCTGCATTACTCGTGCTGGTGGCGGTGATCAGAACGGGGCTGCCCGCCTGCTCGTTGCCGGTAGTGATGTCGAGGGCGTGAAGATGGTGACGGACTGTGGCGTTGAGAAGAGTCTTGGCCACCAGATACATGGTGTTGGTGTTGGGATCGATGACCGGGGTTGAGACGATGCCTTCCTGGTTATAACCCGGACCGGTGCCGCACGGGAGATATGTGCCGCTAGCCGTCGTGCCACCGTCGAGCATGCTGGCATACCAGAGCTGAGCGCCGGTGTCGGCGTCAATCGCGTAGACCGAATCCGCCTGCGTGACAACGTAGATCACGTTATGGGTGCCGTGACCGGGGATGTTCACGTTGGGCATATAAAGCGGCTGGGCCATCACCACATAGTCGACGGGAACGCTAAAGAGACGGCCGAAGCTGTTCTGGTTGACGTTGGCGGGTGTTAGCAGAGTTTCGTTGATGTTGGCGCCGCTGCGGCTGATATCGGCACGGCTGGTTAGGAAAGGCTGCTGCGCGAACGAAGACGACAGAAAAGCGCTGCAGACGACGAGCAAAGTCAGGCAAAGTCTGCGGGCTGGCGTTGCACGGGGCACGGAACTGAACATCGAATCACCAGGGGACCGGGAAGACGCACCGGAATGGATTTCCCCAGCGCTATGTGACGAATAGTGGCCCATCGCCTCGTTCGCTCCACAAGTACAACCGCCAGGGTTTCCCCGTAAGATTTGGAACGCCGGGACGGAACCCTACCGGGAAATAAAGTATCTAGACGAACTGGCAACAATCAGATGCAGTTTTATACCCTGAAGTTGGTGAGACCACAATCCCACTTATTGGGTAGACGCAAAATCTTGCACACCTTTGACCGTTTTGAAAGAAACGCCACAGGATCGCGGCTACGCGATAAGGGTTCACGCCGCGTCCGGCGATCACTTCGCTCTAGAAGAGGTTGTCAAAGCGGCGACAACACGTCACGCAAGTGCGCATGAGAGTATGCAGGAGGATGTTGCCCGAATCCCATTGCTGGTCGCGGAGTACCCGGAGGCTTGAAGCATGTATATGCGGCTGGCTATGGCAAGATAGGGAAACAAAGTACCCACAATTGGCGGGCCCTTTCATCGAAATATTGCGGCATGGCTTCCAATTGGCTGTAACCTCCTTTAGAATTAGACCGTTAGGGTGAGGTACTGGGCCGGTTTTGGACCCTACCTTGCTGGAAGGGTCTCGGGAGAGATGTGCATCTTGGACGAGCAGCGGCAACCTCTGGTCAGCGTCATTATTCCTGCGTACCAGGCGGCGGCGCACATCCGGGAGACGCTGGATTCCGTTTTCGCGCAGACCTATCCGAACCTTGAAGTCGTGCTGGTCAACGACGGCTCGTCGGATACGGAGGCGCTGGAACAGGCGATCCGGAGCTACGGCGAGAGGCTGATCTACATCCGGCAGGAAAACCGGGGGCCATCGGGGGCGCGCAACACGGCGATCCGCACGGCGCGAGGCAAGTACATCGCATGTTTGGACAGCGACGACCTCTACCTCTCAGACCACTTGGCAAACATGGTGGCCGTCATCAAGGAAAAAGGGCTGGACCTGCTCTACTGCGATTCATTCTTAGTCGAAAACGGAATATTGATTGGCCGGACCTTTGAACGTGAACGGCAGATTTTGCCGGTCACGTTCGAGAAACTGTTGCGGGATGACTGCTGCGTCTCGACCTCGGGTTTAGTGGCCTCGCGGCAGGCCGTGATCGATGCGGGACTCTTCGACGAGCACTACCGCCGCTGCGAGGACTTCGACCTCTGGCTGCGCATGTCGTTCCGCGGCGCAAAGATGGATTTGGTCCGATGGGTGGGAGTCGAGCGCCGGCTGCTCCCAACTGGACTTTCTGCGGACGATCTGCTTTTGCAGGAAGCACGGATCGAAATATACCGCAAGACTAGGGCGTCACTGCCTCTTTCAGCCGCGCAACAGGCAATCATTACTGCCATGATTGCGCGGAATGAGGGGATCTCTCAGACGAAACTGGTAAAACGCTACTTGCGGGAGGGTCGTTACCCCGAAGCACGCGTGGCGGCGGGCAAAGCGGCAGTACTGCTGCAGGACCGGAAAAGCAGGAGAGTAGCGCTGGTAGTGCAGATTGTACCTTGGGCAGCCCGTCATTTTCTCCGCGCTTGCAGCACTAATGAGAAGACGCCCCCAACCGGCGTGGCCACCTCCCGATACAAGCCGCGTCTCCCCCGAGGGGTAGTCGATCAGCGGAGCGAGAGGTTCGACCTTTGATTCAATGGCTGATCGGCGGAACGCGGCGGGCGCTGGGCCTGCACCGCCCCGGACGTAATCTGGACGTGTGGCCGGATGACGTATTCATTCTTTCTTATCCGAAGTCGGGCAATACCTGGACCCGGTTTCTGATCGCTAACCTCGTGTACCCGAAAACACCGGCGGATTTTTCCAACATCAATCGGCTGACGCCCGACCCGGAGGCGCTCTCGAAACGCGAATTGGCAAGGATGCCACGGCCACGGATCATCAAGAGCCACCAGTATTTCGATCCGCGCTACAAACGCGTGATCTACGTAGTGCGTGATCCACGCGATGTGGCCCTGTCGCAGTTCCACTTTCATCGCAAGCGCGGCCTCATTGAGGACGGCTATCCGCCGGAGAAATTTGTGGCGCGGTTTGTGGCCGGCGAGACGAGCCAGTATGGATCGTGGGGCGAGAATGTAGTGGGGTGGTTGGCCACGCGTCAGAACCGGCCGGGATTCCTGCTGTTGCGCTATGAAGACATGCTGGAAGATGCAACTCGCGAACTGAACAAAGTGGCATCGTTCCTGGAAATTCCGCCGGATACGGCGCGGATTGCGAGCGCGGTGCGGCGCAGTTCGGCCGATGAGATGCGCAAACTGGAGAAATCGCAGGCGCATCTTTGGTCTTCGACCAAAAGCACCCGCCAGGACGTTCCCTTTGTACGCTCAGCCCAGGCTGGAGGCTGGAGGACGGGTCTGCCGGAAGGCGCGGTGGCGCAACTGGAAGCCACGTGGGGACATTTAATGACGCATCTGGGATACGAACTCCTCTTCCCGACACGGACAACGAATTTCGACTCGCGGTGCGTGGAAACCGTGCTGAACGGTCTGGGAACGGACCGGAGCTGATGCGTAAGCGCGAAAAAAGGCAGATCCTGAAAAACGTCGGCTCCAGCTGGTCGGCGCTCGCTACCAACGTCGCGGTCGGGATTTTTCTTTCTCCTTTCATTCTGCACCGGCTGGGGGACGCGGCCTTCGGGGTTTGGGTCCTGATCTTCTCGGTGACTGGCTATTACGGTCTGTTCGATCTCGGGATTCGCTCCTCGATCGTCCGCTACGTGTCCAAGTACACGGCCACCGGTGATCGTGAAAAGCTCGCTCAGTTCGTCAACACGGCCCTGTTCACGTACACCTCCATCGGGGCGGTGAGCATGGTGTTGACCGCGCTGCTAAGTTCGTATGTGGAGCGCGTGTTCAAGGTTCCGCCCGAAATGCATTCGCAGGCGCGGCTGCTGCTGTTAATGGTCGGCGCTTCCGTCAGCGTCGGCTTTCCGCTGGGCGTCGCCGGAGGCATGCTCGAAGGGTTGCAGCGCTTCTACATCCTGAATTGGACCAGCATCGGCGTCACCCTCGCCCGCGCCGCTTTGATCGTTTATTTTCTGAACCGCGGATACGGTCTGATTACCCTCGCCCTGCTCACCGTTAGCCTGCCGGTTGTATCCTCGATTCTTCGCGGCTTCGTCGTCTTCCGCTTGTGCCCTATGCCGCTTGGTCTAAAGTATGTGGATCGCGCCTCGTTCCGCCACATGGTCAATTACGGCGGTACCACCTTCCTCGTGATCGTCGCCGCGCGGCTGCGCTTCCGCACCGATGAACTGGTACTCGGCACCATGATGTCAACCATCGCCGTCACCTGGTTCAACATCGGCGCCCGGATCGTCGATTACTCACAAGAATTTGTCACCAGCCTCTCCCAGATCTTTGTGCCCATGGCGAGCCAATCGGAGGCAACCGGCAACCTCGCCCGCGTGCGCAAGATTTACCTCGCCGGCAACCGCGCCTGCGCCTTCCTGATTCTTCCCGTGACTGCGATCCTGATCGTGTTCGGCAAGCACATCATCCGTATCTGGGTTGGAGCCCGCTATGTTCCACACAGCTACCCGGTGCTGGTGGTGATGATCATTCCATTCGCGCTCATGCTATCGCAGGCCGCGTCCGGACGCGTTTTATTCGGCCTCGGTAAACATCGGATCCTGGCGACCATCACCGTGATCGAGGGTGTCGCCAACCTTATTCTCAGCATCGCGCTTGTCCCCCGGCTCGGAATTGTCGGCGACGCCCTCGGAACCGCCATCCCGCTAAGCTTTACTTGTTTATGGTTCTTGCCGCGCCATTTGAAGAAGCAGATCGGTGTTCCCGTGGGAACCTTCCTGCGCGAGGCTTATACGCTGCCAATTCTTTTGACCCTCCCGCTAGTCGCAGCGCTCTGGCTTGCCAACCGATCCTTTTATCCCCGCAACCTGATCCAGTTGGCGATCGAAACCCTGGCGGTGAGTTCCATCTACGGCGTCGGGCTGCTCTGGGCCTATCGCACCGGCCGCGCGTTTCATGTCGCGGAGATTGCCGGCTTGGCCCGGCCGACGCCTCCCGAGCAGCCGCCCCAGGCGGTGGTTTCGGTGGAATATCAGAATGAGCAGTAGGGTGGAAACGCACGTATGTCAAAAAGAAAAACTTCTTGACGAGATAGACTTGGAGCCGTACGCTTTGGCCGTGCTGTCCAGTCTGCAGAAGGCTGAAGGGGTGCGGGCAAGTAAAAGAACCGTCGCGAGGCCCGTTGAATCCCAGTCTTCACATGACGGTGCCCAATGCGTATTCAGAAAACAGCCAGAGCCGTCGCCAAGAAAGTATTTGTGACGAGTGGAGCGCTTCGTATGGCGCACAAGTTGACCGCCCCCACTGCGGTCATTCTGCGCTATCACTCCATCCAGGATCGACCGGAACAATACGCCAACACCATCGGATGCGACTGCATTCACGCCACCTCCATGTTCGAGTGGCAAATGGAGTTGATTGCGAGACGATTTAGCGCCGTAAGCATGGACGATATCTGGCGCTTTCTAAAAGGTGAGAAAAATCTGCCGCCAAGAGCTGTGGCTATTACTTTCGACGACGGCTTCAAGGACAACGTTCGGGTGGCTGCACCGATTCTCAACCGCTTTGGCATCCCTGGGGCATTCTATGTTGTCATCGGTTCGGTGGACCAGTCGAAAGCTCCGTGGTTTTGCCTTCTGCGCCACGCATTCTTTACCTCACGAAATTCGAAGTGGATGGATCCGTTCTCGGGCACGATTCACGATCTGACGGACTCCGAAGCCCGCGAAGCAGCCTTCCTGGACGCCGTCGGCGTCTGCGCGAAATCAAGCGTGCCGGCGCGCGAAGAAGTGATGCAGGATGTAGTGTGTTCTCTTGATCGGGAACCGTTCCCCAACGAATCGGACCTGATGATGAACTGGGACGATGCGAGGTCGCTGGCGAAATCCGGCCACGTCGTAGGCTCGCATACCATGACACACCCGAACGTGGCACACATTTCCGCAGAGGCCGCGCGCAACGAACTGAATGAGTCCAAGCTCAAGCTGGAAGAGGAACTAGGGGAACGGGTGAAGCATTTTTCCTACCCCCATCCAGCTCTCAACCCGCAGTGGAATGAGACCACGTTGAAAATCACCGAAGAGCTTGGCTATGCCACCGCCGTAACCACGACCTCCGGCGCCGTGCGGGCGGACGCCCGTCCGCTAGCGATTCCCCGAACCTATATCCCTCGGGAGAAATCGGAGTTCCTGTGGCACCTGGAACGAACACTAGTGTTCGGCAAGGGTGCCGCAGTTGGAAACCGTTCCGCTGCGTGAGCGAATGACGCGAACCACCCTCAGTCAGGAAGTGCGATTGGCAGGGCCAACGGATGTCGCCCGGATCGCAGAGTTCCTGATTCCGCTGGGCGGCAAATCTTTTGGGGAAAGATTTCCCGACGGAACTGCTCAGGATTTTTACCGCTGGAAATATTTTGGAAATCCTCTGGGCGATGCGATCGTGGGCGTCGCTACTGCTGCCGACTCGGTGGTAAGCGTCGTGGCAGCCACCCCCAAGCGCATCTGGCTATCGGGAAAGACAGTCCTAGCCTACGAACTCGGCGACTTTCTGACGGATGAAAACTACCGTGGGATGGGCCTGTTTTCGCAATTGATCGAACTGGTTTGCCGCGAAGCTGGCGCTGGCGGCTCTTCCCTAGTCTACGTTCGACCGAACGACGTCTCGTTCCCAATCCTTGCCGGCAAGCTTTCCTTTCACGATGCGCAGAGGATCGATGCGCGACGCTTTGTATTGCCAAGCCATACCCTATCTCGCAAGACTGGCATTCCTGCCGGCCTTCTTCGTCTTTCAGCCCTGGACTGGCTTCTCAAAAGACGCTGCATCCCGCGCTCCCTTGGAGGTGCCGTGACCGTGGTCGCGGTGGAACGATTTGGAGAAGAGACCGACCAACTCTGGCAAAGAGCATCCGCAGGCTACGACTTTGCCTTGATGCGGGACAGCGGTTACTTGAACTGGCGCTTCTCCGATTGTCCAACACCCTACAAGATCTGGCTCGCGCTTAGGGGCGGCCAGGCTGTGGGCTTCCTCGTGACGTCGGCAAGCCGGACAGTCCCGACCGCTGCCATCGTTGATCTGTTTACCGAGAGTAGCGATGGAGAAGCTGTGCGGACGCTATTAGCAACGGGCATGGGCAGTTTGCTAAACAGTGGTATCCAATTGATTAGCACATGGACATTGCAAGGATCGGCACATGTATCCGCCCTGCCCGCCACTCATGAGCTACTGCGGCGCGCCTTCCCTTTTCGCAAGACGCAGCATCTTCATCTCGCCATTCGAGTCCTGCTCCCACAGGAAATCACCCTACCCCTGGCATCACAAAAGTGGCATTTCACTCTCGGGGACAGCGACGGCGCTTGATGCCCGACGAAAACTCTCAATTCGCGAAAGACGAAGTGAGTGCCGCCTTCGATCGCATGTCTTCTTACTATGCCAGCGAGCGGGGACAATCGCCATGGTTTCAGGCACAGCTCAAGATTGTGCTCGAGATGCTCGATTCGGAACATGGGCTCCTCCTCGACGTCGGGTGCGCGGCTGGCGCCGAGTTCGAGCCACTGCTTGCTCGGGGGTTTGAGATTGTCGGGCTCGACTATGCTCAGAAAATGCTTGCTTTGGCGCAGCAGCGCTCCGGCGCATCCCGCCGCGTGCACCTTTGCCGCGCGGATGCCGAATCACTGCCTTTTCCGGGCGCCAGCTTTGACGACGTGGTTTGCCTAGGCGTGTTCGAGTACCTGACCACCTATGATCGCTGTCTGGACGAGATCCACCGCGTTTTGCGCCCTGGCGGCGTAGCGATTATTTCCCTGCCGACGCGCATCAGCCTGGATCGTTGCTCCAACTATCTGTGCAACCTCACCGCCGTGCCCTTGTGGAGAGCGATAAAAAGGCTGACGGGCAAACGCGTATCCACCCAGCCGGTTGGCCAGCGATGGAATTGGTGTATCCCCTGGCAGGTTCGGGCACGGCTCCGCAGGCATGGTCTCAATCCAGAGCACAGTGCTTACTCAGGGTTCCTGTTGTTTCCGCTTGGGCACGTCTGGCCGGCCGCGGAGTTGCGCCTTTTCTCGTTGATGGAGCGGTTCTCGAAGTCCCACATTCTGGGGTGGACGCTGAGCCAGTACCTGGTGAGTGCCCGAAAAAGTTAGCGACCGGAATTCATCGCAATAGTGCCCGCCAGGTGCGCGATCTCGACGCGCAAGGTTTTCAGATCGGCTGCCATTCCATGACGCACCCTTATCTCTCCGATCTCAGCGAACCGGAACTGAAGCGCGAAGTCGTGGATGCGAAGTTACAAATCGAAACCATCGTCGGACACTCGATCGAACATTTCTCTTGTCCTGGAGGACGCTATGATCAGCGCACGCTGCAGATGGCACGGCATGCCGGATTCGCAACCGTCGCCAACAGCAAGTTCTATGCGAACTCATCCCGCACCAGCCCTTACGAACTCGGCCGCGTAGCTGTGCTGCGAGATCTCACCATCGAGGAGTTTGGCGCCATCTACCACGGCCGCGGGTTGGAAGAAGCGCCTTCAGCATCAGGCTCGCTGCAGCGCGCAGCGCGTGCTCGGAAACCAAGCCTACGATCACCTGCGCGCAGTCTTGCTGGGGAACCCCGCCAGTAAACCCCAACGTTGGTTACTTTAGTTTCCCCTGCTTTCCGCCTCATTTTTCCAATCCATTCCGAAGTAACCAGATCGTCCAGATCGTCCAGACCTCCCGTCCCGCGCCTGTTTTCGCTTACTTCGACAAAAAACTGGCGGACACTGACGCATGCGAATCCGGACACGCAGCGCCCTCATGTACTAACTACGCCCCCGATGAACTTCTGGCATCTGTGAACCGTTACCTGATCCCGGTACATTCAGCATGAGGACAATCGACTAGTCCCCCAAAATCTGTACGGTCGAGGCTCACAATGTTTGGAACAGTGGCAACGTTTAAATCAGAAGATGCTCTTCTTAAATGTCATTCCAGATTTTCCGCTGCGTTCGCACAGCGTCTG